>Ga0307440_1000728_pt1 | contig 16284 bp, 15 predicted proteins | sample SalMarWE160410MG_FD_202150 | JGI IMG/M metagenome (GOLD analysis project Ga0307440, IMG submission 202150) | Salt marsh sediment microbial communities from the Plum Island Ecosystem LTER, Massachusetts, United States - WE1604-10 | ecosystem: Environmental > Aquatic > Marine > Intertidal zone >... | reverse complement strand
ATTTTGCCAAAAAAGGCTGAAGTTATCATTTCCGGCGCCCTTTTTCTTTGGTTCGTTTCTTTTTGGACGAACAAAAAGAAATGAACATTAGTACATAAAATAAGAGGGTGCCTTTTGAGACACCCTCGTGATCCAGCTGGGGTTCGAACCCAGGACCCCATCCTTAAAAGGGATGTGCTCTACCAGCTGAGCTACTGAATCAAATTTTTAAGAACCTGCAGAACCCTCCCGCAAAGCGGGATGCTCTACCAGCTGAGCTACTGAATCAAAATATAAGAGAACCCGGGACCCTCCCGCAGGGCGGGATGCTCTACCAGCTGAGCTACTGAATCCTCCTTTGTTTTTTGAGAGTGCAAATGTATTATAAATTAAACTTATTACAAAAAAAATATATCACTTTTTTCTTCCTGTTTTTATGTTTTCAGAAAGGATCTGTAACCCCCTGGAGCTGGTATATGATGCGGTTTACCGCGACAGAACCGGTATCTGCCTGTTAATCGATTCCTCAAGAGAGATAAGTGTTTCCGTACGTGTGATCCCTTCTATGTTCTGTATTGTATCGGTAAGAATAACCCTCAGATGTTCATTATCACGGGTATAGACTTTGATAAACAGAGAATAGTTGCCAGTAGTATAATGACATTCTATGATTTCAGGTATGTCCCGGAATTTTTCTATTACATCTCTGAAATGACCGGGATGATCGAGGAAAATTCCAATATATGCACATGTTTTGAATCCAACCATGACGGGATCAACCTTGAATTCCGACCCCCTGATTACCCCTATTCTTATCAGACGCTGGACACGCTGATGAATGGCTGCTCCTGAAACACCACATTCCCTTGCCACTTCAAGATACGGAATCCTTGCATTTTTGGTAATGATATCAAGTATCTTCTTATCAAGAATATCAATCTGTAAACTTTCTGACATTTTTACTATACTATTATTAAAATTTGAAACTAAAAATATAAATACAATTGCAAATTTAAAGGAAAAAGAGAGAATATAATCAAAATCAAACCAGTTTTAATCGTATTTTCTCCAGAATTTATCAGACCGGTTTGTATTCAATTATTAACATTATTAATCCGGCCGGTTATCTCCTTCAGATCGGAAAAGCCTTTCCTCATCATATATTGTTCTATTCCTTCAAGGATCTTAACGGATGCAGCCGGATCGATAAAAGAGGCTGTACCGACCTGGATTGCGCTTGCACCTGCCAGTATGAATTCCAGTGCGTCTGAAGCAGTCATTATTCCTCCGATACCGATAACCGGTATTTTCACTGCCCTGGCAACCTGCCATACCATCCTGAGAGCCACGGGTTTTACAGCGGGACCCGATAATCCCCCGGTCACTGTGGAAAGCAACGGGCGCATCCTTTCGGCATCAACAGCCATACCCAGCAGAGTATTAATAAGCGATATCGAATCAGCTCCCTCTTCTTCGGCTATCCTTGCAAAGGCAACAATGTCTGTAACATTAGGGGATAACTTCACTATCAGTTTACCGGGATAGACCGCCCGCACTGCTCTTGTTACCTCTCTCGCAGAATCTTCATTTGTTCCGAATGCCATACCTCCCATTTTAACATTGGGGCATGAAATATTGAGCTCTATGGCCGGAATATACTTAAGCTTACTCACTCTTTCCGCCAGGGCAACATAATCCTCCATACGGCTTCCGTTAACGTTAACAATTACATTTGTACCGTAGCCTTTAATGTGCGGATATATTGATTTTTCAAAATAGTCCATTCCTTTGTTCTGCAGGCCAACGGCATTTAACATACCTGAAGGCGTTTCTGCCATCCTGGGGTAAGGATTCCCTTCCCGTGGCTCCAGGGTTGTACCTTTTACAATAATTCCTCCAAGACGTGAGATGTCAATAAAATCCTCGAATTCAGTACCATAACCAAAGGTACCTGAAGCAGTAAGTACAGGATTCTTAAACTGCAGATCCCCTATTGAAAATCCCAGGTTCACCATTTTAATTCTTTTACATTGAAAACCGGACCTTCAGTGCATGTACATACATGCCCTCTTACAGTATCCGTGACACAGCACAGACAGACTCCTATACCGCAGGCCATGAGGTTCTCCAGTGAGACTTCACATTCTATGCCCTTTCCAAGGCTATATGTGGCAACAGCCCTCATCATAGGTTCCGGACCACAACAGTATATCCTCTCATACCTGTTGTGCGACAGGACTGAGTGACCGGTGATAAAACCCTTCTCTCCCATGGATCCGTCTTCAGTGGTAAGATAGACCGGACCAAGTTCAGCATACCTTTCATATTCAATTACACGTTTGCTGTTCCTGAATCCAAGAAGTATATCCGGCTTAAATCCTTCAGATCTCAGAAAACGACCGAGAAAAAGTAGTGGTGCTACTCCGCATCCGCCTCCCGCAAGAAGTATCTTCTCCCCATCTTCGGGATAGGTGAATGAATTACCAAGAGGATATACAAGGTTCAACCCATCATTGGGTTTAAGCTGTGACAAAACAGCAGTCCCCTTGCCAGCGATCTGAATAAGAAGGCTCAGTGTATTCTTCTTATAATTAACATCATGTATTGATATAGGCCTTCTTAGAAAAGTCTCCGGACTACCTTCAACCTTCACCTGGACAAACTGTCCGGGAATGAGAACAGGTAATTCAGTATCGCATAAAAGCTCAATGACAAAGATATCATCAGTAAGACGCCTGTTGTCAATTACGTTAAGATCTTCAATACGCTTTGCCATCTGCCTTTGATTTGTGGCAAAGATAATTTTAATGAGCGAATCGGGGAAATATTTAGTATTATTTATCTTTCAGTTATCCCCGAGGGATAAAACTCCTCGAAACTGTTATCCGTATAGAACCAAACAATCTTTTTTACAGTTTTTCCGGAATCATAGGAAGGATTTTGCCCCTCTTCAGTCCCGGTATGGACTTCTTTAGTCATACCTGATTGTAATTCAGCATTTTCATGACCATCAGAAGGTGTAAAAGCGTCTTTTATTTCATCAGAATCTACAACAGGTTCAAAAAGATTCCTTATCCCTTCTTCCCTGTACATCTGACCCTTGCCAAACAATAACCATTCAACAGACAGATGACCGTACCGTTCAAGCATCTTGAGGACAAAATCAAGACTTGGTTTATTTCGTCCTGATAATATATGTGATATTCCCGAAGGCTGAACTCCAATTTCTTCGGCAAACTGAGCTGAAGATTTGTTTTCAGTCAGTAAAAATTGTCTTATTCTCTCATTCATTAGTCATAAATCTTGTAATTACAAATGTAAACATTTATCAGTTTACATGAGTAATTATCATCTGTTTACATCTGTAACTATAAATATCCGTTAGAGAATATGTAAAATTACACTGAATTATAATATACTGTTATAAAGTGATTTATAGTTGTATGAGATTACAGTAATAGTTGATATTAGCTCCATATATGTCTGGCATAAAGCTTTTAAAGCTAACTTTCTAAATTTTTTGGGGACCAGCATAGCTATACTTACAATTATACCTGGCTTTATACTCCAGATAATCTATTTATATAGTTGATTTATAATTATATAAGAAATATCAGATATTTGATAGAATAATATTTACAAATGTAATGCCATTCAAAATCTGTCTTTGTTTATAAATGTAATTATCTTGAGTATTTCCTGTTGATTACAGATGTAACCCTTCTTATCTGTATACATTTGTAAACGTAACTGTTTTAGTTTAGTATTTACGGGGGTAAATCTTGCAGGATTGCTTTAAATCAGAAAATCCTCACGGGGAGTACGGGCAGGGTTCAAATATGCAACTCTGAAGAGGTTAATAAAAAAAATAAGTTTTCCATAGTTTTATCCTTTAGATTGTATTTCTTTAAAAACAAAAACCAACCTATGCCAAAAAAACGATTTTCTCTCCCACTCCACTTTCAGATCATCATAGCCCTGGTTGCCGGAGGCTTTTTCGGTTATTTCTTCCATGACAAGGCAATCTATACCAACTGGGCAGGTGATATTTTTCTCCGGGCACTAAATATGATAATTGTCCCCCTGATACTTCTCTCGATTTCAACAGGGGTTGCAAGTGTGGGATCGGGAGGTAATCTTGGAAGACTGGGTCTGAAAACTCTTGGATTCTATGTGTTGTCGACCTTTCTTGCAATAGTAACTGGTTTTTTCTTTGTTTCGACAATAAAACCCGGGATTGGAGCTGATCTGGGATTCAAGATGCCTGTTGAAAATCTTTCTGCTCTATCCGATAGCTTCGGACAGACTCTCATAAAGATTGTTCCCACCAATATTTTTGAGGCCATGGCTCAGGGCCAGATGCTGTCAGTCATATTCTTTGCCATCCTGTCCGGATTTTTCCTCACAAAGCTCAGCCACAAGCCACAGGTTCTGTTGATGGATGTACTGAATGCCGGACTGGACGTCATAATGAAAATCACCCTGTTTGTGATAAGGTTTACAGCTATCGGAATTTTCAGCATCACCGCAAAGGTGATAGCACAGCAGGTAGAAATGGGGAACCAGATAAGTGAAGTCATAAGCAGGCTGGGATTATATGTAATAGCCGTCCTGTCGAGTCTCATCATACATGCCTTTGTAACATTGCCTCTCCTGGTCAGGATCATCGGGAAGGCCAAACCGTTCAGGCACATGAGAAATATGGTAACACCGCTGCTTACAGCTTTTTCAACCTCCTCATCAAATGCAACGCTTCCCCTGACCATGGAAGCTGTTGAGGATAAAGACGGTGTATCCAACAAGATAGCCAGCTTTACCATACCCCTGGGTGCTACTATTAATATGAACGGCACAGCTTTATATGAATGCGTGGCCGTTGTCTTTATTGCACAGGCCTACGGGGTGGATCTCAGCTTCGCACAGCAGCTTATCGTAGTATTCACAGCTCTTCTTGCTGCCATCGGTTCAGCCGGGATCCCTATGGCAGGACTGGTAATGATGGCGGTTGTTCTGAAAGCTGTAGGTCTGCCTCTTGAAGGCATAGGGCTGATACTTGCAGTTGACAGGATACTTGATATGTTCCGTACTTCCGTGAATGTATACGGTGATACGTGCTGCGCTGTAATAATTGCCAAATCGGAAGGTGAAGACCTTAAGGTATGACAGATTAAGTGACAGCCGTTGCGAAATACTTTACAGACTGCTAATATCTAATTGCACGAACCGGAACATCCGGAACTATCATCTGAACAACAGGTGTGATCATCAGAGCTTCCGCATGAGGAACAGGAGTGTGTTGTACCTGCAATTTCATCTGCGGTGGCATCACGTACTTCAATGATCTTACCGGTGAAATACAGATCGACACCTGCCATAGGATGATTGAAATCCATCTTCACAGCAGTATCGCTTATTTCGTTTATAACTCCGTTTAAGGGGTTTCCATTGGTGTCCATCATTGGCACATCATTCCCCACGCGGCATATATCTTCATTAAGTTTACCTTCAGATTCAAAAACCGAGATAGGAACATCAACAATTAACTCCTCCCTTCTTTCTCCGTATGCATTCCCCGCAGCAAGTGTGAAATCAAAATTATCACCTGTCTGCAGATCGTTGATACCGGATTCAAAATACGGCAAAAGACGTCCGGTTCCAAAAACAAACGACAAAGGATGTGATTCCTTCAGAACCTCAATTATCCTTCCGTTTGAATCTCTTTCCCTTAGCTCATATACAAGGGAAACCATTTTGTTTTTCTCAACTTTCATCAGCTTTAAATATTTAGTATTAATCCGGTTAACAAAAAATCACACAGTAAAAAGAAATTACCTGCCAGCCGGCATTCTAAAATTTTCAGCAAGAACATCAGAGCCTTGTCCGAAAAGTTCAAGGCGCAAATATAATTCAAAAAAATGGCAGATAAAACTCAAATTGATTTTCCGGGCACACTTCTGTCAGAATGTAAAACTTACACGGAAGTCCGGATTGCTGTATATTCCATACCCTGAGTCATTTAAAACCCAGAGAAACATCAGGTTCAATGATGCCCTCCTGCCTATTTGCTGGCTTATTCCGGGACCAGCCAGGACAGTATTAATATAGAAGCGATTTGAATTATATGTATTTTGTTCTTTCCAGAAAGAGGATTCAAGGCTTAGCATCTCATCTTCAAGATGCAGAAATATACCTGTATTGGCCCCTAATGGTATGAACCTGTTAATATTCTGTATTACAACAAATTCCAGGTATGCTTTTCCGCCATATATATCAGTCTTCAGGTCCCGGTATTTAAAAAAATGATAATCTGGTCCAAGGGCTACTGCAATTTTGGGACGAAGCCATATGCCGGCAACAGGTGCGATCTGAATATCAGTAATGGTTCCGAACTGTAAACCCATGTTACCACCGAAAAAAAGTCTCTCTTTGAGAGGAGGAGTATCATCATTCCTTAACCTCTGTCCGTAAACCGTCAGACCGGACAAATAAAATAATACTATGAACAACAGGCATGCCAGCTTTCTCCCCTTAAAACTTACAAAACTAAAATGGGTCATCACTACCGGATTTATTTTATTTCATCATCTATTTACTTAACTGTACAAATAAACGAAAAATATCACGTAATAATATACCGGTAATCATCTTTTAACATTAAGTTAATCATGACTTCATATTAACTATCATATATTCCTGTATATAAGCTTATTATAAACTTATTTTTCTATTTTTTCAAATGAAGCCACGATACCCCTTATGAGTGAGGAACTGAAACCATTATGCTCCATTTCATTAAGTCCCACAATTGTACACCCTTTAGGAGTTGTAACCTTATCGATCTCAAATTCAGGATGCTGATGCCTTTCAATAAGTAATTCGGCTGCACCTTTTACTGTATGGTTGACTATGACACTGGCAGTAGCTGCGTCAAAACCTATCTGTATCCCTCCCTGGATCATGGCTCTGATGAACCTCAGGACAAATGCTACCCCGCATGCTCCCAGTATGGTGGCGGATTCCATAAGGTCCTCCTCAATTGCCATGGTGGCACCGATATGATCAAAAAGCTCCTTTACTGTCCCGGCAGCAATCCTTCCGGCCTCGTTATGACTTATACACGATATTGATTTTCCAACACTGGCAGATATATTGGGCATTGCCCTGAATATTTTTATCTCATTTCCTGTTTTTTCCTCTATCTGACCTATGGCGACACCTGCTGTTACTGAAATAAGGGTGTGCTTTTCAGGATCAATATGATTCCTCAGTTCATCAAGTATCCCAAAAAAATTATAAGGCTTAACGGCAATAATTATTATGCCTTCCTTTCCAATTGCACTTACGTTATCTGATGTAATAGTAATCCCGGTACTCCCCAGGGATTCAAGTTCCCCGGTGTTTCTCCGCGTCACGGTAATATCACCCGGATCAATGCCACCTTCCGCCAGGAATCCATGCAATAAAGATAATCCGATGTTTCCGCAACCAATTATAGCCACTTTGTTCTTTATCATGTCTGTTGAATTTTTGATCAGCCTGCGCTCTTCAAACCAGCAAGGCTATAAAACTGATTTTTAACTTTATAAATATAATGTAAAATATATATTTAATTATTCGCAAATATAGCCGTATATCTTAATATATGTAATAAATATCACACAAATGATTTATTAATTTAAATACTATTATTAAATAATTATTTCCAATATGAACTATTTATAAATATCTTAGTAATAAAATTTTTCATAACGTGCAGGAACCATGAATATCATTATAAGCGGAGGAACCCGAGGCATAGGCAGGGAGATAGCGCAACAGTTTGCAAAAGACAACGGCAACCTTGTAATAATTACCGGAAGGAACAATGAGGCTCTGGAAGAATTATCGGTTAAATATGAGAACATATTTCCTGTACGCATAGATATTTCTGAGTTTGATAAGCACTCAGGTTATTTCCTTGAGAAAGTCAGGGAATGTTTTGACAGGACAGACATACTGATCAATACGGCAGGTTTACTTATAAAGAAACCCTTCATGGATTTTTCATACGAAGAACCCAGGCTGATTTTGGAGACAAACTTTTTTGGCCCGGCAGCCCTGATCAGAACCATGATACCATATATGAACAGAGGATCCCATATTGTGAATATTTCAAGCATGGGGGGATTTCAGGGAGCCTCAAAATATCCCGGGATGTCATATTACAGTGCTGCCAAGTCAGCGATAGCAAATCTCACGGAATGTCTTGCCGGTGAGTTTGCGGATTCGGGCATAAGTGTTAACTGCCTGGCCCTGGGAGCTGTGCAGACGGAGATGCTTGAAGAAGCCTTCCCTGGCTACAAGGCTCCTGTTGATGCCGGGTCAATAGCAGAATTCATTTTATATTTCGCTGTAAACGGGCACCGTTTTTTTAATGGCAAAATCTTACCGGTAGCAGTGAACAACCCGTAATAGGAAAAAGACAGGAGCAGTAATCAATATGTTTTGATCTCAATTTTGCCGTCGAGTGCCAGGAGGCCATTATAAGCAAGAGCCTCCATCTCATCTTCCCCAGGGTAGACAACTACGTCAGCTATAAAGTCAATCAACGGCTTAATAAGGTTCACTGTATCTTCCTGATAGGCAATGCCTCCGGTAAGAATAACTGCATCAACTTTTCCCTTAAGGGCTGTAGCCAAAGCACCAACAGCCTTTCCGACCTGGTAAACAAATGCATCTCTTATCAGTGCGGCCCTGTCATCGCCTTCACCTGCGCGCCGGCATACTTCCATAAAGTTGTTTGTCCCAAGATATGCAACCATCCCTCCTTTACCTGTAAGCATCGATCTGATTTCCGCATGAGTAAATTTGCCGCTGAAGCACAGGTCTGCCAGCTGCCCTGAAGGAAGTCCGCCCGCACGTTCGGGAGAAAAGGGGCCATCACCGTTAAGAGCGTTATTAACATCCACTACCCTGCCCTTTTCATGCGCACCCACACTGACTCCTCCTCCCATGTGAGCAATTATCAGGTTCAGTTCTTCATATTTCTTACCTGCAAATGATGCATACAGCCTGGCTACGGCTTTCTGGTTAAGAGCATGGAAGATTGATATACGTTTTATAGCCGGGTGACCTGATATCCTGGCTACCTCCTTAAGTTCATCCACAACCACCGGGTCAACTATATATGCTTCAGAACCCGGAAGTGCGGATGCTATTTCATCAGCAATAAGCCCTCCAAGATTGCTTGCGTGCTCTCCGAGCAAGCCCGACCTCAGGTCTTCCTTCATCCTGTCATTAACCTTGTAGATACCCGATTCAATAGGCCGGATAAGGCCTCCCCTTCCCACCACAGCCTTTATTCGGCTGAAGTCAGTTCCGTTATTCAATAATTCGCTCATAATCAAATCTTTTCTGAACTGAAACTGATCAACAATTTTCTTAAAGGGCTGCAGCTCTTCAGTTGTATGGGAAAGATTTTTCTCAAACATCAGCATACCTTCTTCAAAAAGAGCAAATTTGGTGGATGTTGAACCTGGATTTATTGTCAGAACCAATCTTTTTACCATAAATCAAATTATTGAAGGACCTGAACTACATATTGTCAGCCCGGCTATTTAATCAGGTCATCAGGCATGATAGCGCAATACAGTAATATTTTGATCTTTCACTTTCACTTCTTGACATAACAATAACCGGTTTCTCCGTTCCCCTAATAAGACCGGCCAGTTCTCCTTTCCCAAACAGCATCAGTCCTTTATAAAATGGATTACACGATTCAAGAGAAGGGAACAGGAGTATATCGGCATCGCCATCAACAGGAGAATTAACTCCTTTTATCACAGCACTTCCCTTATCACAGGCGAGAAATATATCAAGAGGACCATCCATGACACAGTTCTTTATCTGGCCTCTGTCAGCCATCTTGCACATTATTGCATAGTCAACCGAATTATTAAAATGCCTGCTCATTTTTTCCGAAGCACCGATCAGCGCAACTTTGGGTTTCTCTATACCGAACTTACCGGCCATCTCAACAGCATAGCGTGCCATTGATATCTTCTGGTCAAGATCAGGGAAAGGTATTACTGCAGGATCGGTTATAAACATAAGTTTATGATAACCAGGAACTTCGATAGCAGCTACATAACTCAGTACAGCACCGGGTATCATAATGCCCTTTTCCTTATCCATTACTGCCTTAAGGAACTTATCAGTTCCCACCAGTCCTTTCATTATAATATCTGCATCGCCATTGCGGGCCATTCTCACGGCTTCTTGAGAGGCTTCATATTCATTCCCGCAGGAAGAAATCATAAATTTATCCGGATCAATCCTTCCCTCCATGCAGGTTTTTTGAATTTCAGATGGTTTACCTATAAGAACCGCCTCAATTAAGCCGTTTTTTACAGCTTCATCTATGGCGCCAATGGTATTGCTATCCTGAGCCCACGCTACGGCTACACGAAGCTTCTTTTGAAGCCCCAGGACCATTTCTTCCATCTGTCTTAGGCTTGTTATCATATTTTTACCACTTACTGGCCGCTGCCGACAGGAGAATACTGTCAAATTTAGCCTGCTCAGAGTCAGACCTGGATGTCAGCACTATCGGAACCAGGGCGCCGAGTATAATAGATGCAACTTTGGCCTTTGCGAAGAATACCAGTGATTTATACAGCACGTTTCCCACCTCGATATCAGGCATCAGCAGCAGGTCAGTATCACCGGCGACATCACTTTTTATCCCTTTATGTTTTGCACTCTCCAGGCTTACAGCATTATCAAAGGCCAGTGGGCCGTCTATTAAACAATTCCTGATCTGGTCACGCTGATTCATCTTTGACAGCAGTGCAGCATCGAGTGTTGCTTCCATATTCTCATTAACCATCTCAACAGCCCCCAGAACGGCAACCTTGGGCATCACATAACCCAGGTTATTTAAACAGTTGACCGAGTTATTGACAATGGCTATTTTGTCTTTCAGGTTAGGAGCAATATTCATTGCAACATCTGTAACGGCTATCACCTTATGATATGTTTCTACTTCAAAAAGGGCAAAATGTGACAACAGGTTACCTGTCCTTAATCCCCATTCCCTGTTAAGTACGCAACGAAGAAGGGTTGATGTTCCCACTTTACCTTTCATTAATATATCAGCCTGTTTACTGCTGACCATCCTTACAGCCATCTCAACCGATTTATCAGTCTCCGGTTCATGGATTATCCTGAGCCCTGAAATGTCATAATTGTTCTCGGTACAGATATTCTGGATTGTTTCCTTATCGCCGACAAGAATAGGTTCAATGATATCCGCTTTCCACGCCCTTACAACAGCTCCCAATGAATGCTGATCCTGCGCAGCAGCAAGTACCAGCTTTTTTCTTGGACCACCTTCAACCAGTTTTTTAAGATCATTAAGGGTTTTTAACACCATAAATCCTGTTTTTATATTAACTACTCTGCTTCCTGTTCTCCACAATCTCAAGGGTTTCGGAAGCTATTACATATTCTTCATTTGTCGGAACCACCATAACCTTAACCTTCGAATCTTCCGTATTTATGAAAGCTTCCTTACCACGTAAACCCTCATTGGCATGTTTGTCAAAATTCATCCCGAGGAATTCGAAATCCCGGCAGATATTTTCACGGGTTTCCCATGCATTTTCGCCAATACCGCCAGTAAAGATAATAACTTCAACCCCCCCCATTGCTGCTGCATATGCTCCTATATATTTTCTCACCCTGTATTCATACATCCGGAGAGAAAGGATAGCGCGGCTATCACCTTCATAAGCTGCAGACTCCACCTCTCTCATATCAGAAGATATCCCGGAAACGCCAAGTACACCACTGTGCTTGTTAAGCAGTGTATTCAGTGCTGAAAAATTTATTTCCTCTTTTTCCATAATAAGCGTAAGCGCACCGGCATCCACGTCTCCCGATCTTGTTCCCATTATCAGTCCCTCAACAGGTGTAAGTCCCATTGAAGTATCCACCGATTTACCATCTTTAATGGCTGTAATGGACGCTCCGTTACCCAGGTGACATGTTATCATCCTTACAGAATCATATTTCACTTTAAGTATTTCACAGGCTCTTCTGGAAACATAACTGTGGCTCGTGCCATGAAAACCATAGCGGCGTATACCATATTTTTTATAGAGCGAATAAGGAAGCGCATACATAAACGAGTAGTCAGGCATGGTCTGGTGGAAGGATGTATCGAATACCCCGACCTGGGGAGCATCGGGTAACAGATTCTTCATGGCATTGATTCCTTTCAGGTTTGCCGGGTTATGAAGCGGAGCCAGATCTGCGCAATCCTCAACTCCCTTTATGGTTTCATCGTCAAGGTAACAGCTTGCCTTAAAGGTCTCACCTCCATGTACCAGCCTGTGTCCCACGGCATCTATTTCCTTCAGGTCTTTTATCACACCCCTCTTTTCGCTTATAAGTAATCCAAGTACGTATTCAATTCCCTTCTGATGATCGAGTATTTCTCCTTCAAGTTTGACTTTATCTCCATCATGCCGTTCATTTTTCAAAAAAGAACCCTTCAAGCCTATTTTCTCCACAATCCCTTTTGCCAGAACAACATTGGTAGTCATATCGATAAGCTGATATTTAATGGAAGAACTACCGCAATTAAGAACTAATATTTTCATTATAAAAGATGTTTTTATTCAATTTGGTATCACACGATGCTGTTATTCATTATGTGATAGCTCCTTTACTACTTTCACGCCGTCGTTATATTCATAGAATCCCCTTCCGGTCCTTCTTCCCCACTGGTTGGCTCTTACAAGCTTTTTAAGGAGAGGAGAGGATTTATATTTCAGATCTCCGAACTCATCATAAAGATTCTCACACCACCGCAATATCTTATCCAGCCCTATCTTATCGGCCATCTCGAACGGTCCCAGCGGAAGACCGAATCCAACTTTCATTGTAAGGTCTATATCTTCCATTGAGCCTACTCCTTCCATTAATATCTCACATGCTTCATTTATCAGAGGAACAAATAGACGTGTACTGATAATACCGGGAGATTCCTTAACAGGGACTACCTTCTTTCCTATAAGGTTAGCAAATTTTAGAGTATTCTCATAAGCTTCATCTGAAGTGTACAGACCTTTAACTATCTCAACAACCCTGGCATCTGCCTCGGGTGTCAGGAAGTGGAAACTGACACATCGGTCCTTATAGGTCAGGTCCGCTGTCAGTTCCGTAATAACCTGTGTACTTGAGTTAGTGGCTATTATAGTATCCCTGCCGACGTGGAGCTCAATTTTCTTAAGAATGGCTTCCCTGATATCACGACTTAATTCGCGTGTTGATGACTTTATTGCCTCAATAACAATATCGCAGTCCTTTAAGTCCTCATAATTGAGTGTTCCCTTTATACGCGACAAAATACCAAGTTTCTCGGAATTTGTCATGCCCCAGCGTTCGATCATCCTGTCAAGTTCCTTTGCCAGCTCTTCGTAAGCCTGATCGATCTTTTTCTGTGTTACCTCAAGAATAACCACATCGAGCCCCCTGGAGCTGACCATTCTTGCAATATTTTGTCCGACAGTCCCTGCTCCTACAATCCCTACACGCGAGAATAATGTTTTTGACCGCGTCTGCTCCGATAATCCATAATCCTCAAGATGTTCAATATTCTCTTCCATTGTTAATTATGTGTTTTGATCCCTAATGCTTAAGCATCATATTATTTTTAACCATGACTTTTATTTCTTCAAACCGGCAGCCTGGTTAGATGTTATTGCTATCATACTGACAATATCGCTTACAGAACAGCCCCTTGACAAATCGTTGATCGGGGCTGCCATACCCTGAAGAATAGGTCCTATGGCTTCAGCATGCGCGAGTCGCTGAACCAGTTTATAGGCAATATTACCAGCATTGAGATCAGGAAAGATCAGTACATTGGCCTTACCTGCTATGGGACTGCCCGGAGCTTTGCTTTTTCCTATGGCTTCCACAAGCGCTGCATCTCCCTGCAGTTCACCATCTAGCTGCAGATCCGGAGCCATTTGCTTTGCAATCCGGGTGGCGTTTACAACCATGTCAACCATCTCATGCCTGGCACTGCCCTTTGTTGAGAAACTGAGCATCGCTATCCTGGGTTCCATCCCGGCAATTGCCCTGGCTGTATGAGCAGATGCTATTGCTATCTCCGCCAGCTCATTCTCTGTAGGATTGGGATGTACCGCACCGTCAGCAAATATTATCACCCCATTTTCGCCAAAATGCTTATCCTGTAATATCATAATAAAAGCTCCGGAGACAACAGTAATACCCGGAGCAGTCTTTACATACTGGAATGCAGGTCGCAGAACATCACCTGTTGCATGATCCGCTCCTGATACCTCCCCATCAGCATCTCCGTTTTTTATCATCAAAACTCCAAGGTAAAGAGGATCCTCAATGAGTTTTGAAGCTTCCTCCCTTGTCATTCCTTTATTCTTCCTAAGTTCAACCATCAAATCAATATAATGATCCTTCTTTTCATGCGATCGCGGATCAACAATAGTGGCTTTTGAAATATTCTTTAATCCCAGTCCTGAAGCATGTACCCTTATCTCTTCCGGATCACCAATAAGGATTATCTGTGCAATTCCCTCCTCCAAAGCCTGATCCGCTGCCCTGACTGTCCTTTCTTCATAACCTTCCGGGAGAACAATCCTCATATTTTGTTTTTTGGCATTTTGTTTAATATGAGCTAATAATTCCATTGTGTATCAACGTTTTAAGATATTCGAAATAATTTGTTAAATGTACGAAAAAAAAGTCCTATTAAACAATTTTGATTAACATGATTAATATCAGGATTATTCTTTTTTTAAAAATATTTTCACCAAAAGGTGCTCTGAAAAATCATTTATGAATCATTTTCATAAATTTGCAGTCCAAATCAGAAGCAAAAATGGATAATATATTAACGGCATTAAATGAACTTGGAGAGATACTTGAAGGCGACCTCAGGTATGATGATATTACCACGACAATATATTCCACCGATGCATCTGTTTACAGGGAGAAACCGACAGCCGTGATATGGCCAAAAACCAAATCAGACCTGGGAAAAATTATACAGTTTGCAGGAAAGATGAGGCAGAGCATAATAATGAGAGCCGGAGGGACATCTTTAGCAGGCCAGGTAGTGGGAAAAGGTATCGTTGTTGATATTTCCCGTTATATGAACCACATCCTTGAAATAAACAGGGAAGGCATGTGGGTAAAAGTTGAACCCGGAGTTGTTCTTGACGAACTTAACCTTTCCCTTAAGCCTTACGGCCTGTATTTCGGTCCTGAGACATCTACGGCTAACAGGTGCAATATCGGGGGTATGCTTGGGAATAATGCATGTGGTTCTCATTCTCTTGTATACGGATCCACAAGAGAACATACTCTGGAGATCACAACCCTCCTGAGTGACGGGTCAGAAGCTGTATTCGGACCGCTTGGGAAAGTGGATTTCAGAAAAAAGCTGAAACTTGATAACCTGGAAGGTAATATTTACAGGAATATTAACAGCATCCTAAGTGATAAAAGAAACCAGCAGGAAATAGCTGAAGGATATCCCGATCCGAAGGTATCCAGAAGGAATACCGGGTATGCACTTGATCTGCTTCTCGATTCGGAAGTATTCAATGAAAAATCAGACAGGAAATTTAACCTCTCTAAGATCATTGCCGGTTCTGAGGGTACTCTTGCCGTCACCACTGAGATAAAGCTCAACCTGGTTCCCCTGCCACCTCCGGTTAAAGCCCTGGTATGTGTTCATTTAGCCGAACGGAACCAGGCTTTCAGGGCCAACCTCATTGCATTGAAGCACAGACCATCTGCAGTGGAAATGATGGATAACCGTATATTGAAACTGACAGAAGGTAATATTAGCCAGAGAAAAAACAGGTTCTTTATTGACGGACAACCTGGAGCAATACTTATAGTTGAGTTTGCAAGGGACAAAGAAGAGGATATTGACAGGGATACAACTGGTATGATAAGGGATATGGAGGCTGCCGGATACGGCTATTCATTTCCTGTTGTAAAGGGTAACGATATTGCAAGGGTATGGGACCTCCGAAAAGCAGGACTTGGTGTGTTGGCTAATATGAAAGGGGATCCCAAACCTGTCACACTTATGGAAGATACAGCTGTAAGCGTGGAAGCACTGCCCGAATACATCGACGAAATAGAGAATATGCTGGATGGATATGGTAAGGACAGCGTATTCCACGCGCATATCGGTACCGGCGAACTGCACATCAGACCTGTCCTGAATCTTAAAGATCCTGGTGATGTTGAAATTTTCAG
>Ga0307440_1000727_pt1 | contig 16291 bp, 12 predicted proteins | sample SalMarWE160410MG_FD_202150 | JGI IMG/M metagenome (GOLD analysis project Ga0307440, IMG submission 202150) | Salt marsh sediment microbial communities from the Plum Island Ecosystem LTER, Massachusetts, United States - WE1604-10 | ecosystem: Environmental > Aquatic > Marine > Intertidal zone >... | reverse complement strand
GGTTCACTACGCCCAGCCGGCGCAGGCGATCGAGATCCTCCACCCGCGAATGGGCACGCTCCACGAACTCTGATGTATTTATACCCATGGTAAACCGTCGTGCCTGTCAGCCTGTCAGCCTGTCAGCCTGTCAGTGACATGAGTCCGTGATCCGCATTGGCGTTTGCACAAGATAACGTGAGCGAAAATAACGGATTAGTGATAAGATAGGGCGGTTTTACAACTCACTCCGTAGGTGATCCGTTGCGCCGCTTCATCATTGCCGAATCCGAAGCCGATTTCACCTCCCAGGCCGGCCTGGGACTCATTGGAATAGCGTTGGAGAGATAGACGAACCCCGCACAGGATGCCGCCGCGGTCTCGCCGTTGCGCAGCGACGCGATGAGTCATCGCGATATCCTGGCCTGCTACGTGGCATTGCTGTGTCTGGGCAAGAGCGACTTCGAAGCGATCACAGGCTTTCGCGCGGACGCCTTCTTCCATGAGGCGCTGGGGCTTGAGCGGATGCCCTCGGAAGGGATTCTGCGTCAACGCATGGACGCCCATGCCGATGCCAATCGCACGGCGCTCGTGGGCGCGCCGCTGGCCTTTTTGCGCAGCGTGGGTGCGCCCGTCACGCCCTTGGCCAACGGCTTGGTACCGCTCGATGCGGACACGACTCCCTTCGACAACAGCGGCACGCGCAAGCAAGGCGTCTCGCTCACCTACAAGGGCCACGACGGGTTCGCGCCCATGGCCGTCGACCTCGGACAAGAGGGGTGGTGCCTGGAGTTGGAGATGCGTGAGGGCAAACAGCACTCGCAAAACGGCACCCCGGCACTGCTCGAGCGGGTGTTGCCCCGCGCGCGCACCCTCACCGATCGCGGCCTGCTGCTGCGTTTGGACGGCGGCTACGACGCCATCGAGAACATCGCCGTGATCGAAGCGCACATCGAGCAATACCGCGATGGCGCGCCGGCGCACGACATCATCAAATGGAATCCGCGCCAAGAAAGCCCCGCGCCGTGGATCGCCTATGCCGAGGCGGAGGCGGCGTGGGAGCAGCCGCGTCCCGGCAAACGCGTGGCGGTCTTTCACGTCCTCCTCACCCGCACCCATGACGGCTACGAGTACCCGTTGCGCCGCGTCATCCGGGTGATCGAGCGCACCATCGACAAGCAGGGTCAACAGCTGTTGGTGCCAGAGATCGAGCTCGAGGGCTGGTGGACGAGTCTGCGGAGTCCGTGCGCGGAGATCATCGCGCTCTACGCCGAGCACGCCACCTCCGAGCAAGTCCGCAGCGAGCTGAAGACCGACCTCGACATCGAGCGACTGCCTTCGGGAAAATTCGCCACCGACGCCTTGGTGCTGGCCGGCGCACAACTCGCCTACAACCTGCTGCGCTGGATCGGCCAAAGCGGGCTGCTCGGCCCCGATGCGCCCCCGCGGCGCAAGGCCAAGCGGCAGCGCCTGCGCACCGTCATGCAGGAGCTGATGTATCTGGCCGCCCGCCTGATCCGCAGCGGCCGACGCCTCAAGCTCGCTTTCGGTTGGGGTGTCACGCATTGCCTGTCTACCAACGCCTGTACGCGCGCTTGGCAGGGCCCTGAGCCCCCCAGCCGCCGCCTTGGGGCAAGACCATCTCGCCCTTGGTCTGCGCATCCCCCTTCCTGTGCTCCGCCGATGGCGTTTCTCCGGCATCGGGCGTCGGTGACGGGGCGAAGGCGCTTCCTCCTTGTCCTCCTCTGGCTCGGACTGCTCCCAGGGCGCTCCCGTGCTCGGTCGGCACGACCTGTTCGTCCGGTTCTGCCCGAGACGCTCGCGTGCCGCCTTCAAAATAAAAGATCCCGTGACTCTAAGGAGCTCGGAAAATTCTAGTTTAACCAGCCGATGCGGCTCAATCCAGACACACGTTTGTACTGCCGGCGCATCGTGCTTCGGCGTCGGTGGACAATTCACATGACCCCAGGACGCCTACCCCAAGAGCCCCGCCCATTCTACGGCGCCACAGCCGCAGAATCGACCGGCCCGGTACCGTCGGCTTCCGCAGAGACTGTTACCTTTGTCCCCTCACGCAACTGATCGGCCCCATCAATGACCACTCGCTCGCCATCCTTAAGTCCGGACTCGACCTGTGCCATATCGCCATCGATCGTGCCAACTTTGATCTTTCGGACGGTGACGGTGTTGTCGGGTTGAATCAAGTACACATAGTTCCCCGGATCGCTGTTTCGAATTGCGCCAACTGGGACTTTGAGAACTCCCTCATGCGTTTCCACCAACAGCCTTATATTCACAAATTGATTCGGAAAAAGTTGTTTCTCCTCATTCTCGAACAAGGCACGGAGCATCACGGTCCCGGTGCTAGTGTCGATCTGGCTATCGAGCGCGCTAATCCTGCCGACGCCCAACTTCCTGATATTGGCCCGGTCATACGCGATCACCCGAAGCGTCCTGCCGGTGTTCATCTCCGCCAGGATCTGCGGAAGCTTCTGTTCGGGAATTGTGAACAGAACGCTAGTCGGCTGCACTTGATTGATGACGGCAATTGCCCTGTTATTAGTGGCCTGCAGGTAGTTTCCCGGGTCCACCCAACGCAGCCCGATCCGCCCGATAATCGGTGACACGATACGACAATATTCTATATTTAACGTCTGCTGATCGATCTGAGCTTGATCAATCTTCACCGCAGCTTCGTACTGGTGCACGAGAAACCCCTGATCCACGTATTGCTGGCGTGAACCTGAATCCGTTTCGACCAAGGCTTTGTACCGCGCAAAATTAATTTTCGCTTGGGCCAACAGGGCTTGATCGCGCGCAAGCTGGCCTTCGTATTGATCTTTTAAAATCTCATACGTTCGCGGATCGATCTGAACAAGGAAATCGCCTTTCTTGACAGTTTGTCCCTCGCTGAACCCGACTTCAGTTACACGGCCGTTAATTTGTGTCTGCACCGTGACCGTCGCGAGGGGAGTAACCGTACCGAGTGCATTCACGGTGACCTGAATATTACCGGGACTGATCGTCGCCGCACCAACCGTAATTGTTCGCTCCTGAACAGGCCCGACGCTCACCCGTGTCGGCCGCGGGCTTCCATGCTTCTGCAACCAGGTTCGCAGCGCCATCCCGCCGCCGACGATGAAAAGCAATACAACGGCCACCTTGAACATCCGCGATGGCCCCTTTCGTTTGGCAGGCGAGCGCGTCGGCCGCCCGTCCGGACCAGCCGGACTCAAGGGCGGCGTTCTTGGGACGTCCTTCTTCTCGCGACCGATCTCCGCAGGTGCGTCGTTCGGGACCGAGCCCCGAGACCTCATGCATTGTTCGTTCACCCGCTGCTACCGATGCCGTGTCAATTCGTTCGAAGCCATGTTGCCAAAGCGCCGGCAACGCGGTTCGCTCTTGCCTCCAACGATTACTGCTCTGTTCGACCCCGGGATTTTCAAGCTGCCATCCATTGAGTTCCAATCAGCTGGTGGATGCTTCCGGAGCACACTCGCGGTGTCGCGCCTCTTTCGCTCTGCTGAACCGGTCAAGATACACATATATGACTGGCGTAGTATAGAGGGTAAGAATTTGGCTTAACATTAGCCCGCCAATAATCGCAATTCCTAGCGGCCGCCGGATCTCGCTGCCATTACCGTATGTCAGAGCCAGCGGGACCGCGCCAAACATCGCGGCCATGGTGGTCATCAAAATTGGCCTGAAGCGTAAAACGCATGCTCCTAATATGGCGTCGTGCGCACTCAGTTTTCGGGCCCGCTGGGCATGAATCGCGAAATCGATCATTAAAATTGCATTTTTTTTAACGATTCCAATCAAAAGAATAATTCCAATAAGAGCCATCACACTGAATTCGGTCTTGAAAAACAGCAGAGCGGTCAGCGCGCCAACGCCTGCAGACGGGAGCGTGGACAGGATCGTAATCGGATGAATGAGGCTTTCGTACAAAATCCCAAGCACAATGTAGATGCAAATCAACGCTGCGATAATAAGTACGGGCTGAGTCCGTAGTGACTGTTCGTACGCGCGTGCGGTGCCCTCCAGGCTTCTTCGTATCGTATCCGGCATGTGAACCCTGGCGACCGCCTTATCTATTTCAGCGCTTGCTTCACTCAACGATGCGCCGGGCTGCAAATTGAAAGAGATCGTGGAGGCAAGAGTTAGGCCTTGCCGATTGACCGTAATCGGCGTGCGGGCAGGTCCGAAATGGGCAACTGCTGCAAGAGGGATCATTTTCTCCCGGGCCGCACTCACCGCTGTGCCCGCCGATATTGTGCTGTTGGCGGACACACCGATTGCGTTGCTGCTTACATTACCTGCAGTGTCGTCATCCGTGGCCGTAGAATTCGTTGTAGCTTTGGAGTTGGTCGTCCCCGATCCTTGCGCGAGTTTACTCGTGCTGGCTGTCACAGTACGAGCCGGCGCATTGGTCGTCGCGGCACCGCTGGGCGACCCGCCGGAAGTCGAGATGTAAATATGGTCGAGTATCTCCGACGATTGCCAATATTTTGGCGCGACCTCCATTACTACATGATATTGATTGACGTCAGTGTAAATGGTGGAAACCAGGCGCTGTCCGAACGCGTCATAGAGCGTGTTATCAATTTGACTCATCGAGAGCCCTAACCGTGCAGCGGCTGCGCGATCGACAATGACCTCAGTCTTAGACCCAGCTTGCTGTGTGTCCGAATTGACGTCGAGCAGCACAGGGCTACGCCTTAGTTCATTCAGCAATCTTTCCGTCCAGCCGTAGAGATCCTCGCTGTTGTCGGACCCTAAAGTGTACCGCCACTGGGCCTTGCTGCCGCCGCCACCGATGCGGAGGTCCTGGACGGATTGCAAGTAGAGCCGCGCGCCTGGAACCTTGGACAGGTCTTCACGAAGGCGTCCTATGACCTGCTCGGCCGTCTCTTTCCGCTCGGAAAGCGGTTTGAGGCTGATGAACATAAGCCCCTGATTTTTCGCCCCGCCAATCCCGCCACTACCTGCGCCGGTGAACCCCACGACGTTCTGCACGGCTGGATCGTGCCGTATAATATCTGTCACCTGCGCAAGCTTTTGCCTCATCGATTGGAACGAGATGGTCTGATCGGCCTGCAGGGTGCCTAGCAGATTGCCAGTGTCCTGTTGCGGGAAAAAGCCCTTCGGCATCAGCATAATCAGCGCGAGGTTGAGGCCGACGGTAAGCGCAAGCACCAGCATGACAAACCGGCCGTGGCGAAGCGCCCAATCCAAACTGCTTCGATACACGCGCAACAGCCACGCAAACACGGACGGCCGGCGAGCGTGTGCCAGCCGAAGTACAACGGCGCACATCATTGGCGTGCTTGTGAGGGAAATGACCAAGGAGACTAGTATGGCCACTGAGAGCGTGACGGCGAATTCGCGGAATAGACGGCCGACAATCGCAGTCATGAATAGAATCGGGATGAATACTGCGATGAGGGAAATACTAATCGAAAGTACGGTAAAACCGACTTCTGCGGCGCCGCGCAGAGCCGCTTGCGTTCGTGATATACCGGTTTCAAGGTGCCGTGTGATATTCTCAACGACCACAACAGCATCGTCGATCACGAAACCCGTAGAAATGGTCAAGGCAATTAACGACAAATTATTGAGGCTATATCCGAGGAGAAACATCACCCCGAAAGTTCCAAAAATGGAGACGACCACCGCCAAGGACGGTATTAAGGTGGATCGAAGGTCTCCGAAAAACACAAAGACGGCCAAACTGACCAAAAGGATAGCGACTATCAGTGCCAGCTCAGTGTCGTGGAGCGATGCACGGATTGTTTGACTGCGGTCCGAAACAATCGAAACTGCCACGTCGGCCGGCATCGCCGCTCTCATTTGCGGCAACTCCGCCTTAATTCCGTCGACTGTATCAATGATATTTGCGCCGGGCTGGCGGAATACCACGACTGCAACCGCGTCTTTGCCGTTAGCCAGACCCACATTGCGTAGATCCTGAACAGAATCGACAATCTCTGCCACGTCGGTGACCCATATCGGTCGTCCATTCCGATACGCAATAACAAGGGAGCTATAATCTGCCGCGCGGCTCGCCTGGTCATTCGTATAGATCTCGTAATGGCGGCCGCTCTGTTCGATGAATCCCTTTGGGCTGTTGGCGTTTGCCGCGGCCAGTGCCGCTCGCACGTCTTCGAGCCCGATACCATATTTAGTCAACGCATTTGGATTGATTTCTACTCGCACCCCCGGCAGCGCCGATCCACCAACCGCCACATCCCCTACGCCCTGAAGCTGAGAAATACGCTGCTGCAGCACTGTACTTGCCACGTCGAAAAGCTTCCCCGACGATAACGCGTTCGAAGTCAGAGTTAGAATCATAATCGGGAAGTCGGAGATATTCACCTTTCGATAGATTGGGTTGAGTTTTAGATTGCTGGGCAGATCGGCCCTTGCGGCGTTGATAGCGGATAACACGTCCCGCGCGACGCCGTTCAAGCTACGCGATAGATCGAAACTTACTGCGATCCGTGACTCGCCAAGAGTATTGAACGATACTATTTCCCTCGTGCCCGCGATGAGCCCAATGCGGCGTTCCAAAGGAGTTGCAAGAGCAGTCGCGGTGATATTCGGGCTGGCGCCAGGCATGCTGGCTCGGATGGAGATGGCCGGGGCGTCGATCTGCGGCAGCGGCGCGACGGGCAGCTGGAAAAACGCAAGAATCCCGGCCATTGCCAGTCCTGCCGTCAACAGCGTTGTCCCCACCGGGCGATGGATAAATGGAGCCGAAATATTCATTCGCACGCCTCGTCCCCTGCCGGCCGGAGCGAGCGATTGAGACGAGCCGCCAGACGGTCGAAGTAAAGGTAGATAACCGGCGTGGTGAACAGCGTGAGCGCCTGACTCACAATCAATCCTCCTATAATCGCCAACCCGAGCGGTCGGCGCAGCTCGGATCCCAGGTCTGAGCCAAGAATTAGCGGCACCGCGGCGAATACTGCGGCCACAGTCGTCATCATAATCGGCCGAAAACGTAGGAGACAGGCCTGAAAGATCGCTTCGCGCGGGGCAAGTCGTTCGCTTCGCTCCGCGTCCAGCGCGAAGTCGATCATCATAATCGCATTCTTTTTGACGATACCGATCAAAAGAATGATCCCGATGATTCCGATGATGTCTAGATCGTCGCCTGCCAACATCAAAGCAAGCAGGGCGCCGATACCGGCCGACGGCAGCGTGGATAAGATGGTGATCGGGTGTATAAAGCTTTCGTAAAGCACCCCGAGCACTATGTACATAGTGATGACTGCGGCCATGATCAGAAGTACTTCATTGGTAACCGAGGCGCGGAACGCCGCCGCAGCTCCTTGATACACGGTAGTAAGGCTCTTCGGCAGCCCGATCTCGCGCTCAGCCCGCTCGATTGCATTGATCGCGCGCTGGAGGGATACGCCAGGCGCAACGTTGAAAGAAATGGTGGTAACCGGAAATTGGGCAAGCCGGCTGACTAAAAGAGGAGCCCTGCGATGTTCGACGTGGGCAATGACTGATAATGGCACCTGGGCGTTCGAAGTGGAAACTGACGCGGGTAGGTGCACCATCGAGAGGCTTGCCAGGGCCTGCTGCATAGCCGGCTCCGCCTCCAGGATAATCCGGTATTGATTGCGCTGCGTATAATTCGTTGAGATGATGCGCTGGCCAAATGCGTCATAGAGTGCGTTATCTACCGTCGCAGGCGTGATACCGAACCGGCTCGCGCTTGCTCGGTCGATGACGACCGAAAGCGCTTTCCCCCGCTGCAATAAATCGTTGCTGACGTCGATCAGGTCCGGGCTTTCTTGAAGACGTTGAGTGAGGCGAGGGACCCACCGTGACAGCTCAGCGGAGCTATAGGATTGAATCATGAAGTGATACTGTGCGCGCCCGACGGTGGAGTCGATCGTTAGGTCTTGTACCGGATGCAAGAGAACTGATATTCCACCAACGCCCGCCGCCTTTTGTTTAAGCCGAGGTATGATGGCATTCACCTTCATGTGCCGCCGTTGCCGGAGCGGCTTCAGGTTGATCAGGAGTCTTCCGGTATTCAATGCCGGATTGGTGCCATCAACTCCAACGAACGAGCTGATGCTCTCGATGCTCTGGTCCTTTAGAAGGGTCGCGACGACCGCGTGCTGGAGGTGCACCATTTCCGCGTAGGAGATGTCCTGAGAAGCAACGGTTGTCCCTTGAATCAGACCCGTATCCTGGACTGGAAAAAAGCCCTTCGGGATTACCAGATAGAGCAATACGGTCGCGACAAGGGTCATGATTGCGATCAAAAGGACCAACGGTTGCTGATCAAGTACAACTCGCAACGCTTCCGAATAATGATGTAGTACCCAGTTGAACAATACCTCTCCCTTCCGATCAAAGGCGGAGCGCTGGGTCGCGGTGCGATAATGAACGAGCTTCGCGCACATCATGGGCACCAACGTCAAAGAGACTACCGCGGAAATCACGATCGTAATGGCTAGCGTGATAGCAAATTCGTGAAACAACCGGCCGACGACTTCGCCCATGAATAACAGCGGGATGAGCACAGCAATTAGGGAAGCAGTCAGTGAAATGATCGTGAAACCAATCTGCCTTGAACCTCGCAGGGCGGCTTGTTCAGAATCATGTCCCTCTTCGACGTGACGCGTGATATTTTCGATCATCACGATCGCATCGTCCACGACGAAACCCGTGGAGATCGTGAGCGCTATAAGCGACAGATTATCGAGGCTGAACCCGCAAAAATACATGCCGACAAACGCTCCCACGAGCGAGAGCGGCACGGACAGGCTCGGAATTATCGTTGCCGGCAAGTTGCGTAAAAACAGAAAAATGACGAGCACTACCAATCCAACCGCAAAAAGGAGCTCGAATTCCAAGTCGGAGACGGACTTTCGGATGGTAGTCGTTCGATCACTGGGGATCGTGATGTTTACCGCAGCTGGTAGGCTCGACGGAATTTCCCTGAGGATAATCCTTTTAATGCGATTAACGACCTTGATTGCGTTGGCACCAGGCTGTCGTTGGATGTCGAGTATGATTGCAGGCGTAGTCCCGGACCACGCGCCCACTTTAGTATTTTCCGGGCCCCTCACTGCCGTCCCGACGTCGGAAAGGTGAACTGGACGTCCGTTACGGTACGCTACGATGAGCTTGCGAAACGCTTCTGGAGTGGTGATTTGGTCATTGGTCTCAATAACCGACGACAGCCGTGGACCGTCGAAGCTGCCTGTCGGAATAATGACGTTCGCATTCTCGAATGTCGTCCGCATATCATCAATGTTCAGACCATAGGCGGCGAGGGCCTGTGGATTTACTTGGATGCGCGTTGCGGGGCGTTGACCAGCAGTCATGCTGACCAAGCCAACGCCAGGCTGTTGGGATATTTTGGGGACGAGCTTTGTTGCGCTGATATCCGCTAACGTCACCAAATCAAGGCTCTTCGAAGTGACCGCTAGGCTGAGGATCGGCGCGTCGGCTGGATTGACTTTTGCGTAGACTGGTGGAGCAGGCAGGTCCTTGGGCAAGAAACTCGCAGCCGCATTGATCGCCTCTTGCACCTCCTGTTCGGCGATATCGAGGGCAAGATTTAGGGTAAACTGGAGGGTAATTACCGAGGCTCCGGCAGAATTGGCGGAGGTCATCTGGGCGAGCCCAGCCATTTGCGCAAACTGGCGCTCAAGCGGAGCAGTCACCGCCGAGGTCATCACCTCGGGACTTGCCCCCGGGTAAAAGGTCTGAACCTGGATTGTGGGATAATCAACGGAAGGCAACGGGGCGACCGGCAAGAACCAATAAGCGACCATCCCGGACAGCAAGAGCGCTGCCATTAGGAGGGTCGTCGCGACGGGACGCAGAACGAAGATTTCTGATGGATTCATAATGGCAGCTTCCCGGAAGCCATCGCATTCACGCGCCAACATTTTATCGTTGGAGTGTCGCCGTGCTCGTGATAGATTTTGGGACCTCAGAGTCCCCGAAATGACTGTGCTCCGCGACAGCCTTTGTGGCCCGGTGCGGCCTGCGTCCTTGGCGCTACGCGGCGAGTGGCTGGCCGAAATCCGCATCGTTGGCGGCGGATCCCGGGTAGAGCCGCTGGAATTCGCGCTGGATGCGGAACGCGGTGAGCTCCTCCCACAGATTGCTCAGGTAGATACAACCCAGAACCAGCATGGGCGGCTCCGGACATGACCCAGCGCATTCCCGAACGTTCCATGCGATCCTTGAGGACACACCGACAGGCCCCTTCGATGACACCGGAGGCATCGGCGACCTCCGCGAGTCCCTCGGGCAGGTAGTCCCAGCCTGCTTTCCAGAGCGAGTCCTGGCCGCCCATGAGCAGGGCGACGTGCTTGTTGCCAGGGGCGTTGCGCTGTCTGACCTGTTCGGCCATCCAACCGAAAATCGCTTGAACTTGCGACTCGGTCGGGTCCATGTCATCGCGCTGCAAGGCCGCCCGGACAGACTTGAAGCTGGGTGTAGGGCGTAACGGTGGCTGCTCGGCGGGCGATTCGGCAAACAGGGCATCCAATGCCTCTTCAGGGTGTGCGAATGAACGCATCCACCATATAGGTCCCCCCGAGCAAGGCCATTTTCTTGGTTCCGGGATGCATCCCTGCCGTTGAAGGGGCCTGTGACCCCTGGAGCGCTTTACCGCCACCTCGCGTCGGTACTCCCTTGCCGTGTGTGTCGGCCGTGCACACCAGGATCTCCCCTTCCTGCTGCGCCAGCGGGGTCGCCCGCACGTTCCAGAATTCCTCTACCGTCGTGGCCATCTCGCATTGGTTGCGCTCCAGTGCTTGCACCGATTGGGTGAAGCCGAGGATCCAGGCAAGGCTCGCGCTGACCGTCGCATAGGGCATCTGCACCGCCAGTGCCTAATCCCAGTCCTGCATCAAGGACCGGGATCGGTGGATCGGCTCGGATGGCGAGGGCCGGCAGAAGCACCTGCATCGCATCGTCGGTCTCAGTCGCTTTCTGATCCGCCCCATGGTCGCTTGTTACAACCTCGCCTCGCGGGTGTGGGCGATGGCGCTGCGGCAAGTTCCCGGCAGCCCGGCGCCTGGCCGCAGGTGAAAGGCTACTACCGCATGATCGATCAGCCAGAGGACAGCGCGTTGAATTCGCCGGATCAGGGTGATTTGTGGGTAAAGGGCAGCCATAGCCCGAGACATTGATCCAGCGCAAGCGCCTTGATCTTCTGGCCCTCCCGCGTCCCGTAGACCGCCCGATTCAGCTCAAACAGACCGAACACATTCTGGATTTCACGCGGATGCAAGGCCTCGAGCCGACGCACCTCGCGGCCATCTTCCAGGACGACCCGATCCCCCACATCGCCATCGCCGAACAGGTCCAACCAGGCCCCGAAGACGCTTCGACCCAGCTTCAGCATCCGTTGGTACAGCCCGGACTCCACCTCACGCGCTGTACGCCCTTGCTGGTAGGCCGTCTGCACGAACCTAAGGATCTGCGCGAACTCCTCCAAGAGCGCTTGACTCTTGATCTCACTCGCCGCGTGGTTCATGCCTTTTATTGTGGGCTCTCCGGTTCACCAGACCTGACTTCCCCTCATAGCTTGGCGGGAAGGAGCCTGGTTGTGTAGTCACCTCCTTACACGTCCGCCTTTTCACCCCGGATCAGGGCAGCAGCGACGGATTGAACCCTGGCATTGGTCAACGTGAGATGAACCGGGGAGACACGCGGAACGCGGGTTGCCCCCAACTTGAAGTAGCGCACGAGACCGAAGATCGACACGGAGCTGAAGGCGAAGATCGCACTAAAAGCTTTGCGGGAGCAGGGGGGCGACGGTCGATCTGCTCCAGCGCTACCAGGTTCGTCCGAACTGAATATATATCGCGACTCGGCGCTCGTTCAGGCCGGGACGTCGGAATCGTAGCCGAAGCGGCGGGCCACGGCTGAAGTCTCTTCGGCAATGGCGGCGCGCTCTTCTGTCGTAAACTGAACGGTATAGTAGTCTGGGCGGTGCAGCCCGGCGACAAGCTCTGGCCGGTCTGCGGACACGCCGATGTGCCCGCAGACCGCAGCCATCGTTTCCGCTGCGCCGTCGCACAAGTCCTCGTAACGCACCACTAGGCAACGCCGGGCCAGCGCGGCATCGGCGTCAAGCCAATCGGCAATGTGGCGGTAAATCAGGGCCCAATACCGCGCCCAACCCCGCACCTCATCGCCGCGGCGCCAACAGTTTTCAACGGAGGCGACCCCGGCATTGTCGGCAGGATTGATCGGGCGGCGATCCAGACCGAATTCGAAATGGCCGAGGAGTTGCAGGTGCTGGCGTGCCGCCGCGCTCTCGCGCTGCACCTTGCAGAATAGATCCTGCTGTTTCATCAGTGATGCCACGTGCGCCATCGGCCCACGGATCGGCAGTAGAAAACGAGCATCCGGAAAAATTCGAGCCAAATAGCCGAGCCGGGTGACGTTGTAGTTGTTTTTGCTGATATATCGTCGGCCCGTCCGCGCCAGGATCAGCTTGCGAATATGACCGGCAAAGAAGGACTCGAAATCCGGCCGTTGGATGGTGTCGTCGATGGCGTTGCTCACCGCTGGGTCGTGCAGATGCGGAAAGAAGGCAATCCACAGGACCTCTTCCATGGCCTCTGGACTTTCCGCCGTAACCATGATGCCGTCCTTGTGCATCCGCTCGCGCGGCGCTTGGCGTGGCGCCGGTGCCCAGCGCCGCAGCACGGCCCAGGCATAAGGGGTACACAGGAACGGAAAATCGGAATACCGGTGGGCGGCAAATTCGCTCAGTTCGCAAATCTTTCGCAAAAGTATCGTCGTTCCAGCGCGCGCCAATCCGGCGATGAACACCGGCCGCTCGATTTTGATGTTGGACACTTGCTCCGCCAGCAGGCTCGTTTCCCATTGACTGAGAACGCGGCACACTGCCGGATGACGCAGTACGAGCGCGGATAACACGGTCGCTACCGCTTTTCCTCAGGATCCTGCTCGTCAGGATGCTCCTCGTCGGGTTTGCATTCGGCCGCCGCTTTCGACTCGCGACGGCGTCGGAGCCATTGCTTGGTGGCGCGCACCGGCCAGCTCAGGAAATACAGCACCGACGCCGCGAAAACGCCCAGAAAGGCGAGCGCCAAGGCCAACATACTGAACCCGCCGCCGGGACCCATATAGGCTTCGGCAGGGCTCGATACCAGCACCAGCGGAAGGCTGGCGCCGAACAGCAGAATAAACAGCCTAATGCGTCGCCACATGGTTGTCTTCGGTGCTAAGAAATTTGACGTAGGACGGATCGTAACGAGTCGCGCCCAAGCCGAGTGACTCGGTGTATTTCTTACCGTGAATCATTTTTTGGCGGTCGTCGACGAATTCCCACACCACCTTCTGGTTCCGAGTGACTTCGAGGATGCGTCCAGCGTTTGATTCGTTGATCAGGGTGTTGCCGTTGGCTAAACGCTGCGCCCCGCCGCGATTTTCGTGGCTGTCGAGGCGGTCGCTGTCGGTGCCATCATAAGACCACACGATGCCGGCCGTGCCCGGATCGATTTCCAGGACACGAGAGGGGCCGCGATTCGTCATGAGATCGCCGCGATTGTCAAACAGCAAAATGTGGCCATTCGTCAGCATCTTGGCCGCATGCTGTTTGCGCCAGCTGCCGCGTAGCGCCCAGACGATCTTCTCGGTTTTCATGTCCATCACCATCAGTAAATCCATGGTTCTTAGGGATAGCAGCACATCGCCGGATTTGGCGCCGGGAATGAAGCGCGCCGTCTGCTCTGTCAGCACGTCGATCGAGTTCGAATGCAGATCGTCCCACTGTCCCTCGCGGATCGCTGACTGAACAAGCTCCACCAGACGCATATCGTCTGTGTTGGCGATTGCGTTCATTATGGGAACCGAGCTCAAGGGCGTCCCGTTGGCGTCAAGAATGGTCACCGATTCGCCCGAGAATGGCAGACCACGCTCCATCTGGCGCCTGACCGACCTCTGCCGGTCCTGCCTCACTAACCCAGAGAGGGAGTAAATCTTGTCGCCGACCACCTCAACCGCGTGATGCGCCCTGGTTTCTGACCTCCATATGACGTGCGAGTCCTTGTCGAGCTTAACCAGCGGCGTCGCCGGAAAGCCCACCGCCCTGACCTCGTAGACCAGGAGGATGTCGCCGTTCGGGTAGAGGTATCCGCCTTCGATCTGCTTCACCGCCGCGCCGAAGAACGACGATACGTCCCTGTTCAAATCCGGCACCACCATGTCGAAGGGAACGAACCATTTGTGGACCTCGCGACCGTTCATGTCGATGAGGTGCGCCGACAGGTCACTTACCAGTGTGTAGAGTGTATAGCCGGCTTGTGCGTGTGTTCGATCGTATTTCAAGAGGCCGGAGCGCGCGAAGCGATTCGGAAACCAGTTTTGGGCCGTGCTGTCAAACGCATCCGGCAAGGCTGCAAAAAAGCGGACAAAACCTGGTCCGGCCACGAGGGCCAGTATCACGCCGAGAGTCATGGCAAGCGTAAATCGCGCAAACGACCGATAGGTTGGCACGAAACGCCGTAGCATTTTCCAAACTTTCATCGGGAAGTCCTAGGTACCACATCGGTGCGCGACATTATGCCACCGGTTGGGCCGTCAGTTTGGCGCACCAGATCGTCATTTGCCACCTCACGTCGAGCGCGGTCAGAGAGAATACGTAGCGCGGAACGATTCAAACGGGTCACGTTTAGACCGAGCGATGCAACAAGCTTATGACCATTTTCTTCGGCCTGCAATGGGCTCACGTATTCCCACACGATTGTTCCATCGGCTGCAACTTCGATGATGCGTCCCGTCGTTGATTCACTGATCATTGTATTGCCGTTGGCCAGCCGCTGTGCGCCCCCACGAAAATGGCTGTCGAGCAGGTCACTCTCGGTGCCGTCGTAGGACCAGACGATGCCACCGGTGCCCGGATCGATTTCCAGAACACGAGAGCGGCCACGATCCATGAGATCGCCGCGATTGTCAAACAGCAAGATGTGCCCGTTCTGGAGCATCTTGGCATCATGCTGCTGGCGCCAGCTGCCGCGCAGCGCCCAAACGATCTTCTCGGTTTTCAGGTTCATCACCACCAGCATATCCAAGTTTCTGAGCGACAATAGCACGTCACCGGGTTTGGCGCCGCGAATGAAGCGCGCCGTTTGCTCCGTCAGCACGTCCAGTGAGTTGGAGTGCAGCCTATCAATCCGGTCGCTGGATGGCATCGCGTCCGCAAGGCGCATACGCTTGGTGTTCGCCATTGCCTGCAGGATGGAATAGGTGCTCAATGTGTTGCCGTCGGCGTCGAGAATGCTCACGCTTTCATCGAGGTAGGGCACGCGGAAGGCGTTGATGATGGGGTTCGACGACGACGGCCGGATTTTCCCCGTTAACGCATAAATCCTGTCTCCGACCACTTCGATGGCATGATGTGCGTTGACCGGTGAATTCCAAACAACGTTGGAATTCTTATCGAGCTTCACCAGCTGGGTGTGCGCCCCACCGACCGCTTTCTGCTCATAGAGCAACAACAAGTCGCCGTTGGGAAACAGGTGCCCGGTCTCGATCTGGGGCTCCAGCATGCCGAACAGCGTGTCGGACGTCCTGTTCGGCAGGATCCGAGCGCGTGACAACGTCCATCGGTGCAGCGCGCGACCGTCCATGTCGATGAGGTGGGCCGACAAGTCGGGCGCAAGGCTGTACAGTGTGTAACCGGGCTGCGTTCGGGACATATCGTACCGCAGCACGCCGGAACGCCGGAAGCGAGCCGGGTACCAGTTTCCGGACGCACTCTTCATCGTGAGCTGCTCGAATGACAACTGCACCGTTACCATCGAGGCCTTGATCCAAGAATTGTCGGCGATCGTGAAGATCATTCCGAGACCAAAGGCGAATATGTAGAAGGCGATCCATTTGAGCGATCGAACGAAGGGCGTTGCGTTTGTTCGCGTCCGTTCCCGAACGTTCACAGGCCGTGCTGGCGTCCCACGGGGCACTGTTACGGGCAGCATATGTACCGCGTCTTGATTTGCATAACGGTCGATCCTTTACCCTAATATCAGCTTTGTGAATATTCCATCGCCCAAATGCGGTGGCTTCAAGTCATGGCTTAAAATTGAATCGGGCTCACAACCGAACGTTGCGCGATGATCAGGACGAGGAGTGAACGATAATCACGACGAGAAAGCGCCGCGGACGGATTCGCGGCACCACCGGGGGGAGGTGCCTTGTCGATAGGGGGCGGCGATGGGGGCGTCCTGCCAGGCATCTGCCCAACCGGAGGCGGTGCGGTGCGTGGAGGCTCTTGGGCCATTGCGGA
>Ga0307440_1000726_pt1 | contig 16295 bp, 12 predicted proteins | sample SalMarWE160410MG_FD_202150 | JGI IMG/M metagenome (GOLD analysis project Ga0307440, IMG submission 202150) | Salt marsh sediment microbial communities from the Plum Island Ecosystem LTER, Massachusetts, United States - WE1604-10 | ecosystem: Environmental > Aquatic > Marine > Intertidal zone >... | reverse complement strand
GAGAATTTCCTTGCAGAACCGACAAGGCTCAAATCCCGATTGAAACGCGGTCTTAAGATCCAAAAACTCGATCGTACAGTTTTTACAATTGTAAAACTCGCATTCCGGAAGATGGAAAACCCGGCTTTTGGCATTCCCATGAATTTTCCCGGTAGATGAGAGCTGGGCAAGTAACTCTTCGGAATATTCAGTTTTTGCTGCACTTTTTTTTCGACGGTATCCCCCACTGCCCAAAACAGTATATATTCCCTGTTTGATCATCTTCATAGAGCGTTTAAATATATCTTTGACATGCTCTGATAAAAATGGACGCTCATTGGCGGTCTGGCGAATCATGTAGAGCATGATGAACAGGAAAATGACATCGGTACTCCACAACGACCCCCCAACCGGCAACGATGACGATTCTGCCAATTGTTTCCCCAGGGTGAAAAGAATATAATAAATAATGTAAAAGCCAAGTCCCAGTGGGACACCAATGGCGGGCTTCCCAGGACCTGCCTGGAGCCCTAAAGACAAACCGATCAAACTCAATAGAAGGCAGCCGACAGGAAGAACAAGACGCTTGTGGAAATGAACAAGAAATTCCCTTCCTGAGGGGGTGTCCCCATATTCTTTGGCGCCTTTTAGAAGTTGTGACATGGTCATGGCGCCTCTTGTTATTTTATCAGGGTCCTGGTTGGGCGGTTGAAGCGGAATATAGAGCCGATATTTATCAAAAGTAACAATTTGGGCTTGATTGTTCAGAGAGCGGTGCATGCTCCCATTATTCAAAATGATGGTCACCTGCATCTTTTTGGTTTCAGCGAACATTCTCCCCGTCTTGGCCATCGTTATCGTTGGTATTATCTGGCCTCGCATATCCGAGACCCAGACATCGTGCCATAGTCCGGTGTCTGGGTCAATTTTTTTGACGTAGACAACAAGATTTCCCAGAGCTTCGGTAAATTGGTCTTCTTTGATTCCTTTGTCGATCTTTTCCTTGGCGAGCTGATACATCAACTGTTTCATCGCGGTATCCCCGGCCGGGATAAGTTTTATTGAAAAATATCCTGTTACAAGGGAGATGACAGTTGCAATAACAATGATCGGAGGAAGAATTTGGTAGATGCTGATACCGCAAGCTTTGAATGCTAATATTTCAGAATCATTGGAAAGTCTCGTGAAGCTGATGATAACTCCCATCATTGCAGCCATGGGAATTGAATATAAAAACATGTTGGGAAAAAGATAGGAGAAAAGGCGGATAAAGTCTGAAAAACCTATATCCATTTCCAGAACCGCGTTGAGGAAAGGGACAAGCCTGACCAGAAAAAAAACGCAGTTCATGATCAGAAAACTTGCGAAAAATGGGGAAAGCATTTCTGTCGCTAAATAGCTGTACAAAAGCCATGGACGACGAGTCAAAACATTCATAAAATTTATGGAAGTTCGGGCATCGGAGCAAATGATCCGCTCCAGAGCAAATTTAGCTGTTTATCCAAAAAAAACATTCTGACATTACTGAAAAAAACGAAACGAGACAAGCTTGAAATTGATTCTTATAAGAGATCTGATTCAAGTGAAAATGTTTATTTGGATATGTACCTTATATCATAATATAATTTACATGTAATTTTACAAAAACAGGAAAATATTTTCTCCTTCTTTGGTCTTTTTGGCTGAAGGCAGAGGCCTTCCTCATTTATACAAACAATTAAAATAGCGCCAACAAGAAAAGGTCGGGGACTATACAAAAGTGTAGGGAGATCGCAGCTTGTATCCGGCAACATGTTGCCTGTGGATAAAAAAGCCTGGACAAGAGACAAACTTTTTGTACCATGAACGTAATAGCCTTTGCATAATATCAGGGACAGTAGAAGCCGGCCTTGAAGATCATCGAAAAATAACCTGAGTCGGTAATTTTATCTTTTGATATGTTTCTATAGCTGGAATTTAGTGTTTTAATCAGAGACAGAATGATTTTTACAGCAACGAATCTACAGATTTAACTGCCTGATATTTTTATGGTAATGAAAAATTAAATTTGTCACCTGGAGAAAAAGCTGTGAAAAAAAATCAGTCCCTGCGCAGAATTCTTCCGAATTTAGCGAAACTCTAAACTTCAGTCTATAAAATCAAATCAGAAAAACACTTTATAGGAGAAACATATGGCAGATATTAAAGGGACAAAAACCATGAAAAACCTTCTGGAGGCCTTTGCTGGAGAGTCACAGGCTCGCAACAAGTACACCTATTTCGCTTCCGCTGCCAAAAAGGAAGGATATGAAAAAATAGCCCAGTATTTTTTAGAAACCGCTGAAAATGAAAAAGAGCATGCAAAAATACATTTTAAGAATCTCAGCGGTATAGGTTCGACAATTGAAAATTTAAAGGCGGCTGCGGCCGGAGAACTCGAAGAACATACGGAAATGTACCCACGCATGGCTCGAGAGGCTCGAGAGGAAGGTTTTGATGAGATTGCGTACATTTTTGAAGCAATCGGAGATATAGAAGAGGTCCATAAAAAACGATTCCATCAGCTTTTGCAGGAAGTTGAAAAAGACAAATTTTTTATAAAGGAAGAAACCGTCAAGTGGAGATGCCGTAATTGCGGTCACATTCATGAAGGTAAGGATGCACCAACAATCTGCCCGGTTTGCAAGCATCCTCGTGCCTACTTTGAATTGGTTGAAGACCATTATTGATTGTTTACCAACCATGTTTCATCCCATCCAGCCCCTTTTTTCCGGATGGGATGAAACATAATGTCGAGCTTTTCAGATTGATGGGTTTTTACAGGCCATGTCTTATTTCGTAAAATGATACAAGACGATCTCTTGCCTATTATTTGAATTGTATTGTGAAATCATGCTATTGGAGGAAAGAACAGGAAATTGAATCAATTCCCACCGAGAAGGATCGGACCCCGGCGGGAATTAATACAATAGCACTGGAAATAGTGTTAGACCGTTTTTATATCCCTTTATATTCAAGCATTGCCTTATATCCTTTAGGATTGGCTTTAACATCTGCATTATACTCATCGACTGCGGTCTTATATGTTTCAGGATCCAAATCAGGAGCTTTTGCTGAAGGTTCATATTCCATATAGGTACAACTCTTCATGGATTCAGATGCTTGTTGGGGAGTCATTGGATAGAATCCCGAGGTGCGAGCACGCCAGATTCCCATGGAAACACCTTCACGAAGAAAATAGGTTTTGCCAGGTTTAAAATCAAGAAGGGCTACAGCAGTATTTTCAGTTGCCACAACAACATAATGTGGCCCCGGAGAAACAGTGGAAACGAAATAGGTATTGCCTTTGGTTTCTCCAATAAATTTTCCATCGACATAGTTTGAGAAGACAATACCTCCCCCAAAAAATGTATCACGAATTATTGCCAGTGTGGCTTTATCGGACACGGGTTTTAACTCGGGTTGATGGCCAGGTTCTATCATGTGAGTTGCGGCACATCCGGAAACTAAGAATAGGCAAATACAAGCTAATATAAATCTTTTCATCTTTCCTCCTTTTGTTGTTCAGCTGAATTTAAAACAATACTTACTCAATTGGACTGTTCGGGTATCATCCGTAGTAGTTCTGCAACTACTCATATTTCATCATTGGGCGTTCTCCTGCCCAATGATGAAAACCACGCCTATGGTTGGAACCGCAATTGCTGCTGTTATCTTTATTTCCTGCCAGCTGAATATTCATTTTCCAGCGCTCATTTTCCAAAAATCAAACGACCTCTGGCTTTTTTAAGTCGGTGCCTGTCTAGTCTTCTTGATGTATTGAACATCTTTCCACACTCTTGCTCTAAACAGGCTTGTTGTGATTGTAGTTATGAATTCCCTCTCTTATTAGCGTCAATGAGACAGATTTGCAATATATAATTTGTTAGAGATTTCTCGCCTTAGAATATCAGCCCTAACGTACTACAAGGTGACTTTTTCGCGCATAGTTAGTGTTTTATGGCACTCCAGATGGCAATTGAGAATCCGAGATGGAAATGTATACTGACAGTGTTCGGTAGTTGCTCGGTTTCAGGTTGTCTCCGCACCATATTCACATAAAAAATTTCGCCACAAGAAAAAAATATTTCCAGACTGCAACACAATGTTGATGCCGATTTCCGGTCAAAAACAGAGAGGAGAGTCCACGGAAATCATCGTGACATTATCCATGACAGTTGATTAAAATCGACAAATGCAATAGTATTGCGCAGCGCATATCTCAGATTAATATTGCTACAAAGAGCATGATATTATGACGGTATCTCCTCAAATATACGATGAAAGCAAGATCAAGACCCTGAGTTCTCTGGAGCATATCAGAAAACGTCCGGGTATGTATATCGGCAGGCTGGGTGATGGCTCAAACACGGATGACGGCATCTATATCCTCTTGAAGGAAGTCGTTGATAACGGTGTGGACGAGTTCATCATGGGAGCAGGAAAACGCATCAACATCAATATTGACGAGGCAGGTTTGGTGCAGGTCCGTGACTTCGGTCGCGGTATTCCTCTGGGCAAGATCGTCGATTGTGTCTCCATCATCAATACCGGCGCTAAATATAATACAGATGTTTTCCAGTTCTCGGTGGGCCTCAACGGTGTTGGTACCAAGGCCGTGAACGCAATGTCTGAATTCTTTCGGGTGACGGCCTTTCGAGACGGTCATTTTGCCTCTGCGGAATTTACATGTGGGGATCTTGTCAGCCAGGACAGCGGTGAGACCAAGGAAAAAGACGGGACATTGGTTGAGTTCAGGCCGGACAGATCAATGTTTCCAGAGTATACTTTCGATTTGCAGTTCATCGAGAAACGTCTCTGGCGCTATGCCTATCTCAACGCTGGTCTTAAACTCTATCTGGACAAAACCTGTTACTGCTCCACCAACGGCCTTCTGGACCTTCTCGAAAAAGAACTGGACGGGGAAAACATCTACAACCCTATCTACTTTCGGGAGCCGACTCTGGAATTTGCCTTTTCCCATACCGATGCCTACGGCGATACCTACTACACCTTTGTAAACGGCACCTACACAAGTGAAGGCGGGACTCATCTCTCTGCCTTCCGCGAAGGGATATTGAAGGGTATAAACGAATACTCAAATAAAAAATTCGTCAGCAAGGATGTGCGAGATGGAATCGTCGGCACCCTGGCGGTCAAAATAAAGGATCCTGTTTTCGAGTCCCAGACCAAGAATCGGCTCGGCAATACCGAGATACGCTCCTGGATTGTCGGCAAGGTGAAAGATGCCGTCTCCAGCGCCCTGTACAAAGATACTGCCGCGGCCGAGATCCTTCTCGACAAAATTGCCCGTAACGAGGCAGTTCGAAAAGAGTTGCAGAGCGTCCGCAAGGAGGCCAGGGTAAAGGCCAAGAAAGTGGCTTTTAAGATCCCGCAACTCAAGGACTGCAAGTACCATCCGTCTCGTGGGAACCCTTCTCGTCCGGGTCGTGAGAACATGATCTTTATTACCGAGGGCCAGTCGGCGGCGGGCTCCATCGTCTCCTCTCGTGACCCGATGACCCAGGCGGTCTTCTCGCTTAAGGGTAAACCGATGAACGTACTCGGCCAGAAGATGGCTGTTCTTTACAAGAACGATGAGATGTATTCTCTGATGCGGGCTCTCGATGTCGAGGAATCAATTTCCAACCTGCGCTATGACAAAGTGATCCTGGCAACAGATGCCGATGTCGACGGATTGCACATCAGAAACCTGTTATTAACATTTTTCCTCCATTATTTCGAGCCATTGGTAAAACTAGGCCATATCTATATCCTGGATACTCCTTTATTTCGGGTCCGCAACAAGAAAGAAACCCAGTATTGCTATTCGGAGACGGAAAAGGATGCTGCAACAAAACGACTCAAAGGCAGGGGGAAAGCGCAGACAGGGGTCGAGACCACTAGGTTCAAAGGCCTGGGCGAGATATCCCCCAAGGAGTTCAAGCAGTTTATCAGCGGTGATGTCAGGCTGCGCCAGGTCACTATGGATTCGGTGAGCGAGGTAGCCAAGGTGCTCTCCTTCTATATGGGAAAAAACACCCCTGATCGAAAAAAATATATCATGGAGAACCTTGTATAGGCTTCCTAGAGATTTTTCTAAATAAAACGGACCATATGGAATCAACGCTCGGCAAACTTCATAGACTCTTCGACCAGAACTTCCTTGAGTACACCTCCTATGTGATCAAGGAACGGGCCATTCCGGACATCAATGACGGCTTCAAGCCGGTTCAACGCCGCCTATTGCAGACACTGCATAACATGGATGACGGGCGTTTCCATAAGGTCGCCAATGTGGTTGGCGAGACCATGAAACTGCACCCCCATGGTGACGCCTCGATCTTTGCGGCACTCGTTAATCTCGCCAACAAGGGTTATCTGATTGACCGTCAGGGAAATTACGGCAACATTTTCACGGGTGATCAGGCATCGGCGCCACGGTATATCGAATGCAGGCTTTCTCCTTTGGCTCGCGAGGTCATCTTTAATAAGGACCTGACGGAATACGAGGAGTCTTACGATGGCAGGATGATGGAGCCTGTGACCCTGCCGGCCAAGATACCAATCCTGCTGTTGCAGGGTGCAGACGGCATTGCCGTTGGTATGGCCACCAAGATCATGCCGCATAATTTTTGCGAACTGCTGGAGGCCCAGAAAAAGATCCTCAGAGACGAGGAGTTTGAGATCTATCCGGATTTTCAGCAGAAAGGTCTAGTCGATGTTTCGCAGTATGATCACGGCAACGGCAAGATTCGTTGCCGAGCCAGGATCGAGGAGGTTAACGAAAAGACCATCGTCATCCGAGAGATTCCGTATACGACCACCACAGAATCCCTGATTGATTCTGTGGAAAAGGCAGCCAAGGCCGGAAAGATCAAGATATCCTCCATTGAAGATTATACCGCTGAAGAGGTCGAGATCGAGATCAAGCTGGCAAGGGGCATCTATGCCAAAGATACCATCAAAGCCCTGTATGCCTTTACCGATTGCGAGGTCCCGATCAGCCCCAACCTGACGATCATTCGAGACAAGACACCAGATGTATCAACCGTTGAAGATGTTTTACGGTACAACACCGACAAACTGCACAAGGACCTTACCCGTGAGCTGGATATCGACCTTGCCCGACAGCTGGAAAAATTACACATTAAAAAGCTTGAGCAGATCTTCATCGAGGAGCGCATCTACAAAGACATCGAAGAAGAGACCAGCCTCAAGGCCATCAATGAGCGCATTCTGACCTCATTGGAACCTTTTGCCGATTCCCTGATTCGGCCGGTTACCAAGGAGGATATAGATCATCTGCTGGAGATCAAGATCAAACGAATCTCCCGCTACGATATAAACAGGCAGCAAAAAGAGATTAAAGCGATTGAAAAAGATATCGCGATAATTAAAAAACACCTGAAGAATACGGTGGGGTTCACAATCACCTACATCGACAGTCTGCTCAAACGGTATGGTCATCTCCACCCACGTCATACTGAGATAACCGAGTTCACAGAGGTTATCGCCAGAAAGATAGCCATTGCCAACCTGCACATTGGGTACAATCGTGCCTCCGGGTTTCTCGGTTCTTCGATCAAATTCGAGGACGAAAAAAATGACCTTTCTGAGGCCTGTTCAGAGTACGACAGGTTGTTGCTTATCTTTTCCAGCGGCATGTATAAGATTATTCCAGTATCTGAAAAGCTCTTTGTTGGTCACGAGCTGGCATGGCTTGGAAAGGTGAACAGGAACCTGGTCTTCAACATGATCTATCGAGACGGCAGGGACGGTCATGTCTATGCCAAACGCTTCAAGATGCCTAAGTTTATCCTGGAAAAGGAATACAGGCTTTTCGACGAACATCCGCGCTCCCGGATTATGCTGCTCTTAGATGGCGATGATAAATACGCTCGGATCGGCCTTATGCCGTCGAGCAGGGCCAAGACCAACGTGATAGAGATAAGCTTCGGCGATTATCTAATCAAAGGGCCGGCGGCTAAAGGAAAGCGAGTTTCCAACCGGGTGGTCAGGCGGGTTGCCGAGTCGACTGGGAGATCCATTATACAGGAAAAACAAAACCTGCCTCTGCCCGGTCTCCAGAAACTCGAAGTACAAAGCCGTTCTGAAGATGATACCACCACGGAGAGCTCGGAAGAGGACTCGTGATAGGACAGGGGACTGATAATTTGTAACAAAGCCTTATTACACTTTGACATGTCTTTTTGCGGCAACGGCCAACTTTACAAATTCCTCGAGAAGAAGTCTTTCAGCTCTGGTTCCAAGGTCTATTCCTGCCTCCTCAATCACGTTGGAAACAATTTCCTTTCCTTCCCCTTTCCCTTCCTTGAAATAGGATCGGAAGAGTTCAGCATTGCAAAGAGTATTGACGAGTGTCTTGCGCCGTTGGCTGAAAGCGGCCTTTACTATCTGGCGGAAAATATTGTAATCGTAGACCGGTAGGGCTTGCAGCCGTTTACTGTCTCCGGAGAAGTCAATGCGAACGACCACGGAGTCTATCTTTGGTCGGGGATGGAATTCGCCAGGTTTCAGACGCATCAACCGTTTAACGGTGGCGCAGGATTGCAGGAGTACGGTGGGGATCCCATAGTCTTTGCTTCCAGGGGAGGCGGTCAGCCGTTCGGCCACCTCCTTTTGCAACATTACGGTGGCCCAGTTCATCTGTAATCTGTTATCAATGAGTTTGAACACAAAAGGATTAGAGATAGAGTAGGGGAGGTTGGCCATAATCTTAAGGGGACCTTCGCACCTGGCTGTAAGCTCTATAAAGTCAGATTTTAAAATGTCACCATGGATTAAGGTGACGTTGCCGGGCAGATCATTTTCCTCCCGGTGATATCTAATGATACCGCTATCTATTTCAATACCGAAAACGTGACCGGCAGCCTCGGCCAGTGGGATGGTGAGAGCTGCCAACCCCACGCCTACCTCGACAACGGTATCCTCTTTTTCTATTCCTGCTGCAGCGACGATCGCCTCGGCAGTCTGCCGGTGGACAAGAAAGTTCTGGCCAAATCGCTTTTTGGGAGAAAGCTTGTGGGCCGCAAGAGTTTGTTTGGTTTTTTGATAACCAGCCATTTGTCGTAACTGTATTGGAATGAGCAGGTATTTCTTGGTGTTTTTAGTGCAATACGTGCTTTTCCTGTCGTTTTTTGCGGATCTTGATAAAGAGAGAACGGGAGAAATAATAACTGGCGATAGTAAAGGGAATCGCCAGAAGAACACCGCCGACCACCATCACCGTTATTGCTTCAAATCCGAGGTTGAACAGAGCGGCAATCGATTCTTTGATTCCAGGATGGGAGAGAAGCAGATTCAGGACGTCTCGAATCTTTTCCCAGTTAAGTTCATACGGGGTAACTGCATTGCCGATCACCAGGGAAAAGTAATATATGGGTACGTAGGTGAAAGGATTGCACACCAGCCAACTCGCTGTATATGCAGAAATAAAAGACGTCCTGGTGGCAACTGTCAGGGCAATGATGGCAACGGTATGCAAAGGAATAGTGGGCGTAAGCCCGACAAATACTCCGATCGCAGCCCCCACTGCCAACGATCTCGGATCGCCCTTGAGCCTGACAAATTTCAGATAGTAGTATTTGCTTAAACGAGAGAGTTTCATGGTCTCGGGTTAGGATCCAAGGGGTGAACGGGAATAGACATCCTCATTATAATGCATAGGGCCTGTGGTTTGGAACTGAAAATATCCTGCCAGGGCGATCATTGCGCCATTATCGGTACAAAATGACGGCCTTGGCACAAAGAGTCTGAGTCCATTTTCATTGCACCGCTTTCCCATAACTGCCCTGAGTCGACCGTTGGAGGAAACGCCTCCCCCCATGACTACGGTTGTAAGTGAATATTTCTGGGTCGCCAGAATCGTTTTTTCCACCAAAACGTCTATTACAGCCTCCTGAAAAGAGGCACAGACATCTGCCACTTTTACGTCTTCACAGGCCTTCTTTTTGCTCTGGAGATAGGTGAGAACCGCTGTTTTTAATCCGCTGAAACTGAAATCCAGGGAGTCTTCTTCCAGCCAGGCCCGTGGAAAAATTATGGCTTCTTTGTTTCCGTTCTCCGCTTCTTTTGCAACATGAGGACCACCTGGATACTCGAGATTCATGAGTTTAGCCACCTTGTCAAAGGCTTCTCCTGCGGCGTCATCCCTGGTCCTACCCAACAGAGTAAATTCCGAGTGGGATCGACAGAGAAAAAGCGAACTTGTTCCTCCCGAGACGATAAGGGCAATAAAAGGAAAATCGGGCTTATCGTTTTCAAGGAAGACTGAAAGCAGGTGTCCCGCCATATGGTCGACTCCTATGAGAGGGATCTTACTGACATAGGAGACGGCTTTTGCATACGAGAAGCCAACTAATAGTGAGCCTATCAGGCCGGGACCCTTGGTGACTGCAATGAGGTCGATATCCTTTAATGTTACACCGGAAATATTCAAAGCTTCCCCAACCACCGGATAGATGGACTCCAGATGTCTTCGTGAAGCAAGCTCCGGAACAACTCCACCATAGCGTGCGTGTAATGCATCTTGCCCATTGACGACACTGGCCAGGAGGGTGTTGTCGTCCTTTAAGACGGCGGCCGCTGTATCATCGCATGAGCTTTCAATACCTAATGTAAGCATGGGTGTTGCATTATCCGGACTTTGAGGGTAAAAATAGCAATTATCAATTAAAGAGAATTGCGCTGATGAGAGGTAGGCAATATATATTTCAATGAGGGGAATGTCAATAGGATCGATGCTTAAGTTTATTAGGATAATATTGGAATTGTTTGTATTTTGTTGTTTTTCTTATTAACGCTATGAAATATTTAAAATTTACCGAAATACCATGCCTTTCAACCAGCTTGTAGACCAATTTTCACGCACCATATCGTATTTGCGCCTTTCTATTACTGATCGCTGTAATCTGCGGTGTATGTATTGTCTTCCCGACAATGTGGATGGAAAAGACTCACATCTCAAAACTATTGATGTTTTAAAGCAATACCAGCTTCTTAGCTATGAAGAACTGCTTCGTTTCGTTCGGGTTGCGATCTCGATGGGGATGACCAAGGTTCGTCTTACCGGTGGAGAACCGCTGGTCAGGCGCGGTGTGCTGGATTTTATTCGCGAGCTTGATCACATTGAGGGGTTGGATCAGGTGCGTTTGACAACCAACGGTGTATCTTTGCAAGAAAAAGCGCAAAGACTATTTGAGACTGGAGTACAACATCTTAATATTTCACTTGATACACTCCAACCCGCAAAATTCACTCAGATAACGGGCAAGGATCTCTTTTCCAGAGTACGACAGGGAATAGAGACCGCAAAGGAGGTAGGTTTCCGTTTGAAGTTGAATGTCGTTGCAATGCGTGGGGTCAACGACGACGAGTTCCTTGATTTCGCCGAATTTGCTCTTGCACAACCCATACAGGTTCGATTTATCGAATTTATGCCTGTGGGTGCAAACAGTAGATGGGATAAGACGTATTTCTACCCCGCAGCTGAAATTAGATCATTGATTGCTCGAGCGTATAGCCTCATACCGCTGCGCGGACTGAACTCCGAAGGACCCGCACGAGTATTTAAAATAATCGATCCCGGGGGACGTGAAGGCGAGATAGGTTTTATAAGTCCGATCAGTCACCATTTCTGCGATAGTTGCAATCGGTTACGATTGACCTCCGAAGGAAGATTGCGATCCTGCCTGTTAAGCGATCAGGAAACGGACATAAGAGAGCTTTTAAGAGGCGGGGGGAGTGATGACGATCTGAGGTCAGCCATTAGGACTACCATTCTCGCCAAGCACAAGGGACACACCATACAGGAAAGCCCGGCGGAAATTCCTCAGGCTCCCTGTAATGGTCGTATGTCACGAATTGGAGGTTGATTCATCGGAAGAAGGATAGGATCCCAACCATTCATAGTAGGAACAAAGTCCACGCAAACGTTCACATCCGATGCGGATCTTCTCACTTTCTATATGCCCCATCATATCTATGAAGAATAGATATTTCCACTGCTTTCCCTTGACCGGCCGGGATTCGATCTTAGCAAGGTTGATTTTTTCTTCTGAGAGAATGGTCAACGCCTCGTTAAGGGAGCCCGGTCGATCCATGAGTCCCAGAAGAAGAGATGTGCGATCAGAGCCGCTGGCATTGGGAGATTTTTTGCCGATCACCAGAAATCTCGTGGTATTGCCCCGATAATCCTCTATACCTTTAACCACCACCTGCAACTCATAGGTCTTTATAGCCAGAGAAGAGGCTATCGCTCCGATGTTTGGGTTATTCGAGGCCATCTGGGCTGCGGCGCCGGTGGAGAAAACGGGCAGGGTCGGAATGTTCGGCAAATGCTTTCGCAACCAGTCCCGACATTGGGCAAGCGGTTGAGAGTGGGAGGCGACACTCTGGATATCCTCTATGTTTCCTGAACGGCAGACAAGATTGTGGCTGATTTCCAGTCGTACTTCACCGCATATCTGGACTTTGTATTTCATAAAGGAGTCCAAAGTGGAGAAAACCGAACCTTCAATGGAATTTTCAACAGGGACAATGCCGTAGGCAACCCGTCCCTTTTCAACATCGGAAAAGATATCGTCGATGGATTCCATCGGTTTGTAGTCAGCCGATTGACCGAAGTATTTGACCCCGGCAAGATGCGAAAAGGTTGCCTCCGGGCCGAGGTAGGCGACCTCTGCCTTTTTCTGTGAAAGTCTGCAACTGGTTATGATTTCATGAAAGATTGAATGCAGTGCCTGCTCGGGAAACACGCCGTTGTTGAGCTTCATCAAACGTTCAAATATCTGTCGTTCACGAAAGGGGTCCCATTTGGCACGTTTACCTTCGTCCTTAAGCTTCCCGATCTCAATCGCATAACCTATACGATCTTTTAGCAGCGTGACAATTTGGTTATCGATGCTGTCTATATTGTCTCGCACGGCAAGAATCGCCTGCTTCTGTTCAGTTGTCATGCCTTACCCTGTTTGTCTTCCCTTGCGTTGGAAGGAAATGTTGAATAAATGATAATTGATAAACTTTCATTCCGGATAGACGTTTTTCCGCCAGCTGAGAAATGTAGGGGATAGAAAAAACTCTGTCAAGGTGTAAAAGGTGCGCATAAGAGTTGGAAATTTTTGCATGCTGAGGTAATCTATGAATTTGGAAGAAGATATTGATGGAGACACGATTGTGTCTACCTATAGCAACTAACCGTAATTCATATTTAATAATTTAAAATGGCCAAGACATACGAAGAGATAAATGCAAAGATCAAGGCAGGTGAAGCCGTTGTGGTTACCGCTGAAGAGATGGTTGGAATAGTAAAAGAAAAAGGGGCTGAACAGGCTGCCCAGGAGGTGGATGTCGTAACAACCGGCACTTTTGCACCCATGTGTTCATCTGGGGCATTTATTAATTTTGGCCAGATGACTCCCACAATCAAGGCGTCCAAGGTTTGGATAAACAAGGTCCCTGCCTATGCCGGACTCGCTGCCGTTGATGCGTTTATCGGTGCCACAGAGCCTGCAGAAGATGATCCGCTGAACAAGATCTACCCGGGAGAATTCAGATACGGCGGAGGGCATGTCATAGAAGATCTGCTGAAGGGGAAAAAGGTCTTTCTAGAGGCAAAGGCCTACGGAACAGACTGTTATGCGGCAAGGAAGATGAAAAAAGAATACACCCTTGCTGATCTCCCCTCTGCGCTGCTTTGTAACCCCAGAAACGGCTATCAGAATTACAACTGTGCTGTGAACCTGTCAGAAAAGCGGGTCTATACATATATGGGGATGCTTAAACCCAATTGCCAAAATGCCAATTACTGCAGTGCGGGTGAACTCAGTCCGTTATTAAACGACCCTCATTACAGAACCATCGGAATCGGGACGAGGATCTTTCTTGGTGGAGGAATAGGGTACGTAACCTGGCATGGTACACAGCATAATCCCAATGTTCCGAGAACCAAGGGAGGGGTCCCTCGCAAACCTGCCGGAACCATAATGGTTCAGGGTGATATGAAACAGATGTCAGCCTGTTGGCTGCGAGCCCTGTCAATATTGGGTTATGGAAATTCCCTGGCTGTGGGGTTGGGTATTCCCATTCCTATTCTAGATGCTGAAATGGCTGCTTACACTGGTGTTTCCGATGCGGAACTCGTTACTCAGGTCATTGATTACGGGCACGACTATACCAATGGGATATCAAGAACCTATGGAGAAGTCAGCTATGCCCAGCTGAAATCGGGGCTTATCGAGGTCAATGGCAAAGAGGTGCCCACTGCACCGCTTTCAAGTGTTATCAAGGCTCGTGAAATAGCCGAAACCTTGAAAAAATGGATAAAAGACGGAAAATTTTGCTTAAATCCGCCGGCGCAAACCTTACCCGATGCCGACTAAGAGAGATGAGACAGGGACGTCTTGCAGGTAAGTGTACTAAACTAAATCATATTATAGCTGAGTATGGTCGTGTTGCCGTCGCTTTCTCGGGAGGGATTGATTCGACCTATCTCCTCCATGCTGTCTGTGAGGTATTGGAAAAGGACCGGGTTATGGCATGTTTTGCCGATTCCTGCCTTATAACTGATGCCAGTCGTAAGAATGTCCATCATGTTTTTTTGCAGCATTTTAAAGAGAAGGCTGAATTAAAATGGATTAGAATTGATCCGATGGCAAGAAAAGAGTTTGTTGCCAATTCGCCCCAGAGGTGTTATGTCTGCAAGAAGAATATTTACCAGCTCTTCCTTAAGGAGATCCAAAAAAACGGATTTTCAACTCTTGTTGACGGCACCAACGCGGACGATCTCCAAGGTCATCGTCCAGGAATTTTGGCGATTCGGGAATTAGGGGTAGACACTCCATTGGCCAAAGTGGGTTTGAAAAAGGTTGAAATTCGCAAATTGGCCAAGCTTGAAGGTCTGGAAAATTATAACCTGCCCTCAAATTCATGCCTGGCTACACGGGTAGAAACAGGAAGAGCTCTCTCGCTTGAGATCCTGCAGGGAATCGACAAGGCCGAAAAATATCTCACTGCAATGGGATTTACAGGATGTAGGGTTCGCCCTTTCGAAAATCGTACTGCCATTGAGCTTCAGGGAAAGGATTTCAGAAGGTTTGTAAGCAGGCGAAATAGAAATCAAATACTAAGTTATTTTGATTTGTTAGGACTTCGTAATGTCATGGTTGATCTGAAGGAAAGAGACGATCTGCTCCCCGGAAAATGAAAAAGAGTTTTACAGAAGCAATATTTGTTCTTGATTTGATATCATGTTTGCATTAATGTAAAATATTTTTTAGTATAATACCTTGATTATAAAGGATTGTATGCAGGTTAGAAGAAAATGAAAAATATTGGAATGTCCTTTTTTTCTTTTGACAATTCACTGCAGTTTAGGTTAAAGCATCAAACACTAGGAGAAAGGAAGCAGGCATATTGGAGTGCCTGCTACTAAGCAAAAGAAAGTCAGAGTAGGGAGGAATTCATGAATAAGAAGGAATTGGTTGAATGTATTGCCGAGGCTGCCGGAATAAGCAAAGCTGATGCCGAGAAGGCTCTGAACGGCACCTTGGCTGCCATTGCTGAAACTTTAAAAAAGGGTAATAAAGTTACACTTATTGGTTTCGGTACCTTTTCCGTATCGAAACGTGATTCGCGTCAGGGCAGAAATCCCCAGACAGGTGCAGCCATTAAAATTCCTGCTAAGAATGTTGTCCGATTCAAAGCTGGAAGCAAACTTGCCGAAGCTATCAATTAGTTCCTCTGCGTTCATGAATTTCCAGACAAAGCGCTGCGATCTGTTCCGTCTTTGTTGAATATTTAAATAGCTGTCGGGACGTGGCTCAGTCTGGTAGAGCACAGCGTTCGGGACGCTGGGGTCGGAGGTTCAAATCCTCTCGTCCCGACCATTTTAAACAGCAAAGAGACATGACCTGAAAATATAGATTGTCAAAAAATGGTTATGAATCCAAAAAGGTCGTTCCCTAATAGGGAGTGGCCTTTTTTTATTTATGAAAAAACTGAGATCAGGATACACTACTGGTGCCTGTGCCGCCGCCGCCGCAAAAGCAGCCATGCTTGCATTTTTAGGTAGTGAAGGTCTAACAAATGTGGAAATTCCTTTCCCCGATGGAAAGAGGGTTCGGTTCGATTTGGTGCAATGTCAGGTGAAGGAAGGAAAATTCCGGATTGCTAAAGCCTCAGTCATTAAAGACGCGGGTGATGACCCGGATGTAACCAATGGCGCCGTGGTTGAAGCCTCTATTACGAAAAGACTTAACTGCGAAAAGGAAAAACGA
>Ga0307440_1000725_pt1 | contig 16315 bp, 15 predicted proteins | sample SalMarWE160410MG_FD_202150 | JGI IMG/M metagenome (GOLD analysis project Ga0307440, IMG submission 202150) | Salt marsh sediment microbial communities from the Plum Island Ecosystem LTER, Massachusetts, United States - WE1604-10 | ecosystem: Environmental > Aquatic > Marine > Intertidal zone >... | reverse complement strand
GGTGTCTCTTGCTCGTTTGAGACCTTCACCACATCCCGTTCAAGTTTCTTCCCGTAGGTCAGATAAAGGATAAAATAAAGCAAAAAACCGACAAAGATAATAAGTGTTGTCATCATTCCCTCCTTTCTTTTTAAATCAGAGAAAGTTCCTTAAATAAAATTCTGTTATGATATCCCTGATATTATCCTTTCATCCGCTTTACCGGCATTTTTAATGCATGGCTTTGAAATAGAATGGCAAAAGACATGCCAAAATCGATCGTTGATGGAACGATGGACTAATATATTGATAAGTTGTACTATTTTTTGATACCGATTAGATGTTTATCTGGGATAAAAGGAGAAGGGGTGTCGGATTTCTTTACATCATGTAAAAGTACAAACTACGATGCGTCTTCCTTTACGGAAGTGGTGAACTCAAGACCGAATTTTTCGATCTTGGAGTGCAAGGTAGGTCTTGAAAGGCCAAGGAGTTTTGCCGCTTTCGATCGATTTCCGCCGGTAAAATTGAGCGCCTCACTGATAATGATGTTGGCGAACCGCTCCATACAGTCGTCAAATCGTTTTTCACCCGATGGCGACGTCAGTATTTTGCGAACCCACTGGCGAATGGCCTCTTCACCTTTTTCGAAATTAATAAAATCGCAGCTACTATTTTCCTGGATCGCCTGGGAGATGTCGTCTCTACAAATGGCCGCCCCACGGTTAAAAATTAAGGCCTTTTGGATCGTGTTGCCCAGTTCGCGCACATTCCCTCTCCAGAGATTCGCGGCAAGAAAGGCTTTGGCTTTCTTGGTGATTCCCGGATTTTCGACCTTTGCTTCTTGTGAATACCGCGCCAGAAAAAAATCCGTCAGGGCCGGAATGTCTTCCGCCCGGTCCTTTAAGGACGGCAAAAAGATGGAAACCACTTTAAGTCGGTAGTAGAGGTCCTCCCGAAACCGGCCCTGGGTGATGGCGGATTCGAGGTCGCGATTGGTAGCGGCGATAATTCTTACATTTACCGGAATGGTACTCCTGCCCCCCAGTCGTTCGATACTCTTTTCCTGGAGTAACCGCAAGATTTTGGCCTGGATGCTCAGCGGCATATCGCCGATTTCATCCAGAAAAACGGTTCCGTTGTTCGCCTGCTCGATTTTGCCGATGCGGCGATGGGTAGCGCCGGTAAATGCCCCTTTTTCATACCCGAACAACTCGCTTTCCAGAAGATTCTCAGGAATGGCCACACAGTTAATCACCAGAAACGGCCGGTCGGCACGCCGGCTGTGCTGGTAAACGGCCCGGGCCACCAGCTCCTTGCCGGTTCCGGATTCCCCGCGAATCAAAACCGTTGCTTCTGTTTCGGAAACCCGGCCGATGGCCTTGTATACCTCCTGCATGGCTTTGCTTCTTCCGATGATGGCATCACGAACGTTTCCTTGTAAAACCGGATCCACATCCACCGGAGAACGCATGAAACGGCTCGCGTCCAGGCCCTGTTTGATCACCACCAGTAGTTCAGGAATGTCAAAGGGTTTAAGAACATAATCGAATGCCCCCATCTTGGTGGCCTCGATGGCGGTCTCCGTAGTGCCGAAAGCGGTCATGATGATCACCGGCAGTTTGGGTTCCATCTCGTGAATGGCCTGGAAGGTTTCGAACCCGTTCATTCCCGGCAAGCGCATGTCAAGGATGACCAGGTCCGGAACCGCTTCCCGGATGATTTTCAGACCGCCTTCGCCGGAAGCCGCGCATTTACAGTGGTAGCCCTCTTCGATTAAAAGTTTATTGAAACTTTTTCGAAGTTGGTCGTCATCGTCGATTATCAATATGTTACTCACGGTCTGGCTCCTCCGCCGGCAGTGTAATGATAAAGGTTGACCCGCTCCCTTCCTTTGATTCGATATCCAGTCTTCCGCCATGGTCTTGAACGATTCTAGCGGCGATGCTCAATCCGAGCCCCGTGCCTTCTTCCTTGGTGGTGAAAAATGGCTCCATAATTTTCGATTGTATGGTATCCGGAATACCGGGCCCGTTATCGCTGATCCGAATCACCACCGATCTGATTCTTTTCCGCTCAATAAGGGTTTTTTCGTGAATGACGATAGACCCTCCCAGCCCCATGGCCTCACAGGCATTGATGATGATATTGATGATGACTTCCTTTAACTGTTCCGGGTCCAACTGGACCATTGGAAGCGGTTCTTTTCTTTGAATCTTGATAAAGACTTCGTAGGACGCCAATCGATGCTGTAAAAGCTGAATCGCCTGATCCACCACATCCGAAGGTGAAACGAGCTGAAATTTCAGTCTGGGCGGTCTCGAGAACTCGAGGAAATTTTGCACAATGGTATCGATATGGCTGATTTCTTTTGAAATGACGTCAAAGTCTTCTTTCTGGTTGTTGTCGAGGTCCAGGCTTCTTCCCAGAGAAAATAGGCGCATCTTAACGGATGTTAACGGGTTCCGGATACTGTGCGAGGTACCGGCCGCCAATTTTCCCACCAGCGCCAGCTTTTCAGACTGCAAGAGGTGTTCCCGGCTTTTCTCCAGTTCGGATTGGGTTTCAGTGTATGTTTTTTGCAAATCATGTACCCGCCTGCTGAGTGTCTTTACCTCGTTTCCTTCGTTTTGTGAGCCGTTATGTCGATCTGTTTCCAAAGCCAGCCTGCGTATGGGATCGAGAATATCATGCAGCAAACGGAAAGCCAGTATGACACCCAAAAAAAGAATCATCAATACTGCCGATCCGGCAACAATTCTGAGTTTTTTTGCCTGATTAAGGCTTTGTTCTTTAACAATTAACGTTTTTTTCCTAAAAAGCGCTTTGCAGTCATCTGAATGCTTGAGAATCTCAAAAAAGTATTCCCGCACTTTTTCGTGGAGTTTTATACCATTTTCGCGATCTCCGGACTTATAATAATCCACAACCTGATCTTTACCGGATATGTATTTGTTGTATTCGGATTCTATAAGTTCCAGAACTTTTCTTTCTTCTGCTGTTGTGGCAAGAAGCTGGGTTTCTTCAAGTTTATTTTCAAAAATACGGCGGTATTTCTCCATCTGTGTAAGCCAGTTTGGTTTTCCATCCAACAGATAGTAGGATGCAAATCCTTTTTGATTGGCCAGCGCAATTTCCATGGATTGGGCCGCCTGGAGTCCCTTCATGTAGTTATCGATGATCCGGGTCAAGAGCCCTTCCATCCGGTATGTGTACCCGACCATCAACAGAGCGCCCATGATCGTAATGACCAACAAAGCGATAACATTTAATAATATTCTGGATCGAAGACTTATCTTTCCCAATACTTTCAGCATCAATCTGTCTATGAGATATTATTTAGCAGTATAGGAACTTCCTTCTTTCTACCCATGCCATATCAAACATATTATTAAATACACCAACTACTTATAATGGATAAAACCTGCGCCGTCAATCGGCAACTCAATATATTAACCCTTCATTGGCTGAATAATTTAACGACATCGGCACTAGTGGTTATCAAAGGCTCTTTAACCTTATTCCAGGCCATGTACCGAAAGGGCTTCCCGGACCCGGGCTTCTCTGATTTTTTCTTCGTGGTCTCTTTTTTTATTGGCAGCTTCCTGAACTTTGGCCATGAGCTGTTCGATTTCACACGGCTTCATCAAATAATCAAAAGCGCCCAGCTTCATCCCTTCTATGGCAGACTCCACGGTGGCGTGGCCGGTGAGCATGATCACCTCGGTCAAGGGGAATTGGTCTCTGATCTTTGCCAGTGTTTCAATACCGGTCATTCCCGGCATCTTGACATCCAGAATGACAACATCGGTATTGCGGTGATTGTTCAGCCGTTCAAGGGCCTCTTCGCCGCTAAAAGCCGTTATAATGTTCAGATCCCTTTTTGAAAGACGTTTGGTCATGGTTTCCACAAAGGGGGCCTCATCATCCACCAACAAAATCAAAGGCTTCATCATGTCTTTTCCCTCCTTCAATAGTCCTTGTCCTAAGCCCCTGCTTTTCGGGCAAAAATTCGATATTCGGATTTCACCTGAACAGGACTTTTCGTTCAGGTACAAAATGTCATCTCAAGCATCGCCGGATTATTTTTCGAAAACACTCATGGGCGATGTTGACAGTCTATCCACCATGGCCTTTCGTATCCGTTCCTCATGCTCTGACTTCCGCTCGCACGCCCCGTTGATCTTCTCCAACAAGAGGTCCATTTTGCACGGCTTCAGCAGATAATCATAAGCGCCCTTTTTCATGCCTTCTATGGCGGTTTCAATGGTTCCATGGCCCGTCAACATTAAAACCTCGGTCAACGGTTTCAATTTCTTTATTTCCTCTAATGCTTCGATGCCGCTCATGCCCGGCATCTTAACATCCAAAATCGTCACATCGAAATTATACACTTTCAACTTTTCGACCGCCTCGTCCCCGCTGAAGGCTTCCGTAACATGAAATCCTCTGGTCCTCAGGCGTTCGGCGAGCGTCTCGACATATTCTTTTTCATCATCTACTAAAAGTATTCTTATTTTCATAACGACCCCCTGATCTTGGAAATTAATGCGGACTGCTCATCAGAACCGCCTTTGCCGTTTCGGTGATCCCTTCCGGAAATCCTACCACATTATAAAGCACCATAAAACCCAATACCCACACAATGGCCATCGAAATGAGCCAGAGAACAAATCCGTATTTGACAAAATCAATGGGGCTTATCATTCGTTGACCGGTATCAGGGTAAACGCCGAGACCGTAGACAATGGCGTTGTTCGGAGTCCCAACAATCAGGAAATGAGCAAACGACGTGGCAAAAGCCGTGGCAAGCCCGATGGCCCAGGGCTCACCCTGAACCCCGCTCATAATGCCCATGGGAACGGCGATGGGTCCTAACAGCGCGGTGGTCCCTGCATCAGACATGAAATTCGTCACCAGGCCGGAAAAGCTGCTCATGCCGATCCAGAGTCCCAGACCTTTTCCGAAACCGATTGCCGTCAGAGAGCCCAGAAAAATCTGCGCCAGCCACAGGGCCGCTCCTGTTTCCTGTAACAATGCGCCAAGGGTCAGGGCACCGCAATACATAAACCACGCATCCCAGGATATGCCGCCTAAAATTTTCCTCCAATCCGCAATCCTAAACACAACCGGTATGACGAGGGCGAGCAGAGCCGGCCCGCCAAGGCCGAGACCATGCCCGCCGACGATCCACAAGACGAGTATCAGGACCATCATGCCGAACGCCACTTTTTCGGCATAACTCATTTTTCCCATCTTTTTCGTTTCTTCCTTAATGGCCAAAAGGCCCGGCGTGAGGTCTTTGGTCTTGACCTTCCGGAATACTAATAGCATATATACCGCCACCGCCAGACCCAGCACCGGAGTCAGCGGAAAACCGTACATCATCCACCGGCCGAAACTCATGGGTACATTGTAATCCGACCAGAATCCCATCATGATGACGTTTCGACCGCCGGCTGCAGGTGACCCCACCCCCCCGACGTTCAAGGAAAAACACAGGGCAAACAACAAAAGCTTGGCCAGTTGCGGATCATGTTCGATGACGCCTTGATTGTTGTTGCCCGAAACCGCTCCCATGTAAACGGCCGCCATTACCGGCGCCATAAAGGCGGCCATGGCATGGGCGGATATAAAAGATCCCAGCACAGACATGGCAACGCACAAGACGACAATGGGCATCACAAACCCCCGGGTCCACCCGAGTATCCAAGTGGCCAGCCGCTTATGCAATCCCACGCCGATCACCGTCACCCCCATGGCCAGAACACCCAAAAGAAACAGCGGTGCATCTCCGGCAAAGGTCTGTCCGATCATCTTCGTGGGCAACAGTTGGAAAAAATAAGCAAAAACCGGCATCAAGATGCCCACCAGGCCGATGGGGAGCGCCTCGGTTGCGAAATATATGACTGCCATGGGGATCATGCCCAGTACGAGCTTCGCCTTCCATGCCGCCTGCCCCACATCATGGGCGATGTGCCATCCGATCAATTTTTCCGCAATTTTCTGTTTATCCACCAGTTCAACCAGACTCTGGGGGGTTGGAACAATAAACCCGATGATTATAAAACAGGCTGCGCCAACAATCAGCCAGAGCAGCTTGTTTGAAAGCAGTCCCAGCTTTTTCGTTTTATCCGCTTCAGTGTGATTGTGTTCCATGCGTTTTCCTCCCTAAACTCGGCACCTAAAATTTCTCTCTTTCGTCCTCTTTGGGTTCTGGTCGAGTGGTTATTTCTTGTCTCTGTCCAGGATTTCTTTTGCGGTATCGAATTCACCGGATTCGGCAAACGCAGCCGCACTCATGGTGTCTTCAAATTTTCTTTTATAGGCCTCGGTGACGGTTTTCATGAGTTGTTCGATGGAAACGGGTTTCTGGAGATACTCGAAAACGCCCAGGCGTCGCGCCTCTTTTTCGTCCTTTTCAGACCCGTGACCCGTGAGCATAATGATCTGAACACCCGGATATGCCTTCTTGGCACGCCGCAAAACCTCCATTCCATCCATGCCGGGCATTTTCAGGTCTAAAACCATAACATCCGGAAGCTCTTCGTTAATGGTCCTAAGCGCTTCTTCTCCGCTAAGTGCCACCTCCGAATTCACATCCCGCATCTTCATCCGTTCGGAAAGCGCTTTTACGAATTCCTCTTCATCGTCCACCAGCAATACTTTCATCTCTTTCATTTCAATCTCCTTTCGTTTGCTTTGTTATTTGCGATGCGTTTTTAGGTTCTTTTGCCAACATTTCTTTGGCTGTCTCGGCGTCGCCGGCCTCTGCAAAGCTGGCGGCGACCATCAAGTTCTGACAGCGCCGGAGCAGCGACGGTTTGATAATTTCGGCATTTTTCTTTTCCTGACAAGCGTCTTTGATCCTTAAAATGAGTGAATCCAGATCCAAGGGCATAAGGAAATCGTCAAATACGCCCAGTTTCATCCCTTCGATTGATAAAGAGATCTGATCCGGGCTGTTGACGGTGATGATTTGAACCGGGAGACGCATTTTTTTGATCCTTTTGATCAACACCAGCCCTTCTTTTTTGAGATCGTTCAGGCTGAGCAGCACCACATCAATCGCATGTTTTTTAAACATTCGTTTGATGTCTTTTGGCTGCATGGCGTTGAACAGGCGCCATTTTTGAAATTCAAAATGCCGCGCAAGGTGTTGCTGTAACATATTGTCCCCTTCTATGATCAAAATCGAAACTCCCATGACTTTATCGCAAGCCGTTTATCGGAAATGAGATTTCATATTGAGATTCAGGTGTTGTTTTCTAAGGAAGCAAGGAGTGTGCCAATATCTAAATATATAATTATATCATATATTTAAATGGATTTTGGGGAGAGCGCAAATCACCAAAATGATTCAATTCAAATCAATTTGGTACGTTTTGATATGAACTGTTTTGAAACGTTTTTAATCGTCTATAGATTCAGGAAGGTAAAGCAGAATTTCCGGGGTCGGATCAAACGTTTTTGCGGTACCCCCCAGATAAGCCATGGTTTCCTGCAATGATGCCCATCGTTCGGTGGATGATATTTGGGCCGGGAAGTCTTCTTTGGCAGAAACCGTATTCTCATATCCGATGCCCAATATGCACTTGTTTTGTATTTTCCGTGGAGAAAGCGTTATTTTGCCTCCGGTATTGATTGCCTTAAGAAGGATCTCAATGGATTCAAACAATGCCATTTCCAAGGATACGGGGTCGGACGTAATCACTATCGGCGGATCCGAGGGGCTTGTTTCCAGAACGACATTTTTAAGCCTCGCGAAACGGGACAACAGCAAAACCATTTGTTGGGCTGTTTCGTTAAGATCCAGGCTCGCGGGCGAGCGGTCAGGGCTGTGGGCGAACCAGTTCAAGCTGGTGGTAATGTCAATGCCGCGTTGAATTTGCCGGTGGATTCTATCCAAAGATTTTATGAACTTGTCTTTGTGAGGGAATGCGTTGTTTTCAGTGACGTCAAGAACATCTTCCATTAAACCCGACGATTCCTGTATGATGGCCAGGACATTTTTAATTTCATGGGTTATGCCGGCGGTTATTCTCCCGAAAAAAGCCGCCTCTTTGCGTTTTATGTGATCCATGTGGTCCCCTTTTGCATCAGATTTATTAGCGGCGTTCTACGGCATACGTTTCACCGCCTCATTCAACTTTTTGATCAATTCGTCGATATCGATGGGCTTTATCAGGTAGTCAAAAGCGCCCAACTGCATTCCCCGAATGCCGTCTTTGGTGGCGCCATGACCGGTGAGAAGAATCACCTGTATTCTGGAATTCATGGCTTTGATTTTCTCCAGGACCTCCAATCCGCCCAGCCCCGGCATCATCACATCCAATACCACGACCTGGGGCGGATCCGTTTCAACAAAACCCAATGCCGATTCGCCGCTCATGGCAATCATAACTTTCATATTTCTCAACTCCAGCCTCTCGGCCAGCGTCGTGACAAATTCTTGTTCGTCGTCAACAAGCAGGATTTTCATCGGTTCCATGCGATGCCTCCGTCTTATGCGTTTGATTTTTTCGGCAGAAAAACCTTGAAAGTGGTGCCTTCGTGCTCTTTGCTCATCACCTCGATATCTCCGCCGAGCTTTTTGACAATACCATAGGTAATGGAAAGCCCCAGGCCGGTTCCGTGTTCTTTTTTGGTGGTAAAAAAAGGCTCGAAGATATGGCGGAGCGTTTCCTCCGACATACCGCAGCCATTGTCCCGGATGGAAACAGCAATGGTATCCGCATCTTTTTCCCGGGTCGCAATGAATATCTTCCCTTCGTCATCCACGGCTGCCATGGCATTATTTAAAATGTTCAAAAAAACCTGCTGAAGCTGTCCCCGATCCGAATCGATTCTGGGCAAATCCTTTGCCAATTCCAGACCGATATCGATATTCCGATAAAGGGCTTCTTTTTCCAAAAAACCCAGCACTTCTTCCAATAATTCGTTGAGATCCAGGTTCTCGATCTCGACCTCCATCCGTTTTGCAAATCCCAGCAGTCGATGGGTGATGGTTCTGCAACGATTTACAGATTGCAAAATGGCGCCTATGAGGGTTGAAAACTTTTCTTTTTGTGTAAAATCAGTCGTGTATTCAATAAGATCTTTAATAAGCCCGGCCTTTTCGTTGATGATGGCCAGGGGGTTGTTGATTTCGTGAGCCACGCCGGCGGCAAGCCTGCCGATGGAAGAAAGCTTATGATGGTGCTGCAGTTCGCGAAAAGCCAGCTCCCGATTCTGATCCGCCTCTTTGATTCGGTTCACCATGATATTGGTCAATCGGAAGACGACATAGACGATCAATATGGAACTCGCCAGAAAAACGAAAAACAAATCGCTTTTCAGTGCATACCAGGCTTTCAAAACGGTGGACGTGGGTTTTACGATCACCAGTGTGTATTCCGGATGCGTAAAATGGGTGTATGTCAGAAAAATATCTCTACCCGAGGGATCCTTCCGTTCAGCCACATACGTTGCATGCCCGCCCCTGGGAATTACCAGCGGACAGTGTTCGAGAACCTTTCCGTACAAACGGGAATTGGTCTGGAAAATACCGTCTTTATTGAGAATAAATGCATCGCTTTCCGCACCGAGACCCATGGCGGCGATGAGGTTGTCGAACATGGTTGTGTCGATGGTGGTGCGAACGATCCAGGATCGCCCGCTCTGCTCAAGACGTTGAACGGCAATGGCGATATGGGGAAATTTTCGGTATCCCATGAACACATCGCTGATATAAGTTCCCTTGAGCATCACTTCCTGAAACCAGCTCTGTTCGGCATAATTTTTCCCGAGAAGATGATAGGGGCCCGCATAACAAAACTGTGTTCCGTCGGCACCGTTGATCAAACCCAGGTCGACAAAACCGCCGAATTCCTCTTTAAGTGTTAAAAGAATGTGATTGAGGGTCTTTTGATCAGACAACTGGTCGTAAGAATAAAAATACGAGATAGATTTTATCAGGGACTGCCGTTCTTTCAGGAAAAACTCGAAAGAGTGCCGGGTCTTATTTGCCAGCAATGTTTCAGGGCTGATAATTTCTTCTCTAAGGCTTTTCTGGTATTGATGGTAATTGATTAACGCCATCATAGACAGAGGAACAATGGTCAGAACGATCATCAGGATTCTGATGTTCCGTTGGAGCAGGCGATATCGATCTGAAGCGGAATCGACGTCGGTGAGCATTTGCAGGCCTTCTCTGATATTGAACCATTTTTTAAGATTCAGCGCCATTTTCCCCTCCACAACGCTTTTATCGAACGATGTCTCCGGCTCGAAGCGTCCCCGATTCCAGCTGTTTGATTACCTTTTTGTAAGAACCGATCACGGAATCCAAAACCGTCACATTCTTCCATTTAAGATATTGATAATACTCATCTTCAATTCCACCACACACCACCGTTCCAATTTTTTCCAAAAGGATGAGATGACAAAGTTGCTCCGCCGACGCCCGCGGCAACACCACGGTCTTTTTTCCCGTGGCCCGGCCGTCATCCGATATCGAGACAATAGAGACCTCTGTAGCCAGATCAAACCGGGGTGCCACCTGATCGGCGTATAAAGGGATGAGAATTTTTTGTTCCATGATTAGGCGTTAAATCCCATAAATTCCGTATGTCAAATTTAAGTTTCATATTGTTTCATTTAAATTCTTAACCATCAGGCGTCTATGTTATACTGTTTTATTTTTCTCCACAACGTGCTTCGCCCCCAGCCCAGCATATCGGCGGCCTTGTTGCGCCGCCCTTTGGTTTTGACCAGTGCTTTTATAATCATATCTCTCTCTAAAGACGCCCATGTCTTTTGGCCGCTTTGCTCGCTGTCTGATGTTACGATTGAGGACGTCCATTCGGACCTTACACCGGCTTCCGGTGATACACGGCCATAAAAATGTTTCGTCTCGGCAAGGTAGGCCGGAAGATGTGTGGATTGTATCTGTCCTTTGGGACACATATTCACGGCATATTCAATAGTGTTTCTGAGTTCCCTCACATTCCCGGGGAAAGGGTAGTCCAGTAAAATTTTAAGCGCCTTCTTTGACAATCCATTGATTTTTTTTCTAAAGCGTTTGGCAAAAATACTCATAAAGTGATCCAGGATCAGCCGAATGTCGTCTCCCCGCTCCCTCAACGGCGGCAGATGCAATCTCACGACGTTCAACCGAAACATCAGGTCTTCTCTAAACTTTCCCTCTTTCACCATGAGATCGAGGTTGCGATGAGTGGCGGCAATGATACGAACATCCGCCTGAAACCCTTTGGCGCTCCCCAAAGGATAGACCACCTTGTCATCCAGAAACATCAAAAGCTTGACTTGCAATGTCAGGGGGAGATCTCCGATCTCCGTAAGGTAAAGCGTTCCGTTGTGTGCCAGGCGAAATCTTCCGGGTTTATTCTCCACCGCACCCGTAAACGCCCCTTTTCGGTGACCGAAAAGCTCGGATTCAAGCAAGGTTTCGGGCAGCGCTCCACAATTGACCTTGATAAAGGGACCTTTTGCTCGATTGGAAGCCTGGTGGACGGCTTCTGCCAGTAAGTCCTTACCGGTTCCGGTCTCACCGGTAATCAAAATCGCCGAATCACTTTGGGCAAGCAGGGGAAGCGTCTGAAAGATTCGGGTCATTTCAGGACTTTTTCCGATAAGATGGCGAAAAACATAGGCATGGGTTTCCCTGGAATTCACTTCTTTAAGAGGACGCAGGTCTTCAACGGTTTCCAAAAAACCGGCCAGGTTATCTTCAGCATCCCGAATCGGAGACAGATTGATCAACACCGGAATCAACTGCCGGTCCTTATTGATCATATCGCTTTCAACGGAAACGGGTTCGGAATTTGAATCCATATTCTCAAGGGGGCATTTTTGGATGCACAGCTTGCTTCGCATGATATGAGAACAATGTATTCCTTTTGCCTCTTCCATGGAAAAGCCGCTAAGGGCTTCAAAAGCCCGATTGATCATCACGATTCGCCGGCGGGTATCCAGCACGACAATCGCCAGGGGAACTTCATCGATCAAAGAAGGCAGCTCGACAGGCGTGTCAAACAGGCCATTGATGGGTGTGCGCGGCAATGTGTTCATCGATTTTTGCGAAATACTAATTCGTTGTTTTAATAAAGAAATACCTTTTTCCAACGTTTCACGAGTTTATCAGAATTTGTCCTTCAATTTTACGATCTTCTTAGCATTAAATCGTGCACAGTTATCGTTTCATTTTGTTTTACACGAAACTTCATAACGTTTCAATATGTTTTTATCATAACCTTTAATATTTGCAAAAGAACTTTTGACGACCCAAAGGAATAAACAAAAGCATATGCCCAAAAAAATCTACCCCACCCCTGGCAAAGTGTTTCACATTGCAACGCTTAATCGGATAACATCCTGTAAAGATAGTGATTTTTTTTTGCGACACTGTCAAGGATTGAGGATGATAAAATATTGTATTTTGAACAAGTTATACGTAAATTTCCGAACATTTTTAATTGACATTGCATGGAATGTAATATAAATAGCATTTTTGGGTAAATTCATCTCCTACAATACATATATCCTTGTGACGCAATTTACGTTCATATCAGGTATCTAGATCCAATAAAATTTTAGCGGCCATGTTCAGGAGGAGGATATGCGGATAACCGGTAAATTGTGGATCATGATGTTCATCGGCCTTGTTTCATTGACCATATGGATATCGCCCGCCCTGGCAAAAGTTCCGGCTGAAACGGCAAGCGCCGGCCATGCCTGGTGGTTCTGGCCGATCATACTGTTTTTCGTCACATTTATTATGGGAATCCTGGCCGTCCTCGGCGGCGTTGGCGGCGGGGTCCTCTATGTGCCGATCATCAGCGGGTTTTTTCCGTTCCATTTGGACTTTGTTCGCGGTACCGGGCTTCTGGTGGCCCTTTCCGGCGCACTGGCCGCCGGTCCCGGGCTTCTCAAGATGAACCTTGCCAGCCTGAGATTGGCGATTCCGGTGGCCCTCATCGCTTCCACCTGCGCCATCATCGGTGCCATGATCGGGCTTGCACTGCCCACCAACATCGTTCAAATCGCCCTGGGCGCCACCATACTCGGCATTTGTGTTCTCATGTTAACGGCCAAAAAATCGACGATCCCGGATGTGCCGAAAGCCGACCGGCTCTCTTCTATTCTCAATATCTGCGGCGTATATCAGGAAGCCAGTACCGGCGAGATTATCGATTGGAAGATCCACCGAACCCCATTGGGGTTGGGTCTGTTTGTCATCATCGGCATTATGGCCGGCATGTTCGGACTGGGAGCCGGATGGGCCAACGTGCCGGTGCTCAACCTGCTGATGGGAGCACCGCTCAAAATCAGTGTGGCCACCAGCAAATTTCTCCTTTCCATTACTGACACCTCGGCTGCCTGGATCTACACGAATAAAGGCTGTATCCTCCCCCTGCTGACCGTACCGTCCATTGTGGGAATCATGCTCGGCTCATTTGTGGGGGTCCGTTTGCTTAAAGTTGCCAAACCGACACTTATCCGATGGATGGTCATTGGCATCCTGGCCTTTGCCGGGATCAAGGCACTCTCCAAAGGACTTGGATTTTAACAGTTTAATTTTACTTCAAGCAGGATATGGATTTTCCCCGGGAGAAAAATAAATGGAAGAAAAAACAAACGCCCTATTAAAAGCGAGCCCCGAACAGATTCTGTATGCCAAGATACTGGAAAAAGGGATGTACTTTGGTTTACTGATTCTATTTATAACATACATTCTTTATGTATTCGGCGTGCTCCATCCCTATATTCCGCTGAATAAGCTATCCGGCTACTGGTCTATGAATGTTCATGAGTATCTTGAACACACCGGCATCAAACCCGGATGGGCCTGGCTCGGGATGCTCAAATATGGCGATTTTCTCAATTTTATCGGCGTGGTTATCCTGTCGGGTGTTACCATTATATGCTATGCGGTGATCGTGCCGACCCTTTTGAGGAACAAGGATATCATTTACGCGGTTATTGCGGTGCTCGAGGTCATTATTCTCAGTGCTGCAGCCAGCGGAATACTTGCTGTTGGGCATTAACGCTATCTATTGTCCATCCAAAAATGAGGATTTTTGTTCGAAATCAAGGTATGCGAAAAAATAACCGCCCCGTTGAAGTACCGGGACAAGCCGGCATATAGTTGATCTTCCGAGGATTATTTTTTGAGCATAACGCTGAGATCGGGCAAAAAGACCATTTATGGATGGATACTATCTAAAATAGACCGCTCAACTGATGGGACAGCGAATCGCTGCAGATATCTTCAAGCTGAAGCACAATCCGTTTAAGATCATCACTGCCGGAAATTGCTTTGATGGTATCGACAGCGGCCACCTGATCCGGAGGATACGATTTAAGAATTTCATAGGTATCCTCAAATTCATCAATGGCAAGCTGTGCGGTCAAAATAATATAGTCATCCACCCGCTGTTTCGAATCCTTAAATTCCGGCCTTTCAAGAAGGGATTTTTCCATGGTTTTTGCTGTCAAAAACATCAAGTCCTTGACTTCCCGTGCCGTAAATCCTTCTACAAATCGCCGGTAGGCCATAACCTGCGCATAATTGGGTATCATCGCCCGGTCTCTGTATCGCACCGTGGACGAAACAAGCTGGTAGTTTAACGTAATATACCATTTCAGCAAATCCCGATCCATTTTTCGGTAATTTGGAAACCGTGCCGCATTCTCAGGCTTCAACACTTCGTTGACCAACTTATCCACCGACGATTCCCGCAATTCCGTCAGAATGTCATACATCATGGTGCTTTGTCGGTAAGCCACCCGTTGCAGCATCAGTTCGTTTCTGAAAGTCCAATTATTCGGATGGGTAATCATTTTTTCCGTGATGAACAGCAACCGCCGCAATACATGATATCGCGGCGTGGGTTTCCAGCCTAAAGATTTGTATGTTACAGACGCATCTATGGTCAGCTTTTTATCGATGTATTCGGACATCCACGGCTTTTCGAGCACCTCCCTTCCAATCAGCCATCCCCAAAAGCAAAGCATGTACAATCCCGGTCGCACCAAAAATTTTGGCATTTTAAGCGGCTTGACATCATGTCCGTAATAATATCGGGTGGCGGTTCGAAAAAGGTCGATATGAGAAATACTCCCCTGTGATCCGCCGATATATACCCCCAGTTGAGGGAGAGTATCACTGATGGTTATCATTCGAAGGAACAGCTTGATCAAGTCTTTGATGTGAAGATACGGCACAGCGGATTCACCCTTACCGGCTACAATCCTGGACAAAGGCTTTTTATTGGACAGCCAGGATTTTAACATCATGTACAAAATGGGATATTCGCACCAGTCGCTGTACACGGCGGCCAATCGGACAATGGAGCAGGGAAGTGTTTCGGAATACTCTTTAATTATCCTTTCCGCACGTCTTTTGCTTTTTGCATAGGGAAAATCCGCATCCAAAGGACTTTTTTCGGTCAATGCCCGGCCCGGAGAGGGAAATTTACAGGCAGCAAGAGAACTTGAAAATATAAACCGTTTGATCTTCAGTAATTTTGACAACTCCAGAAGATAACGGGTGCCGACAACGTTGGTCTCCTCGTACACAGGATTTTCCAGCAGGGTAAAATCGTAATAACCGGCCAGGTGCAAAACAAAATCCGCCCCACCATGATCCCGGATATACTCGATGACTCTCAAAATATTTTCCCACTTGGTGATGTCCGCCTGGAGCCAGTGGGTATGATCGTTTTCCGGAACACCCGCTTCTTTCTGGCTTCGCCGGGCAATACAGAACAACCGAAACTTACCGGATACGGCGATGACAAAATGCCTGCCGATAAAACCAGAGGCTCCTGTGACAATGATTCCGGGCATTTTTTCGTTTATTTTGACCATCTTTTATCCAGGCGCAACAAACCCATTGAGCGTTCTCAACGATTGAGGTATTATCATGAAAGATTCAGATATTAAACTAGAAGCCTTCTCAAAATTAGGATTTTCGGTCGAGATCACTTGTCCGGCGTAGCCTTCAGGCGAAGACGGAAGACGAGGCCGAGGATCAACCCGCAGACATTCTCAAGTATGTCGAGGACTTGAGACGAGGGCTCAACGCCGATATCGGACGAAAAGGCTTGAGATGGCTTCTATATGTAATGTCCGGCCCTGGGCCGATATAACAGCACTATTGAGGAAAAAATGCAATACCATTACCTTTTCGGCCCGGTACCTTCGCGCAGGCTGGGGATTTCTCTGGGTGTGGACCTGGTCCCCATGAAGACCTGTACTTTAGATTGCATTTACTGCGAATGCGGTAAAACTTCCCGCCTGACATTGGAACGTCAAGAATACGTGTCATTTG
>Ga0307440_1000724_pt1 | contig 16325 bp, 11 predicted proteins | sample SalMarWE160410MG_FD_202150 | JGI IMG/M metagenome (GOLD analysis project Ga0307440, IMG submission 202150) | Salt marsh sediment microbial communities from the Plum Island Ecosystem LTER, Massachusetts, United States - WE1604-10 | ecosystem: Environmental > Aquatic > Marine > Intertidal zone >... | reverse complement strand
CGCGGTAGAAGCCCTCGCGCATGACCTGAAAGCGATCTTGCCCGGCCATGTCCCAGATGGACAGCTTGACTTGTCCGCTCGGCAAATCGACGAGTTTGGTCTGAAAATCGACCCCGATGGTGGCAATGCGAGATTGCTCGAACTTGCCTTCGCAGTAGCGGCGGATGAGGGAGGTCTTGCCGACGTTGCCATCGCCGGCGATGATGACTTTGAGGACGGGGATCGTCGGCATGTTGGACGAGCAGCGCTACTGGAGTCGACCCAAAAACGACGTGTGGGGAAACGCAAGTTGGTCCGTGTCGATCGGCCGCTGGACCAGGTGGCGCCGGTTGGCCTGTTCAAACAGCCGGTGGAGATCTTCCATGATTTCAAGCTGGCGGCCGGCAGGTTCGGTGTTGAACAAAGCCAGCATGGTTGTGGCCCGGCCGGGGACGAAGCAGAGCCACTTTCCGCCCTCGATCTGTGTGGATCGCATTTCCCCGCCGAAGATCTCTTTGGTGGCAGCCCGGTACGAAGAAAGCATGGGCACTGCCAGCGCAGGGTCGATCTCGAAATCACCAATGGTGTTGAGGGGCATCCCGGATTCGTTTTCGTAGATGGCGTAGCCCAAGACCTTGGCCGTGTGCTTGGTTCGAATGACGATGCTCTTCCCTTCGTTGGAAATATCCTTCCAATCGTCCGAAAGAGCTGCGGTGTTCATCCAGTTCTCAATGGAATTGCGCTCCCGCTGGTAGTGGTCAAACAGCTGTTGGAACTGATCCCGGTTGATGGCGCCGGAGGCGAACTCTTCAGCCAGTTTGTTGATCTTAGCCTGAACACGTCCAAGGTAGCGTTGAGCGTCCCCGCGGGATGAAGCGATCATGGTCGTATCGCCGGTGTGGCGACTTCGATTGTTTCCGCGCTGCGGTTCCGTATGCTGAATTCGCTGGGTGACCTGTGCCGTCTTGGGCGGTGGCGAGGGGGCAGCGGAGTGCGACCTGGTCGGTGACTGGGTAGGGTGGCGAGCCGTGCCTAACACGGTGCGATCGGCAGGGCCGGGGAAGCTGGCAACCTGCCGGACTGACGGAGGAACGGATTTCGATTTTGGATCCGGACTGCCCCAGATGCGGCGCAGCAGGTCGCCCAACGCACTCATAAGAGCATCAATCCCCGAACGAATGATGAAGCGATAATCCGACCAGCAAAATGAGCAATGGATCCCGACCAGCGCAGTACACCAGGCTGATCAGGCGGCTGGCAAGCCAATCTTAGCATAGATCGACTGACTTGGGCTCAGGCTGGACCCTACAATTGGCTAACGGTCCCACTGTCAGGTACTCATGGGCTGCCGCCAGACGTGGATCGACCATCGGGCACACGCTGGATAATGCCAGGGCAGGGTAGACTCTTGGATGGCACATAAGGGACAACCACGGGAGGATCCAGCTCATGCAGAGTATTGAGGTCAGCACACACCAGAGGGATGAAATGATCGATATCACATCCCAAGTGCAGCGGGTGGTGGATGAATCAGGCGTCAAAGATGGCCTGGCTGTGGTGTTTGTGCCTCATACCACGGCGGGTATCACCATCAATGAACATGCTGATCCCGCCGTCGCGAAAGACATAATCTATAGTCTGGACAAGCAAATCCCGTGGTCGGATTCGGGCTATCGACATCGGGAGGGCAATTCCGCAAGTCATATCAAGGCCAGCCTGATGGGCAGCAGTGTGAGTGTTATTGTATCGGCCGGCCGCCTGGATCTCGGCACCTGGCAGGGCGTTTTCGTCTGCGAATTCGACGGACCGAGGCGGCGGAAGGTGAATGTGAACCTGATACCTGCGTGAAGATCCTAGGGGCAGGGGAGGACCGTGCCTTGGATGTCGATGAACGGCCGGGTGCCGCTCATGACTTCGATTTTACCTTCACCTCGGATGCATTCGCCGGGCCGCACATCGGCATGGGCTTGCCCTCGGTCAACCAGCGCAAAGGTGCCGGCTTCTTCGGAGAATATGGCCACGAATGGAAGGTCTCCTGCGGCGAACCAGCGCTTGACGACCCCGTACACGCACATGGTCTTGCGCGCGTCCTTGAGACTGACCTTGTCCCAAGAGACGCAGCTGCCGGTGGTGGCTGCGGCCACTTCGGTTGATGCGGGTTGGGTGGCAAGCGTGGCCGTGGTGCTGACCGTCGGGCGCGGCGTGCGGGTCGGCGTGGCCGTCTCGGTGGGTGCCACCGACGCCGGAAGCATGCCCCGGAAGGTGAAGACAGCACCGATGCCCAGAGCCAACACCACCACGATCCCCGTGCCGATCAGGGCCGGCCGGGCGAAACGCTGCCAATCAAACTGTAGCCACTTAACGCCGGGCGTGTCTGCCGGTTTGCCCGATTTGTCGAGCGGGACGGCGCGCATCGGATCTTCATCGACCGGACCGGATGACCAGTCGGACGAGAAATATGGCGAAACCGGGGTGACGGGCTCGTCGAGCTCTTCCGGAGTGTCATCTTCGACATGTTCTTGCTCGAGCTCTTCCATCTTGACGAAAGACGGCAGCTCTTGAACGACTTCGTCTGGCTCATCCTCCAGCGGCGGGGGCGGTGGGGCCACGGGCTCAGGCGCCGGCGTGAAATCCGGAAGGTCGGAGTCGAACAGGGCAACTTCCTCGGTCAGATCGCTCTTACAGTAGGGGCAGAGTGTGAGGCTGCGTCCGATCCATTCCGCGCAGTATGGACACCGGTGTTTGTCTCGCAGCCAATCGGGGCGCTCGACGTCCAGCCCGCAGTAGCGGCAAACGATGGCTTCGTCTTGGATTTCTTTGCCGCAATAGGGACAGGGACGCACAAGCAAGCTCCTTGAAAAGGATTCCACCTATTCTATACGCCTAACCCCAATGTGCAACAGTCGCCCGTTCTACCCATACACGCGCCTGCCGAGTCGGAAGACTCTATGGGGCAGATTTAGCGAAATGGCTTAACGCGCCTGTCGTGTGGCGCAATGGGCAGGCGGCGACAAGCGTGATGGGTTAGAGTCATTGTGTGGGAGGAACGTAACTTCCGCAGAGCCGATGGCTGACCAAAGGCCCATGCTTCTTCGGATATGCGTGGACGGAGGAAAACGAATGGCGGAAAGGGAAAGTTCGGGCGAGAAGCCGGCCAAACAGCCGGGATCCGGTGAAAGCACACAAGGTTTGAAGGCGCTGTTGAAGGCCCACGAGGGGGAAAGACATATCATTGTGCTCCAGGAGTATCCAGACCCCGACGCCATTTCATCGGCGCTGGCGCACCGGCTCATCAGCGCCAATTTCAAGATTGAGACGGTGATCGCACACGGCGGGCGGATCAGCCACCAAGAGAATCTGGCGCTGGTCAGGCTGCTCGATATCGACCTGACCCGCTTCGATGAAGCCCCTGATGTGTCTGGATTCGACGGTGCGATATTTGTCGATAACCAGGGCACCACAGCATGGGACATCGTTGAGGCGCTGGTTGACGCCAAGGTTCCGACCTTGGCGGTGGTCGATCACCATGAACTCCAGGAAGCGTTGAAGCCCGAGTTCGCCGACATCCGGCAGATAGGCGCCACGGCGTCGATCTATGCTGACTATTTGGAGCAAGGCTTGGTTCGACTGGACGGCGGGATACAGGAGCACGTAGCTGTTGCCACAGCACTCATGCACGGGATCATGAGCGACACCGGCGATTTCATCCGCGCCACACCGGGAGACTTCCGGGCAGCGGCTTTCTTGAGCGGTTTCCGCGATGTGGGGATCTTGGCCCAAATCATGAGTCAGGCTCGTTCAAAGACCACGATGAATGTCATTCGAAGGGCGCTTGAGGACCGTGAGGTGGTCGACAATTATTCGATTGTAGGCGTGGGCTACTTGCGCGAGGAGGACCGCGACGCCATCCCGCAGGCAGCGGACTTCCTGCTTACGGAAGAGAACGTGCATACATCAATTGTGTTTGGCATCGTGCGCGATGACTCCGATGAGGAGGGCCTGGTGGGCTCTCTGCGTACATCAAAACTGACCCTTGACCCCGACGCGTTTATCAAGGAAGTCTTCGGGAAATCCGAAGACGGCAAATTCTTCGGCGGGGGCAAACTTTCCGCGGGAGCCTTCGAAATTCCGATTGAGTTCCTGGCTGGCGAGCGGGATGATGACTATCAAGAGTTGAAGTGGAAGGTGTACGAAACCCAAATCAAGACCAAGATCTTCGATAAGATCGGTGTCGAAGAGAAGCACACCCATTCGGCGGATGAGGAGGCCAAGAGCTCAGGTTCCTAGCCTTGACGCTACGGCACTGCAGCCCATATGTTATGCTTCGATTAGACAATATTCGCCGTCCTAGCGTTAATAGGTCGAGCCGGAGGTAGCGTGAATCCGAGAAGTGGGCGCCCCAGGGGCGAACAGCCCGAACGGGACGGAAATCAGAAAGACTCCCCCCAGACCCAGACACCGAGCATTGGCCCGAGAATCATCTGGATTATTCTGCTGTTTGCCTTGGGCGCTTGGGCGTGGCAGGCGTTCTTCCAACCTGGAACCGCGTCGACTCAAGTTAGCTACACTGAGTTCCGCTCGCAGGTGCAAGCCGATAATGTGAAATCTGTCACAATCACCGGCAATCAAGTCAATGGGAAACTGATCAACGCGGCCAAGACGACCGACTCTTCAGGCAAACAACAGTCCTACCAGGATTTCACCACCTACGTCCCCAGTTTCGGTGATCGGAATTTGCTTCCGACTCTCGAGACCCACAATGTGGATGTAAACGTCCAACCGGACAACAGTGTTTCTATCCTCACGCTCCTGATCAACTTCTTGCCGTTTGTGCTGTTAGGTGTTCTGGCTGTGATCTATTTCCGACGCCTGCAGTCTCAAGGACAAGGACTCTTCTCGATGGGTCAGAGCGGTGCCAAGCTCTACGACCGGCGCAAGGAGCGCACGACATTCGAGGATGTGGCCGGGGCGCAAGGTGCCAAGACGGAGCTCATGGAGGTGATTGATTTCCTCAAGGATCCCGATCGGTTTCACACTTTGGGTGGCACGATACCCAAGGGTGTGCTGTTGGTCGGATCGCCTGGTACCGGCAAGACGCTGTTGGCACGGGCTGTGGCCGGCGAGGCGGGTGTGCCTTTCTTCAGCATCACCGGGTCGGACTTCATGGAGATGTTCGTCGGGGTCGGTGCGTCGCGCGTGCGGGATCTGTTCAAGGAGGCCAAGAAGGTCGCTCCATGCATCATTTTCATTGATGAGCTGGACAGCATCGGCCGCCGGCGGGGGGCCGGGCTGGGAGGGGGGCATGACGAAAGGGAGCAAACGCTCAATCAGTTGTTGTCGGAGATGGACGGGTTTGAGCCCACGCAATCGGTGATCGTGATGGCTGCCACCAACCGGCCGGATATTTTGGATCCGGCACTGCTGCGGCCTGGCCGGTTTGACCGCCGGATCACGGTCGATCTGCCGACCCTCAAGGATCGGATGGAGATCATCCGCATCCACAGCCGCAACAAGCCCTTGGCCCCGGATGTGGACATCGAATACATTGCACGCGGGACTCCGGGCTTCAGCGGAGCCGACCTAGAAAATCTCATGAATGAGGCGGCTTTGCTGGCCGCCCGCAAGAACAAGAAGGCGATCGAGCAGGTCGATGTAGAAGAATCCAGAGACAAAGTGCTGATGGGCCTTGAGCGACGAAACCTGGCCCTGACTGCCGATGAGACACGGATGATTGCGTATCACGAATCGGGCCATGCTCTATTGGCGGCTTTCTTGCCCAACACAGACCCCATTCACAAAGTGACCATTGTGCCGCGCGGACGGGCCATGGGTGTCACGCAACAGCTACCTGAGCGTGAGAAGTACCTTTATCCTCGTGAATACATGCTCGACCGTTTGGCAGTCATGATGGGGGGGAGGGCGGCTGAAGACCTGGTCTATCAGACGGCCACCAGCGGCGCGGAGAACGATTTGAAGCAGGCCACAAAGCTGGCCAGAAAGATGGTTCTCGACTGGGGCATGAGCCAGCGTCTGGGGCACGTCGCCTTGGGTTCTGAATCTCAAGAGGTCTTTTTGGGCGAGGAGCTGGGGCACCACAGGGAGTACAGCGAGGATACCGCCCGGGATGTGGATCAGGAAGTCAAGAAGATCTTGGATGAGGCTTTCAATCGCGCCCGCAGTGTACTCACCGAACATCGGTCCGGGCTTGACACCCTGGCCGAGGCGCTGGTCGAGCACGAGGAGCTGACCGGACAGCAGGTGATCAAACTGCTCGGAATTGCCGTCCCCGATGGCGATGGCCGTGCGCGCAAGAAGCTTGCCGACGATACGGTCAAGGAACAGGCCGAAGCCTGACGCAGAGGGTTGTGCAGCTCAAGGACACCTTGCCGGTTTTTCGGAATGCAGTCCACCTTCGATTGAAACCAAAGCTACCAGTCCACCAAGAACGCCCAGAGCCGCACAGATCATCCCAACCACACGAAATGTGACAACCAGCGAATGGTCGATGGCCTGCTCGACGGCGGCCCGCGTCGTGTCGTCAAGCCCGGCTGGAGGCTGTGTATCTCCCAGGCGATCCGCCGACTGGATAAGCGCTGACCGCTGATCTGATGCGAGATTCAGCCCCCGAGTGGACATCTGCAAATCATTCTTGAACAGGACGATGGCCATGCTTCCCAGAACTGCCACGGTAAGCAGTCCGGCCGTGCGTGAAACGGCGTTGTTGATGCCCGACGCAGTGCCTGCCTGGCGAGGATCGACGGCTCCCATGACGGCTGTGGTCAACGGGGCGACGGTGATGCCCATGCCGATTCCGACTGTTGCCATGGCCGGAAGGTATGTGGTCCAAAACTGCGAGGGCCCGGAGTCCAGACCCGGCAAGCTCAGCAAGAAGAAGCCGATGCCAGCGACGATGGGCCCAACCGTCAATGGGGCGCGAGCTCCGTATCGGTCGGCCAGACCTCCTGACCATCGAGATAGGGAGGCCAAGAAAAGGGAAAAAGGGAGCATGGCAAGTCCTGCTTGACGTGGCTCGTAACCATGTGCCTGGATCATGACGATGGGGAGCATGAAGAAGGCCATCGAAATCGCACCGTACAGGAGCAGGGTCAGCGCGTTGGTGCCACTGAATGTGCGTGATCGGAAGAGAGCCAAAGGCACCAGGGGATGATCGCTCCAACTCTCGTAGAGGATGAACATCACCAGACCGATGAAGCCGACCAAAAGGCTGACGAGTACTTGGGGTTCACTGAGGGCAGCGTGGGACGCCTGGACGGCACCGAAGGAAAGGCCGGCCAAGGCGAGTGTCACCAGACCGGTGCCCACCACATCCAGAGGTTTGGCTTCTTCGTCCAAGCTCTCGGGAACCCAGCGCCGGACGCAGTACAGAGCCCCGATGGCGAGGGGGATGTTGATCATAAACACGCCCCGCCATAGGCCCGAACTGGCCAAGAATCCGCCGATGATTGGCCCCCCGATGGTGGTGACGGTGGTGAACGCCGACCAGGTTCCGATAGCCGATCCGCGTGACCCTCTTGGGATGCTGGCAGTGATGATCGAAAGGCTGCCGGGAATCAGAAGAGCGCCCCCAATGCCCTGGAAGGCGCGGGCGGCGATCAGCCACGAGCTGGTCGGTGCCAATCCACAGGTCAGGGAAGCTGCGCCGAATAAGACGATCCCAGCACTGAAGACACGTCTGCGCCCGATGTGGTCCCCCAACGAGCCGCCGATCAAAATGAGCGCCGCGAGCATCAGGGAGTATGCGTTGACGATCCAGATCAACTCTGCTCCGGAGGCATTCAGGTCCGCCTGCAGCGACGGCAGCGCCACGTTGACGGCCGAAAGATCGATGAACGCCATGCTCGAGGCGAGGATGGTGGCGAGAAGTATTCCTGCGCGATTGGGCGCAGCCCCGGGCTCAGGGCCTGGAGAAGCAGCTTGCGGAGTCGTCAACTGAGTGTCCCTACGTTCGAGTGGGCAAATCGACGCCCGGCCAGATGCCTAATGTATCACAGCGACGAGATCTCGCCGGCCTGGATCCGCTGAGTGCGCTATATTAGCGCCGCGCAGGCAGTTTGGGGATAGGCTCGATGGTAGAATGCTGGGTAGTCTCCGGCCGGAGGCGCCCGGTTCTCCCTACATGCTAGAAGTCAGGTGTCCATGCCAGCTCGCCGAGCTCCGTCCAACCTTGCACTGATCCCGGCCTGGAATGAAGCCGAGCGGCTGGAACCGGTGCTCAGGAGAGTCAGCAGCTATCTGCCGCTGCTCGTGGTAGATGATGGCTCCAACGATGACTCCGCTCAGGTTGCCGAAAGCTGTGGCGCCAGCGTCGTTCGACATCCGGTCAACCGGGGCAAAGGGGCGGCATTGCTGACCGGGTTTCGATGGGCGCTCGAGCACGGTTATGACGCGGTTCTCACATTGGATGCCGACGGACAACATGATCCAGATGAGATACCGGCCTTTCTTGAGATTCAGGAGCGCACGGGAGCGGACCTGGTTATCGGGCGGCGAGACTTCTCTCGGATGCCTTTCCCGCGGTCGCTGAGCAATCCTTTTGGCTCCTGGCTTCTGAGCCTGGTCCTTGGCCAGCCAATCTACGACAATCAGTGCGGCTTCCGACTCTACCGCCGGCCGATCTTGGAGTTGGCCAACCAGGACGCTGTCGGGTTTGAGTTCGAAGTGGATGTTATCGCCGACGCCGTCAAGATGGGCCTGAGCTTGGCCTGGGTGGACGTGGCCACGATCTACAACACGGGAAAGGTCAGCTACTTTCACCCGATTAAGGACTCGGCCAGGTTCCTGGCGGCCGTGTGGCGGGCCTGGCGCCTGCCATGGGTCTCGGGCCGGACGCGGTCAGAGTGAACTTCTTCGAAGTTTGACGGGAAAGGCCGAACATGGAGGTCGGACGCGATGGACGCGAAACAGGCCGCTGACCGAGCACAAGAACTGCGGCGCGAGCTCCAGTATCACAACTATCGCTACCATGTCCAGCAATCGCCGGTCATCAGCGACGTGGAGTTCGATCGGATGCTGGCTGAACTTCGGGAGATCGAGACCGAGCACCCTGACCTCGTGACCGAGGATTCACCCACGCAGCGTGTCGGTGGGGAGCCGGTCGACAAATTCGAGCGCGTTCGACACCCAGCCCCGATCCTGAGCCTAAGCAACGCGTTCGAACCCACGGACGTCCGGGCCTGGCTCGACCGAATCGCAAAGATCGACGAACGGGTGGAACGTGCCAGTTTTGTGGTCGAACCCAAGTTGGACGGTTTGACGGTGGTTCTGCACTACGAAAACGGCGTGTTCAGGCTGGGGGCGACGCGCGGTGACGGCGAGTTTGGGGAGAACATAACCGCCAATCTGAAAACCATACGATCCCTACCCCTGCGGATCCCGGTCGAGTCTACTGGCCCTTCAGCCCCAGCTCGCCTTGTGGTTCGCGGTGAAGCGCTCATCTTCCGGGAGGATTTCGAGGCCATGAATGAGGCCCTAGAGGCGGCCGGAGAGCGCACGTTTGTCAATCCGCGCAATACGGCTTCGGGGGCCCTTCGCCAGCTCGACTCGAGCCTCACCGCCAGTCGTCCGATCAGCCTGCTGTGCTACGCCGTCGTCGACGGGGAGGGGGAACTTCCCGACACGCAATGGGCGACGCTTGAATGGCTGAAGGGCCTCGGCTTTCCCGTGGCGAAAGAAGCAACCCAAGCCGCCGATCTCGAAGCGGCTATCGCTGCTGCCCAAAACCTCGAAACGATGCGAGACGAGCTGGCCTATGAGCTGGACGGGGCCGTAATCAAGATCGATGACCTCACTCTCTCGGCTGAACTCGGGATGGTGGGAAAAGACCCGCGCGGGGCGATTGCCTACAAGTTCGCTGCTCAAGAGGTCAGTACCCGGCTGTTGGATATCGGGGTCAACGTTGGACGCACCGGAGTCATCACCCCATACGCCATGTTGGAGCCGGTTGAAGTGGGAGGGGTGACGGTAAGGCAGGCGACCCTGCACAACTTTGATTTCATCGCTGAGAAGGACATACGGGTCGGCGACCGGGTGATGATCAAGCGGGCAGGCGATGTGATCCCATACGTCATCGGCCCGATCGAAGACGCGCGCCAGGGGAATGAGAAGGCGTACAAGGTGCCAAACCGATGCCCGTCGTGCGGTGAACTGCTTGAGCAGGTCGAAGGCGAAGTGGCTGTCTATTGTGTGAATGCTGCCTGTCCGGCCCAGTTGGTGAGGAACCTCGAGCACTTCGCTTCTCGAGGGGCGATGGACATTGAAGGATTAGGGATCAAGGTGGCCGAGCAGCTGGTAGAAGCCCACAAGGTTGCAGATGTCGGCGATCTGTACAGCCTGGACGACGAGGACCTGCTTGACCTGGAAGGCTTCGCCGAGAAGAAAGCCGAGAGTCTGATTGCGGCCATTGACGCCTCCCGGGGCCAATCACTTCAGCGCGTGATCAGTGCCCTGGGTATCCGCGGTATCGGCGACGTGGTCGCCGGTGACCTTGCCTCGGCATTCGGTGACCTCGACGTTTTAAGCCGGGCCGGCTTGGATGACTTGACCGAGGTTGAAGGCATCGGGCCGAATCTCGCCCAAGCCGTCACGGACTGGTTCGGAAAATCGAAAAACGGCGCTCTCCTTGACAAGCTCAAAGAAGCGGGGGTGTGGCCAAAAGCGGAGCGGCGGGCAACCCAACCGGGGTCTCTGCCATTTGACGGGCTGACCTTCGTGGTCACAGGTACCTTGCCCAACCTGTCACGCGATGAAGCCAAGGAGTTCATTCAGGGCCAGGGCGGTAGGGTTACAAGTAGTGTCAGCAGCAAGACGGACTATCTGGTGTTGGGAGAGAATCCCGGCTCAAAACTCGATCGGGCGCAGAAACTGGAGATACCGACGCTCGACGAAGAATCCCTTCGATCACTGGCTGACAAGCTTTCAGGGCGTACCTAGGATTGACACTCACCGTTCATGGGGCTAGACTGTTTCGGCAACTCGAACGGCAATGAAGGAGTTTCTTGGATGGATTTGACCCGGAATAAGGACAACATTTCAAAAAGGATCCAGGCCATGTTGGATAGGGTCGGCTCCGCCGAGCTATCTGACCTGTATCTGTACAATATTCCGGTTTCGGAAATCCATGGCGGTGCCAGTGTATCGGTCGACGGGCGCGAGATGGGGATGTTTGCATCCTACAGCTACCTGGGCCTGCTGGGGCATCCTCGAATCAATGAGGCTGCCATCCGAGCCGTGGAAACCTACGGCTCGGGGACGCATGGGGTCCGAACGCTGGCCGGTACCCTTGAGCTGCATGAGGCGTTGGAAGAGACCATCGCCAATTTTAAGGGCGCAGACGACGCGATCACCTTTTCATCAGGATACGTCACCAATCTCTCCACGATATCAACGCTGGTTGGACGTCACGATGTTGTGCTGAGCGACAAACTCAACCACGCCAGCATTGTTGATGGTTGTTTGCTGTCGGGAGCCCAGTTTGTCCGATTCAGGCACAACGATATGCAGGACTTGGCGCGCCGCCTTGAAGAAGCGCCGGAGTCAGCCAGCAAGCTTGTGGTGTCAGATGCTGTCTTCAGCATGGATGGGGACATCGTCGATTTGCCACGGCTCTCCGAAACTTGTCGGCGCTATGGCGCTTGGCTGATGATCGACGAAGCCCATTCGGTCGGTGTCTTGGGTGAGACGGGGCGAGGCATCGAGGAGCATTTTGGCTTGCCCGGTGCAATCGACATCAAAATGGGCACATTGAGCAAGACCATTCCCAGTGTCGGTGGCTATGTGGCGGGCAAGCATGATGTGATTAAGTTCCTTCGCCATCAGGCCAGGGGCTATGTGTTCTCTGCTGCTCTGCCGCCAGGGCAGGCTGCCGCAGCCATGGAATCATTCAAGGTCATACAAGATGAACCCTGGCGCGTTCAAACGCTGCGCGAAAACACGCAGCTCTTCATAGAGGGACTCAAGGATCGGGGGTTCGATACCCTTCGATCTGAGACAGCCATCGTGCCCATCCTGTGCGGTTCTGATGACCGCGCCTTCCGTGTGGCACGCGAGTCGCACCGCGAAAACGTATTCGTCCTGCCGGTGGTCTCCCCGGCTGTGCCTGAAGGGTTGGCCAGACTGCGAGCCACCGTGACGGCGGCACACTCAACGGAGCAAATTGAGCACGCCATGGATGTCTTTGCACGGGCAGGTCGAAAGGTGGGCGTGCTGGCGGAAGCCTAGCCGCGTCCCTGCACCAAGAGGTACAAGCAAGCACGCCTGCGGCTCATGGTCGCAGGCGTGCTCTTTTCCGGGCCTTGGGGCAGGCGATGTGACTCCCCCGGCTAGGGGGTCTCTGAAGACTAAGCCTGCATCTTCCTGCGCATCGAAATCCGCATTGCCTGGCGGTGCAGTTTGCGGACCCGTTCGGCGGCGGCCGGGTCGCCACCATCTTCCAGCCGGCCGACGGCTGAAAGCAGGGTGTTCAAAAATTGATCGTCGATCGAGTCGGCTGAGGCCTCAAGCAGATCTCGCGCCGCAGCTTCGTCGTCCTGGTTGAGGACCTCCTGGGCGAGTTTCAACCCAGGAGGCAGCGACTGCTGGACGATCGCCTCCAGCCTGTCTTGTATCATGGTCAGCCGCTCAACCGCCTGGCTGTCTTCTTCTTTCTCTGCCGCAGCCAAGTTGGCCTGCAGCGTTGCCAAGAACAGTTCATCGATTCTGGGCAGGACCTCTTTGAGCGCCTGATCCAGATCTTCTGCTTCCGCCAGCTGTTCCAGCAGAGCGGCTGATTCGGCCGCACGGGCCTGCTGGACCTGATCGATTTGCTGGGTGACTTCCAGCACGCGCGCCCTGACTGATTCGAGCCTGGCTTTCTCTTCACCTTCGGCGGCGTCGATCCGTTCCGACAACTGCTGGAAGAACGAATAGTCGAGACCTTGGCGGGTCAGATTGACCAGGGCGATCAGGCGAGAATCATTGGGGGCATCGACGATCAGATCGAGAAGGTTCTCGCGCGTGAGTCCATCGCCGATCTCCTGAAGACTTTCAACGGCCGCCCGCAGCTCTGCCTGCTGTTCTTCGAGCCGCTTTCCGAAGCTCGACTTGGCGATTGCGGCCTCCAACCGTTGGCTGGCTCCTTGGCGGGCACGCTCGTCGCCGACCGACTGCAAGGCAAGGCTGGCGAGTTGCACGAAGGCATCATCGATCTCGTCGTCGTGTTCGCTGACAAAAGCTTCCAGATCACCTTCAGTCGTGTTGAGCAGCTGCTCAAATAGCCTGATCTTCTGCCTTTGGTTCTCAATGTCTTCTTTGGTAACGCCGTCCGCTTCGAGGATGCGATCCACCATCCCCTGCATCGTGAGGACAGATTGGGGCTGAAGCAGATATGCTTTGCGCCGTTCGGCAGGCAAACGCTCTAGGACCTTCTGGATCAAGTTGCCCACCGACCGTTCCTGGTCATCCTTGGACAGCCCAGCCTCCATGGGGACAAAGGTAAGCAGCAGTTCCTTGGATGGGTCGTGATAGACGACAGGCAAGGGGATCTGGCCTTCGAATCCGCACACTGGGCAGCGAACTACATTCAGCGCGCCTGAAAGCAGGCGGCCTTTGGCCGACGGCTCAGTCTCTACGTCGATCAGCTGCTGAACTTGAGCTTGAATCGGATTGCGACAATTGGGACACCGTACTTGTGTGACTGTCTGAGGCATGGTTCTCCACTTATCCGTGATCGAAATGGATGTCAAACGTTCGAGGAGGCGCTGCCGATGGGTAGGGAGAAGCAAATTCGGGTTCCGTCGAGAACATCCTCGTCGACCCAGATTTCCCCGCCATGGGCTTCGACAACCGCCTTGGCCAAGTATAACCCGAGACCGGTACCAGGGGTTCTTGAGGCCGCCGCACGAGATCTGTAGAAGCGGTCAAAGACGTGAAGCCGATCCTCGGGGGGAATGCCCGGCCCCTTGTCCTCGACGCAAACGGTGGCGCGCTCGGCCTCTGATTTCCCGCTGATCGTAATGGCGCCCCCTTGGTCGGAAAACTTCACCGCATTCGAGATCAGATTCGTCAGGACCTGGAGTAAACGTGCTTCATCTCCCTGGATGGTCGGAAATCTCTCTGGAAAGGAGAGTCGAATGGGGTGGTCGGGTGCCTGCACGCTGAAGCGTTCGACAAGCTTGGCCGCCATGTCGCTCAAGGAGACCTCGCTGAAGTTAAGCGGCAGGGCACCGGCTTGCAGCCGGGACGCGTCCAGGAGATCGTCAATCAACTGCGCCAGGCGGTCGGACTCATCATCGATGACCTCCAGACCCTCACGTACGACCTTTGGATCCCACTCGGCGTCTTCCCGACGGAGCGTTCCGGCGTAGCCTTTGATCAGGGCCACAGGTGTGCGCAGCTCGTGACTTATCACGGAGATAAAGGTGCTCTTGAGCTCCTCGGCTTCCCTAAAACGGGTGATGTCCCGCACGTTGGCGACGATAGTCCACAGATCTTCCTGATCGGAAAGGACAGGGGCGTAGGTGATACCGACGCTCGTCTTGGATCCATCTGGACGCAGCAGATCTCCCTCGACGTACAGACTATCTTGCGCGTTAGCAGGCCAGCCCTCCTCGATGGCGGATTCCAACGTCTTGAGGGGCTTGGGCTCGGCGAATCGAACGATCTTGCCATGCGGTTGACCGATAGCGTCGGCCTCCGGGATGCCTGTCATGCGGGCGCAGGCGCGATTGGAGCGGGTGATTGAGAGTCCGCGATCCAGAATCATGATGCCGTCGGCGGCGGAGTCAACTACCGTATCGAGGTGGGCCTTCTGCTGAACGACCGCCGTATAGAGCCTGGCGTTGTTGACGGCGATTGCAGCCTGGGCGGCAAAAGCTTGAAGAAGGTCACGATCCTGGGCGGAGAACACGCTGGCGTACGCTCGGAAGATGAAAATGACCCCGATGGTTTCATCCCGAGCGATCAGGGGCAGGCCGACACTAGAAAGCAAGCCCATTGAAGCGCTGTCTGTGATGCGCTCCAGCCGGGCGGTGACCTCTGGCAACTCACGCTTGGCGGATACAGGGTGGACAGGTACGTCGTCGAGCAGGCGCTGAACCCGTTTAAGGAAAACTGGCCGGATTCCAAATGCCGCTGCGATGCGCCACTGGCTGTCTTCTCGGAGTGCAATCAAGCTGGCGCGCCCTGCGAGCAGCTCGGCCGAAATCCGGACGATCCTGGCCAGGACCTCCTGGAGGTCGAGCTCCTCCGACAGGGCGCGCGTGGTTTCTAGCAGATAGTCGCGCTGTCGAATGCGAAAATCAGGCAGCATTAGCCCGAAGCTTCAGATTCCGCCTCTGAGATCGCTTTTTCGAAGATTTGCAGTCCTTCATCCACCAGCTCCCGCCCGATGTTCAGCGGAGGGGCGATACGAATCGTGCTCTCTCCACAGCCTAACATTACGAGACCACTCTCGAAGGCTTTGTAGACAATCTCCTCGCGCAGGTCGTGGGCCGGCTTCTTGGTCTCACGATCCTCGACGAATTCGACCCCAACCATCAGGCCTTTGCCACGTACCTGGCCGATTGAAGGGTGCCTGGCTTGGATCTCGGCCAACGCGTCAAGGACATACTCTCCTTGGGAGGCCGCGTTCTTCATGAGCTCGCTTTCGACCAGATCCAAGGTGGCAAGGGCTGCTGTGCAGGCCAGGGGGTTGCCGCCGAAGGTGTTGCCGTGTGCCCCGGTGGGCCAATCCATCACGCTGGCCCGCGCCAGCATGGCCCCGACGGGGACGCCAGAGGCCAGGCCCTTGGCGCTGGTGACGATATCGGGTTCAACGCCCCAGTGTTGGATGGCCCACATTTTGCCTGTGCGGCCGATCCCGGATTGGACCTCGTCAACAATCATAAGAATCCCATGCTTGTCGCACAGTTCGCGGAGCGCGGGGAAGAAGCTGTCGGGGGGAACAACATAGCCGCCTTCGCCCTGAATCGGCTCGACCAGGATCGCGGCACAGTCCTCCGGGGGAACAGAATAGCGGAGGACGACCTCCTCGATGAACCGAACCACGGTTTCACCGTAGTCGGCGCCATTTTGGCGCAAGACGGGCCGATAGGTGTTGGGGAAGGGGACGTGGGAAACGCCATTCATCAGAGGCATGAAGCCACTTCGGTAGACTGGCTTGCTGGCGGTGAATGCCAAAGAGCCCATCGTCCGGCCATGAAAAGCACCGTAGAAACCAATGAACCGCTGCCGGCCAGTGTGATGGCGGGCCAACTTGATGGCGGCCTCAACAGCCTCGGTGCCCGAATTGGCCAGGAAGACCTTGGCAGGTTCCTCGAAAGGCGCAAGTTTGGAGAGCCTCTCTGAAAGCT
>Ga0307440_1000723_pt1 | contig 16352 bp, 12 predicted proteins | sample SalMarWE160410MG_FD_202150 | JGI IMG/M metagenome (GOLD analysis project Ga0307440, IMG submission 202150) | Salt marsh sediment microbial communities from the Plum Island Ecosystem LTER, Massachusetts, United States - WE1604-10 | ecosystem: Environmental > Aquatic > Marine > Intertidal zone >... | reverse complement strand
GCACCTATATCATTTACATTGTCAATATCCTTTTGATTCAGATTTAATGATCTTGCCAATGCTTCGTGATTGCTGTCTTCACAATATTGATGCAGTTTATCTATGTAAGATATCATATCAGTATTTGATATAATATTGTTCTTAAGTACCATATCAGATGAATAAGTAGGACGTGTTACTACTCGCAGTAAATAGGATATGCCAAGACCAGCTATTACGCTTAATCCTAATGGCAACCATCTTCTCAGCATAAAAACCAGAGATATCATGAATGCCCTTCCAAGGGCAATTAACCATTTACTGAGAGTTTTACCTATCCTCTGGAATAATTCCAGAAGATCGATTTCGTCATCATTTGATGATTTGTTGGTGCGATTATTTTCAGACATTTTATTTTTAAATTATAGTAGATTGTTGCAAATATATCTAAATTTCCATATATCCTATCAAAACTGCTTTAAATCTGCCTGAATACCTTAATTGCGAGTTCCTTCATCAGCGGCTTGTAATCATTAATGAATTCACCGGTTACCCTGTTGCCAATAACCAGGCATATGGTAACAGCTTTATGCCCCAGCAATCCTGACAGGGCATATATTGCAGAACTCTCCATTTCATAATTGCTTAGGGTCCTTCCCCTGTATGAGAACTCTGATAGCCTCTTGTTGATTTCGTTGTCAAATGTTTCAAGCCGGAGTCTCCTGCCCTGAGGGGCATAAAATCCAGGGGCGGAAACAGTAATCCCCTTGATGAACTTTTCCCTGCTGAATCGCTCAACCATCTCTTTGTCAGCATTGACTGCATAAGGGTAGGAGAGAGTATCAGGCCATTCAAGATATTCCGTAAGGTAGTCAGCAAGACCTGTATCAAGTAACCAGTCATATCCCTCGTAAAAATGCAACAGACCGTCGAGCCCGATTGCTGTTTCGGCCAGAACATAAGACCCTGCAGGTATATCTGCACGTAAGCCGCCGGATGTTCCGAGGCGCACTATAGTAAGAGACACGGGATCATTTGTGGGTACCCCGGTCTTAAGATCAATATTTGCAAGAGCATCGAGTTCATTTATTAATATATCAATATTATCTGTTCCTATACCCGACGAAATAACGGTTATCTCTGTATTTTCAAAAGAACCTGTTACCGTTTTGAATTCCCTGTTTTCTTTCCTCACCCTGATATTTTCCATCAGTGAGGCGAACATATCCACTCTTCCCGGATCACCTACAATAACTATTCTGTGTGAAATATCTTCAGGATGAAGATGTAGGTGAAAAATACTGCCGTCTTCGTTTGTGATTAATTCTGTTTGTTTTTCCATACCAAAATAAATTGAGGCTCAAATTTACAATAATCTGAGAATTTACCTTGGTCGGATGCAACAAAAATAAGTTTCCCTCCTTACGCCTTATGCCCAATATCCTATGTCTTATGTCTAACTCCTTACGCCTTACGCCTTACTTATAATATTCCATTATCTTGCCTGAGATCAGCATCAGCGATATCTCGGCTATCTTAGCCTGATATTGTATTGAGAGTAGACTCTCCCTGGCATCCAGGAGGCTTTTCTGGACCTCTCTCAGGTCGATACCGGACAAACTGCCGAGTTTGTACCTCTCAAGTGCTATATCGAGGTTTTCTGACGCTGTGCTGAGATTTTGCTTTTCAAGCGTGATGAGTCTCAGGTTATTGTTATAGGCATTGAAGATAGTTATAAGGTCAGCCCGGATTCCCTGTTCCAGCTGCTGGTATAATAGTACCTTATTCTGCATGTCTATGGTAGCATTTCTTATACTACGGCGCTGTGTAAAACCATCAAACAGATTGAAACCCAGGGTCAGTCCGTAGTTCATGCCCTTTGAAGCGGAACTTTTTGTTGAGCTGCTGGAGTAATTATACATATTATAACTGTAGCCCGATGACAAGTTAAGATACGGATATGTTCGTGATGAAATGATCTTGTAATCATATTCCGAGAGTGTCCTGTTCCCTGTTGCAATAAGCAGGCTGGTATTGTCGGAAAGAGTCTCATCCAGCAGATTTTCATACAGGAGATCGGGATTGACCTGTATTGCAGTATCTTTTGTTACAAAATTGGCTCCAACATCATCTGCAGCCATCAACTCATTTAGCTTTACCTGGGCTGTACGTACTACTTCACTCTGTTTCGAAAGTCTCGAACTGTCTGCATTAAGATATACCCTCGACTGAAGCACTTCCAGCTTGGAACCCGAACCAAGCAGGTACCTGTCCTCATCAATCCTGAGTCTTTCCTTTGACAGTGCAACAGCATATTTCATATTATTTAGAAGCTGTACTTGCTGAATGTAGCTATAATACCCGGATATTATTTCAGAAACAAGATTTTCAGCAGTAAGCCGTGTATTAAGTTCTCCCTGCCTTTTGAGTTCTCCGAGTTTCTTATATGTTGTCCTTACATTGAAACCGCTAAACAGAGTCCATCCCAGGGAAACTGAATTTGCAGATGCTGTATTATAGACTCCGTTTGATGAATTCGTGGTTCCGTCTGTCATTTTTTGTCTGGTATCGGTAAGTGATCCGCTATAGCTGCTGTTAAGGCCAAGAGAAGGCAGGTAACCGGCATTACCAGGTGTGTAATTATTCCTTGCTATGGATTCATTATTCCTGGCTATCAGCAGTGAGAAATTCCTTTCAAGCCCAATACCTATACATTCCTTCAGACCGTACACAGACTGGCTGAATGCATCAGGCAGGATTGCCAGCAGGACCAGGCTGAGATACAGGTACTTCATTTTCAGGTTCATTTTCAGTGTTTTTAGATTCGCTGGATATAAAGGTATAGATAGCCGGTACAACAAACAGGGTAAGGAAAGTGGAAAACAACATCCCACCGATAACTGCCACGCCCATTGATATCCTGCTCTGTGCACCTTCACCAATACCAAGCGCCAGCGGCAATATTCCAAGTATCGTGGCCAGACTTGTCATCAGGATAGGTCTGAAACGTGCTGCAGCTGCATATTTTATAGCCTCTGACCGGGATGAACCCAGGTTTTTTCTCTGGTTGGCAAATTCCACTATTAATATACCATTTTTTGTTACCAGTCCGATCAGCATTATAATACCTATCTGGCTGAATATGTTCATGGTAATATTAAAATACCACATGAACAGAAAAGCTCCCGTTAAGGCCAATGGCACTGTCATCATCACTATTAAGGGATCCTTAAAACTCTCGAATTGTGCTGAGAGAACCAGGAAGATAAGGACGATTGCAAGGACAAAGGCAAACATAAGGCTTGATGAACTCTCCCTGAAATCCTTTGAGTCGCCTGCCAGAGCCGTACGGAATGTATCATCAAGCGTTTCCTTAGCGATCTTATCCATCTCATCCAGGCCCTGGCTTATCGATTTTCCTTTGGCCAGACCTGCTGATATTGTTGCAGCTACAAACCTGTTATACCTGTAAAGCTGTGGGGGAGCGGTCTCCTCAGTGAGGGTGACCAGGTTATCGAACTGGATCATCTGTCCCGCATTGTTCCTTACATACAGTGATTTTAGATCGAGTGGTTTGTTGCGATCCTGTCTTGCAAGGTCCCCCAGGATCTGGTATTGCTTACCATTCATGAAGAAATAACCAAACCTCTGACCGCTTAAGGCGAGCTGAAGGGTCTGGCCTATATTCTGAGTGGTTACTCCCAGTGCGCTGGCTTTGTCTCTGTCTATATGTATCCTGAGTTCCGGTTTTGTGAACTTAAGGTTTACATCAGCCATCTGGAATGTAGGATCATCCATCACCTTTGCCATGAAAACAGGTAATATTTCTCTAAGCTTATCTATGGTCGTGGCCTGCAGAACATATTGTATTGGCATCCCTGCACGGCGGCCACCGAAAGTTGACTGCTGCATCACCATGGCCCTGGCCCTGGTTTTTTTCCTCAGAACCGTACTTAGTTCATCCGCAATATCCTGTTGCGAACGGTTCCTCTTATCCGGTTTTACAAGGGTCATTCTCACAAATCCTCCACTGCTTCTGACCATTGAAATAATACTGTTTTGTTCAGGTATGGTTTCTTCTACGGTCTTTGCAAGATCATCTATATATGCAAGGTTGAATTCATATGTTGATCCTTCCTGCGATACTGTATTAATATTTACCTGGGACCTGTCTTCAAGTGGAGCCATTTCAGCCGGGATTGATTTCCACAGAAGGAATATAAGTCCAAAAGCCAAAATGAGTATTAAAAACGTTATTTTCCTGTGATCCAGGAAATTATCCAATAGTCTGCGATAGCCTTCATTAAGGTTTGCAAAGAATTTTTCAGTTTTCCTGAAGAACCAGCTGTGTTTAGCCTCATGTCTAAGCAGTTTTGTTGATACCATCGGGGTGAGTGAAAGAGCAAGGAAGGCTGATATGCCCACAGTCCCTGCCATGACAACGGCAAACTCCCGGAAGAGTCTTCCTGTAATACCCTGCAGGAATACAATTGGGAAAAATACGGATATAAGTGTTATGGTAGTTGAGATAATCGCAAAATAAATTTCCCTGGATCCCTCAAGACCCGCCTTTATTGGCGGCATACCTTTTTCCACCTTTACGTAAATATTTTCCATTACAACAATAGCGTCATCGACCACAATTCCAATGGCCAGCACTATGGCCAGTAAAGTCAGGACATTGATGGAATAATCGGCCAGGTACATAATGAAGAATGATCCGATCAATGAGACCGGAATAACCATAATAGGTATTAAAGTGGCACGCCAGCTTCGGAGGAAGAAATAAATTATAACAACCACCAGGAAGAATGCAATGTATATCGTATTCTTGACTTCCTTTATTGATGAACGTATATATTGGGTATTATCAAAACCAACCTTAATTACAACATCATCAGGAATATCCTTCCTGATATAATTCAGTCGGCGGTATACCTCATCCACAATATCTATCTGGTTGGATCCGGGCTGTGGCACGACCGCTGTACCAACCATAGGCACACCGTCGCGTTTAAGAATTCCCCTGATGTCCTCAGGCCCAAGCTCTGCTCTGCCAATATCCTTGAATCTTACTATCTGGTTTCCTGACTGTTTGATAATAAGATCGTTGAATTCTTTTGGCGTACTCATAAGTCCAAGAGTTCTTATGGTAAGTTCAGTATTGTCACCTTCAATGGAACCCGATGGCAGTTCTATATTCTCCCGAGAAATAGCATTCCTGACATCCATTGGGGTCAGTTTATACCCTGCAAGTTTTACGGGATCAAGCCATAAGCGCATTGCATACCTTTTCTGACCCCATATCATCACTGCGCTGACTCCAGAAATGGTCTGAAGCTGCTCTTTAATCGTCAGTTCTGCAATTTCTGATATCTCCAGAAGTGATCTTTTTTTGCTCTCAACAGTGAGAAACATAATCGGACTTGCATCAGCATCCGCTTTTGCTACAACCGGAGGATCACAGTCACGTGGAAGCATTCTCATCGCCTGGGATACTTTATCCCTTGTATCATTGGCAGCTGTCTCCATATCTACCGACAGTTCAAATTCAACAGTAATGGTACTGCTGCCCTGACGGCTGACACTGGTCAGGGACCGGATACCGGGGATACCATTGATAGACTGTTCGAGAGGTTCGGTTATCTGCGTTTCAATAACATCTGAATTGGCTCCCGGATAGGAGGTGCGTACGGATATTATAGGTGGATCGACACTTGGAAACTCACGTATCCCAAGGTAGGAGATACCCACGGCTCCAAGGAGAAGGATCACAATGGCAAATACTGTTGCCAGTACCGGCCTGTTTATGCTAACTGATGATAAACTCATTTTCTGGCCCTTCTTAATTATTTAAAATCACACTGTCCAGTACCACGGGTATATTTTCCCTTAATTGCATGATGCCTGAAGTAATCAGTGTATCTCCAAACTTAAGTCCGTCCGTGATCTGTACATTGGCTTCAGTCCTTAATCCTGTCTTGATTTTTACTGAATGTGCTTTCCCGTTGTTGTATACAAAAACCTTCTCCCCATCCATTTCAGGAATGAGAGCCTCTGACGGTACTGATATTGCATCATCAATTTTCGACATCTGAAGGGTAATTCCTGCATAACTTCCCGGCTTAAGTTCTTCGTTAGTATTAGCATACAATGCACGAAGCACAATATTCCTTGTTTCCGGGTCGATTTTGGGATCTATAGCGTATACACTCGCTTTAAATACATTGTCATTACCATCTATTTTAAATGTTACCGGGTAACCTTTTTTTATCTCCTGTGCATACTTTTCCGGTATTGTAAATTCAATTTTTATAGGACTGGTCTTGATCAGTTTAGCTATTTTGGTAGTTGAATTGGTAAAGCTTCCTTCACTGACATAGCGTAACCCAATGATACCATCGAAAGGAGCTCTGAGTTCAGTTTCTGCTATGCGGGCCTTTATAAGATCAATATCGGCATTAATGCTCTGCACATCAGTGACAATCTGGTCATAACTTTCCTGGCTTATTGCATCCTTGTCGAGAAGGCTTCGCTGCCTGAATTCTTTTGCCTGTGCAAGTTTCAACTGGGCTTCAAGTTTCTCAAGCTGAGCCTGCAACGGACGATCATTGATCTTAGCCAGCAAGTCTCCTTTTTTTACATGCGTACCTTCTGTGAAATTTATACCGACAATCTTGCCTGAGGTCTCAAATGCTAAGTCTACTTCCTCATCTGGCTTAAGGGTTCCTGTAGAATTTACAAGCTCGCTCATGAATGTGGGCCTTATAATATAACCTATAGCATTTAGGGGCTGCTGGCTTCGTCGTACAAAGGAAGCTGCATTATCCTGTCCGGAAAGACTCTTTACCAGAAATGGTTTGTATTTCGGATAAAAAATTATACCGGCAAAGAATATCACTATTATGAAAGTGATTGTAAGCCTGAGTTTTTTATTCATGTAGAGTATTTTGAGTTACCGAAGTACTGTATTACAAACTATAACTAAATTAGATCTATGCTTTATCTAAGATCCTGCTAATGATCCAGGTTTATCTTAAGCGCAAAAGTATATAATTAATGAGACAGACTTTTTATACATTTTCTAAATTAATGTTAAATAATCATAAAAAACATTAATCGACAGGCATGTTTTTTATATATTTTTATGAGCTAAATTTGGTCCGTAATGTTTTTATACTATATGATATGATTCAACGAATTCAGACAATGTACCTGTCACTGGTTACAATTCTCTCACTTCTTTTAGTTAAGGGAGAATTCATGAAATTTACAGATGATACCGGATCTGTAATTACCATAACCTTTAATAGTATGATGAAAGGTAATGGTAATTCGGATACAGAATTAATTCAATCCCTTCCGGCAATATCTGTTTTGATTATTTTACTTTTAGCAGTTCCTTTTATTACAGTGTTCCTGTTTAAAAAAAGGAAAATCCAGCTTGCATTGTCAAAAATAATAATTGTTGCAGCATTGGTGTTGGTTCTGACATGCTGTTATTATGCATTTTATGTGATTTCAACATATAATGCACAGTTGCTTCCTGTTCTCAAAACAGTTTTGCCATTGTTTATTCTTGTATTTTCTTTCCTGGCTTACAGGGGGATTAAAAAGGATGATGACCTTGTAAAGTCATACGACAGGCTACGTTAGGTGATCCGTAATAGACACACAGGAGACCTTTTTGAACAGTCTTAAAAGTCAGATGATCTGAAGGTTTTCCTGGTTGGTGATCTTTTCACAATAATGACATTTCAACGCAACATTTTTCTTTGAAACAACCTTGAACCTTGTAATTACGGATTCATAGTTGGTTATACAGTTTGGATTCATACATCTGGCAATACCGACAATATTGTCAGGAACAACTACCAATTTCTTTTCAATAACCTCATAATCCCTGATTATGTTAAGCTTGGCATCTGGTGCTACAAGAGCTATCCTGTTAATATCCTCATCCTGGAAAAATACTTCTGAAATTTTTATTATTGCTTTTTTACCAAGCTTCTTACTCTCCAGGTTGGTTCCGAATGTAATCTGGTTATCGATACGATCCAGGCCGAGTATCTGTATTACTTTAAACAGGTTACTTGCCGGTATATGATCAATGACAGTACCATTCTGTATGGCGCTGACGCTAAGTTGCTTTGGTTCCTTCATATGTTATTTAATTCCAAGTAATGAACATAAAATTGCCTGCCTGGTATAAACACCGTTCAGGGCCTGGTCAAAATAATATGCTTTTGAATTTTTGTCTACATCCTGGTGTATTTCATTAACTCTGGGCAAGGGGTGAAGTATCTTCAGATTTGATTTTGTATTTTTAAGCATAGACTCACGCAATACATAGATGTTTTTGACTTTTTCATATTCAATGGGATCTGAAAATCTTTCTTTTTGTACTCTCGTCATATAAATAATATCAGCCCTTGAAATGATATCGGTGAAGTCATTGTGTTCATAATATTTAAGGCCCAGATTTTCAAGGTACAGTTTGAATTCATCGGGCATTTTTAATTCTTCAGGGGCAATGAAATTGAAAGTGGTATTCCATCTCGACATAGCCATCATAAGCGAATGAACAGTTCTTCCGTATTTTAGATCGCCAACCATAAAAATATTCAGGTTATCCAATGTATTTTGAGTTTTTCTGATCGAAAAAAGGTCGAGCAGGGTTTGTGACGGGTGTTGATTTGCGCCGTCACCGGCATTGATAACGGGCACGCTTGCTATTTCGCTGGCAAACCTTGCGCTTCCTTCACTCGGATGCCTCATTACAATAAGGTCACAATAGTTACTGACAGTTCTGATTGTATCATTCAGAGTTTCACCTTTGGTAACACTGGAACTGGAAGCATCGGTAAACCCGATAATTTTACCTCCGAGCCTGCTAATTGCACTTTCAAAACTTAACCTGGTGCGTGTGGATGGTTCGAAAAACAATGTTGCTATTACTTTGCCTTCAAGACATTTACTTGTTGGTTCTTTTTCAAATTCAGCTGCAAGATCAAGGATTTTCAGGATTTCTTCCGTGGAAAAATCATCTATCGAAACTAAGCTTTTGCTTTTCATTATTTTGGAATATTATCCGTTATGAAAATTTATTACATCAAATTTAGTTAAGATATAGCTAAACGCAGTCAGATGTTGATAATTTCCTAACAACTTTCGGCAACCAGAACACTGTTTTTATGTAATCATGTTTCTGGTTATAATTTGAAGGATGAGCTTTATTAATCTGTTATAACATTTTATTTCAATGTTTTCCAAGGTACTCATATTTAAGTCCTTCAATACGATCGAGCCTGCCAAGTATTTTTTCATGCAACGATTCTCTGAAGCTTATATTGATCCTGCAGTTAATATCAAAAGACTGATCGGACTGATCGACATGCTCTTCCTTAAGGACTTTCATTACATCGTTCATAGAATCATAGGTGAAGAATATCTGAAAATATTCCTTTACAGTACGTTCTATTATGACAGCATTGTTCAATGAATCGTTGGCAGCTGTCTTATATGCATTTATAAGTCCGCTCACGCCCAGCAATGTACCTCCGAAATACCTGCTGACCACTATCAGGACGTTAGTGATATCAAAGGAATTGATCTGGCCCAGTATTGGACGACCGGCAGTACCTGAAGGTTCCCCGTCGTCATTCATCCTCCACGTATCTTTCTGATGTCCTAACATATAGGCATAACAATGATGCCTGGCATCATGAAGCTCCTTCCTTACATTGTCCAGTATGTTCTTAATTTCATCGGTGTCTGATACAGGATAGGCTGTTGCAATAAAACGACTCCCTTTTTCCTTATATATCCCACCGGATATATCTTTGATTGTTTTATAAGTGTCGGATATCATTGAATACGCATGTGATTTTCCTGTTGAATATTCTTCTTATAAAGACCAAAATTAATTATTTACTGCAATTTAAAAATTGGGAGCGGAGCCATGTTAAGTAAAATTTGGTATTTTTGTCAGTAATTGGAGGAAGTTATGAGTGTTTTATTTGACGAGAAAGATCTGGAGAAACTTATAGTAATAGGTGACAGGATACTGATTAAACCAAAAGTACCTCAGTCCAAAACAAAAAGTGGCTTACTGCTTCCTCCCGGTGTTAATGAAAATGAAAAAGTACAGGTTGGTTATGTCGTAAAGGTTGGTCCCGGGTATCCCATTCCTTCCGTAAACGATATCGATGAACCATGGAAAAACAGTACTGATGAGCCTAAATATGTCCCTCTTCAACCAAAGGAAGGTGATCAGGCTGTATATTTGCAGAACAGTGCTATAGAGGTGGAGTTTAATAAGGAGAAATATGTTGTTGTGCCACATTCAGCCATTCTGCTGCTTTTAAGAGACGATGGACTATTTGGATGAAACAGGAAATATGAAGGATTCTATACTGAAAGGCCATAAGATACTTATAGTTGAGGATGACATGTCAAGCCGTCTATACCTGAATAAGATACTCGAAAAAACCGGGGCTAAAATATTTAATGCAGGCGACGGGGAAATGGCGTTGAATATCGTAAAACAGCAACCTGATATAGATGTTGTTCTTATGGATATCCAGCTTCCGGTAATGGATGGTTACCAGTCTGCTAAAAAAATCTGGGAGATTAAAGAAGATATGGTTATTATAGCTCAGACAGCTTATGGTCTTATAAGCGATACGGAAAAAATTATAAGTGCAGGATTTAATGACTATATTATTAAGCCTATCATGTCCAGGAACCTTATTGGCAAGATAATAGCATGTATAGAAGCCGGAAAGTAGCTGATATGCTGGTCTTCTATTATTCCGGATAAGCCGATATTTCGCGAAATTCCTTCAAAAATTCCCCTGTCTCATATTCCCATCTTTCCTTTTCTTCTTTCAGGTTCCCCCTGTTAAGGATGGTATGCCGCATACCCGGGTCACCTGAAAGAATATCAAAAGGCATATGATCATATTCATATTCGTAGGGTGGTTGTTTAAAAACAAGAGAGTCCACAGGAGAGGTCTCCACTATTGCATCAAAAATATGAAGAGCTGTTTCAACGGGCTTGAAGACTGAAATATCGGTTACATGCAACTGTAACCCGTTGCAATATTTTCCTGCAAATTTATGGAATGTAGGTATATAGCCGTGTTCCCTGAATGCGCATCCCTTAAGTTGCCTGGAAACGAGATTTTTTTTAAGTTTCACAGCATTGATAAAAGGAGCTCCGAAGAGCTCGAAAGGTATTGTGGTTCCTCGTCCTTCCGACAGGTTAAGTGCCTCAATCAGAACTGTACCCGGATACACTACCGCAGTATTTTCTGTTGGCATGTTGGGTGAAGGAAGTACCCATGGGAGACCTGTCTGGCTGAACAGAGAATTTCGTTTCCATCCTTCCATCCAAACAATATGCAGATCACATGAAGGGTAATACCTGTCTTTTATCCACATTGCCATTTCTCCCATTGTCATCCTGTGACACATAGGAATTGAGGCACCCCCCACAAAAGTAAAATATTCTTCTTTAAGTACAGGTCCGTCGTGACGTACAGCACCAATAGGATTGGGTCTGTCAAGGATCCAGACTGGTATACCGGCTGCTGTACATGCCTCGATACAAAGCTTCACAGTCCATACATAGGTGTATAACCTGGCGCCAACATCCTGAAGATCAATGATCATTGCTTCAGTATTCTCAAGCATTTCGGGCGTGGGTTTCCGACTTTCGCCATAAAGACTGTATATCGGGATACCTAATAAGGGATGTATGTGACTGTTCCATTCTATCATATTATCCTGTGTCTGTCCGTACAGACCATGCTGAGGTCCGAATATTGCAGATAACCTGCAATCGTTGCGCTTACTTAAGATCTCTGTTATATGTGTGAAGTCTGTATCTATACTTGGGGCATGACAAACCAATCCAAGGTTTTTACCTTTTAATGACCTGGGAAAATCACGAAGAAGGGCTTTTAGTCCTGTTATTACCATTTAATGTGTTTTTCACAAATATATAACTATCAATTTTTAAATGATCTATAACATAAAATTAATTCTTCGTAAGTGATAATTCTTTTCTAAGTTTGAAATTCTATCAATATTAACATGACATGAAAAAAGTAAAACTTCTTTCCATTGTTCTCTTTTTGATTTCAGTTGGCTTATATGCACAAAAGGCCCCTCTTGATAAAAATGTATATGATTCATGGAAAAGCCTGTCTGCTGCTAAAATATCAGATGACGGTCAGTGGATCAGTTATGATATTCTTCCTCAGCAGGGAGACGGATGGCTCTATATCTATAATGTTAAAACCGGGAAAAAGGACTCAGTGGCAAGGGGTAAGAATGCGTCCTTTTCACCAAATTCAGAATATATTGCATACCTGGTTATCCCGGAATACCTGGTTACGAGACAGGCGAAGAAGAAAAAGCTTAAGGAAGATAAGATGCCGAAAAACAACCTGGAGATACGTTTGTTAGAGAATGGTCATGTATATAAAGCAGAACGAGTTAAATCATTCTCTGTGTCGTCGGAGAAATCTCCCTGGATGGCTTATCTCCATGAGAAGAAACTTACAGGGAAACCGGATGATAACCATGATGCTGATTCTTCAGCTACTTCTAACCAAAACACAAAAAATAAAAAGGAAGAATCAAAAACTAAAGGGACTGAGTTTGTTATATTCAATCCGGTTACTGACAGGGAATACAAATATCAGGATGTTACCGAATATTCTGTGTCAGAGGAAGGGAATACTATAAGCTTTATACAGAGTATCCCGGATTCATCTAAATTAATTAATTCGGTGGTAAATATCTTTGACACAGGAAAAGAAACTGTTAACAGGGTGTTTGAAGGCAAAGGTAATTCTGAAAAAGTCACAATAGATAAATCCGGGGATAAGATCGGATTTTTATATTCACCAGATACAGCAAAGGTTAAAGTCTATGATCTTTATTTTTCTGATAAAGGGAAGGAAGCCGGTAAAGTTGTTGACATGGAAAATAGGAATATGCCGCGGGGGTGGTCTGTAAGTGTTAATGGCAGCCTCTCCTTTTCGGACGACGGATCAAGATTATTCTTTGGTACTGCAGTAAAGCCGGAAAAGGAACCGGAAGATACACTGATCGCTGACGAGAAATATCATGTGGATATCTGGTCATGGAGCGATGATATTATTCAGCCCATGCAAAAGAAACAACTTGAGAGAGAAAAGAAGAGAACATGGCTCGCTGTCTATCATATAAAAGAAGGAAAGATGGTACAACTTGGCGACTCTCTTGTTCCGGATGTCAGGACCGTGAATAAAGGTCAGGGAGACCTGGCCCTGGGATCCTCTGATCTTAAATACATCAGAGAATTTTCCTGGGAAGGGAGAATAAATAATGATTATTACCTCGTTAATATTTCAGATGGGAACAAAACCCTGGTTCTTGAGAATTGCCCGGTCAGAGCCTGGCTTTCGCCTGCATGTAATTACATAGTCTACTGGGATCAAAAGGCAAGAGCATGGATGTCACTCGATGTTTCTGACAGAACAACCAGGAATCTGACTTCCTCTTTGAATGTTGCGTTTTACAATGTTCTAAATGATGTCCCGGCTGAACCGTCGTCGTATGGGATTGCAGGATGGCTCAATGATAAACGACATATACTTGTATATGATCGTTTCGATATATGGTCCCTTGATCTGGAGGGTAAAGAAGCACCTGTAAACCTTACGGAAGGGGAAGGTCGTAAAAACGATATCATTTTCCGGTATGTAAAACTCGATCCGGATGAGGAGTATATTCCGGCAAATAAAACAATGATGGTTTCAGCTTTTAACATCGATAACAAACAATCAGGATTTTCTTCCCTGCCAGGGGTAAGGGCAGCAGATCCCAATGAACTGGCAATGGAGAAAGCCTCTTTCCCGGGTAATCCGGTAAAGGCAAAAAATGCGGATGTCCTTATCTGGCGAAAAGGATCATTTGAGAATTATCCTGAGCTATATGTAAGTAATTCAGGATTCAGCGGATCAAAAAAAATATCACTTACTAATCCGCAACAGGCTGAATATAATTGGGGTAGCGCTGAACTTGTTGAGTGGATGTCTTTTGATCATCAGAAGTTACAGGGGATACTTTATAAGCCTGAAGATTTTGATCCATCGAAAAAGTATCCTATGATAGTATATTTTTACGAAAGGAGTTCAGACGGTCTGTATAACTATGTGACACCAGCTCCTTCTGCTTCCATTATTAACAAGACCTTTGCAGTAAGCAATGGCTACCTGATATTTGTTCCTGATATTACATATGTGACAGGTTATCCCGGACAAAGCTGCTATAACGCCGTTGTCAGTGGAACTCATGCCCTGCTGGAACGATACAGCTTTATAGATAAGGACAGGCTCGGACTTGACGGCCAGAGCTGGGGCGGTTACCAGATCGCATACCTGGTTACACAGACCGATCTTTATAAATGTGCCTTTTCAGGTGCTCCGGTTAGCGATATGATCAGTGCATACGGTGGAATTAGATGGGGTACAGGAATGTCAAGGGAGTTTCAGTATGAGAAGACTCAGAGCCGCATTGGGGGAACCCTTTGGGAAAAGCCGATGCAATATATTGAGAATTCACCTGTTTACTGGGTGCCTAAAATTCATACACCATTGCTGATCATGCATAATGATGCTGACGGAGCCGTTCCCTGGTACCAGGGAATTGAATTTATAATGGCACTGAGGCGACTGAACAAACCGGCCTGGATGCTGTCTTATAACGATGAGGATCACAACCTGGTCAGGAGAGCAGACAGAAAAGATCTTTCAATAAGAAAGATGCAGTTCTTTGACCATTATCTGAAAGATGCTCCTATGCCATTCTGGATGAAAAATGGTATAACACAGCTTCAGAAAGGAAAGATAGATGGTTATAACCTTGTGGATAAATAATATTAGTATAAGCCTGTATGAAAACATTCCAACATACGTCACTAACAGCTAAATTATTACTGTTATTATTACTGACCTCTTGTTCCGTAAACAGGGAGGTCAATCTGTCAATACTTGAGACAACAGACATTCACGGTGTTATACTTCCTTATGATTTTATAGAAAAGAAAGAACTTGATGTCTCACAGGCAGCTACATTTACGTATGTACAGAAGATACGTAAAGAAAAAGACGTTACTGTTCTTCTTGATGACGGTGATAATCTGCAGGGTCAGCCTGAGGTCTATTACTATAATTTCATTGATACGGTCACTCCTCATTTAGTGCCGGAAGTGATGAATTATATGGAATATGATGCCGCAACTGCAGGTAACCATGATATTGAAACAGGACATGCTGTCTATGACAGGCTTGTGAAAATGTATGATTTCCCGTTACTTGCTGCAAATGCTGTTGATATAAAAACCGGGAAACCTTATTTCAAACCTTATTGTATCATAAAAAGGAAAGGGATTAAAATTGCTGTTCTGGGAATGGTTACACCTGCTATTCCAAACTGGTTGCCTGAGGAGTTGTACAAGGGCATTGAGTTTAAGGACATGGTTACTACGGCAGGGAAATGGATGCCGGAAATACTGGCACAAAAACCGGATCTTGTGGTGGGACTTTTTCATTCAGGCTGGGATAAATCGGATGAAGAATTACATGGTGACAAGCAGATGCTGGAGAACGGCTCAGCTGCCGTAGCCTATAATGTACCGGGGTTTGATATCATCCTGGCTGGTCATGATCACAGGCTGGCAAATGAAAAGTTTGTAAACAGGGAAGGAGATACTATCCTGGTTCTTGATGGTGGCAGTCATTCTCAAAAAGTTGCAGAGGCTGATATCTTTTTCTCCGGTAAGAAAATTAACGGGAGAAGGGTCAGAAGAATATCAGGCAAACTTATAGATGTTGCTGATTATAAGCCTGATGAAGGTTTTATGGACAAATTTGAACCTCAATTTGATACTATATCTGAGTATGTTAACCGGGTCATAGGAACTTCCGATGAAACCATTTCTTCAAGAGATGCCTATTTCGGCCCCTCAGCCTTTGTAGGTATGATACATTCGGTCCAGCTGGCGATTACAGGGGCCGATATATCATTTGCAGCTCCCTTATCGTTTGATGTTCAGATATCAAAAGGACCGGTGACTGTTGGTGATATGTTTAAGTTGTACAGGTTTGAGAATATGTTGTATACTATGACCATGTCCGGTGAAGAGATCCGGAAATATCTCGAATATTCCTACGCTGAATGGTTGAATACCATGAAGAAGCCGGGAGATCTCTTACTCAAACTTCGTCTGGGAAGAGACGGAAGACCGCTCCTGATCAACGGAAGGGCCAGGTTCAGGTATCAGCCTTATAATTTTGATTCAGCCGCAGGTATTGATT
>Ga0307440_1000722_pt1 | contig 16362 bp, 11 predicted proteins | sample SalMarWE160410MG_FD_202150 | JGI IMG/M metagenome (GOLD analysis project Ga0307440, IMG submission 202150) | Salt marsh sediment microbial communities from the Plum Island Ecosystem LTER, Massachusetts, United States - WE1604-10 | ecosystem: Environmental > Aquatic > Marine > Intertidal zone >... | reverse complement strand
GAGGATGGAGTTGATGAGGCTCCGGCTCCGCTGGAAGGAGCCCATGAGGAAGGTGAGGGTGCCGATCGTGATCGCCCCGAGCACGGTCTCGTACACGATGAGGCCGACGGCGCCGTAGTAGGCCACGGTCGAGAACCCCGTGAGGACCGCGCCCGTGGCGGCGCGGTGGGCGGCCACCCTCCGGTTCTCGCCCACGTAGTCGTCGGCCAGCTCCGAGTACTTGCGGATGAAGTGGTCGGCGAGGCCGAAGAGCTTCATCTCCTTGGCCGGCCTGATCTCCGAGGTCACCCAGCGGTAGTAGTCGAGCTTCCGCCGCTCCTGCGTCCACTGGAACATGAACGAGTAGGCGACGCCGGCGTAGGCGGTCTCCCCCAGGAAGGAGGGGAGGATGGCGACGAACAGGATGAGGACGAGCCACGGGTTGAAGGCGAGGAGCGCGGCGAGCAGGGAGAGGAGCGTGATGGCCTGCTGCCCCATACCCAGCAGGTCCGAGAGGAGCGTCACCCGGTTCTGCGTCTGCCGCCGGGCGCGCTGCATCATGTCGTGGAAGTCGGGGTCCTCGAACTGCTCGAGGTCGAGCGTCGAGGCGTGGCGCATGATGCGGACGGACATCTCGTTGGCGAACAGGTCCCCGAGCACGCTCTCCAGGAGCGCCGATGCCCGCCCGAGGAGGTCCGAGATGAGGGCCACGGCGAGCTCGAGGAGGATGAGCCGCGCCAGGTAGCCCCAGTCCGGCGCGGGGGAGCGGAGGTTCGCCACCACGCCGTCGATGACGAGCTTCCCGATCCACAGCATCACGACCGGCGTGAAAGCGGCCAGGACGCGGGCCGCCACGATCCCGGCGCCGTAGGCCGGCTTCGTGTCCCACACCATCTTCAGGAAGCGCGGCACGTGCCGGAACGCCTTGAGGCGCTCGCGCACGGGCGGCAGCGGCTCGCCCCGCCGGGTCCGGGGCTGGTAGAAGAGCTTCACGAGGGGAATGTACGGCGGAGGGGGGGATGGTTCGACGGGGGCGGACGATCAGGCGGGCGACGATGCCTGTCGCCGGAGCCCGGTGGAGTCCCTAGACTGGTGGGGAGGTCTCGAGGGCCGGCGTGCCTTCACGCCGCATAGGTGCGATCCGTGCCGGCCCCCGGCACGGCATTCCTTCAGCGATCTCTCGACTCGGGCGGGGAGCGACGCATGGATGTGACGGGGCGAGGACGGACGGCCCGCACCGCGCGGTGGTGGGCGATCCGAAGTGGGTTTGTGGCGTTCGCGCTCGCCGGGTTCTCCCTGCTAACCTCCGGCCCCAGCCTCGCCCAGCAAGCGCCCGCCTCCCGGCGTTCCGGTACCCCTCCGTCGCCCGGGATCGGACCCGCGCGTCAGCTCGGCGTTCCCTTCCACGGGACGCCCGGCCGCAACGACGCGATCACGGATGTCCCGGGCGTCGAGGTCGGCATGACGACGCTGATCCGGGGCGAGGGGAAGCTCGTCCGGGGGAAGGGGCCGGTGCGCACCGGGGTGACGGTCATCTTCCCCCTCGGGAAGGACGCGGTCGAGGGCGTGGCGGCGGGCCGCGCCGTGTTCAACGGGACGGGCGAGTTCACCGGCATGGAGATCGTCGACGAGACGGGGCTCCTGTTCGGGCCGGTGGCGCTCACGGGGACGGGCAACATCGCCGTGGTCCGCCAGGCGATCATCGACTGGAGCACGAGGCCGGGCTTCCTGCCCCCGCGCGAGTGGATCGCGCGGCTGCTGCCCGCGGTCGGGGAGACGCTGGACCTGGGCCTGAACGACGTGTTCGGGCACCCGATGATCCCCGAGGACGTGTTTACGGCCCTGGACGGCGCCTCCGGCGGGCCGGTGGCCCAGGGGAACGTGGGCGGCGGGACCGGGATGGTCTCCTATGGCTTCAAGGGTGGCACGGGCACGGCCTCTCGGATCGTCCGGGTCGGGGGGAGGAGCTACGTGGTGGGCGTCCTCATCCAGGCCAACAACGGCGCGCGCCGGAGCCTCACGATCGCGGGCGTGCCGGTGGGCCGGGAGATCACCGACCTCCGGCCCCGGTTCGAGGGTCCCCGCCTGGGGGACACGACGGCCACCGGCGGGATCGTCAAGCACTCCCTCCTCGTCGTGATCGGCACGAACGCCCCGCTCGTCCCACACCAGCTCCGCCGCCTGGCCCGGCGGGCGGGCGTGGGGAGCGCGCGCCTGGGGAGCTTCGGCGGGAACCTCTCCGGGGACTTCGCGATCGCCTTCTCGACCGCGGCCCGCTTCGACGACCGCGGCACGCCTGTCACGGCGACGGTCCTGGACGACTGGAACGAGACGGCCATGAACGCGCTGTTCGAGGGAGCGGCGCAGGCCACCGAGGAGGCCGAAGTGAACGCGCTCGTGGCCGCACGCACCATGACGGGAGCCGACGGCAGCACGGTGTACGCCCTCCCGCACGACCGGCTGGTGGCGCTGCTCGAGAAGTACGGGAGGTACAGCCCGCCGGAGCGGTGAGCCCTCCCGCGGGACCGCGTCGGCGGGCTTCCGCGATCCTCGCAAGGCTCTTTGCATTATGCACGTGGAAAGACCCGAGCCTCGGGGAGTTCCGCGGGGACGCTTCTGTAACGATCGTTGCCGTAATATGCTACTGATACAGGACTTAGGCGTTGCAGCGATGAGAATCGGCATCCTCGGCCCCTTACCTGCCAGACGTATCAGACGAGCGAACGGTCGATCTACGGATCGCCGAACCGCCGGACGGGGTGGCAGAGGATCGAAGCTGGGGTCACCACTAATCACAGACTCGAGGCCGACAGCACCCTCTTCCACTCCGTCCGGACGGTCTTCGCTCGAACTTCCGCACCGCCGATCTCGCGCTGCTCGCGCACCCCGCTTCACCGTCTCGCTCGCACGCCGGGACCTCCGACGTCTTGCGCTCGCCGGGCCGCCCTGCCGACACTCCGGAACCAGGCGGCCGAAGAGGCCGAACCGGACGCGCTCGTGGCGGCGCACGCCGTCACGGGAGCGACTCGACGACCCCCTCCTCCGGAGAGTGCGCGATGTGGCGTCTTTCAGGCTTCCTGCTCGGTTCGCTGCTCCTCGTCGCCGCGCCGCCCGCCCGGGCGCAGGTCCCGGGCTCCGCGCGGGACTCGGTGGCGAGCGTGCTCGACGACTTCCACGACGCTGCCTCGCACGCCGACTACCGGCGCTACTTCTCGCACTTCGCCCACGAGGCGGTGTTCATCGGCACCGACGCCACCGAGCGCTGGACGGTCGGGGAGTTCCGGGTCTACGCGAAGCGCCGCTTCGACGCGGGCGACGGCTGGACCTACGTGCCCCGCGTCCGGCACGTGTACATGGCGCCGGGCGGGAACACGGCCTGGTTCGACGAGATCCTGGACAACGAGCACTACGGCGAGACGCGGAGCACGGGGGTCCTGATCCGCGAAGACGGCGCCTGGAAGATCGCCCAGTACCACCTGACCATCCCCATCCCGAACGACCTGGCGGACCGGGTGGTGGCGATGATCCGGGAACACGCGCGGGAAGCCGGGAAGGGTGGGGGACGCTGAGCCGGGTCCAGCCGTGAGTCCCGCAGGCCGGCGGGGCGAGAATCCCCTGGAGCGCCTGGTGCGCCACCAGGGCTTCCTGGTGCTGGACGGTGGCCTGGCCACCACGCTGGAGGCGCGTGGCTTCGACCTGGATGACCCCCTGTGGTCCGCCCGGCTCCTGCTCGAGGCCCCGGAGGCGATCCGGCAGGTGCACCTGGACTTCCTGGAGGCCGGCGCGGACTGCATCGTGACCGCCAGCTACCAGGCGACCCTCCAGGGCTTCCGGCGGCGCGGCCTGGGCGAGGCCGAGGCTGCGGAGCTGCTCCGTCGCTCGGTCGAGCTGGGGCTGGAGGCGCGCGACGCCTTCTGGAGCGAGCCCCGGAACCGGGAAGGGCGCCTCCGGCCGCTGGTGGCGGCCAGCGTGGGACCCTACGGCGCTTACATGGCGGACGGCTCCGAGTACGCGGGTGACTACGACCTGGACGAGGAGGGGCTGTACGCCTTCCACCGGCCGCGCTGGCGGATCCTGGCCGAGGCCGGGGCCGATCTCCTGGCCTGCGAGACCCTGCCGTGCCGGCCGGAAGCCCGGGCGCTCCTCCGCCTGCTGGAGGAGTCTCCGGGGACGTGGGCCTGGATGAGCTTCGCCTGCCGGGACGGCGCCCGGATCGCCGACGGGAGCCGGTTCGAGGACGTGGTCCGCGAGTGCCACGCGGCGGCGGGCGTGGCCGCGGTGGGGGTGAACTGCACGCCTCCGGACCACGTCTCCAGTCTGCTCCACGCAGCGCGGCGAGTCACGGATGGCCTCCTCCTCGCCTACCCGAACTCCGGGGCGACGTGGGACGGCGTCCGGAAGGCGTGGTCGGCCGATCCGGCGGCCCCCGACTGGGCCGCCGCGGCCTCAGAGTGGCGCGGCGCGGGAGCCGCGGGGGTCGGCGGGTGCTGCCGGGTGGGGCCGGAGGAGGTCGCGCGGGTGCGAGCGGGACTCTCCTCTCAGAGCCCCGCCAGCCACTCGTCGTCGGAGCCCTGCACCAGGTCCTCGAACAGGTAGGTGCTGAGGTAGCGCTCGCCCGTGTCGGGGAGCATGGCGAGGACCGCGGAGCCGGGCTCCATCTCTCCGGCCAGCTCCAGCGCCGCGGCGGCGGTGGCGCCCGACGAGATGCCGACGAAGATTCCCTCGCGCCGGGCCAGCTGGAGCGCCACCTCGCGGGCCCTCTCGTCGGTCACCGTGCGGATCTCGTCGACGATGTCCTCGTTCAGCACCTCCGGGATGAAGTCGGGCACCCAGCCCTGGATCTTGTGGGACTGGAACTCGTCCCCCTGGAGGAGCGAGGCCACGGCGGGCTCGGCCACGACGATCCTGACCTCCGGCCGAGCGAGCTTCAGCACCTCGCCCACGCCGGTCAGGGTGCCGCCGGTGCCCCAGCCCGTCACCCAGGCGTCCAGGCGCCGGCCCGCGAAGTCCCGGAGGATCTCGGGGCCCGTCGTCTGGCGGTGGAAGGCCGGGTTGGCCGGGTTCCGGAACTGGCGGGCGTGGAACCAGCCGTGCTTCGCGGCCAGCTCCTCGGTCTTCCGCACCATGCCCGAGCCCTTCTCGGCCGCGGGGGTGAGGATGACCCTGGCCCCGAGGGCGCGCATGATCTGGCGGCGCTCCACGGAGAAGGCGTCGGCCATGACGGCCACGAACGGGTGGCCCCGGGCGGCGCACATCATGGCCAGGCCGATCCCGGTGTTGCCGGAGGTGGCCTCGATCACGGTCTGACCCGGCTTCAGGGCGCCGGACTTCTCGGCGTCGTCGATGATCGCGAAGGCGAGGCGGTCCTTCACCGAGCCGGTCGGGTTGAACGCCTCCACTTTCACGAACACGTCCACGCCCTCGGGCGCGAGGTGGTGGAGCCGGACGACGGGAGTGTCGCCGACCGTGTCGGCGATGCTGTCGTAGATCATGGTCCTCTCCGAAGGTGGATGTGGCGACGGCTGGCCGAGGGGGCTAGCGCGGCTCGCTGGCGGCGCTCGCCTGCGAGGCCCGTGCCGGTGCGCGCGGTGGCGAGGTGGGGACGGGGCCACGGTCGCGGAGGAGCTCCTGGAAGGCCGGCTCCTTCCGGAGCGGGTCCCAGACGGGGTCGACCCGGAGCCTCGCGGGCGAGAGTATGCCGCCGCTGGCCATGGCCAGGAGCTTGTCCAGGAGCTCGATGGCCTGCCGTTTCTCGCCCACCTGCGCGTACAGCTGGGCCAGGTAGGTCAGATAGCCGGGTCCGCTGACCGCGTCGCGCTCGACCGGCATGAGCTCGGCGGCGCGGCGCCCCTCGCTCACGGCCTTCTCGGCGTGGCCCAGCCCCGCCTCGGCGAAGCCCAGGGCCAGGTGGAGCTCCGGCTGGTCCGGGTGGGCCCCGAGGGCGCTTCGAGCGCGGGAGGCCACGGCCGCGTAGCTCGTCCTCGCGCCCGCCGCGTCGCCCGAGGCTCCCAGGGCCCAGGCGAGATAGAGCTCACGGGGGAGCGCGATGTTATTGGGGTCGACCCAGCTGGCTGACGTATCCGCGCTTATCCTCCGGGCCGCCGCGGCGAAGTCCCGCCTGAACCACTCGACAAAGAACTCGGCGCGGGCGTTGACGATGTACCGGTCGGTCCCGGGGGTGAGCGCCGCGTAGGCGGAGCCCAGCTCGTCCAGGTCCTCGCCCTTCCAGAAGAAGCGGTTCCAGAGGCGCACCAGGTGGATCTCCGAGCTGTCCCGCGCCACCCGGGCCTCCCTCGCGAAGACCGAGTCGGTCTCGGCGTAGCGGCGAAGCATCTGGTAGGTGAGCGCCAGCTGTGTGAGATTGTCGGGCTGGCGCGGATCCAGGAGGACCGCCTTCCGGAAGCCGGCGATGGCGGTCTCCCACTGCCCCAGCCGGCGGGCGATGGCGGCCAGGTCGACCTGGACCTCCGCGCTGCCGGGAAGGCTCCGGCGGGCCAGCTCCAGCTCCCGGCGCGCCCCGTCGTAGTCTCTCCGCCCCCAGTACAGGTACAGGGCCCGGGCCAGGTGGCCCTCGCCGAGGTCCGGCTGCAGGGCCAGCGCCCGGTCGGCGGCCGCCTTCGCCGCCGCCAGCCTGCCATCGGTCCGGTCGGGCGCGAAGAAGAACATCTCCATGTGCGCCTCGGCCAGCGCGGCGGCGGCCAGCGCGAAGGTCGAGTCCCGCGCCAGAGCCTGCTCGTACAGCCGAATGGCCCTGGGCATCTCCTGTGCGACCAGGGAGTTGTCATCCTTGGCGCGCTGGGCGTGGGCGTCGGCCCGCAGGTAGAGGTCGTAGGCGTTCGCGTCGGTGGTCGGTGGGGCCGTCACCCGCCGGCGCTCGGACGGCGTGAGACGGGCCTTGAGGGCGTCGGCCACCTTCTGCGCCACCTCTCCCTCCACGCCGAACACGTTGTCGAGTGTGCGCGTGTAATCCTGCGCCCACAGATGCGCGTCCGTGTGGGCGTCGATGAGCTGCACGTTGATGAGGACCTGGTTCCCGGCCCGCTGGACGCTTCCCTCTAGCATCGTCGCTACGCCCAGCTCCTGGGCGATCTGCCGGAGGTTCCCGGGGCGGCTCCCGTACTGCTCCGTGGAGGTGCGGGAGATGACCTTGATGTCCCCGACCCCCGCCAGCTTGGTGAGGATCATGTCCTGCATGCCACCGGCGAAGTAGGCGTTGGAGCTGTCGCCGCTCAGGCTCTCGAAGGGGAGCACGGCCACCGAGCGGGCCGGGATGGAGTCGGAGGCCGCCGCGCCCGGCGACCCGCCGGCCGACGCGGCCCGGTGGTGGGGCCCGAACCGGCCCCAGGCCAGGACGACGACGGCCACGACGAGGCTGGCGATGATCGCGTTGTTGAGTCCGCGGCCCACCCGGCGCTCGGCCTCGCGCGGGCGGGCGGCCGCGGAGCCCTCGGGCACCGTGCGGCGCACGCCCTCCGGGGTGATCTCGAAGGCCCATGCCAGGACGAGGGCGATCGGGAAGAGGAGCGCGACCATCGCCACGAGGACCTTGAGCACCCAGGGAGGCGCGCCGAAAGTCGGGAGAAGGAAGGCGGCGAGCTGCAGCACGACCCAGCCGGCAGCCGCGTAGGCGACCGCGACCCGCACGACGTGACGCCGCTTGAGCTCGCGCAGCAGGTTGGAGCCGCTCATGCCACTCCGGGGTGTCGGGGAGCGATCGCGGGGGCCGAAGGCTCCGGACCACCGACGAGGAACGTAGATTCGGCCCCAGGATGGCGCAATGTGGAAGGCCCCGCATGCTCCCCGGCACGCACTTCATTATTCGACCGGAGACGCGTCGCGGCGCGCCCGCGCTACGGTCGCCGATGCCCGTGCATCGCAGGGTCTTGCGGGAAGGATTCGGCGCACCTAGCCTTCAGGGTTCCCCGAATTCCTTGTCCCGGCCCAGCCGCCGCCGGCCACGTGGCCGACCCGGCACTTGACGAGGCTCTTCCGGCGCCGCTCCTGGCGCCGAGTCGCGTTCCCCATTTCCCTACGGGAGGTGCCTGCATGAGAGTCTTCCGCAACACGCTTCTCGCCCTGGTCGCGGCCCTGGCCGTGCTGGGCTCGACCCGGGTCCAGGCCCAGGCGCACAACGTGGCCATGGTGTACCGGTTCACGCCGGCGGCGGGCAAGACCGCCGCGTTCGAGAAGGCCCTCGCCAGCCACGCCGCCTGGCGAAAGCAGGCCGGCGATCCGTGGGACTGGTCGGTCTACCAGGTGCTGACGGGCGAACACGCGGGCAGCTACATGATCCGCTCGGGCGGTCACACCTGGGCCGACCTGGACGCGTACGACGCCGGCTTCGGGCCCAAGGGAACGGCCCGCTTCCAGGCGGACGTCCAGCCGCTGGTCGGGTCGTGGACCAGCTCGGTGACGGTCGGCGACACCGCCCACGAGCGCCTGCCGCAGACCGCGGACGGCTACGCGATGATCTCACTCTCGTTCTACACCGTGAAGCCGGGCAAGGGAGACCAGTTCGAGGCGGCGGTGGACGCGGTCCAGAAGGCTGTCGTGAAGCAGGACGCCCCGTTCCACTACGCCTGGTTCAGTGAAGTGAACAGCGGGCTGGGAGGGGTGCAGGGCCTGGCCATCTTCCACAAGGACTGGGCCGGCTTCCAGGAGTCGCACCCGAACCTGGGCGAGGTGATGAACCAGGAGTACGGGCAGGCGATGGCCGGTCAGATCTTCGACGAGTTCAGCGGGTCCTACTCGCACGTGGTGTCGCAGATCATGCGGTACCGGCCGGACCTATCCGTCCAGCACGAGGGAAGCTGAGGCAGTCGGGCGCCGGGCTCCGGGAGCCCGGCGCCTCTTTCCGGGCTGGCTGACCGGCCGCCCGCGCGTTATCCTCGGATTTCATCCCATCCAAGATCCGGGAGGCTCCATGCGCCGGACCCATGCCAGCGCTCTGCTGTCGCTCGCCCTCCTCGCCCTCGCGTGCTCCCGTCCGGCCGACCGGGCCGCGTCGGATGCCGACGTCGCGGCCACCGCGCGGGTCGGCGGGTCCCCGCAGCAGGTGGCGCTCCCGCCCGCCGGTTCGGGCGCCGTCCAGGCGCTGGACGCGTCGCCCCGTCACGGGGAGTGGGACATGATCCCGGTGGCGGGGGGCGACAGCGTGCGGGCCTGGGTCGTGTATCCCGAGCGGAGCGACGCGGCGCCGGTGGTGATCGTGGTGCACGAGATCTTCGGGCTCACGCACTGGGTGCGCGCGGTGGCCGACCAGCTCGCCTCGGAGGGCTTCATCGCCGTGGCCCCGGACCTCCTCTCCGGGCAGACGATCCCGACCGACTCGATCGGCGACCCGCGCCGCGACGAGGCCGTGGCGGCCATCCGGAAGCTGGACCCGGCGCAGGTGGACCGGCGGCTGAAGGCGGCGGCCCGCTGGGCCACGGCCCTCCCCTCGGCCACCAAGAAGTACGGGATCGTGGGCTTCTGCTGGGGCGGCTCCACCGTGTTCGCGCAGGCCACGCGCGACCCCGACCTGTCGGCGACGGTGGTCTACTACGGGACCTCGCCGGACCGCGAGGCCCTCTCCCACGTGGAGTCGCCCGTCCTCGGACTGTACGGGGGCGACGACGACCGGGTGGTCTCCACCGTGCCGCCGGCGGACACGGCCATGCGGGCCATGGGGAAGACCTACGAGCCCCACGTGTTCGAGGGGGCGGGGCACGGGTTCCTGCGGGCGCAGGAGGGCCGCGACGGGGCGAACATGAAGGCCACCGAGCAGGCGTGGCCGCTCACGGTCGGCTGGTTCAGGAAGTACCTGGAGGGCGGGGCGGCCGAGGGGGGCTGAGCTCCCGCAGCTTCCCCCGGGCGCAGAGGAGGATCGGCCGGCGGGCTCGCCCCCTCGCGGCTACGAGCCCCGGCGGCCTCTCCGTCCGGACCCCGACCGCAGGCCCTCGCCGATCCGGTAGCGCGCGGCGAAGTCCTGGTCCACTCGGAACAGGCCGCCGAAGTCCTCGATCCGGTCGTCGTCACCCAGGGAGACGGCGCCGTAGGCAACCAGCTCGGACACGATGCGGCCGATGTCCTCGGACGCGTGGATCCCCCAGCTCTCCAGCACCGCGTCTCCGAGGAACCCGAAGTGCCGGGCGGCCAGCTCGAGCACGCCCTCGGCGCAATCGCGGGCCGTCAGATTCCGGTGCTCCGGCAGGTGGGAGACGGTGACCGACAGGCTCTCGTTGACGAGGGCGTAGGCACGGGGATCGTACCGGTGACGCTCGACGCGTCGCCGCCGGGGCTGGCGCTTTCGCTTCGCGGTCTGGTCGTTCATGATCGCCCCGCGGTCGGGAGTCGGTCCGGACGTGGCGAGGATCGCCCGTCCACGACGCCACGTGGATCGCATCCGGCGTTCCGACAGGCGGCGGATGGGCGCAGGATGGGATAAGTGCAGGAAAGTGCTGAGCTTGGGGAGCCGGCAGTCGAGGGAGGCCTGCGGGAGGTAAGGTCGCTGCTCCCCTCATTCTGCGGGAGACGTGCATTCTGCGGGAGCGGCGGGACCGGCGGGAGCGGCGGGAGCGGCGGGCGCGGCTTCGGGCGGAGCCGCGCCGGGGTCCGCCGGGCGGCTTCCCGTGTGCGGCCTCGCGAGCCCGTTGGCCGCCGTCTCCCCTCACACCCCAAGCGCTTCGAGCCACAGCCGCCGCACCTCGCTCGCCCCCCGGGCCGCGGGCTCGATCACCAGGTGACGCCAGTACCAGCGGGCGGCCGGGTCGGGCTCGGTGAGGCCGTGGCCGAGGAAGTGGTCGTGGATGGGGATGACGGTCGCCCGCGCTTCGCCTGCGACCGCCTCCACGCGGCGGTTGAAGGAGGCGAGCGCCTCGAGCTCGCGCGGACGCCTCACGCCATCCCCCAGGTCGCCGGTCCCGTCGCTCGGATCGTAGACCGTTCCAACGAGCAGCGTCGCGGCGGGGAAGCGGGTGCGGAGGTCGGCCACCACCCGCTCCAGGGTGCGGGCCGCCTCCTCGACCAGCCCGGCGGCCGGATCCGAGGCGCCGGGGGTGGTCCCGGCTGATCCCATGTCGAGGAGGCCCACCAGGTCGTTCCCCCCGGCCGTGAGTGTGACCAGGACGGGCCCCTCGATCTCCTCCGGGATGCGCGGGAGCTGGAGGCGGAGCACGCTGACCGTGGTGGCGCCGTCTTCGGCCAGGTCCACGCGCCGGATTCCGGGGCACAGCGAGGTCAGGTCTCGGCCCGTGAACTCCGGCCGGCGCCGGTCATCGTTCCGGTGGAGGAGGGAGGCGGCGCCGAGGCCCGGAGGTATGTTCGAGAGCCCCTCGCGCTCGGCGGCGTCCAGTCCCGGATACAGGTCGATGGACATGCTGTCGCCAAGGGACAGGTAGGTGTGGAAGGCGGGAAGGGGGCGGAGTTCCTCCGCGGCGTCCTGCCGCCGGTCGCACGCCTCCCGGTCGCCCTCGCGCGCCTGCGCCAAGTGGCGGGTGACCGTGCCGGCGCGAGACTCAGCCATCGACCCGGGAAGGAATCAAGCGATCTCCTCCGTTTCGGCTCGCTCCTCGCCCCAAGCGAGCGCGCCGGGCCATCGCGGTCAAGCGCCGCGCCGGGTGGGAGTCGAAATTCTCGGTGCGGATCGCGGGCTCCCGGACCTGGCTCGCGACCGTTCGGCCCGGGACGTCCGGGGTTGACGCGACACAATGCCGGAAGGTCAGGTGGGACTCAAGTCGTGCAGTAGCGATGGGATATCCACTGCACATCCGAGTGAACCAGGCCCCGCGAGGACGGAGCCAACATCCGGGAGGAACCCATGGCTACGGACTGGACGGTCGACGTCAAGAAGTACGCGAAGAAGCCCGACCCGGGGATAGGAATTTCGAGCGGCCTTCTGCCTACGAGGCAGGCGCTTCGATGGCAGAGTAGAAGGGCGTGTGGTCCGCTCGGCAAACAGAGAGCCCGAAAGAGCCGGTCGAAAGTCTCGGAGGGGGGCTCCTCCACCGGCGAGCGGGGTAGGACGACCAACACCGAGTGGTCGGCGCGAGCCACGGAGTTGCGCGCCGTGTCGGGGAGGACCAGCGTCACGTCGAAGCGGCAGCGCACCCCGTCGCCGCAGTCCTTCTCCAGCCTCCCGGCGGGGACGGTGCCCGTGGAGGCGGATGTCCTGGAGGGGGCGGGCCTCCGCTATCATTCGCAGTCCACACACCTCGCGCCGCGACCCGGCCGTCGTCTCGACGGCCCTCCAGGAGAGCCCTTGGCCCCCGACGACTGCCCTACCCTCGATACGGCCCTGCGGACCAAGCTGGCGAAGCTCAGCGACGAGGGGTGGGAGACCTGGGCCCGCTTCGATCGCGAAGTCCGCAGCCGCCGCTGGCACCCCTTCATGCCCGCCGACTACGAGAAGGTCCTCCAGGCGCTGATAGCCCTGAGGAGGCCGGGGCTCCGCTTCCTGGAGTGGGGATCGGCCACGGGCGTCGTCGCCATCATGGCCGACCTCCTGGGCTACGAAGCGTACGGCATCGAGCTGGACGAGGACCTCGTGGCAATCTCTCTCGAGATGGCCCGCCAGTACGGCTCCGGCGCCCGCTTCGTCGCGGGCAGCTTCCTGCCCACCGGCTACACGTGGCGGCCCCGCGACGGCGACGGGCGGCTGGGGACGGTGGGCGAGGGCGCGTCGGGCTACCCGAGGCTCGGGCTCTCCCTGGACGACTTCGACGTGGTGTACGCGTATCCCTGGGGCGGGGAGGAGGCCATGATGCACGACCTCATGCGGGCCCGGGGCGCCCGAGATGCGGACCTCCTCCTGCAGAAGTCCTCGGGAGACGTGGAGTCCTTCAGGAACGGGAAGCCCCGCAGGTGGCCGGGTTAACCCTCGGGGGCCTGGCCCTCCAACGCGGCTGTCCCGGGTGATCCGCACCGCCTTCTCCGCGCCGAGCCGGGTCTCGCGGTCGAGCTCATGCGCGGCTCGCGATCAGGCTTGGTCCCCCACCTACGAGAGCTTCTGCAGTACCGCCTGGAACCGGGGATCACCATGGAGCGAGGCCAGGTCGGCGTCGTTCTCGACCCACCCGCGCAATCCGAATCCCAGGTTCACCGCCTTCTCCAGGCAGTCGAGCGCCTCGTCCCGCTCGCCCTGTACGGCAAAGAAGCACGCGGTGTTGTAGAGCAGTCCCGAATCCTCGGGGTCGGCCGCCAGCGCCCGCCGAGCCCATTCAAGACCAAGCTCCTTCTGCCCTCGGCGGGCCAATGCGACCGCACCCAGGTTGAGCGCCCGTGCATCCTCGGGGTTGAGTTCGAGGTGACGCTCGGTCAACTGGAGCGTTCGGACATAGATCGCATCGCTTTCCGACCTGCGGCCCAGGCCCTCGAGGCACATGGCGAGAAAGTTGTGGGCGAGATAGTCATCCGGGCGGAGCCGGCATGCTTCCTCGAACTCCGTGACCGCCCGCGCGAGCTTCCCCTGCTGCAGGAGCGCCCGGCCGTAGAAGTAGTGCGCCTCGAACAGCTTCGCGCTGAGGCGAATCGCGGTCTCGAACTCCCGGTTCGCCTCGTCGAACTGCTTGGCAAACGCGAGCGCCAGGCCGCGGGAGGCGTGTACCTCGGCCAGCTCCGGGTCCAGCTCGATCGCCTTCCGGCTGGCCGAGTCGGCCCGTTCCAGGTGCGCCGCGCTGGCGTCCCAGTAGGTGTAGATGAACGCGGAGCAATCGGCGATGCCCGCGTGGGCCAGCGCGTAGTCGGGGTCGATCTGGATGGCGCGCTCGAACATACGCCGCGCGTGTTCGACCCCTTTCCGCCGCCACTGATGGAAGAACTGCCGGCCCCGGAGGTAGAACTCGTAGGCCTCCACGTTGGCGGTCGGGGCCTTCTCGATGGCGCGCTTGGCCTTGTCACTCAGAACGACGCGCAACGCCTTGGCGATGCTCTGCGCGATTTCGTCCTGAATCGCGAAGACGTCCTCCATGTCGCGGTCGTACCGTTCGGACCAGACGTGGTAGCCGTCGGCGACGTTGATGAGCTGGGCGGTGATCCGGAGCTTGTTCCCCGCTTTGCGCACGCTGCCGCCGAGCACGCTGCCCACGTTGAGCTGGCGGCCGATCTCCTGAACGTCCTGTTCCTTGCCCTTGAAGCCGAACGCCGAGGTTCGCGATGCGACCTGCAGCTCCTCGATCTTCATGAGCGCGTTGATCAGCTCCTCGGCCATCCCCTCACAGAAGTACTCCTGGTCGCGCTGGGGGCTCATGTCGGCGAACGGGAGCACCGCGATGGACTTGGTTGAATGGGACGTCGGCGCCGCCACCGCGGTGGCGGTGGGTGGCGTGATCATCCTGGGCGACCCCAGCGCCCGCGCTACCAGCGCCGCGGAGTCGAACCGCTCCGCCGGCTCCCGGGCCAGGGACCTGGTCACCACCAGCTCCAACTCACCGGTCACCTCCGTCCGCGTCGCCCGCACCGACGGCACCGGGTCGGTGAACCGCTTGGTGATCGACGCCTGCGGCGTCGAGCCCGTGAACGGGGCGCCGCCGGTCAGCATCTCGAACAGAACGCAGCCCAGGCTGTAGACGTCACTCCGGCCGTCGGGCTCGCTCTCGCCCATGGCCTGCTCCGGACTCATGTACGCCGGCGTCCCCACCGCCATCCCGGTCTGCGTCATTCGCTGCCCGCCCGCCGCACTCACGGCCTTGGCGATCCCGAAGTCGGTGACGATGGCCTCGCCCTCGTTGAGCATGACGTTTTCGGGCTTGATGTCCCGGTGCATGACCCCGTGGCGGTGGGCGTAGTCGAGCGCGGCCGCGATGTCCCGGCCCAGCTTCACCGCGTCTTCGACGGGGAGTCGCTTCTCCCGTTCGAGGCGGTCCCGCAGCGACTCGCCCTCGACGAAAGGCATGACGTAGTAGAGCAGGGTGTCGGCCTGGCCGGAGTCGTACAGCGGGAGAATGTGGGGGTGTTGTAGCCGAGCGGCGATCTGGATCTCGCGCAGGAACCGCTCGGACCCCAGGCTGGCGGCCAGCTCAGGGTGCAGGACCTTGAGGGCCACTTCGCGATTGTGCTTCAGGTCCCGGGCGAGGAACACCGTCGCCATGCCGCCCCGACCGACCTCGCGCTGGACCTCGTAGCGTCCCGCGAGGGCTGACTGGAGGCGATCCTGTATGGTGGACATGGACTGACAACCTATTCCCGGAAGTCCGGCATGGCGAGGAATGCGATCCTATACCGCTGAGCGGAGCCTCGAAGCGAGGATGCCCGTGCAGTGAGACCAGGTCCGGGTCGTTCCCGATCCAACCCTCGAGCCCGAATCCACCCTGCACGGCCCGTTCGAGAGCCCTGGCCCGTCCGGCGGTTCCATGCGCGGCGATCTCGTGCATGGCGCCGAGGGATAGGAACTTCAAGTGGCCTCCTGCCTCCGAGGCAGGCGCCTCGATGGCAGAGTAGAAGGGCGTGGTCCGCTCGACAAGAGGAAATGGAGAGCCCGAAACAGCCGGTCAGGGGTCATCTCGGCCGCGCGTGAGCGCTGTCGCGACCTCCATCTCCTCCGCCCCCGCCCAGCGCGCCACCAGCGCGGCCGCCACCATGTCGCCCGTCGCATTCAGCGTCGTCGCGAACACGTCCGGGATCGCGTCGACGGCGATGAGGAGGCCGATCCCCTCGATCGGGAGGCCGATGGCCAGGAAGAGGGGCGCCAGCATCAGGAAGCCGCCGCGTGGGACGCCCGGGCTGGCGGCGGCCAGGAACACAGCCGCCACCCCGACGATGGCCAGGTGGCCCGGGCCCACGGGGATGCCGTAGAACCACCCCACGAACAGCGCCCCCATCGTCCAGGAGACCGGCGCCGCGACGTGGAAGATGGAGACGGCGAGCGGCAGCACGAAGCCCGTGACGCGCTCGGAGATCCCGAGGCCATCCTCGCACCCCTCGACCATGACGGGCAGCGTCGCGATCGAGGAGCTGGTGCTGAGGGCGATGAGCTGGGCCGGGAGCGCGGCCCGCGTGAAGCCACCGAAGCCCGTCCGTCCCGCTCCCGCGGCCACGGGATAGAGGAGCGCGATGACCGTCACGCAGGCCGCCGAGTAGAGGACGATGAATCCGACCACCGCGCCGGCGAGACCCACCCCGGCGTGGGCCGCGAGGGGCAGGAGGAGCGCGAACACCCCGACCGGCGCGGCCGCCACCACCCAGCGCACCAGCACGAGCATGGCGTCGGCCAGCGCCTCGAAGAAACCGACGAGGGTGGCGCGGGACCTCGCCGGGCTCCGCGCGATGGCCAGGGCCAGTAGCAGCGTGAACACGATGAGAGGCAACATGGCCCCGTCGGCCGCCGAGGCCACGGGATTGGTCGGCACGAGCGACACGAGCCAGGCGCCGAAGCCGGTGGGCACCCGACTGGAGGTGACCTGCGCCGCG
>Ga0307440_1000721_pt1 | contig 16371 bp, 17 predicted proteins | sample SalMarWE160410MG_FD_202150 | JGI IMG/M metagenome (GOLD analysis project Ga0307440, IMG submission 202150) | Salt marsh sediment microbial communities from the Plum Island Ecosystem LTER, Massachusetts, United States - WE1604-10 | ecosystem: Environmental > Aquatic > Marine > Intertidal zone >... | reverse complement strand
CTGCGGTGCGGGCATGCCGTTCCGCCTGGCACCGCTGGCCGCCGAATACGGCGTCTATTACTACCCCATCGTTTCCTCGGCCCGCGCCTTCCGCGCCCTGTGGCTGCGCTCCTACCGCAAGTACCCGAAGCTGCTGGGTGGCGTTGTCTACGAGGACCCGTGGCTGGCCGGAGGACACAACGGCCTGTCCAACGCCGAAAACCCGAAAGTGCCCGAGAGCCCCTATCCGCGCGTGGCTGAGCTACGGCGGACGATGAACGAATTCGGGCTCACGCAGGTACCTGTGATCATGGCCGGCGGCGTCTGGGCACTGAAGGAATGGAGCGACTGGATCGACAATCCCGAAATCGGCCCCGTCGCCTTCCAGTTCGGCACGCGCCCGCTTCTGACCAAGGAAAGCCCGATTTCCGATGCATGGAAGAAGCGGCTGATGAAGCTCAAGCAAGGCGACATCAAACTGCACCGTTTCTCCCCTACCGGCTTCTACTCATCGGCCGTCTACAACCATTTCCTGCACGAGTTGTACGAACGTTCCGATCGCGAGATCGCCTTCGTCGACCACCCGGCCGGCGACCACGTCGTGCCGTTCGCCTATGGGGTACGCCAGCGCACCGTCTATGTCACCAAACACGACAGGCGGAGCGCCGAGAGCTGGGTATCCGACGGATTCTCCAAGGCGCTGCCGACACCGGATTCCACCCTGATCTTCGTCACGCCCGAAAAGGCCCAGGAGATCCGCAAGGACCAGCTGGACTGCATGGGCTGCCTGTCCCAGTGCCTGTTCAGCAACTGGGCCACCAACGAGCGGGGCACGACCGGCCGCAAGGCCGACCCGCGCAGCTTCTGCATTCAGAAGACCCTGCAGGAGATCGCGCATGGCGCGGATCCGGACCAGCACCTGATGTTCGCCGGGCATGCTGCCTACCGCTTCGCTGAGGATCCGTTCTATGCCGACGGCTTCGTCCCGACGGTGCGCCAGTTGGTCGAACACATCCGTACGGGTGAATAAATTTTGACAGACGGCAGGCCCACGGCTAAGAGTAAGTGCACGTACGTATGGGAGGAACGGTCATGGATGCCCTGAGAGCGGACTAGCAAGCGATGGCGGATAAACCCATATCCTCAGAGATGCAGAAGCTGTTCGAATCCGCGGGCTCGCTCGAACTGGACACCGACCTGCGCCTGCACGTCCAGAAACTGGAACTGGGCAAGGCGGAATTGCTGACCGATGCGCTGACCCTGCCCTTCGTCGATATCGAGAACCGGTTGTCGAAATACGCCACGGGTGTGGACACGATCGAAAAGGACTCGCTACGGCGCAGCATGAAGTCCTACCTGGCGCGTCTGAATTCCAACCCCTTGATTCCGCTGCATTTCCGGCTGAAGGTTCTGAACCGCTTCGAGAAGGAGCTGGATCTGTTCGATGCGGAGATGACCGCTTCCGTGCTCAATGCGCACAAAATCGGCGTCGACATGGTGCAGAAGGCGGCCCGCAGCCAGCCCACCTACTACCGTATCCTCGTCGACATGGTGTCCAGCGCCATCGATCTGGCGGTCAAGCTGTTGCGCCTTTCTCTCGAGAAGTATCAGGCGCCGGCAGTCATCGCCACCCGTCAGGTGTTCGATCTGATGCGCCTCGGACTCGGCATTGTGCCCCTGCTGACGGACGATGCGCTGGCGGAGCGCGATCGACTGTACCGCAGTATCTGCGCGCACGAACTGCTGCGCATGCTCGATTTTTTCGGCAAGTCCCAAGCGGACCAGAAGATGACCTGGAAGGAACTGCAGCATCATATTGTCGTGCTGAAACCGATGCTGTGCCGCAAGGATGATCCGGTGCCGGAGATCCCGGATCACACGGTAATGATCACATCCTTCTCCCGGCCCAATGAGCCGGCCAAGGTGGTTTCGAAGATTCCGTCACCTTTGAACGCGGACTGCATCGCCATCCCGATGGACACGTTCATCGACCGACTGGTGACCGCCATCAACCGGGTCGAGAGCGTCATGCAAGGAACCGCTTCCAAGAAGACCGACCTGTTTACCGAAGAGGCCCTGCACACCACCATTACCGGAGGCAACGCCATCCTGGATGCCGTGCGCACCAAGCCGCGCGGCCCGGAACGGAAGGACTATGCAGGCACACGCGTCGTGCTCGAGTGGAACCCGCGCAAATCCATCGTCGAGGCCTTTACCAACCTGATCGCCAGCGACTATGAGTACGCGCCGACGTCACAGGCCGTCGAGGATGCCTGGATGGTCGCCAATATCAGCACCCATGGCGTCGGCCTGGAGCGCCCCGAGGGCAGGACGCTGCCGCTCGGCGTCGGCTCGATCATCGGCCTGAACTGGATCCCGCACCGCAACGAACCGATGCTCGGCTTCATCCGCTGGATCAAGGAGCCCAAGCCGGGTGAGCAGCGTCTGGGCATCGAGTTCTTCGGCAGGGAGTTCCGGCTGTTCAAGGGCAATATGCTCGGTGGCGGCCCCGAGGATGAGGACATGATCGAGAACCGATCCTGGCCGGTGCTGGTCAAGCCGGGCAAAAAATTTCATACGGTGTACTTCCCGGACAACAAGATCTTCCGCACCATGACGTTCGCGCTGAGCCAGGAGGGAAAGAGTAGCTATTTCAAGGTGATCGAGGTGGTCGAGACCGGTCCCAACTACAGCCTGTGCAAGGTGGTGCCGGCCAGCCTCGCACCCACCAAGCAGATGGATTTCTCCGGGGGCTCCGGCAAGGTGGCCTAGGACGACAGGCGTGTAAGCATCTGGCGCATGGCATCCATATGCGTAGCCGCCTCTTCCCTGGCATCGTCCGATTCGCTGTCCCGGTCCACCCAGCTCAGGTGCATGGGATCGATCTCGTGCAGAAACGGCGACGGGCTGCACGACTCGCCTGTGCCGAAACGGCGGCGCGTACGGCAGACGCTCAGGGTCAGACGGAAGCGGGCCCGCGTCATCGCCACGTACATCAGCCGACGCTCCTCCTCCATGCGCTGTTCCTCCAGCGCCATGCGGTGCGGAAAACTGCCGTCCTCCATGCCCACGACATAGACATGCGCGAATTCCAGGCCCTTGGCCGCATGCACGGTCATCAGCCGAACCTGGTTGCCCGGATCCTCGTCCTTGTCCGACCACAGCTGCAGGCCCTGCAGGAAGGCATCCAACCTGCCGCCGGCCCCGGCATGCCTGAGCCACCAGCGCTCGAGCTCCGCCACGTTGCCGAGCCGCCGCTCGCGCTCCTTCTCATCGTTAGCCGCGGCCTCGATCGCCGCCTTCAGACCCGTCATCGCCAGCAACTCTCCGAAGACCTCGTCGGCATTGCCGTGCAGGAAACGGTGCTCCAGATCGACAATCAGCCTCCCGAAGGCACGCAATGTCTCGACGCGCCCCCCCGGCAACTCGTCGTCGAGGCAGGCCTCCAAAAGTGAACAGCGCCGGGAATGCGCGAACTCGCCGAGCTCGCCCAGCGCCTTGTCGCCGATGCCGCGCCGCGGCCGGGAGATGGCGCGCATGAAGGCCATGTCGTCGCCAAAGTTGGCAATCAGGCGCAGATAGGCCAGCACGTCCTGGATCTCCGCCCGATCGAAGAACGACAAACCGCCGCTGACGTGATAGGGAATGCCGGCCTCGCGCAACGCCAGCTCCAGCGGCCGCGCCTGGTGCGAAGCGCGGTACAACACGCAGAAATCCCCCCAGTGCTCGGAGCCGGCGGCATGGCAGGCACGGATATCGGCGGCCACCCGCTCGCCCTCGTCCTCGGGGTTCGCGGATTCCCAGATGCGCACCGGCTTGCCTTGGCCGATATTGGAACGCAACTGCTTTCCCAACCGGCCGCTGTTGTGGGCAATCAGGCTGTTGGCTGCCCCCAGCACATGGCCGGTGGAGCGGTAGTTCTCCTCCATGCGGATCACCGTCAGCCCCGGGTAGTCCTGGTCGAGCATGAACAGGTTGCGCACCTCCGCCCCGCGCCATCCGTAGATCGACTGGTCGTCGTCGCCGACCACGGTCAGGTTTCCGTCGGACGGCACCAACAGGCGTACCAGCTCGTACTGCACGCGGCTGCTGTCCTGGTATTCGTCGATGAGGAAATGCCGGGCCCGCTCGCGCCAGAAACTCAGCACATCGTCGTGCTCGGACAGCAAACGGATCGGCAGCACCATCAGATCATCGAAGTCCACCGCGTTCATGCGTGCAAGCAGGGCATCGTAGCGCTCGCGTACGGCGGCGAGCGCCGCATCGCCGCTATCCATGCCGCTCTTGGCCGCCGAGATCCGGCGCAACATGATCTTGACCTGTTCGCCATCGTTCGGCAGGGCCATGTCCTGTAGCACGCTGCGCAGCGCCGACGCCTGCTCGTTCTCGGCGAACACCGACAGGTTCGTCCGCCGGCCGACGCGATCGGCATGGTGCCGGATCATCTGCAGACCCAAGGCATGGAAGGTGCAGATGCGCAGTCCCTCAGCGCGCTCGCTGAGCCGCTTTTTCAGGCGCTCGCGCATCTCGCGCGCCGCCTTGTTGGTAAATGTCACCGCCGTCACCGCATCGGCCGGCACGTCGCGCTCAATCAGCGCGGCGATGCGCTCGGTGATCACGCGCGTCTTGCCGCTGCCGGCGCCGGCCAGCACCAGCAGCGGGCCCTTGCGGTGAAACACGGCGGCGTACTGGGCTTCGTTCAGGGAAGAGGTGCTCATTGGGGTGGCTAAGGCTAGCCTCAGCCCCGGCACAGGCAACAGGCAATCCCGGACAGGCGGGCATTGAGCCGGCCGCGGCGAGTTGCTACATTGAACTGCCATGCGTATCCGGAGGGAATACCGATGACCAGCTATCCAGCCCATGCCTTCCGCGAATACGATGTCCGGGGCATCGCCGGCGACGACATCACGGCCGAGCTCGCCCATAGCCTCGGCATGGCCTATGCCACGATGCTGCCGGAGGCCAACGGACAGCCGGTCGTCGTCGGGCGTGACGTGCGTCTGACCGGCCCCGAGTTGCAGCATGCACTGATCAACGGACTAAACGCCGCCGGCATCGATGTCATCGACATCGGCATGGTGCCGACACCCTTGTGTTACTTCGGCGTGTTCCATCTCGATGCCGCCGGCTGCATTATGGTCACCGCCAGCCACAACCCGGGTGAATACAACGGCTTCAAGATGATGCTCGGGCGCGAAAGCATGCACGGCGAGCAGATCCGTACCCTGTACGAGCGCATGCATACGCATATCCAGCCTGCGATCACGGCAGGCACCCATGTCGAGATGAACCTGCTGCCCGCCTATCACGAACAGTTGGCCCACGACATCACTCTGGCCCGGCCGCTAAAGGTCGTCATCGACGCCGGCAACGGTCCGTCCGGCATCGTCGCAGCCCCGCTGTTCCGAGATCTGGGCTGCGAGGTCACGGAGCTGCACTGTGAACCGGATGGCCGTTTCCCGAACCATCATCCGGACCCGACGGTGGAGGAGAACATGCAAGAGCTGGCGGCGACCGTGCGTGAACAAGGCGCCGATCTCGGCATGGGCTTCGATGGCGATGGCGACCGCCTCGGTATCGTCGACGAGCACGGGCGCATCATCTGGGGCGACATGCTGTTGCTGCTGCTATCCCGCCACCTTTTGCGCGCGCATCCGGGCGCGACCATCATCTCAGAGGTCAAGTGCTCGCAGCACATGTACGACGACATCGCCACCCACGGTGGCAACGGCATCATGTGGCGCACCGGCCACTCGCCGATCAAGGCCAAGATGCGGGAGACCGGCGCCCTGCTCGCGGGCGAGATGAGCGGCCATATCTTCTTCGCCGACCGCTACTATGGTTTCGACGACGCCGTGTACGCCGGCGCCCGCATCATGGAGATGCTGGCCGCCCAGGAGCGCCCGCTATCCGCGCTGCTGGCCGAGGTGCCGCAGTCCGTGACCACCCCCGAGATTCGCGTCGACTGCCCCGATGCCCGCAAGTTCGCGCTGGTCGAGGAGGCCAAGGCGCATTTCCGGGAACTGGGCTACGAGATCATCGACGTGGACGGCATGCGCCTGAAGTTTGCCGACGGCTGGGGCCTGCTGCGCGCCTCCAACACCCAGCCCAGCCTGGTGCTTCGCTTTGAGGCCCCGAGCGAGGTGCGCCTGGCCGAGATGCGTGCGCTGGTCGAGGGCTGGCTGCACGACAACTGCTGAGCATGCCAGTGCCGAGGTGGCCATGCCCGACATGTGCCGTGTATAGTCCGGGCGATCCCCGCATGCTGGAAGGGATGGTATGAGCACCAGGGAAGACGACGCACCACGAACCAAGAGCTACGTCGAGGAAGCATCCTGCGCCATGGTGTACTACGCGGCCGAGCGCACGCTGATGGCCTGGATACGCGTGGCGCTGGGGATGATGGCGCTGGGCTTCGTCATCGACCGCTTCGGGCTGGTACTGCGCCTGATGCCGCAGGCGGCCCAATCCGGGCATGCGATCCACTCCCCCACCACCTATTCGTTCTGGACCGGCACCGTGCTGGTGCTCGGCGGCTCGGTCACGGCCATCGTCGCCGCCATCCGCTACACCGGACTGGAGCGGCGCTTCAAGCGCGATGGCTGCGGTGCGCCGGGGCATGGCCTGCCACTCGGTGTGTTCTTCACGCTGTTCGTCGCCTTCATCGGCGTGGCGATCAGCATTTTCCTGACGACAGTGAGATACTAATTCCGACGGTGATCTCAACCGATCGACGCAACACTTTATCTAGACTGACTGGATGGAGTGTTGGCCATGAAGCAAAGGCGTCGGATTTATGATTCAGCAGAGCAAAGGGCCGAGATCTGGGAGCACTGGAAGCGGGAAGACTCGGTAAAGTCGATCGGTCGACTCTTTGACCAGGGCTCATCCTCGATCTTCGCCGTGCTGGCCCCAACGGGTGGCATACGTCCTACACCGAGCCCAAGGGCACTTTCACGTTCTTGTTGCTATGCCCGGGTAGGCGATGCCACCCACCTCGATCCACGGGGAAACTACAACAGCCGGACGCGCAATACAGTCGGCAGCGAGGCTGTGTAAAATCGCAGATATTTTCTTATGCTTTTCTCTTGGTATCCCTGGCCGCACACTTGAGAAAGAATACAAACGGGACAGCGAGCGCAAAAAAGAATAAAGCTGCTTCAAAATACAACATGAATGCCTCCTCTTGATCAGTATTAGCAGGCGTTGAATTTAGTCTGATATGAAAAAAATTACACCTTTCTAGCTGTGTGTTTAAAGGACAAAACTCATACTATCTATGGGTTTAAAGGACTAACCTAGCCAACCCTTACTGTTGAAACCGGCCGCTGATTATGGTCCGAAAGTGGCCGAAGGCAGACGTTTAGGCTACCTGCCCAGATTCATCCCGTTTGGGACGCCATACAGGATGCGAACTTATCCGTGAATAAAACGTCCGTAGCCTTACCGGCCATCATACATTGGCTAGGCAGCCAGGCCCGGAGATGACCGTGCCCTGGCGTCATGCTTTAGTGCGATACATGGGTTTCGACCCAACGGGCGAACGCCTCCATGAACTTGGCGATGAAGTCGCGGGTGTTGTCGCTCGCCAGATTCCCCGCATCGTCAAACAGGTTGGCCGCACCGCCAACGTAGGCCTCTGGCTGCTGCATCGTCGGCATATTCAGAAACACCAGCGACTGGCGCAGGTGATGGTTGGCGCCGAAACCGCCGATGGCACCCGGCGTTACGGTCATCACCGCGGCAGGCTTGCCGTTCCAGATACTCTTGCCATACGGACGCGAACCCACATCGATGGCGTTCTTCAGCACCGCCGGCACGGAGCGGTTGTACTCGGGCGTGACGAACAATACGCCATCGAACCCCTGCATGCGCTCGCGAAACGCCGTCCATTCCGCGGGCGGGTTACCCTCGTCGCCATCCTGGTTGTACAGCGGGAGTTGACCGATCTCCACAATTTCGCAATCGAGGTTGGAGGGTGCGAGGGACATCAGCGCCTTCGCCATCTTCAGGTTAAACGACTGCGCCCGCAGGCTGCCAACAATCACTGCAATCCTTCTGGCCACGATGCTTCCTCCCTATGCGGATATCCATCAATCAAAAAGAACCCCGTTTCTACTCGCGCAATCCGCCGATGCAAGTGTTTCTCGATGATCGGACGACGCGGCAAATGCTCTTGTCCGGCCATGACAGAGCGTATACCTTCAGACGCGACAGGGCGTGCGTTGTGCATGGCGGAAAGGAAACGGAATTGCTCGAAAGCAGGGCTTGAAGAGGAGGTCCGGAACGATGAAAAGGCTGATGCCATGGATGGTTGCCTTATTGAGCCTGTGTGCGGCGGCCTCCCCCGCCATGGCCGCGACGAGCCAGGCTGCGAGCGACGAGCAGCAGGCGGCGATTCAGACTACGGATCAGAAGGCAAACCAAAAGGCGCTGGATGCACTCAGCCAGGCGGCGCAGAACGGCGATGCCACCGCCCAGTACAAGCTGGGGCTGCGCTATGCCAGTGGTCAGGGCGTGAAGCAGGACTATACCCAAGCGGTCGACTGGTACACCAAGGCCGCCCAACAGGGAAATGTGAGCGCCGAGTACAGCCTTGGACTGCTCTATGCCACCGGCCAAGGCGTGAAGAAGGACCATCGCCTGGCTGTCCAGTGGTACCGCAAGGCCGCCGAACAGGGGCAAGCGGAGGCGCAATACAACCTGGGGCTGCTCTACGCCAAGGGTCAGGGTGTGAGGCAGAGCTATGCCAGGGCCGCCCGATGGTACCGCAAAGCCGCCGAGCAGAACGAATCCCGGGCGCAGGTCAACCTGGGTATCCTCTATTCCGACGGCCGAGGCGTGAGAAGGGATTATCATCAGGCTGAGCAGTGGCTGCTGAAGGCCGCGGACCAGGGCAATGCCAATGGCATGTCCAGCCTCGGTATCCTGTACGAACTTGGCCTTGGTGTGCCGCGAAGCCATATCACCGCCTATGCGCTGTACATGCTGGCGGTCGCCCACGGCGCCTCCAAGGACGCGGTGTTTTACCGCAATCTTCTGCGCGCCCACATCACCAGGGCCAACCGCGCCAGGGCGAAAAGGCTGATGCACCAGATGCAGCAGGCCAAGAGCGTATCGGCGATACTCAAGCCGTCCAAGTAGGGCCACGGGGATCCGCGACGTCAGTATCTCTGCCTGTCCGGGTAAAAGGACTCAGCGCCCTTTATTCCTACACTAAGGAAAAGGGCCGCATCCCCTGTTCCCAAAATATTTGTCGGGCTAATTTTCTTGTTAGCTGCTATTGCGCTAGGCCTTCTTAACCAAACCAATGATAAACAGCAAAAGAATGGCGCCAACAGTGGCTGTAATGATAGAGCCGATTAACCCGCCTGCCGTTAAGCCTAGCAAGCTGAATACAAAACCACCCAATACAGCACCAACTACGCCAACAATGATATTACCTATGACGCCAAATCCTCTTCCTTTCATTACGTTGCCGGCAAGCCAGCCGGCTAGCGCGCCAATTGCCAAAAATATTATCAAGCTGTTGATATCCATGATGTGTCCCGTTTAATTTTTAATAAAAAGGAATATGCCGACAACAAAACTGACAGCGCCAGTAATGTAGAAAGTCATCACCTGATCTGTATCTGAACCTGTAACAGCTTGTGATATTTGCGATCCGACAGAACCAGATAATTGATACCCCCATATTGCAAGGCCAATTCCTATAACTACCAGGACAATTCCGATAATTTTCATTGCAGTTCCTGAACCCATTGCCATGTCGAACTCCTACAGCTGAAAGAGATGAAATCTCTTTAGAATTACAGCTGATATATATTATACACCACCATGGTAAATATTCTGGTTGATCGACTGCTTATGGCCGTTCCAGGGCATGACTTCTTCCGCCAAAGCGCAGTAGTCAGTCGACGGCCTCGGCCACCGGGCGCCAGAACTCGATCATGCGCTCACTGACGGCATCACCGCAGCCGCCCAGCTGGCCCTGCCGGATCAAGGCGGCATCGCGTACGACGTCCAGCAGGCGGAACCCCGCCTCACCACTCTGGCGCACGCCGACGATGTCACCGGAACCGCGCAGCTGCATATCCGCTTCCGCCAATGCCAAACCGTCGTGCAGTGAGACCATGCGCCCGAGGCGCTGGATCGCCGTTGGCGAAGCCTCGGATGACGCCAGCAGCATGCAGTAGCCCTGCGCATCGGAGCGTCCGACGCGGCCCCTGAGCTGGTGCAGCTGCGCCAGGCCGTAACGATCGGCCTGCTCGATGACGATCAATCTGGCCTCGGGCACGTTGACACCGACCTCGACCACCGTCGTCGACACCAGGATGCGGCAATCACCACCGGCGAAGGCATCGAGCACCGCATGCTTGTCGGCGGATTTCATGCGCCCGTGCAGTCCCTGCACCCCGTCGCGCGGGAAGGCCACCGCCAGCTCCTCGGCCCGCTGTACCACCGAGGCGCCATCCTCGTCCTCGTCGATGCGCGGCACGATCCAGTAGATGCGCGCACCCTGATCCAGCAGGCGGCGCATGCCCTGATACAGCTTCGCCAGCGATTTGGCGGAGAGCACCCGCGTCTGTACCGGCTTGCGCCCGGGCGGAAGGCCGCGCATGACGCTCAGGTCCATGTCGCCGTACAGCGCCAGCGCCAGCGTGCGCGGGATCGGCGTGGCTGTCATGGCCAGCAGATGCACCGCTTCACCGCGCTCGGCCAGCTCCCAGCGCTGGCGCACGCCGAAGCGGTGCTGCTCGTCGACCATGGCCAGGCCGAGCCTGGCGAAGCGCACGTCCTCGGAGATCAGCGCGTGTGTGCCGACGATGACGGGCAGCTCCCCTTCGCCCAAGGCCCGGATCACCGCCTTGCGGTTCTTTGCGCCGATGCCGGCGGTCAACAGCCCAACCTCAACGTCCACGGGCCTCAGTAGCTCGGCCAGCGTCTCGGCATGCTGGCGCGCCAGCACCTCGGTCGGCGCCATCAGCGCCGCCTGGTAGCCGTGGCCAACGGCATGCATGGCCGCCAACGCCGCCACCGCCGTCTTGCCGGCCCCGACATCGCCCTGCAGCAGCCGGTGCATACGCCGTCCCGAATCGAGATCGCCCGCGATGTCGTGGCATGCCATCTTCTGGGCCTCGGTCAGCGACCAGGGTAAGCGATCGTGCAGCTGATGCACCAGGTCGGTGGCAGGAAGCCGCGGCGCCGGCACCCCGGCCTGGCGTTTCTTGCGCTCCATCAGGACCAGATACACCTGCAGCTCCTCCAGTCGCAGGCGGGCGATGGCCCGATGCAAGTCGGGATCATGGATGCCCTGGTCGCCGGGCCGATGCACCTGTCGCAAGGCCCGCCCCAGCGGCGGATGGGTTGCGAGATGGGCGTCCAGCGGACTGGCGACATCCGGCAGACGGACCAGGGCACCCTCGATCCACTGGCCGATGCGGACGCTGGCGATGCCGGCAATGCTGCCATAGACCGGACGCCAACCCGGCACGAAGCGGGTGGCAGGCACCCATTCCGGGTGCGTCATCTGCCACTGCCCACGCCAGCGCTCGGCACGGCCGCGCACCGAGATGCGCGATCCCTCCGTCAGACGCGCATCCCTCAGCATGTAGGGGGAATGGAAGAAGCTCAGGCGTAGCGTCTGCAGCCCCTTATCCTCGAGGGTCAACAGCACCTGAGCCCGGCGGCCGATGCCGCGGGCTTCACGGCTCACGACACGTCCGCTGATGCGCGCCACCTCGCCTTCACGCAATTCCCGCACCAGCCTGACCTGCCGGTCGTCGACATAATCGCGCGGCAGGTGCAGCAGCAGATCGCCGACAAAGCGGACGCCGCGCGCCGCCAAGCGCCGGCTGAGGGCCTCACCGATGCCCGGCAGCGTATCCACGGGCTGCAACAGATGCGTATACATGGGCTTTATCTTGGCTGATGCAGGGAGCTGGCTCAACTGCGCCTGAACGCTGAAAAGGCTTGAAAGCGAAGGTGCTTTGGCCTACAGTGCGCGCCCTTTCAGGAGGTTTCCCATGGCAAAGCGTTGCGAAGTCTGCGGCAAGGGCCCGGCAAGCGGCAATAACGTCAGTCACGCGCACAACGTCACCCGCCGGCGTTTCCTGCCGAATCTGCAGCGGATCCGCGCCATGGTGAACGGCCAGACGCGCCAGATCCGCATCTGCACCCGCTGCCTACGCTCCGGCAAGGTCGAGAAGGCCGCCTGATCCCTTCATTGATTCCATGAATGGGGCGCCGTTGGGCGCCCTTTTCTTTTTTTATTTCTTGATGCCGATCACCAATGTCCGTCTCGGGCCCGTGCATGAATTCTGGTGAACGTGTTTGCCGCGTGCCTACCCTGTGGTGGAAATACGGAAAACATCCGGAGAAACGCTGTTTGCGATCTGACCCATCAGATGGGATTTCGGTTTGGCGTGAGTCTCCAGTTCAATCCTTCCCTTGACCCGACGGAAGACTCCCAGACAGCCGCCCAAATCCCGTGCCAGATTCTTGAGCAAAAGGTCATCTTTTTGGGCGATCGCATAGGTCATGATCAATGGCCAGTGATGCTTGGCATAGGACAACGCCGCCAGTCCGCCAAGATCGGCTTTCTCGATATCGGCGACGACGACATCGATGTCCCCCTGGTGAATCAGGGCATATGCCTGCCTGTCCTTATGGACGATATTCATTTTCCACCCGTATGAGGAAAGCAGCGTGGCAATCTGGTGCCCCATGATGACATCGTCGGACAGGATCAACCCTCGAACCGGCTGAAGACGGGCATGGCAATCGTGCCGCCAGGAACACCTGAGATGCAGGCTCGGTCGACACCAAGGCTGATCAAAGCATGGGCTCTTCCCCTCCGCGGCCTGAATGGCCCGAATCAGTTCGTCCTTCTCCATGTGCTCCGTATTCTTGATATTCAGCTTCCTGGCCCTGCGACGGATTTCTTCCAAAAGCATGCAATCCTCCAACGAAATGAACGACCTGTTCGGTCGGCATCCAGATTGTTGTTCAAGTATTGGAGGCCAGCACGCCCGTAAATGTAATGGGAAAAATTCTGAAATCACCCGCTTCCTATCCCAAAGGAGGAACGGCAGAGATATACTTACATCCGCGCAGGCCATCGTCCGTCCAGTTGCATTTACTGCCAGATGTTCGGTGTCTCGCCGGAGGGAGGTGTCGATGTTCGATGACCGTGAACCCGACAATCAGGAGTTCATCGAGCTTCTGAGAAAACCCGAAACAATAACGAAACATATTTCGTCAATCCTCTATATCTGTGACGTCCGTATCGGGGCCACATCTGAAAATAAAAACCAGTCCCCCCCCATCTTTGTCAGCCCAAACATCAGGGATGTCTTCGGCTACGATCCGTCCGAGGTTCTCGGCCATGCCCGCTGGTGGATGGATCATCTGCATCCGGACGACAGATCGCGCGCCATGGCAAACGAGGAGACCCTGTTTGCGCAGGGGAGCCTAACCCATACCTATCGATTCCAGCGCAGTGAAGGCGATTATCTGTGGGTGCAGGATGATGTAGCCCTGGTGCGGGACCAGGCAGGCAACCCAATGCAGATCGTGGGGGCATGGCGTGATATCTCCATACGCAAGAAGGCCATGGAAGAGCTTATTAAATACTACGACCGATATCGGACACTCTTCGAAAACATTGTCGATATTTATTACAGAACGGACTTGGATGGACGACTGCAACTTATCAGCCCTTCCTGCCTGACGCAGACGGGCTACACGCTCGAAGAGGTGATCGGTAGGCCAGTGACGGATTTCTATGCGGACCCTGCCGAGAGAGAGGTTCTGCTCGGGGTATTGCGCGAAAAAGAAGCGGTGAATGATTACGAGGTCAAGCTTGTGGCCAAGGATGGTTCGATTCGGTATGCATCCGTCACCAGCCATCTCATACGTGATCGCGAGAACGGCCAGCCGGTCGGCGTCGAAGGCATCCTGCGCAACGTCACCGAGCGCCATCATGACCGAGAACGGGTGGACACGCTATTGCAGGAGAATCGAAGCCTGATGCTGCAGCTGATGCAGGTGCAGGAGGATGAACGTCACCAACTGGCCCGTGAATTGCACGATGAATTGGGGCAATTACTGACGGGCATCAGTGCCCGCGCCGAGTATATCAGCAGAAAAAACGCTGATTCCGATATCTCATCCAAGGCCGACGAGATCGTCCATGAGACCGATACCTTGTTTCGTCTCAGCCATGACATCCTGAAAAGGCTCAGGCCAGCTTCCCTCGATACCTTGGGCCTATCCGCCGCCCTGGAGGAACTGATCGGAAATTGGAATAAGCAGACCGGTGCCGCATGTACCCTGCGCATCGATGAAAATATCGATCATCTGGATGAGCTGCATGCTATTGCCATTTACCGCCTGGTACAGGAGGGGCTGACCAACGCCTACCGCCACGGTCAGGCGGATCGCGTAGATATCGTCATCCAGAACTTGCCACAAAGCGAATCCCGGCTACGCTCGTTGCAAATCGAGATCGAGGATAATGGCAAGGGGATCCACGTGGAAAACGTTGCGACCGGCATGGGGACGATCGGCATGCGCGAACGGGTGCATGCCCTTGGTGGTGTTTTCCTGATCACGGACATGCCCCATGATGGCGTACGTATCGAGGCCACGATCCCCTTGACCCAGGAAGGGGGGGGGTAGCTCATGACCGGAAACCCCATTCGCGTCCAGCTCGCCGAAGACCACGAGATCGTGCGTACCGGCTTTCGTTATCTGCTGGACAATGAACACGACATGGAGGTGGTGAGCGAATCGGTCAATGGTATCGAGGCCTGCCGGCATTACGGCCGATACCTGCCGGATGTGCTGGTGATGGATATCTCCATGCCCGATATGCACGGCCTGGAAGCCATTCGTCGCATCCTGATCCATCATCCCGAGGCCCGTATCCTTGTGCTGAGCATGCATTCGGGTGTGGTGGCAGAACGGACCCTGCATCAGGGAGCCTGTGGCTTTATCAGCAAAAGAACCGCGGCACGCGAACTGGTTACGGCAATCCGCAGGATCAAGGCAGGCGAGCGTTATATCGACACCGAAACCGAGGCGCAATTATCATCGAAATGGAATAAGTCCTTACCATCCCCGCTCTCCAATCGCGAGCTGGAAATATGCATGCATCTGGCAGATGGCCGATCCGTTTCCAGCATCGCCGAGCAAATGCATCTAAGCAAGAAAACGGTATACACCCATAGGGAACGCATCCTACGCAAACTCGGTGTGGCCAGCGTGGTGGAGCTGACGAAGCTCGTCACGGCTCTGGGTATCCAGCACGTCTGCTAGAGCTCCTCCGACAAATACGTTCTTAATATTCAGAATTATTCGGATACCGGCGCCGTCTGCCGGCCTTTACCCTTCGATAACCGAACGAGGATCGCACATCGTTGACGATCACGCAGGTCCAGCAACAAGGAGGGAACCATGGCCAAGACAGCCCGCACAGAACCGGCGACGCCCAAAAAATCGTCAACGAGGCAGGCCAAGAAAGCCAACCCGGGAATGCGTCAGCGAATGATTGCCGAAGCGGCCTACTATCGTGCTGAAAGGCGCGGTTTTGTTTCCGGCGACACCGTACAGGACTGGCTGGAAGCCGAAAAAGAGATCGACCGAAGCATATGATGCTGCCGGATGATATCCAGCTCCTGGCGGAAACGCTGCGCAACGACGGCATGGCACAGATGGACCTGCATGAGCTGATCCGCTCCATCCAATTCCAGCAAGGCCGCATGCCTTGCTACTCCGAGCCGTGGAGCGCCCCCTGTAGGGTCGATGACTGCCCCTTCTCCGCTGTCTGTACCAGCCATTTGCGCGTCATGAGCGTGGTCAGGCACTGATGGGCAGAAAGATGAAGGCTTCCGGCAAATGCCTGGTTTTGTCCGGGAATGTCAGCATCGGATACCAGGCCGCATCGCTGCTTGAAAACCACGGATGGCAAACGCATGTTGTGCACAGCGATCATGAGGCATACGACTGCATCAATGCAGATCATATCGATGCCGTTGTCGCGGACATCGATGCCGTCGACCTGGGCGGCCTGGCCGTGTTGGCTTTCTGCCATCGCCGTTACCCGGCCATTACCACCTACGCCATTGCCCAAACCGAAAATGAGTACGGCAAAAGGATGGCCCGCGATGCCGGAGGCTGCGATGGCTATTTCTATCTGATCAAGGGCACGCTACAGATTGATCCCCGTCAAGGCATGGCGGCGGAATTGACCGACGCTCACCCCCAAGACGCGAATTACAGCTGATACAAATGCCCATGGGCCGCCCTGTGATAAGGGCGGCCCATGGGTTGCTGAGGTCTGATCCAATCAGCAGGAGTAGTACAGCGAGTACTCCATCGGGTGCGGAC
>Ga0307440_1000717_pt1 | contig 16397 bp, 12 predicted proteins | sample SalMarWE160410MG_FD_202150 | JGI IMG/M metagenome (GOLD analysis project Ga0307440, IMG submission 202150) | Salt marsh sediment microbial communities from the Plum Island Ecosystem LTER, Massachusetts, United States - WE1604-10 | ecosystem: Environmental > Aquatic > Marine > Intertidal zone >... | reverse complement strand
CCATGGGGTGGCCGGAGAAGACCCCCGAGCTTGCAACCTTCTATCCGACCTCGGTGCTCATCACCAGCTTCGATATCATCTTTTTCTGGGTGGCCCGGATGATGATGATGGGCCTGCACTTCATGGATGAGGTTCCGTTTCACGATGTCTATCTTCATGCCCTGGTCCGAGACAAACATGGGAAAAAGATGTCCAAATCCACCGGCAATGTCATAGATCCCCTGGTGGTCATGGCTGAATACGGCACCGATGCCCTGCGTTTCACATTGATCGCTTTCGCGGCCCAGGGTCGGGAGGTCCGCCTCGACGAGGAGCGGATCGAAGGGTACCGCCATTTTATCAATAAGCTCTGGAATGCTGCCCGCTTTGCGATGATGCATCTAGGTGACTGTGACGGCTCGGAACGGCAGGCGATTGCCGATCCCGCCGCATTGCCGCTTGTCCACCGTTGGATCCTGAGCCGTACCGCCAGGACCATCGGGGAGGTTCGGCGTGGTCTCGACGAATACCATTTCAATGAGGCTGCATCCGCCATCTACCAGTTTATATGGCGGGAATTTTGCGACTGGTACGTGGAGTGGATCAAGGCGGATCTGTTCGGAAAAGATGAGGGACTCAAGCACACGGCCAAAGGCGCACTCCTGGTGGTGCTCGAGACCATCCTGAAGCTGATCCATCCCATCACCCCCTTTGTCACCGAGGAAATCTGGAGTGTGCTGCCGGGGGATCGTCGGCCTCTTATGATCTCAGACTTTCCCGTCCTGCGTGAAGACTGGTTCGACGATACTGCAGAAGAGGAGATGGAGCTGTTGATGGGAATCATCACCGGTATCCGTAACATCCGTTCCGAAGCGGAAATCCATCCATCGATGAAGATTGAGGCCTATGTTGTCTGTCCTGAACCCGGGAAAGCAGAGTTGCTTGAAAAATTCGCGCCTGCGGTGAGCGATCTGACCCGGCTGTCGGGATTTGTTGTTCAGTCCGAAAGCACCAAACCTGCCGATGCGGCGACTTTCATTGCCGGTGATATTGAGATCTATGTACCGTTGAAAGGCCTGGTCGATGTGGGTGTGGAACTTGCCAAGCTGAAGAAAGAGAGGGAAAAGGTCGAGGTGAAGCTCAAACAGATCAATGGGAAACTGGCCAATGCCAAATTCCTGGCCAATGCCCCGGCCGATGTCGTCGAAAAGGAAAAGGAAAAAAAATCCACCCTCGATGCCCGCATGGAAAAGATTGCCGAGGCGGAAAAGAGGCTCAAAGAAATCGAACCCTAAGGTCTTTGCCAAAAGAAGAGAATTCCCATGGACAAAAATCAATTGCAGACAATGATCCGTTCTTTTCTGACCGAGGATATCGGCCGGGGCGATTTGACCAGCGAATCGATATTCGATCCGTTCCAGGCCGGGAAAGCCCGCCTTGTTGCCCGTGAGAGTTGTATCGCTGCTGGTGTGGAGGTTGCCGCCGAGGTCTTCCGGGTCCAGAATCCGGCAATCGAGGTCACAGGGGGACTGGAGGATGGGACGGCCGTCCTGGAAGGTGATGTCATGCTTACCATATCAGGATCGGTGGTCGATATGCTCAAGGCGGAGAGAACGGCACTCAACCTCTTGCAACGGCTTTGCGGGATTGCAACCATCACCAGGAGTTTTGTGGAGATGGTCAAGCCGCATCGAGCCCGGATCACCGACACCCGGAAAACCACCCCCGGTCTGCGTCTGCTGGAAAAATACGCGGTCAGTGTGGGCGGCGGGTACAACCATCGTTTCAATCTGACGGATGGGGTGCTTATTAAAGACAATCATATCGCAGCCTGCGGCTCGATTGCCGAGGCCGTTGCCCGGGTCAGAAAAAAGGTCCCTCATACCATCCGTGTCGAGGTGGAGACGGATACCCTGGACCAGGTGCGGGAATGTCTGGCAGCCGGTGTCGATATCATAATGCTGGACAATATGGACCTGGAGATGATGCGAAAAGCAGTTAATATTATAGATAAAAAATCCATTACCGAAGCTTCCGGAGGGGTCAGCCTGGCCACCGTTGCCGACATTGCCGCCACCGGAGTGGATATCATCTCAGTGGGGGCGCTCACCCATTCGGCGCCGTCATGCGATATCGGCATGGATTGGCTCCTTGATACGGACATGTCGGTTGGTGGACAATAACTGATTCGCCAACCCCCTACGTAACTGCTCTTATTGAAAATATTTCTTGCGTCCAGACGCCAAAATATGCGATACTATTCAGCATAGAGGTCAGAAAGTACTCGCGGAGTTTGGCAAGGTCTGCACTGTGTCCCTCCTGCACGCCCACGTAAAGTCGATATCTAGAAAAGAGGAACCTCCTATGCGTTGTCCAAAATGCGGTTATATATCATATGATCATCTGGCGACATGTCTTAATTGCAGTAAAGATCTCACGGACATCGGATCGTCGATGCATGGTACTACCTACAATGCGGTTGCCCCGAAGTTTCTACAGTTTGCACCGGATCAAGAGGGGGGAATGGACCCGGATGAATTCGAGACAGTTTCCCATGAGCTGGGGGATGATTCGGAAGTGGTTATCGACCCTGATTTGGACATCTTGATTGAAGAGGATGAAGAGGGGATCGAATTTTCACCAGATGGACCCGGGGTCCAGGACGATAAAGACCATGACGAGGAATTACGTATCACCCTGGATGATGACGAGGAGGAAACTGAAGACAGGGAAATAGAGATCGATCTCAGTCAGTTTGAAGACTCATCCCTTGAGAAGATCGAGGAGAGTGAGCCGGAAGAAAATTTTGCCATGGAGCTCCCCGACGAATTGGCCGATATCTCAGATCTTGCCCCTCCCCCACTTTCAGAAAAGGAAGAAAAGCCGCTTGGAGAGGCCTCGCAGGAGGCCGGCATGGATATGGATACCTTCAACATGGACCTCGAACTCGATGATTTTGATGAGGGTTTTTCTCTCACCTCCTCGGAAAAGGAGAGCAAAGAAGATACCTTTGCCGAGCTCTCTCTGGATGATATCGACCTGTCGGATTCTCCGAAGAGCGAAAAATCTGCCCCCCCGGTGCCTCCCGTAAAGCCTGTCCCGGCTACGAAATCCTCGGAAACGAATATGGATGCCGATCTGGATTTCGACCTTGATCTCGGTGGCCTGACTCTTCCTCCAAAAAAATGAGATGACGGTGAAATGGGGAAGAAAAGGTATTGACACCGAAGGTGATGTCGTGTAAATAACGCTCTTCACATGAGGTGCCGAGATAGCTCAGTCGGTAGAGCAACGGACTGAAAATCCGTGTGTCCCTGGTTCGATTCCTGGTCTCGGCACCAGATATGCTTGTTGAATAAGGAGTTACAGATAGCTGTAGCTCCTTATTTTTTTCATTATTCCCCATTTTGAAAAGGTTTGGGGGCTGGATGTTTTTCAGCCGGTAGATTCTTGTAGAGGGCAGAAGCCATGAGCAAAGATTTAAGCAAGGTACGGAATATCGGTATTAGTGCACATATTGATTCCGGGAAAACAACCCTGACAGAGCGTATCCTTTTTTATACCAACAGGATTCACGCCATCCATGAGGTCCGCGGTAAAGATGGGGTCGGCGCCAAGATGGACTCCATGGAGCTGGAAAAGGAACGAGGCATTACCATCCAGTCCGCCGCTACCTATTGCAGCTGGAAGGATATTGAAATCAACATCATCGATACCCCTGGCCATGTGGATTTCACCATCGAGGTGGAACGCGCCCTGCGGGTGCTGGATGGGGCGATTCTGATCCTCTGTTCCGTCGGTGGTGTGCAATCCCAGTCGATAACGGTCAACCGTCAGATGACCCGCTATAAGGTTCCTCGCATTGCCTTTATCAACAAGTGTGATCGGACCGGCGCCAACCCGGAACGTGTTGCCCGGCAACTTCGTGAAAAACTGGATCTCAATGCGCACCTGATGCAGATCCCCATCGGTTTGGAAAGCGATCTTAAAGGCCTTGTCGATCTGGTGGAAATGAAAGCTGTCTATTTTGACGGTGAAAATGGGGAAAAACTCCGCTTCGAAGAAATCCCGGACGATCTGCAAGGTGTCGCCTCTGAAAAACGGGAAGCACTGCTGGAGGAGATTTCGATGTTTTCCGATGAGCTGATGGAGGTCATGCTCGAAGACGGTGAGATCGACACCAAGCTCATCTACGAAGCCGTCAGAAAGGGTACTCTCAGCCTGGACTTTACACCGGTCTTTGTCGGTTCTGCCTATAAAAACAAGGGTATTCAGTTGCTTCTGGATGCGGTGGAATCCTATCTTCCTTGTCCGACCGATGTCGAGAATTTCGCCCTCGATCTGAAGAACGGGGAGACAGAAGTCAAGGTCAGCAATAATCCGGACGATCCCCTGGTCATGTTAGCATTCAAGCTTGAGGACGGTCGCTATGGCCAGCTGACCTATGTCCGGACCTATCAGGGTATTTTGAGAAAGGGGGACACCATCTACAACAGTCGTACCGGGAAAAAGGTCAAAGTCGGCAGACTGGTTCGGATGCACGCCGACGAGATGGAGGAGATCGAGTTCTGCGGCTCTGGAGATATTGTGGCCCTCTTCGGAATTGATTGCGCCTCCGGCGACACCTTCAACGATGAGCGTATCTCCTATTCGATGACCTCGATGCATATCCCCGAGCCGGTTATTTCCCTGGCGGTGATTCCGGCCGACAACAAGGCTCAGATCAATATGTCCAAGGCATTGAATCGCTTTACTAAAGAAGATCCGACATTCCGGGCCTTTGTCGATCACGAGACCGGTGAAACCATCATTTCCGGTATGGGCGAGCTGCATCTGGATGTCTATATCGAACGGATGAAACGTGAATATAAAGCCGAGGTACAGGTGGGGGCTCCGCAGGTGGCCTACCGCGAGACCATCTCAAATCGGGCCGAGTTCAACTACATCCATAAGAAACAGACCGGCGGCTCAGGACAGTTCGGCCGGGTTGCAGGATTTATCGAACCCCTCGAGGAGGGCGAATACGAGTTTGTCGACAAAATAGTAGGTGGTGTGATTCCTCGGGAATATATCCCCTCTTGCGACAAGGGTTTCCAAAAATGCATGGAAAAGGGCTCGTTATGCGGTGCTGCGGTCACCGGTGTCCGCTGTGTCATCAACGACGGGGCGTTCCATGCGGTGGATTCCTCCGATATCGCCTTCCAGCTTGCCTCCATCGGTGCCTTTAAGGAAGGATATCTGAAAGCCAAACCGGTGATTATGGAGCCGATTATGAAGGTTGCCGTCGAAGGTCCCACTGAGTTTCAGGGGGCGGTTATGGGCAGCATCAATCAACGCCGCGGTATGATAATCGGTACCACTGATGAAGGTAACTATACAGTGATAGAGGCTGAAGTCCCGCTGTCCGAAATGTTCGGCTACTCGACCACCCTCCGTTCCCTAACCCAGGGTAAGGCGGAATTTACCATGGAATTCGCGACGTTCAAGCAGGTTCCACGGAGTGTCAGTGAAGAGCTCATTAAAAAATACCAGCAGGAAAAGAATAAGGGCTAAATTGTCACCGGAATGGTATTCTAAATCCATTCACAGGGGAGGAACCCGGACTGCTGCCGGCAACGATACGGGAAGATAACGAAGAGTACAAGAGGTAGTGCAATGGGAAAAGAGGAATTGATGCTAAATAATCCTTTACGGGCCTTGGGTCTGGAAGAAAAGGTGAAAGGGGATACCCAGAGCCTGGGACTGGTCATGTCCAGAGCGGGCTTGGGTAAGACTGCTATCCTGGTGCAGATTGCACTGGATTCGATGATGCGCGGCAACAAGGTGTTGCATGTATCGATAGGTGAATCCATAGATAAGGCGAAAAGCTGGTATAATGATATTCTCTCCCTGATCACCAAGGACAAGAACATCGGAAACATCCATGAGGTGATTTCCGAGATTCTGCACAACCGGATGATCATGACCTTCAAAGAGACGTCTTTCAGTCCGGCTATTTTGGAGGAACGACTCAATGATCTGGTTGCACAAGACATCTATAAGCCGCAATGCCTGATCATCGACGGCTATGACTTCAACGAAGACAGCCGTGATTTTCTGGTAGGACTCAAGGCCTTCATGAGGGATCAGAGCTTGAAAATGGTATGGTTCTCAGCGGTCTGTCATCGAGAGGATGAAAGGGTCAGTGCCGATGGCGTTCAGGCCCCCTGTCACGAGGTGGCGGATCTTTTTGAGACCGTTCTGATGATAAACCCTGAGAATGAAAACATATCTCTTGATATTGTCAAGTGTGCTTCCTGTGCTGTTGATGCGGGGATGAGTCTTGCACTGGATCCTTCCACGATGCTGATAATGAAGGCATAGTCGGTGTCTCCTGTCGGAGACCATGGGAGAGGTTTGAAGCGGGTTGCTCATCAAGGGCAATCCGCTTTTTTTTGAACAGTATATTCACCCCATCATGAAATTCAGACCATGTATTGATCTCCATAACGGCCAGGTAAAACAGATTGTCGGCTCTACGCTCAGTGATGAAAAACCTGAGGAGTTGACCACCAATTTCAGTGCCGACAAGTCATCTTCCTGGTTTGCCGAGCTGTATCGAGACGATAATCTGACCGGCGGACACATCATCATGCTGGGGCCGGGAAACGAGGAATCTGCAACCCATGCTTTGGCAGCCTGGCCGGGTGGAATGCAGATCGGCGGAGGAATTACCCCTGATAATGCCCGTATCTGGTTGGATAAAGGGGCCTCGCATGTGATCGTGACCTCCTGCGTCTTCAAACAGGGAAAGATCGATCAGGGGAACCTTTCCCGTCTGGTTCGCCTGGTCGGGCGAAATCGCTTGGTTCTTGATCTCAGTTGCCGCAAGAAGGGGGATGACTATTTCATCGTTACCGATCGCTGGCAGAAATTCACCAATGTCAGACTCTCCGGTGAAACCTTGTCCGACTTTGCTGGGAGTTGTGATGAATTCCTGATTCATGCGGCGGATGTGGAAGGAAAATGCCAAGGCATAGAGCTTGATCTGGTCGAGAAGCTCTCCGACTGGATCACGATCCCTGCAACATATGCCGGTGGGGTTAGAAACCTCGAGGATCTGGAGCTGATCGAAAAGGTAGGAAAGGGTCGGCTCGATGCCACAGTTGGCAGCGCCTTGGATATTTTTGGAGGGAGGGGAATGACCTACAGGGAGGCGGTGGCCTTCCATAGAGCGCATTGCGGAAATTCTTTGCGTTTTTGATAGGTGAAGATAAACGAGGGGAAGCACTGTTTCTTGACCTGATACGAATCTTTGGATACAATAACAACGAGCTTTCCATCGGTTTGATATAATTGAAATGTTACAACTCTTCCGGCCAGTGCCGACGAGCCTTTGCATATGGATCTTGACAGGGATAAACAGAGACGTCAAATAGAAAAATTCATCAAGAGGATGCCCAGCCTTTCGACTACGGTGGGAAAGGTCTTAGAGGTCTGCAGTCGAACGGATGCCTCCCCGAATGAGCTGAACAAGGTCATTTCCCTTGATCCGGTTTTGACAGGTCAGGTCTTAAAGCTGATAAACTCAGCCTATTACTCCCTTCTCAATAAGATTACCTCCCTTACCCGTGCCATCACAATGCTTGGCATGAACACGGTAAAGAACATGGCCTTGAGCACCGCCATTATCAAAACCATGTCTGGTGCCAAGAAATCGAAGGCCTTGCCGACCTCCCGGTTCTGGCAGCATTCCATCGGAGTCGGGGTGAGTGCGAAGCTGTTGGCTATCGCCTGCGATATGCCGATTTCCCAGCGGGAGGAAATGTTCATTGCCGGGCTGCTCCACGATCTCGGCAAAGTCCCGTTCGGCGACGAGTATATCGAGGTCCTGGACCTGGCGAAAAAAGAGCAACGGTCGCTCATTGAGGTCGAACGGGAAATGATGGGTATTGATCATCAGGAGGTCGGGATGATGATTGCCGAAAAATGGAAACTCAATACGGTTATCAGCAGCTGTATCGGTGATCATCATGATGCAACTGAGGTGATGGAGGAGAGCAGACGCCAGGTTGCCTTTGTTTCCTTGGCCAATACCTATATCAACATCCTGGATATCGGATATGCGGGAGACCCCTTTCCGAATGCCGACGATGTGGAAAACCTTCTCGATATCGTCGGCCTCAGTTGGCAGGACTATGGGGCGATCGGTGAAGATGTCGAAAAGGAAATTGAAAAGGCCCAGATCTTTTTGCAGATATAGTGGAGAGAGGCGAAATGAGAATCAAATTTTGGGGGGTCAGGGGTTCGATACCGTGTCCGGGACCTCGCACGCAGAAGTATGGCGGAAATGGAGCTTGTCTGGAGTTACGGTTCGGTCCGGAGAACAGGATTGTTATTATCGACGCCGGAACCGGCATCAGGGAGCTTGGTACACATTTGATGCAGCATGATCTGCCCCAGGGCCCGATCGATGCGGATATTTTCCTCTCCCATACCCATTGGGACCATATCATGGGCTTTCCTTATTTTACCCCGATCTATGTTCCCGGTACCAAGCTGCGGGTATACGGACCCATTACCTTTGAAGACGATACCCTGGAAGATGTGGTCGGTGGGCAGATGAAATATCGCTATTTCCCGGTCAACGTGGGGGAACTTGCCTCGGACATAGAATATCTCCGTCTGCGCGAAGACCCGCGTATCGATCTCGGAGGCGGCCTGATCTTGTTGACGAAACTGCTGAATCATCCGATAACGGCTCTCGGTTACCGCTTTGAATATCAAGGCAAGAGCTTTTGTACCTGCTACGATACCGAGCCGTTCAGGAATCTTTTCATTACCGACCCGGAGCATCCCGATTACGACGAGGGGATGGCCTTGGAGGGTGAGGAGGTCGCCGGGGAGCAGAATCAGGCCATCGAGAGTTTCTTTTCTGGTGCCGACCTTCTGGTCCACGATAGTCAATATACGGCCGAGGAGTATGAAAACGGCAAGATCGGCTGGGGACACACCTCCATTGAACATGCCATTGAGGCAGCCAATAGGGCCGGGGTCAAAAAGCTGGCGCTCTTTCATCACGATCCGGATCGGACCGATGAACAGATCGACAGGCTGGCGGAAATATACTGCGAGTCCGGTCGTTATGGGAAGACCGAGGTTTTTTTCGCAAGAGAAGGGCAGGAGATCGTTTTATAGACCCCACCAATTCTGACCCAAATCTGAGCGCATTTTTGTCCAAGTTATATGCGGACAGGCCTTTAGGATATCTGAACCCCCCTGATCTTGGCCGGAAACCGCCAGCGTTCAAACCCTGGCAATTTGTCGTATCCGGTCCACGCATTCCACGTCAGGCTGGTACGGGATATAGGCTGGTTCCGGACACGGAATCGTCAGATCTGCGGCAAAGGGTGTGGCTGCAATATTTCGGTTATAGGCTTCAATCAGGAGTCGTTCCAGATTGACTGTATCTTCGATATTATAGGCCAGCAAAGTTTCAAGGGCTCGCTCATCACCCGACCGTTCGTATTCCCTCCAGAGTAGGACGGCAAAAAACCCGTCCACTCCCTCTAGTGTCCCTCTGTTGATACCCAGCTGCCGTTCGCAGCCTTTGAGTCCGCCTTTTAAACCCATTCTTGCCAGGACATAACGCAGATCGATGTGGGCATGTTCCAGCCTGGTCCTAAAATATCGTTCAAGAAACGGCACATCAAAGCTCTTGCCATTATAGCTGACCAGCACTTTGTAGGAAAAGATATCCTCGATAAAGTCCTCAAGGTTACGGCCGTTGACATAGGTTCGTACGGTATTGCCGTCAAAGAGGGCGATGGTAGTGATCTCGGCCGTCTCGGCAAGGCCGGTGGTCTCTATGTCGAGGTAGGCTGTATGGGTGCGAAAAGAGGGGAAGATCCGCCATTGATCGGCGCTGGACAGGTTGGTGGTAAAAAAGGACGGTACGCCTTCTGCCAGGGCCTCTTGAGAGGATTGCAGAAGGCTCGGGACCATTCCGGAGTTGCAGGAGGCAATGGAAAATGGCGGTGGGTCACGCCAATCACTCCAGGCTGTGATGCCGGCCTCCCAGAGCCTTTTCTCCGTTTTTAAGCCGATTCCGGGGATATGACAGAAGGTGTGGGGCAGCATGGACTCTTCTCGCCTTCTCGGAGGTGTGACGATCGTCTTCGGTTAAAGGACAGTCGTTGACGGCGGTATATTCTGTTTTTGCCCGCGTCTTCTTGTTCTGACCACGCTTTTGGGGGAGATTTTGTTCGACTGCTTGTCGTGTTTGGCAGCCGATTGCCCTTGCTTTTTGGTATCCAGCCGGCTGATCTTCAGCATTCGGTCGTTGATCTTCACTTTTTTCAAGAATTTCAGGGTGCCGTCGGGCATTCCCCAGGGGAGATCGACCGTGCTGTAGTCATCAAAGATTGAGATGCGCCCGATGTATTCGCCGTCAATGTCGGCCTCGTTGGCTATGGCCCCGACGATGTGGCCGGGCTTGATTCCATGATTTAAGCCGATCTCGATACGGTATCTGTCCATCTTCTCATTCTCCGAGCCTCCTCTCTTCCTGCTTGTGCTGCGTTGGGACCTTGCAGCGACCGTAGTCTTTTTTGCCGTCCTGCCCAGGCGTTTGTCAACCTGCTTCTCGGACAAGAGAAAGGGGGTGTTGCCTTGGACGATCCTTGCCAGGGCGGCGGCAACCTCTGCTGCGGAAACATCGTGCTCCTGCAGATAGTCTTCGATAAGACTTTTATAAAAGGTGATATCGTCTTCGAGGGTTTTACCTATTCGATCCTTGAAAACTGTAATACGTTTGGCATTTACCTCTTCCGCGGTGGGAAGCGGCATGCTTACGATCTTCTGCCGGGTCAGGGTCTCAATGGAATGGAGAATCTTTTTTTCGCGGGGATGGATAAAGAGGATTGCCTCTCCTTTCCTCCCTGCTCTACCAGTACGGCCTATCCTGTGGATGTAGGACTCGCCGTCGAATGGGACATCGAAGTTAATCACGTGGCTGATCCGTTCCACATCAAGGCCTCGTGCGGCAACGTCGGTGGCCACCAGGATATCGAGTTTCCCGCTCTTGAACTGTTCGACCGTTCGCAGACGCTGATTCTGGGCAATATCGCCGCAGAGAGGAGCGGCACCGTAGCCGAGACCGCAGAGCTTTTCAGCAAGGTCTATGGTCTGGATCTTGGTACGCACGAAGATCAGGACACCGTTTACCGGTTCCGCCTCCAGAATCCGGATGAGCGCCTCCTGTTTTCTCGAAAGGCCGTTGGTGACCAGATACCGCTGGTGAATGGTGGCCGCGGTTGCGGTCTGCGACTCGATGGTGATCTCCACCGGGTCTTGGAGATATTTTTTGGCGATCGATCGGATGCTGGCAGGCATGGTGGCCGAAAAAAGCGAGATCTGCCTTTTGGAAGGCATCTGCTTCAGGACCCATTCGACATCCTCAAGGAATCCCATGTTGAGCATCTCGTCGGCCTCGTCCAGGACCAGGCTGGAGATATTCTCCATGGCAAGGCTTTGCCTGCGGATATGGTCCATGACCCTGCCCGGGGTTCCGACGATCACCTGCGGCCCGCGTTTGAGTTCCTTGAGCTGAACCAGGTAATCCTGGCCGCCGAAGATGGCTGCGATCCGCAATTTTTTCATATGGGATCCGTAAATCACGAAGGACTCCGAGACCTGGAGTGCCAGTTCGCGGGTCGGTGTCAGGACCAGGACCTGCGGGACTTTGCGGTCGAGGTCAAGCCGGGAAAGCAAGGGCAGAGCAAAGGCTGCCGTCTTGCCGGTTCCGGTCTGGGCCTGGCCAACCACGTCGCGTCCCTGCATCACATGGGGGATCATCTGTTTTTGGATCGGGGTCGGGGACTGGTAGCCGGTATCCTCGACCGCTTGAAGTAACGATCGGTCGAGGTTGAAATCGGTAAAAGAGGATGCTGCAGGGTCAATACGTGACATAGGATTTCCTGTAAATTGTACTGGGTTTTCCGGGGAAATGGGGAGGTGTACTCCGACTGCCCGGGGAGAAAGTGTCTATCCAGTTCCACACAATTTACAAGTAAATCTCAATCCTGGTCTGACACACACAAGCCTGGGGAAGGGTTGGGACGAATGGCAAAGGCCAAGGAATCTATTCCTTCCAGGCAATCGACTAACCAGCATGGATGGACAAGGCGGGCCAGTCACAACGATATATAAAAGGCAATCACTTTTGAAGACTTTCATACAAAGCCTGTAGTCAATACCAGGAGTCGGGGTAATATGCAATACATTTCTCAAAAACAGGGGCCTGTCAGGAGATTTTCTTGCGCAGGTTTTTCAATCGGCCGTGGAGGGTCTTTCTTTCCAGGCGTTTTTTTTGAGATCCGGCTGTCGGTTTGGTGGCCTTTCGTTTTTTCCGGATCACTGTTGCATTGCGGATCAGCTCCGCCAGGCGTTGGAGGGCGTCTTCCCTGTTTTTTTCATAGGTGCGGTACTGCTGAGCTTTAATGACGATGGCACCATCCTTGGTCAGTCGTTGGTCCTTCAGCGCCAGTAATTGGTGCTTGACGAAGCTGTTAAGGCTGGAGCGCCTGACTTCGAAACGAAGGTGAACGGCGCTTGCAACCTTATTGACGTTCTGGCCCCCGGCTCCCTGGGAGCGGATCTGGCTTATCTCAATCTCGGAGAGAGGGATGGCGATGGTACCTGTTATCTGCAACATACTGTTCTTCTACTTTTTTAAGAAAGTATCTGGGAAGCACCGGCTTTTCGTGCCGGTCCGGTTCAGCGATGCCGGTTAGTGTGCAAGCTCCACGGAATCGGCATTCAGGGTGATCCGGCCTGTTCCATTGGTGTCGATTGCAGTGATTGTTCCCAAAATTCGGATTCTGTCCCCTTGATTGGCCGCAAAGATATTTATGTACTTCAAAACATCGATATCGGCAACCAGAACCACGCCGAACCCGTTTTTGGCGGAATCGAAGGTGACGGTGAACTTATCATCTCCCTTTTTGGTGGCGGAAAAGAGGTGTAGTACCCAATCGACGTGGAGACCCAGCAGCTTGTGTTCCTCTCTTTTTCTATTTTCGGCGGACAAGCCTTCGAGGTTTTCGATGATCTCGTCGGGGGACAGCCGCTTCGTGGTCAGGGAAACGGGCTGGGGCGGAACCATAGCGATGGCGGGTACCGGTTTGGTCTTCTTGTGACGGGGCTCCTGGATGGGTTGTCTGGATTCCGGCCGGCTCTTTTTTTGACTCACTTTTGGCAAAGCATTTTTGACTGCCTTTGCTTTTGTCAGGGGGTGCTGTTTGGGGGGGTGTTCGGGAGAATCCGATTTTGAGCTTCCAGCCTTGTGGTTGCCGTCTTTAATATCAATATCATACCCGTCCCTATGTCTTTCGTTTTGGAGATGCAGGGTATATGAGAAGAGAAGGATGATGGCCCCTGTCACCGAAAGACTGGGGAGGAGCCATCTCCAATTGGATTTGAACCAGGCGGCCATCGATTTTCCCTGATACTGTTGGTACGAAATTCTCCCAGCAGAGGGGGACCGTCATGCCGGAGCAAGCGTTTTCGTGTGTTATTTGGTTAACCGTACCGGTCCGGTCCTGCGGGTTCGGTGCTGAAAGGATTCTGTAAAAAAGAAAAGCGAATAACAGATGATATCTTTCGCGAAAATGATATGCAAGGGGGAAGTATAGTCTGGTGACTGCTGCACAGGAAAATTGTTCACCGATCGGACAATGTTTGTATTTCCATGTTCCATATATAATCTCTCAAAGAGATTCATACGGCAATGAGCGGGATGCCGAGGTCCGGTACTGCATAAACGGCATCTGTGAAACGCAAGGAAACGGTGAACGACGGCATGACGGTCCTCTTGCAGGAAGTCATCCATCGGGTTTTCGAAGGGCTTACCGATTTCAATCAGGTGATGAGTGTCTGCAACCAGTAACCCGGGAATAGTTTCTCTTCTCCCAGATGTTCTCCTGGGCAAAATCCATATTGGCTATAAAATGCTCGGAAAAATCCATTCGGGTCGACAGCTCAATGTGCTCTATCTTCCGGGCCAGGTCCTTGGCCTTGTTCCAGTATGAGCCGGACAGCAGCACCATGGTTGCCCCGGCACTGGCCGCATTGCCTAAAGAGAAGACCCGCTCCGGGTCGATCATCGGGAGGAGTCCTATTTGTATAGCGCTGTATTTGTTGACGTAATTCCCGAGAGCTCCTGCAAGGTATATATAGTCGATTTCCTCAAGAGCGATTCCCCATTCTTTGGTCAGAATTTGAATTCCGGCGGCAATGGCCGCTTTGGCATATTGGAGTTCTCGCACATCCTTTTGGGTCAGGTATATTCGTTTGTTATGATACGACTCTTCGGCGGAAGCGACCAGGAAATCATAGACGCCCTCCCGTTCAATGATCCTTTCCTGCAATGCCTCTATATTTTTTCCTGCAGGATGTCCAAGCAGGCCATCCCCATTTATGATTCCACAATTCACCAGTATGGCTGTCAGATCAACCAGGCCGCTGCCGCAGATACTGATCGGATTGATGTTGCCGATATCCTTATACTGCAGGCGTCCGTCCTGGAGTCTGGCTCCCTCGATGGCACCCGCCTTGGCGATGCTGCCACTGGAGATCCGGGCTCCTTCCAGGGCGGGGCCGGCAGCAGTTGAGCAGGTTAACATTCGCCCGCTATTACCCAGAAAAATCTCGCCGTTGGTCCCCAGGTCAAGCCCTAGAATGATACTCTCATCCTGCTCCGCCGCCTGCGAGGCCAAGATCACACTGATCATGTCCCCTCCGATATAACCGGATTTTGACGGCATGACGTACAAAAGAGCCTCCGGATGAAGTACAAGACCGGCCTCCGAGGCCCTGGTAATCAGTCCGTCGTTGATGACGGCGGAAAAAGGAGCCTGAGCGATACCTGTGGGATCCATGCGCAGGAAGAAATGTTGCATGGTTGTGTTGCCGGCGGCAACGGCTATCATGATATCGGTCGAATGCAGGCCCGCTATCTGCATAAGCCGTGAGATAAGCATATTGATATCGTGCAAGAGCAGCAAATGCAGCCGCTCGAGCCCTTCTTTGTTCTGTTCGACATGCTGCAGCCGGGAAATGACATCTGCCCCGTATTTGCTCTGGCTGTTCAGGCAGGAAACGGCCGCCTCCTGCCGTCCATTGTCGAGGTTGATGAGTTTGGCCACCAAGGTGCTTGTCCCGAGATCGAACACCAGACCGTAGTTCGGGGTTATTTTTTTTGTCGACCAGGCAAGAAGCTTTCTTGAATGACCTCGGTGGTGGATCACCGCAGTCCCTTTTCGCAGGTCTTCCTTCAGGCGTCCGGATAAGGAGCGCAGAGCGGACATGGTCATCTCCAGGCTCGAAAATTCCGGCCCGAGTTCATCTCGAAGCAGATCCACGTTCGATCTGCCGTCTTTTTGCCTGGAAATGTCGAGCTCGACCTCACGATGGACCAGAAGGGGATCGAGACTGATGGTCGGCACCGTATCAATCTTCAAGATCTGGAAAAAATCGAGTTCCGGTTCACTCTCTCCAATATAAATGGTCAGGTCTTTCGTTATCCTGGTGCGGCATGCCAGTCGGATTCCCTGTTTGATCTCTTCGTCTGAAAGATCTCCCAACTCGTCCGCCTGGGGAAGCCTTGTGGAGGTCAGCACTCGGACTTTGCATTTCCCGCATTTTCCCATACCGCCGCAATCACCCGGCAGGTCTATATCGGCCTGCTGCAAGGCCTGGAGGATGGTTGTCTTCAGGGGGACATCAAACCATTGGTCATCGGGCAGGATGTTGAGCCAGGCAGTGCTCTTCTTTTTCGGAGTCACGTGCCTGAAGGCTGGCGTCTTTTTATGCTTTTGGTTACGTTTTTTTCGTTTCCCCATTGTTTACGTGCGTTGGCTTGAGTTGTCGACAAGGACCTCCAGCAATCTCTTTTTCAGATGAGAGTAGCCGACTTGCAGGGTCGCAGCAGGAAGGTTGAGGAATCGGCTGATGGCTTCAACCTCCAGGGCCAGTTCGGGGTCGTTTGGTTGTCGCAGGTAGATGAGCCTTTGATAATGGCCAAGACAGAGCCTGCGCATCTCTTCGTCGTGAAGCTCCAGTGGCTCTATGCAATATGTCTGGAAATTGAGGATCAGGTCTTGCTCGAGGAAATAGGTTCCGGCCGTCTCCTCCATGATGGCCTGGAAACGCTTGCTGCCCAGCATGATCTCAAAGCAGTGATCTCCCCGGATCCTCTTAATTGCATGTTCCTGGCAGAAGTCATCTATCCCTGGAAAGCAACTCCCATAGAGAAGAACGATAGGGATGTTTTCCGGTATATAGACGTATATGGCCTTAAGTAAAGACTCTTTTAGTGTATTGGGATAGAGATGCAGGTGCGAAGGAATGTAGGAAAGTGTGAAGCCGGAGAAGGCATG
>Ga0307440_1000715_pt1 | contig 16419 bp, 19 predicted proteins | sample SalMarWE160410MG_FD_202150 | JGI IMG/M metagenome (GOLD analysis project Ga0307440, IMG submission 202150) | Salt marsh sediment microbial communities from the Plum Island Ecosystem LTER, Massachusetts, United States - WE1604-10 | ecosystem: Environmental > Aquatic > Marine > Intertidal zone >... | reverse complement strand
GCGTTTTCTCCCCCTATTCTCCCGTGAGCTGGACCCCCCGTTAGCGCAGTCTTTAGGGTAAACTCAGACCGTAGGAACGCCCGCTAATATAGACTAGTTACGAATGAAGATACGTTTTCTAGCTTTCTTGGTGCTTTTGTTTGCGTTTTCCTGCGCGCACGCCGTTCAAGGACAGCCGCCCGCCAAAGCTTGTAATTTGTATTTCAAAAGTGATGCTGTATTTATCGGCAAGGTTATTTCAGAAATACCGTACAACATTAAGAAGAATGATGGTTGGACCTTTACACTCAAGGTGATTAAGTCTTTTCGAGGAGTATCGGGTCCAACGGTAGAGGTTCACACAGAGGCCGATTCATGGAGGCTCGTTCTAGATAAGGGCTCCACCTATCTGCTTTTTGCCTATCGCGGAGTCGGCGGCCGTTTAGTCATTGGCGACGACGGCCTATCCGGGCTGCTGCGTCAGCAAGTAGTAAAGAAACTTAAACACGTAGTGGCGGCCAGTCATGAGAGAAATGGCGGGGAGATATACGGACGCGTTGGAGGAGATGTGCTTGGGCCGGGTGTCTCTGGTATTCATGTTCGTGTCTCCGGCCCCAACGAAACCTATCATGCGGTGACGGACTCTAAAGGGTGGTTTCATATACGGGTCCCAGCAGGGAGGTATTCCGCGGTAGCAACCGATCCGGCTGACCCCGGAAATCCAATGACACCATTCGATTTATCTCGGGATAATCCAGACAATTTCCGTGTACTGAACGGTGAATGTGCCGAGATTCAATTTCGGTATTGAGAGATTCAGCGAGGAGACGCGGGTCAGGTTGAGCTAGCCCGTCTTTTCCGGACATCAAACAAGCGCGCAGATCCGGGGTCAGGTCTTGCGTTTTGCCCTTGCTTGTGTGTTTGAAGCAAAACGCCGACCCGTAAACAAGGAAAATAGCTATACTTGAGAAAAAGTAGGGGGAGCCGCGTTGAGTCAGCTATTGTTAGTAGGGCGTCGATATTTTCTGCCCGTGCTGTACGCTCTCGTGCTCACAGCCTGTGCTCACGCTGTGCATTCCGATGGCTGGACTCGGATTGAAGTTTCAGGGAAAGCGCTTACGCGCTCGGCTTTTGATCATACGCGACCGCCCAGGGTAGCCGGAAACGCGGTTTATAGTTATCTATACAGCAGCAACTTGGCAAGAATCCCGTTAGACGGTTCTGCTCCAGAGGAGATCGGTCTGCCCGGGAATGCCTATGGCTTCTCTGTGGATGCTCATGGACGTCTCTGGGTAATTAGCTATGAACCCCTGTCTCATAACATCTATTTAATGACAGGACTGGAATCGGATAGCGTTTTGGGCGGTTGGATATGGAAGGTCAGCCCTCCACTTCATTTGGCTCCCGCAAGCAACTTTCGAGATGATGAATGGCCGTTCGAGGTCATAGCGGGGGACAATACCGTGTTTGTGCTGACGAACAAGCGCATTGCCGCGTTCAATCCGTCGAATGGACTGTGGCATTCGATGAGGTTGAAGAATCCGCCGAAAGTCCTGTTTTTTGATAATCCGACCGCTATCGTGAGGGGCGACAGATGGGTATGGATTGGAGACGATGGAGGCGAATATGGCGGGACTCTGTACAAGATTGACGCCCGAACTGGAGAGATGGATACGGTTGACGACCGTCATGCAATCACCGGCATTCTCCCAGTTCAAGGACAGTCAGGCTGCGTTTACTATTCGAGCGGACTAGCCCACTTGTTCACTGTAGAAGGTGCGATCTTTCGAAGCTGTGGAGGGAAGCCGGTCAAGATTGCGGAGACGAAAACCCCGATTTGGGGGCTATTGAAATCCGACAACAAGGCCTACGCGCTAACTCAGGGCGCCTTGATCCCGCTGGACCATGGCCTGCCTGTATTTAAAGAAAAGATCGGATTCCCAAAGAAATTCAAGTATCAGTTGGCAGGGATACCAGCTCTGGTTATGTCTGATGTTTTGGTTGTTTATTCCGGAGCAAGGGGAGAGGTGTCGACAGCCGGCTGCACGCCATACGCGACCGTCCTCCCTGATGACGCCAAGGTGAAATTGTCCGCCTATAAGCCACACGGCACGACTCCAAGAGACGAATAGAGAGCAGGCCACGGTTTTTGCCGGTTTTATTGGTGATCGAATAAGGACTCCCGGCCCCTTTTTTAGCGCCGGTTTTTGGTAAAGTTCTTGTCTAGGTGTGCTTGCTATGCGCTTCGGCCAAAGGGGGAGAAACCAGTGAAAAAGTTGACCTTGATGCTGTTGTTTGGATCAGCCGTCCTTCTTGGCGCCTTCTCCGGTTCGGGCGTCGCGTTCGCCTCCGGCAGCGATAGTGCAGATCAGAACAAAATACTCGATCATTGCCAATACGTTCCATTGGCTACCAACCTGGCGTTTCCGAAAGAATTCGGCGCAAAGAACACGACCGTTTGCGTCGATATCCCCGTCCATGTGCAAAAAGCGAAGATGGTGTTCAATATGGATACCGATACGGTTGATGGCAAGGGTAATTCAACCGGCTTGAAGCACATGGTCATGATGGGTGCGGTCATGAAAGACGCGATAGAGAAGGGCCAGATCAAGCCTGGGAATGTTGACATTATCGGTATCGTGCACGGTTCAGCCTTGAAATGGTTGATTAAGCCCGTTTCCCCGCAGCAGAAGAAGTGGATCGAAGCCATCTTCAAGCTCAAGCGGGAAGGCGTCAACATTCATCTCGAGGTCTGTGCCGCCGCCATGAACGGTGCCCATCTGACGAAGAAGAATCTCTTCTCATACGATGCCAAAGGCAACCCCGACCCGAAAACCGGAGGCCGAATCTACGTGAACCAGGGCGCCTTTGCCCGCGAACTCTATCTCCAGAATCACGGCTATGCGTATTTCGAAGAAGGCTATAACTACCACGGAAAAAAATAAGAAATAACTGAGCACGGAACCATGCTTTTCGTATTGGAGGCAGCCTGTAAGTTGGGTTGACGTAGAACGGTCAGCTGGTGAGCTATGCACGGTCCGGGGTTCCCTCAGACGACTTTGGTATGGTATACATCGAAACTCGTCTGCGCCAAAACTCACAAAGGCTGGCGAGCTGTAGGGGAATCATAATGCCTATTCGTTTCAAGTTATTCATTGCCGCCTGCGCGTTGGTTTTATTGTCGACGTCTGCTCCGGGCCGGGCACAAGCGGTCCGGCCTGCAGAAGCATCAGGATCGGTAGCGCCGCCTGCTGCAGCTACTGCGCCTGCGCTAAATTGTGGTTTGTCCCCGGTTTTCCCACAAAGCACCTCTACCTATTTGTCGATTGAGTCTCCTGACGGTTTGAGGTTCTTGAAGTCCACCGTGCCTTTAGCCGCAGAGTCAAATCGGAAAACATTTTTATCTACAAATCGGTGCAGAGTGATATTGACGTAAGTGGTTTCATTTGGGGTTAATATTTTCTCGGCAGTGATGCCGTCTGAATGGAATTCGGCTGCACAGTAATACGAAAAGCCTTCGGCTGGACGAGCCACAACGCGGAGTCCGAATTTGCCATCTTTAATTTCACCCATTTTGTTTGCGTCTAAGTAATAGACTAGCCGGCCGGTCTTTTCATTCATCTGCCTGTCCTTAAAAAAACCTTTTGGTAGTTTTTGCGGCTGATACTGGTTCCCAGCAAGAAGGAAAAGGTCGTAATCGTTCTCTTTGATCTTTTCACCCTGATCGTCTTTAATGTTAAAAACAAGCATGCAGTACCTGTCACCTCCAGCCTGCTGTTCTTTGGTCTGCGACGCAAGTTCTTCTGCTCTGTCCTGATAATCTTTCTTGCTCTTCACCAGAAGACATTTCAAAATGTCCTTGACAACTGGAGCGCTAGTATCTCCAGCCTTCACGCTTCTCATGATGCCCATTCTTTTTCCCGAGTGACTGTAAGAATTAAAGACACCGAGCGGTACGGGGGCCGGTCTTCTGACGTCGCCAGTCGGCTCCAAGGCAAAAGTAAGCGGCCGTTTCCGGATTATTTTATTGGGATCATGGTTTTGGGTGAGTGAGAGATAACGGTAGTTCATATTGGCGCCCGAGACGCGAACAACGCCATCTGAGCCTTTTTCAACCAAATAGCTGTTTAAAAAATCGTAAAATTTAGTGTCAATTTTCTGCCCGACCAAAACGAAAGGATAAAAGGCATTGTCAGCATAATCGTAATCAAGATACCGTTCATTCAATGCCCATTGACCGTCGCTTCCGAGACATAACCAATCCAGAACTCGCTGTCCTGGCTCGATTCCCTGGAACCAAGCCTCGATCCGGCCTACCCTGGCTTTCCCAAGTTTTGCCAGAGATGAGCCATGATTTGCCGGAGCCAGCATAATCAGATGATTTAGAGGCAGTTCTTTAAGCTTTTTTGCCCCGTAGTATTTGTCGACCCAGCTCCTTACGACAGGACCTCCTGTTGAGTGGGTAATGCAAGAAAAAGGAGTGATGTGGTTTTTATCGTTGCCCGGCAAGTCACGTAAAGCCGTGTCCATTGCTCGGGATATGTCCTCCATCGTTACCTGGTCATGAAAGCTTATATAGCGCCCAAGAAAAAGATGCTGAACATCGATGTCCAGGTTATATCCATTGGCAGCCTTTGACATTGCTGCGGGTAATTCCCCATAGGTATTGGTGTTGGTCACGCTCCAACCATGAACAAATACAATTCTCATCTGCTCCCCCTTTTGTTTATATGCCAAGCTTGAAATATACCCGGAACATTCGATAATCCTCCCTTTTTAGCGGCGGCTGGAGGTGGAGTCTAGGCCGCCATGGCCAACTTCTGTATGGGCGTCACGCCGCCCAAAGCCATGTTGAGCCGTTCATGATTGTACGCGCATAGTCAGCGACAAGGGGTACGTGGCCGGGCCTCGCATCAGTTGCGGGGCCAGCCATGGAGCAGAGATCCGGGGCCAAGTCTTGCGTTTTGCCTATCCGATTGTCACGCATGGGTTAGGAAAGGCTCTGCCAAAGAACGAAGCATTGCTGGTTCCGTTTTTCCCCGACGTTTTAGTGAGTGAACCGATGAAAGGCGAAGATACCCGGGAAAATTTCGGCGAGGCTTTATACGGGCGAATACAAGAGCTTGGTTAGGAAGAGAAATTTGCCGAATGGGACTGAACCGGTTCACTTGGCCTGTGACCAAAGGCAACTACGCATTAGGTAATAAGAGATTCGAAGAAGAAATTGAGCGGGCGCTCAAGCGGAGGGTGACACCGGGGGAAGGACGGGCGCTCTTCTACAGGGAACTGAGCCATGGCATCTCGAGAGGTTCGGGCTCGAGCATCTCGATGAACCGGCGTGGTGCCGGGGCGAGGAATTTCCCGCGGCGCACCACGATGCCGTAGGTGCGCGGGGCCAGCCACGGGTCCATGCGAAAGCCGGGGAGCGTATCGTCCGGCTGCAGGCATACGCCGGAGACAATGGCGCAGCCAAGGCCCAGGCCCACATAGCGTTTGATGATGTCCCAGCCGCCGGTTTCCAGCACGACGCGATAGCTCACCCCCGCGAGCCGGAACATGGCATCGATCATGTCTGCGGTGACGCCGTTATGCGGTGGGGTGATAAGAGGGTAGGGGGCAATGTCGACAGGTTGTGGTGCCTCCAGTTGCGCCAGCGGGTGATCGGGTGGGGTGATCAGCACGTGCGAGAACGAAAACATCGGCTGGTAGTGCAGATCGTCCGGAACCTCCAGCATCGGGCCGATGGCAAAATCGGCCTCGTCGCGCCGCAACAGGCCCAGTCCGTCGCGGCCGGTCACGTTGTCCAGACGCAGATCGACATCCGGGTGTTCGCGCGCGAACCGTTCCACGTAGCGGGGGAGCAGGTGCAACAGGGTTGAGCCCGAAGCCGCGATGCGCACCTCGCCGCCCTCGATTCGTCCCAACTCTGCGCGGAAGTCGACCGGCAGTTGACTCAGCGCTTCGATGACCGGGAGCGCAAGCGTGTAGAGCGCATTGCCGGCCGGCGTGAGCGTCAGTCGGGATCCGCGCCGCTCGAACAGGATCTCGCCGAGTTCTCGCTCGAGCGTCTGCACATGCTGACTAACGGCGGGCTGGGACAGCCCCAAGCGATCCGCGGCAGCCGTCATCGAATGATATTGCGCCGTGAGGCAGAAGCTGCGCAGGGCCGGGGCGCGTTGAAGGGTGTCGGTGCGACGTTTCTGCATAAGTAATGCTTATGAAGCAAATAAGAACCATGGGCTAGCATTATCACCCAACAGACGTTTGAATGGAACCCAAGGCAATACAGGATCTGATCATGCCGCAGGGTGTTCCCTCTCATCGCGAAGATTCGCCGTTGGATATCGGCGCCCCCGAGGTTGCGGAGGCAAGCCATGTGCTTGGCGTCGAGGCCGCGCAATTCGTAGCGGAACTGACCGAGCGCTTCCGGCCCCGGATCGACGCCTTAATGGCGGCACGCGCGCAGCGACAGGCCGAATTTGACGCGGGCGCGCGTCCCGATTTTCGGGCGGATACGGCCGATGTGCGGGCCGGGGAGTGGAGCATCGGCGCCATTCCTCCGGATCTGCAGGACCGTCGTGTGGAGATCACAGGGCCGGTCGATCGCAAGATGGTTATCAATGCACTCAATTCGGGCGCCAAGGTATTCATGGCGGATTTCGAGGATTCGCTGGCGCCGACCTGGGAGAACGTCGTTGGGGGGCAGCGCAACCTTTATGATGCGGTGCGCCGTACCATCTCCTTCACCTCGCCCGATGGGCGCGAGTATCGGTTGAACGAGCCTACAGCCGTGCTGATCGTGCGCCCGCGTGGCCTGCATCTGCCCGAAAAGCATGTGCACTTCGACGGACGCCCGGTGCCTGGGGCGTTGTTCGATTTCGGTCTTTATCTGTTCCACAACGCGCGGGCACTGGCCGAGCGCGACACAGGACCCTACTTTTATCTGCCCAAGCTCGAAAGCATGGAAGAGGCCGCCCTGTGGGCGGACGTCTTTAAGTTCGCCGAGGAGCGTTTGGGGCTTGTTCACGGCACGATCAAGGCGACGGTGCTGATCGAGACGATTACCGCGGCCTTCGAGATGGACGAGATCCTCTACACGCTGCGCGATTACATCGTGGGCCTGAATTGCGGACGCTGGGATTACATCTTCAGTTTCATCAAGAAGTTCCGCGCCGACCCGGCCTTCGTGTTGCCCGATCGGGCCCAAGTCACGATGACACGGCATTTTCTGCACAGCTATTCGCGCCTGCTCATCAAGACGTGCCATCGGCGCGGCGCTTTTGCCATGGGTGGCATGGCAGCGCAGATTCCAATCAAGAGCGACCCCGCGGCGAGCGAGGCGGCGCTGGAGAAAGTGCGTGCCGACAAGGAGCGCGAGGCGGGCGATGGTCATGACGGCACCTGGGTTGCGCATCCTGGCCTGGTCCCGGTGGCTCGCGAGATCTTCGATCGGCTGATGCCGCAACCGAACCAGCTTGAACGCCGCTTCGACGATCTGGAGCTCAGCGCCGATGACCTGCTGGCGGTGCCGCAGGGCACCATCACCGATGCCGGCATCACCGGCAATGCCGCCGTGGCGGTGCAGTACCTCGCCGCCTGGCTTGCCGGCAACGGTTGCGTACCGATTAACCACTTGATGGAGGACGCGGCGACCGCCGAAATTGCCCGCACGCAGTTGTGGCAATGGAGCCGGCATGGCGCGCGCAGCGAAGACGGCGAGCCCGTGACCGCTGCGCGCGTCAGCGCTGCTGTCGATAAGGCGGCCGAAGAGCTTATTGCGCAAGACATCTTGCCGAAAGCGGCCGTGACCGAAGCGGCCGATCTGATCCGTTCCTTGACCGGCGCTGAGGAGTTCGCCGAATTCCTCACGCTTCCCGCGTACGACCACCTGGCCTGAACGGCGGAGGATGCCATGAACTGGAAAACCGATTCGACCGTAGCCCACGAGCTTGAGACCCGCTGGGCCCAAGACCCGCGTTGGACGGGCATCGAGCGGCCCTATGCGCCGGAGGACGTTGTGCGCTTGCGCGGCACTTTGCCGATCGAATATTCGCTTGCGCGGCACGGCGCCGAGCGGCTGTGGCGCGAGATGCACAAGCAAGACTTCGTGAACGCGCTCGGCGCGATCACCGGCAATCAGGCCGTGCAGCAGGTCAAGGCGGGGCTGCCCGCGATCTACTGTTCGGGATGGCAGGTTGCCGCCGACGGTAACGGTGCGGGCGAGACCTACCCCGACCAATCGCTGTATCCGGCCGATAGCGTGCCGATGCTGGTGACGCGAATCAATCGCGCCCTGGAGCGCTATGATCACATTGCCCACAGCGATGGCATGGAGATCGATGATCCGTATGTGCCGATCGTTGCCGACGCAGAGGCCGGCTTCGGCGGGGTGCTCAATGCCTATGAACTGATGAAGGGCATGATTCGCGCTGGCGCCGCGGGCGTGCACTTCGAAGACCAGCTCGCTTCGGCGAAGAAGTGCGGGCATATGGGCGGCAAGGTGCTCGTGCCGACCAGCGAGGCCATCGGGAAGCTGGTTGCCGCCCGCCTTGCGAGCGACGTGCTGGATGTGCCTACTGTGCTCATTGCACGCACGGACGCCAATGCTGCGGCACTACTTACCTCGGACGTGGATCCCCGCGATCACGACTTCCTGACCGGCGAACGCACGGCCGAGGGCTTCCATTCGGTGCGGGCTGGGCTCGATCAGGCTATTGCGCGCAGCCTGTCCTATGCGCCCTATGCCGACATGTTGTGGTGTGAGACCGCTACGCCGGATCTCAATGAAGCGCGGCGCTTCGCCGAGGCGGTGCACAAGAAATTTCCCGGCAAACCTCTAGCCTACAACTGTTCGCCTTCGTTCAATTGGGCCGCGAAACTCGACGCCGGAACGATCGCTCGCTTCCAACGCGAACTTGGGGCCCTGGGCTACAAGTTCCAATTCATTACGCTTGCAGGCTTTCACGCACTGAACTTCTCCATGTTCGAGCTCGCGAGCGGCTACCGCGAAAGTCAGATGGCGGCCTACGTGGAACTGCAGCAGGCCGAATTCGCCGCCGCCGAGCATGGGTACACGGCCACGCGGCATCAGTGGGAAGTCGGTACGGGTTATTTCGACCAAGTGGCACAAACCATCGCCGGAGGGAAGTCTTCGCTGGCGGCGCTTACCGGCTCTACGGAAGAGGCGCAATTTCGCGAAAGCGCGTAAGGCGACCGGATTGGTGGTTGCCATGGAGGGTGACCCCGAGCCGGCCCGCGTAAGCGGATCCGGGATCAGGCCTCGCATTGCAACATGCGAGTTGTGGGGCTAGCTCAGCCTGTCCATGGTTTTCTCTTCGCCTACTTCTTTAATCTGGTTTCGTGCCCTTCATTCATTGTTGTCCAGTGCTTGCCGTCAAGCGAGATCTTCTCCTTGAAATCTATTGCATCAGGACCTTTGAATGTGTTCGTAATACGGTCATACACGGCCTTTCCATCCGGAGCGGTAAGTTTGGCCGAATAGGTCCACCCTTTTCCCGCGGTAGAAAGTTTCATTCCGCTTGTGCGATGGCCGCCGTTTTGCGTTATGAAGTAGGCATAAAATTCATGTGCACCAGCATCAGGTGTATAAATTATCAGTCGAGATGATTTTCCGTTTTTCACCTCATTGCAGACATAGTAATTTGGGGTGTTCCAGCAACGTGTATCAAGCACAATCGAATCGGTATGCGGTTTTGAATATTGCGTCCGGAAATAAGTCGTTTTGATTTTCCAAGTGCCGTTGTATACAGACAGTTTTGCCAGTCCGGTCGATGTTGTCTCATTATGTTGAGATGCCTTGCACACGGTTGACGTCCCTAGAAAAGCCACCGCTATAGTCGCCGCCATGATGCTTGTGTAAGCTGTCTTCATATGTTTGGCTGTCATGTATCTGCTCCGCTTTCGCGTAACACAAATTATTTACGCTAAATTCATGGGAATCCGGAGATTATCAGGATCATCGGAAAATGCCAACAAGATTCCGGGCCAGGTTTTTTTTTGCCCGTCCCTGCAATAGGAACCGTTCGTGTTTAGCTACTCGGGATTCCAGATGATTTCCCAAGGATGGCCATCCGGATCCTGGAAGTAGCCCGAGTAGATTCCCCAGGGACGTTCACGTGGTGGCTCCGTGATAATCGCTCCAGCCACCACGGCCAGGTCGATCAGCTCGTCGACTTCTGATCTTGATTCAACGAGGTGTCCGAGACTGAATTCGGTTGCGCTTTTCGGATCCAACGGACGATTTGCGTCTTTGGCAAGCTCCTTCCGTGGATATAGTGCAAGAATCAAATCGTCGTTCAGCCTGAACATGACGACAGCTCCGGCAGCATCCTTGTCATCCTCTTGATACTGGGTCGCCATGATGCCTTTTGTCTGCCATCCCAGGCCGTCTCGATAGAACTTCAGAGACTTTTCCAGGCTGTTTATGCCGAGGGTCACTACTGAAATCTTCGGTTTCATGGGTTGATCGCCTGCTTATGGGCGGATCCCAATGTCAATAATAGGTGAAATAATCTCGGTAATGTGACTGCCTCGCATTCCCCTGGAATACGGTGGCAGGTGCCCGGATCCACGGTCGGATTTTGCGTTTTGCCCCGCGTTTTTATCCCCTTTTTATTCTGCTTTCATCTTCGACGATTTCAGCCAGCGGGAAGAACTTCCCCGATATCCAGCTCGTTGCCGTCCGGGTCGGCCACGCGGAAGTCGCGTAGGCCATAGTGCCGGTCGCCGATGGGAACCACGATCCGCGCTCCGGCCTGGTGGATGCGTTCGTAAAGGGCCTCAATCCCGGTGACGCGCAGGTAGACCCGCGATGGGCCCGCGGGCTGCGCGTCCGCCCGCTGCGCCAAGGTGATCTCGACGCTGTCGCGGCAGACCGCGGCCAGTGTCGGCGGTGAGCCCCAGGTCCAGGCGATGTCGAAACCCAGCGTGGTCTGGTAGAAGTCGAGGGCTTGGCCGAGGTCATCCGTGGCGAAGGCCGGCGCGATCGATTCGAGACGTGTCGCTGTCATGAGGTTGCTCCATGGTTGGTATTGGCGTTTTCGGGGTCGGTGGCCGAGTTGCCGATGTTGGTGCCAATCCGCCACAGCACCCCGCTTGGGTCAGTCAATATGAAGTCGCGGATGTGCCACGGCCGGTCGGCTGGCGGTTCCGTGCGTACGCCATAGCGTTCAGCCAGGCGCTGCGTCTGCACATGTCGCCACCAGGCGTCCACGTCGACGACCAGCAGATGCATTCTGAAATGTCCGGTGTATGTAACGCTGGATACGTTTTCCAGCAAGAAACTGCACTGGCCGGCATGGAGGTAGGCGAGATCATCCGCGGACCACGGGATCGAGAATCCGAGTTCGGCATAGAAGCGCTTCGATAGCTCGAAGTCCCGCGCGGGGACGAAGGCTTTGATCTCGACGGTAGCGAGGTTCATCGCACGCTCTGGGGTTGTTGTGTGCATGCTCAAAACACCATGACATGGTCGACGAGGTGTCGGCCGTCTTGCTCGAGCAGCACCATCTCGGCGACGAATTCGCCGGGCTGCTGAGTAAAGCGTTGCTTCCAGATCAGCGCCACAGAGTCCGGCCGGCGGAACAGGGCAACAAATTCGCGTTCGGCGAAGAAGCCCTTTTCGCTCTGGTAGCGGTGGCAGATGGCGTGAAGTTGCTCGCGCGTAAGCATGGCTTTGAGGCGATCAGTGAAGTCGCGAACGTGGCGCTCGTAGTCGATTGCGGTCGAGGCGTTCATCAGGTTGTCCATGATCGGAGTGGCGATTGCCAGGATCTCCTCGTCCGATTTGTCGGCCAGGCTCATGCCGTACTCTTTTGCTGCGATCATTTCTTGACTGCTCCGGTTTCTTCGCGGCCGATGTCGATCAAAGCGGCCAGGGTCTTGCGGGTGCGTAGAACGTTTTCGGCGCCAGCGCGCGCCTGCAGGGCCTTATCAATTCGCTGCCGGGCGGCGGCCTGGATGACCGCGGCATGGTTACCGCGCTCGGTCAGCGTAACGTTGAGCCTGCGGCGATCCTCCGGATCGGTCGTGCGCTGAAGGTACCCACGCATGACCAGGGTGTCGACCAGTTGGCTGGCGGCTTGCTTCGATACGCGCAGGTCGCGGATCAACGCGCTCAACGGCACTCCCTCCTCACCCAGGGCCAGCCCGCCGATGACATAGAGTCCGTTCCTGGGGATATCGTCGTAGCCGGCTTCGGCGAGGGCACGACGCATGGCTGCCCCATACGTAACGCGGGCATGCCGCAGCAGGGCGGGCAGGCTGATCTCGGCGTGTAGGTCTCGAGTATTGTCCATGGGCAGATAATAAGACAACAATTATTGACTGTCAATAATATTGACTAATAGCCCATAATCGCTCTGGGACTGAATACTTGGTTGCGGCGAACGATTCGCAAAAGAGTCCAAAGGATTCGTAGAGAAACAGGTTCTGGCCGTACATTTAGCTATCAGGCTTGTATTTCTGATTTTCCAGCTCCCGGGCCACGGCAAGCGCCATCAAAAATATGCGACCTGGCAGCTGAGCTCTGGGCCGCGATACGATATTCTGGATTCAGTCGTCGTGCACACAGTACTGTCATGAAAGAGAGCGACTGGAAGCAGTTCAAGGTGATAAAGGAGAAAGCCATAGAGCGGTTTTGTACTTTCGTCTTGGAAGAGTTTGAAGAGGTAATAGCAAACCGGGAAGAGCATCCCCACAATCGTTATCTGTTGCTTTATAAGCTCGTCGAGAATCGCGACAAGGAGATGTCGCTCATATTTGATGGCCACAGCCGGTCCCGCGCGGCAATTCAGCTTACGGTTATTAGGGCGAAGGGACTTGTGGAGGAGTCATTGTTGGACGGGTTGTCAGAAGACTTTCTTACACAAACGGATCCCGTGCGGCTTGGCTGGGGTAGGGGCAGCCCCAAAAGGTAGGTCTCAAGGCGGGGCTGGACCGTGAAGCATCCGGGGCAGACCGATCAAGCCCGGTCTGCCCCGTTGCTCGACACCTTGTTCCTGTTCGGGCTGATCGTGGCCTTTTTCACCCGATACTGCGGCGTCGAAGCGGCTCCGCCGAAGCCGGAAGGCGGGCTTCACGACTCCGGAGTCATCCGATAAAGCGGGAGGGATAAACGGGGGAGTGAGTCTGAGCTATCCCTACGAATCAAGTGTCGCACAGCCACGGTATGTGAAATGACATGACACAAGTTCACAGGTTGGGCTTCCTGCGCCAGCCCAACCTACAGGCCTATGGTTTATCGCCGATGAGTATCCAGTCCGCAGGCGCCAGTGCCGTCCATGACGCCGGCGAGCGCGGCAATTTCGGCGGGTTCGAGAGAGGTAAAGCCCGGTTGTTTCCCGGCGCCGGGCCAGAGTTCGACCGAACTCGCGTGCAGCTTTTTGGCCATGGTCACCGCACCACAGAATCCCGTCGGCCCGGTCACGAAAGCCGGCGATGCGGTCTGGAAATCCACCTTGACGCTTGGATGGCGTTGATGGAGCCGGTCGATGAAATCATAAGGAAATATGAGCGCTGGTCCCTCTTTGTACAGCGCCTGGTTACTCAGTACACACCGGCGTGACGCTACGCACCGTTTCATGACGGCCCGCGTCGGGCCGTCCAGATTGCAGAAGCGCCAGTTTCCGTAAGTGATCCGCTGGCAATGCGCATTGTTTGTGCCTCGACTGGCGGGCATATAGAGCTGCAGCGGATTGAAGGGGTAGTCGACGTAAGTTCTATGCCAAGCGGCATAATCGCCGATCGCGCCTTTCAGGCAGCGGATTTCTTTCTTCCACGAATAACCCGCCTGCCGGAGCGATACGAAGTTTGCGCTGATCGCCTTGTTCGCGGGGCTGATCCACTGTACGAAGGGTTCGTCCGTTGCCCAGGCACAGGAGGTTACCGCCACTTCGCGGATCAGCGGTTCGCCGTCATATTCCCTCGCCAGGGCGGCCTGCATATTCCGCCATGCCCGCCGATAGGCGTTTGTCCAATAGCGGCCGAGCGACTGCGGGGCTGTACCGTGCACCACAACGGGGATGTTTACGGGGCCGCCGGCCAGGTTTTTGGCCCAGAATGGCGCGGCAAACCCGCCCCATACACGGAGCTTCACGGCCAGCGGCCTGCCGCGGTGCGCGTCGTTGTAGCGCCGGACCTGCACCAACGCGTCATCGATGTAACCGGTTTGCAGGCGCGGCAAGCTTTGCGCTTCCGGCGGGTCCGGCTGTAACTGGGTCCAGGTCACGTTCAGGACGATGCCGCCGAACTGTCCGGGAAACAGTTTTACGTTGTCCAGCGTGAAATCCGCGGGCGTGCCGTCCCGGTAAAAGCCGATGTCCTGCATATCCACCAAACCTTGTACCGGTGGCTTGAGAGTCGCGCCGGCCGCCCGTGCCGGTGGCGGCCCCGAAAAGAGCAAGCCCAGGGCTGCAAGAGAGGAGAGGAGAATCGTGCGCATCGTCATAACGGAACCCTCGTACAATGACTATCCGGCAGTGCCCGAGCGGACATACTGCAAGCTTAATATACGCCGCTTGTACCGAGGTTGAGTATGGAATCTGAGGTCAGGTTTTGGGGTCGGGTTCGGGGCCAGGTCTTGAGTTTTGAAATGATGTTGGGCTTCTTTCATCTGGGGAAAGCACGGTGGCCAGGGATGCTCGAGATAGTTCATAGGGGTTCTAATGTCCGGTATGCACGAACCGGCGACAAGACTGGCTCTGCCCGCTTAAAAAACGGGTGACTTGACGCAGAGTTGTCTGCACAGATTCCCCCGTCTTTTTTAGATGAGCCGTGATTATCATGCTCTGGCAGCTCAGCTGGTGCTTGATCCGCCTGGATCTGATTCGTCAGTCACCTTTGAGATAATTTGTGGGACAAGCCTTTCCGAGAATCCTGCGGCGAAAGACCAAAACAGGAATTTGGCCAAATCCGAGCCAGTGCTGGGGTATGTGTTTGTAAACAAACTGAGTACGAAGTGGTTGTCGGGACCCGATTTCGGCGGTGATGGCATGGAAAAATGGGGGAACATAGTCCCGGTGAGGATGCCCGATAGAAATATGGCGTACAGCACCAGTGCGAATACTCCGCCGAATATCGGAATCAGGAGTATCTGAAACCAGGATTCTGCCAGCAGCTCCAGCTCCTCGTCTTTAACTTTGTGTATGCGTTGCTGAATGCTTACGAAACCTCCGATGATTCCGCATAAGAATGCAGCCCAGGCCAACATGAACCGCTCGTTGAAAATGTAGGCGACGGCAAATAATCCGGCGAAAAGCAGGACGGCGGTCGCAGTCATGATAATCAGGCGCTTAGTCAGCTTGTGGAGATTCTCGACCCGTGACATGAGTAATCCCTCCCGCGAATTGTTCGTGCCACATTAATCCTGAACGCCCAAGCATAAGAAGGGTGGCTCAGAATTACAGGGGCTTTTAGGCCTTGTGTCTCATATTATCCAGTAATAAACTTCGTGAAAAGAGTTACCCATCCAGCCAGTAATCGAATGCTGTGCCGCCGGAACCATCGGCGGCACGGCAAAGCTCAGGCATGAGGGCAATACCGGCAGTCCGCCGTACTTTGCCGTTTCCTGCCCTTGAACAACGGGTTTTACCAGGGTGGACGCCCCTGCTTTCGGCGAGGCCATCGGCAGTCGAATAATGAGTTCTCTCCTTACTTCTCGCGAAGAGCGTCTTCTTCATGTGGTGCTAATATACAGTTCGCATCGAATAGTCTCACAGGGCGGCCCGTTACCTTTGGCATCAGGCCTTGAAGCAGCGAAAGGGAGCTAAGAGTATGAAATGTCCAGCATGCGGAAAGAATATGTGCAGTCAAGATTTCGGCGGCGTAAAAGTTGATGTCTGTAGCGATGGCTGTAAGGGGATTTGGTTCGACTGGCTTGAATTGGGCAAGCTGGATGAGAAAAATGAAGGTGTGGGCAAGGCCCTGCAGGACGCTTTGCATTCACCCAGGGTTAATGACGCAAGCCGAGGCGAGCTCATGTGTCCCAAGTGTGGCATTTCCATGCATCGGCATCTTTATGAATCCGACAAGGAAGTGAACGTCGACGAATGCTATAAGTGTGGCGGGTTTTTCCTGGATTCCGGTGAGTTGACGGAAATCCGTGATCATCATATGAGCGAGCAAGAAGAAGAGGCATACGCGCAAAAACTGTCGGACGAAGTGCCTGCATACCAGCAGGGATTAAAGGATCTCGAAAAAGAAAAATTGCGGGCAGAAGCGATCCGTCGTTATACGCGGTTTATGCGCGTCAGCTATTACATGACCGGTAGGTGACAAGCATAGGCTTCGGAGACGGGTCTGCCCCAGACTGAGCCAGCCCGGTTTTTGCTTACAAGTGTGTTGCAACCCGTGCAAGAGCGTAGACTGATCAAGCGTCGTGTTTCCGGTGGCCGCGCGCGCAATCAACCCAAACCAGACCGC
>Ga0307440_1000714_pt1 | contig 16488 bp, 17 predicted proteins | sample SalMarWE160410MG_FD_202150 | JGI IMG/M metagenome (GOLD analysis project Ga0307440, IMG submission 202150) | Salt marsh sediment microbial communities from the Plum Island Ecosystem LTER, Massachusetts, United States - WE1604-10 | ecosystem: Environmental > Aquatic > Marine > Intertidal zone >... | reverse complement strand
TGGGTGATTCTGTTGAGATTATCAGTGTCTATAGAAAAGGGAAAATTGAAGCACTGAAAGGCTACATTTCCAACGAGATCGAAGGAGACGGACCTGCCAACAAACTCATCCGAGTCCTCGACCTGGACGGTCATGTCGTGCTGTCCTCAGATTTGGCTCTCTGGGGAAACCTGCCATTACCGAAAGACTCCGATTTGGATCCGAATAGTCCGGTTGTTTGGTCTGTCAGGATACCCAAGAGGCCGCAAATTGAGGCACGGGCCATGGCTTTTCTTGTGGGGAAATACGTTGTACAGGAGGCAGTCCCGGTCGAGTGGAACTCTAGACTCCTAGCCAGGCTTCGCGAGGCCTTTGGAGTAGGACTGCTGCTGACTGTCCTGGTGGCCATCCCCAGCGGCTGGTTCATGGCACGAAGAAGTTCGGCCCAGATCCGAGGGATTGATAGAGTTGCCCGTTCCATTGCGGGCAGCGCAGATCTTAGCCGCAGGGTGCCGCTCAGAGGGACGGATGATGAAGTGGACCATTTGGCAAATACTTTTAATCTCATGGTGGAGCGACTTGAGCGTTTTCTGAGAGAGCTTCATGATATGATGGACAATACAGCCCATGACTTCAAGACACCACTCACCCGTATCAGGGCAATGGCGGAAACCGGCCTTGCCGCAACAAATCATGAAGAGATCCAGGGGACTCTGGTCCAGATAATGGACCAATGCGATCGCTTTCTCTTCCTTCTTAACGCGATAATGGATATCTCGCAGGCGAGGACAGGAATTCTGTCTCTCGAGAAAAAGGAACTGCGGATAAAGGACTTGTTGGTTGGCATTCTGAGCCTTTATAGCAGGGTTGCCGAAGAAAGGGGGATTCGCCTGAATGTCACCTATCCGCCTAACGAAAGGGCTAATCTTTTTGCAGATAAAAAAAGGTTGAGCCAGGCGATAAGCAATATTCTCGATAATGCACTCAAGTACTCTTCTTCCGGAGAAACAGTCGCCCTCTGGACACGGACTGAACCGGGTTACACGGAAATATGCGTTGCAGACAGCGGCCCCGGGATACCCGAGGAGGAAATTCCCCGAATATTCGAGAGATTTTACCGGCTCGATACCAGCCGCTCCACTTCGGGATGGGGAATAGGCCTTTCCCTTGCCAAGGCCTACGTGGAGGCCCACGGAGGCACCATAACGGTCAAGAGCGAGTCTGGAAAAGGAAGCACCTTTTGTATCAGGGTCCCGGCGTAAAAGGTGATTGGCGGGAAATCAAGAGGTTGATGACTTTGTAAAAGTCATCATCGTGCCCATGGACGGATTTTTTAGATTCCATCAAGAAATTGATAGGATAACAAATGTGAACAGGAAAAAAACGCCGTAGCTTGCCAGGACGGCCAAGAAATTCAAGTGGCCGTGGTTCTGGCGAAAGAGACCCCATTTGAAAAACCAGATATTTCCTGCGTGAGCACCTCCCAGGTTCGGGAGAAACCGGTTCACCTCCCGGCAATAGGCACGGTATTTCTCCCCGAAGACGCCTATCAGATGGGCCTCCTCCCGTTTGACGCGATTGGCCATGTAGAAATAATAAAGAACGGTGAAGATCACGAGAAGCCAGATGTTGCCCACAAGGAGCAGGCACCCAAAGAGGAGAAAAAATCGGCCCAGGTACATGGGGTTCCTGACAAAGGCATAGGGACCCTGTATGGCCAGAGACTTGTTTTTGTCCAGTGCCCCGAAACACCAGGATTGAAAGAGGGATCCGAAAAGGGTGACGAGAAATCCCCACAGGAACAGGCTGGGCTTGATGTTCGGCACCAGCAGGACGAGGGCCGCCAGAAAGAGGGGGACCCGGATCTTCAATAGGGTCTTGCGGGCCTTTTTGTTGTTGAATAGTTTGTTTATGCGCTCCATACCTTCTGGAATCATCCGCTATCTCTCCTTGCACGCCGGGCCATATTCCAGGGGGTCACCCAGAAAGATTTGAAAGAACATACAGGAATCCCATTAAAAGCACAATGATTGATACCAGAAACCGACTTCCTACTGCCACCAGTGCCTTTTTCTTGACACAGCAGCCATCATCCTCATAGACTTCCAACGAAGTCGACTTATTCACTGGAGCTCAGGAGGAGAACCTGAGGGTCTTTTTCAGACGCTTTCTCATAGGGCACTTGGCACCCAACTTCTATATGGACGGCTATTTGGGGTTTACGCCTCCAGAAGCCCTGGCGCTCTCTAATGACTACCCATAAACCCCAAATGGGCGTCCATATACTCCGGGGTTTTTAGAAAGGGTCTGAAAAAGAGTGTCAGGTTCTCCTCCGCTTCGTTGCTCATAGGATGTCGCTTGCGGCATAAAGCAGCTCCAAGGGAGGTTCGAAGCCGGCAGGGGGTAAGGGGGTACAAAATCAATGAGAAAAGGGCTTGTTGTGGATTTCCTGATTCCGATCCTGATATTGGCCGGGTTCACCCTCCTTTTTCGGGTTACAAACTATGACATAGAAATTGAGAAACTGTTTTATTCCTCCGGCAGGGGATGGTTTTTGAGGGACGCCAATCCATGGGCCTTTCTTTACCATTACGGCAATATCCCTGGTCTCATCATGGCTTTCTTAGGTTTCCTGGTTTTCATCTTCGGTTTTTTTTACCACAAGATATCACGCTGGCGAAAAATCGGGCTCTTTTTGAGCCTGGTCATGCTGGTGGGGCCGGGGCTCGTGGTTAACGCAACATTCAAACACCACTGGGGGAGACCGCGACCCAGACAGATCCAGGAATTCGGCGGCAACCAGAGATTCCTGCCGGTCTGGCAAAAGGGGATAGGGGGAGAAGGAAAATCCTTTCCCTCAGGCCACGCGTCGGTCGCGTTTTACCTCTTTACACCCTTTTTCTTCCTGCGCAGGAACGGGAAAAAATGGGGAATCTTTTTCCTTTGCCTGGGCACCTCTTATGGCCTGTTCATGGGTGCGGCCAGGATGGTACAGGGGGGGCATTTCCCAAGCGATGTGCTCTGGGCGGGAGGATTCACCTACCTAACAGCCCTTTTTCTCTCTCCGTTTTTCAGGTTTGATGACTTCGCAAAAAGTCATCATCGTGCCCATGGACGTTAGCAATAGTCCACGGACGGACTTCCAAGGAAGTCGTCTCATCCGCCGGAGTCAAGGAGCAGGGCGTGAGACTCTTTTTCAGACCCTTTCTCATAGTGCACTTGGCACCAAACACCGACATGGACGGCTATTTGGGGTTTAATCCGCCCAAACCCCACGCACTTCTATGAATTTATGCTAAACCCCAAATCGGCGTCCATCTCCTTCGGAGTGTTTAGAAAGGGTCTGAAAAAGAGTCTCAGGTTCGGCTCCTCTTCGTTCCCGATAGGTTGCCGAACATGGCATAAACCAGCTTTTTACGATTGTAACTTTGTTGGGTTACCGGCGACAACGTCAAAGGAAACAGGGCTAATCGGTTTTTCCCCCTTGATGTAGAATCCCATACAGGATGGCGGCAAGGGAGCGTTTGGTTTTCCGACTCTTGCGCCATGTCACGGGGTCCACATAATTTGTTCCCAACACCCACATTCCCTTTTCGGCGGCCATAGCCGCCTTTTCAACAGTAAAATAACTGGCAAGATTCAGTCCTTGTGGCGATTTTTCAAGATATACCGCAGCGTATCCTGCACGGAGCATTTCCAGGTTCACGTTTGTCTTGCCGAGAAAAACTTCTCCCCACATCAGTCCATAACTCTTTTCACCATAACCTTTAATGGAAACCTGTTTGTTGAGAATAAGGCTTTCGAGGTACGTTTTTGCCTCGCGGCCAAAGGGCTGGTCCTCTTCACTCTCTCTAGTGGAAAGCTCAGGGGCATCTATGCCGGCGAGCCTGACGGTAAATAGTGCGTCCTGTCCCTTGACCTGGATGGTATCGCCATTGTATGCCTTGATCACACTGAATTCTTCTGCAAATGAGGCAAGTGGGAGCACAAGAAGGATCACAAACAGGAGAAGGCCTGGCCCGGAAAGGCGGCCGATCAAGGTATAAAGGGCAAAAGCAGCGGTCTTCGGCTTCAACATCTCATGGGCCTTTCAAAATACACGCCCATTACCTCGGTATAATTGCCATAAATGGGCCATTTCAACCTGCGTCTAATGCCCATGACATTAAAGGGACTAACCTAGCTTGTCAATAGAGAAGTGACAGGTTTGCGATTTTGTTTCTCTGTCGTGCTGTTACAAGTCGTCAAGACGGTTCTTGATATGCCGTCACTGTTCTGCCTATATTTGGCGGAGTGAGAAAACCGGGCTTGGTAATTGACCCCATGGCGGGTATATGCTAAACCGCTCCATGGAAAGCAGACGAAATCCCGGAGTCTTCTGAAACAACCCGGCAGAGGTATTTCCTATGGACAAACCGTCGATTTTTGACCCTCGCAGTTACTGGTACTGGCTGCCCGCGGCCCTGTTCTTTATGAGTGCACTTATCATCGGGATGGGGGGATACAATCGCACCCTGTTTTTGGTGATTCATCAGGCCGGGTGGCATGTATCTCCCGTTTGCTGGGGGCTTGTCACTTTTTTCGGGGGTACGTTGACGGCCCTCTCCCTACTCTTGCTCCTCGCCAGACGCTACCCCCGGATTCTGTGGGCCGCTCTGCTGGCCGGGTTGATCGCCATTGCCTGGTCCCATGGACTCAAGGCCTGGTTGAATGTCTCCCGCCCCCCTGCTGTGCTTGGATCGGACATGCTTCATGTGATCGGGCCCAGGTTGAAACATGGCTCTTTTCCAAGCGGTCATGCCACAACGGCTTTCACCATTGCCGGAATTGTGGCCATGAACATGAGGAAATGGCCTTCTCGCCTCTGTCTTCTGGCGTGCGCCATGCTTGTCGGTCTCAGCCGCATAATGGTGGGGGTGCACTGGCCGGTTGATGTGCTTGCCGGCGCAGGCGGTGGTTGGCTGAGTGCCGGCGCAGGCATGTGGCTCAGTGGCCGTTGGCCTGGAGGTCTCAAGCTTCGGCGGGTCCTGCTGATACTGTTCATATTGTGCGCTGTGTCAATGTCGCTTGTTGACACCCGCTATCCGGGTGCGCGCTGGTTGGCCATATCCCTTACCCTTTGGACTGTTCCGATAGGATTACTGGCGCTGCGGGCCGCGTGGCGAGGTGAGGCGTGATCTATTCCTTCTGAATCTCCAGATATATGCTGCTGCCAGGCACAAGCAAAGGATCGCCAGTCCTATGCTTATCTTGTTGATGTGGCCCTTGAGCAGTTCCTGGTTCCGGCCGAACCAGAAGCCCGCGAGCCCGAGGACCGTGACCCAGATGGATGCACCCAGGGTGGTGAAGAGGCAGAAGAGGAAAAAATTCATCCTGGTCAGTCCAGCAGGAAGTGAAATGTACTGACGAATTCCCGGCAGCAGGCGCCCGATAAAAGTACTGATGTGCCCGTGCTGCGCGAAAAAAACATCCGCCTTCTGAAGAGCCTTCTTGCTTACCAGGAAATAGCGGCCGTATTTCTCAAAAAAGGGCCTTCCATACCTGACGGCCAGCCAGTAGTTGAATATGGCCCCCAGAAGACTGCCCCCTATCCCGGAAACCAGGACCAACCAGAGAGACATATCCCCCCGATAGGCCAGGTATCCGGCGGGTGCAATCACAATCTCGCTGGGAAAGGGAAAGAAAGAGGACTCAAGGAACATCAAACCCACAATCCCCGGGTAACCCCACTGGTTGACCGTATGGACTATCCACGTGATGACTTGCTCGAGCATTTTCTGTCCCCGGTGATCGGATGTTGTCAATCGGCATTGATGAGTGCAATCATTAGGACAAAAAAGCCCCAGTGTCAACAGTGGATGACGGCCGACAGCCTGTTTTGGGTGCTCCGGGCCGTCAGGCCGGATCAACGGAGATAATTTTAAGGGGTTATGATGATCTCATATCCGAACGCTTAACTCGAACAGATTTATATCCCAGCAAAGCCAGGAAGGGCCTGGGGCGGCATTTGCGGAGGGGAGATCCGCAAGAGCGCTTTTGTCGTGGCCGTAAGATACGAAAACGATTGGTCTCGCAGAAATAGGGAGATTGGATCTTTTGAGAAAGGTCTTTTCCAAGATCTCCATCCCTCAAGAAGTTTTCCTTCCTTTTTTCTGGTCAATCACCCATCGCCCCAATCCTAAAAATTAGGTATGATCCCTTTTCCCTCCTTGGAAATCATGTGGACGGTCTGATATGGGTGAGCGCGGGAGGGTAATGATTGCAATCTCCTTGCTTTTTGAGCAAGTTAAGGGTATCTTTACATTAACAATCAAAATAATCCGGTTGTAAACAGTCATTAGAAAGGTGAGTGCCATCATGGCTCCTTCGGTCAATGAACAGTACATCGTCGACGAAAAGGGGAACCCAACTGCGGTTATCCTCCCGATAAAAGCATACAAAAAGATGCTTTCCATCCTGGACGAAGTTGAGGACCACAAAGAAAGCAGGATTCTTTCTCAATCCACGGAATTCAAAACGCTCGTCAAAAAGGGGTTGGAGGATATTAAGGCAGGCAGAATCAAACCCTGGAAGGAAGTCTGGGATGAGCTATGATGTTCATTTAACCGAGAGCTTCCAAAAATGTGTAAAGGCCCTGAAAAAGAAGTATCCTCACGTCAAGGATGACCTTCTCAGTCAAATCAAGGCATTAGAGAAAGATCCATCTGCTGGAGATCCCATACCGGGTTGGAACAAAGAGATATGGAAAGTCAGGGTAGCCAGCTCTGATGTAAAAAAGGGAAAGCGGGGCGGCTATCGGCTCATCTACTTCTGGCAGGCGGGCGAAATGAAGATCTATCTTCTGGTGGCCTATTTCAAGGGCGAAAAGGCAGAAATCACCAAGAAGGAGATAGAGACTTTGCTCAAGAAGCTTAACGAGGAATTGGGGTAGCTCAGGGGGCAGGAGACAGACCCTGAGTTCAGAAAGTGATCGATGAAATGCGGTTGCGTATGGGTTGCGTTCTGCTGTTAGAAAATGTCAGATTTTGCCGTATTTTACCTTTGTAACCTATTTAACTTATTGACATCGTTAAATTAATATTCCGCTCATAACCCGAAGATCTGAGATTGGCTTATAAGGTGCTGAAAAATGCGAACTGCCCTCCTCCCGAACTCCAGCTCAAGAAAGAAATCAGGCAGATGAAAAATACGGGTTTGCCGTGCGGGCTGTGGGAGAGGGCTATTATGGATTTAACTGGGTCAAATACGTTTATGAAATGACTGTGCAGAAGCGCTGACCCATGCCTGATCATCGCCCGTTTTTGGCAAGCCGCCACAGGGCAACATTCAGGATTTTCCCCACCCCTGGTGGGCAAAGATATGGTACCCGCAACCCTCCCCACTCTTGTCGTCATTGTTGGGCAACCAGTTGCCGCTACAAAATCATGAGGTTGACTTTGGCTTGACACACAAGCCCTCATCACCTATAGTCTGGCCTTAAAAAACGGGTTTCTTATTATCTTATTTTTTCCACCTCATCGTATCTGTCCAAGTGCAAAAAAGCCTCGCTAATCGGAGGGGATAAATGAAGAAATTCACAAAATTCGTCCTTCCCGGTTTGTCGTCACTAGTGACCATTGCCTGCCTCGGGGGCTGCAGCCATATGGTCCTGTTCGATCCCAAGGGACCCATCGGCGATGCTGAACGCTTCCTCATCATTATGGCATTCGCGCTCATGCTGATCGTTGTCATTCCCGTTTTTGTCATGGTTCTCTGGTTTTCCCTGAGATACAGGGCCTCCAATGCCAAGGCGGCCTATAGGCCGAAATGGAGTTATTCCGCCAGGATCGATTTGGTCGTCTGGCTGATTCCCATTGCCATCGTCACGGCTCTTGCATATCTGGCCTGGACCGGCACCTGCCAACTTGATCCGTATAAGCCCATCGATCCCGACGTCAAACCCGTCAGTATCGAAGTCGTGTCCCTGGATTGGAATTGGCTGTTTATCTATCCGGACCACAATATTGCGGTCGTCAACCAGCTTGTTTTCCCCGCCAAAGTTCCCCTGAGCTTCAGACTCACCTCGGACACGGTAATGACCTCCTTCTTCATTCCGCAACTGGGCAGTCAGATATACGCCATGGCGGGCATGCAGACCCGGCTGCATCTCATGGCCGATGAACCGGGTGTCTATGCCGGCCAAAATCAGGAATTCAGCGGCCGCGGATACGCCGACATGCATTTCAAGGCCGTTGCCACTTCCCAAAAAGAATTCGAAGCGTGGGTGCAAAAAGCCAAACAATCATCGAATAAGCTCGATCTTACCCGATATGAGGAACTCGAGAAGCCGAACGTCGGTTACCCCGTCACGTGCTTCTCTTCGGTCAAGCCGGATCTGTTCGAGCATATCCTGAGCAAATACATGGGTTGGATGGGTGAGAGGGGTGAAATGGAAAAGATGGGGAAGCATCCCGGCCCAATGAGCAAGAAGTCCTGTTCCGGGCACAGGAAGACCGCCGTTTTGGAGACAAGTTGATATGTTTGGCAAGTTGAGCTTTTCAGCGATACCTTTCGACCAACCGATCATTATGGGAGCGGTAGGCGGTGCGTCCCTGCTGGCCCTGGTGATCCTGATCCTGATCACTTACTACGGGAAATGGACATACCTTTGGAAGGAGTGGCTGACCAGCGTCGATCATAAAAGGATCGGCATCATGTATATTATCCTGGCCTTGGTCATGCTGTTGCGCGGGTTCTCCGATGCCGTCATGATGCGCTCTCAGCAGGCCCTCGCCGCTGGCGCGTCTCACGGCTATTTGTCGCCCGAGCACTTCAACCAAGTATTCAGCGCGCACGGCTCGATCATGATCGTTTTCATGGCTATGCCGTTTCTGGTCGGGTTGATGAATATCGTGGTGCCCCAGCAGATCGGTGCACGCGATGTGGCGTTTCCCTTTCTGAATTCGGTGAGTTTCTGGCTGACCGCGGCCGGGGCCTTGCTGGTCATGGTATCGCTGGGTGTGGGCGAGTTTTCCAAGACCGGCTGGACAGGGCTTGCACCCCTGTTCGAAAAAAAGTACAGCCCGGGAACAGGGGTGGATTATTGGTTATGGTCTTTCCAGCTTGCCGGCGCTGGCTCGCTGATGACCAGCATCAACTTTCTCGTCACCATCCTGCGGATGCGTGCTCCCGGAATGACGCTCATGCGGATGCCGATGTTCGTCTGGACCATTTTCGCCACCAACGTGCTCATGATGTTGGCATTTCCGGTGCTGACCGTCGCCCTTTTCCTGTTGACACTCGATCGTTATCTGGGCATGCATTTTTTCACCAACGCACTCGGCGGCAACATGATGATGTATACCAACCTGTTCTGGATCTGGGGCCATCCCGAGGTGTATATTGTGATCCTCCCGGCCTTCGGCGTCTTCTCGGAGGTTGTCGCCACTTTTTCCGGGAAACGACTGTTTGGCTATAAATCCCTGGTCTATGCCACGGCGGCGATCATGCTCTTGTCCTTCACCGTCTGGCTGCACCATTTTTTCACCATGGGTGCGGGTCCGAACGTCAATACCTTTTTCGGCATTACGACCATGATGATTGCTGTTCCCACCGGGGTGAAGATCTTCGACTGGCTTTTCACCATGTACCGTGGCCGTGTGAGATTCACGACACCGATGTACTGGACCCTGGGGTTCCTCACGACCTTCGTCATCGGCGGCATGACGGGGGTGCTGATGGCTGAACCGCCCGCTGACTACCTGGTCCACAACAGCCTGTTTCTGATCGCCCACTTCCACAACATGCTGATCCCCGGTGTGCTGTTCGGCTTTTTCGCAGGCTATGCCTACTGGTTTCCGAAGGCCATTGGTTTTCCGTTGGACGAAAAGTGGGGCAAACGCGCATTCTGGTGCTGGCTGATTGGTTTCTACCTTGCGTTTGCTCCCTTGTATATACTGGGTTTCATGGGAATGCCTCGCCGCATGGCACATTATGCCAACCTGGCCTGGCATCCCTATCTGATCATTGCCGCGGGAGGGACCGGGGTAATCCTGATCGGCATTATTTTCCAGATGATTCAATTGTTCGTGAGCATCAGGCAACGCCATGCCACCCGCGACCTGACCGGAGACCCCTGGAACGGCCGGACCCTGGAATGGGCCACGTCTTCACCGCCGGCCGTCTATAACTTCGCGATAACGCCCGTCGTTCATGATATCGACGCCTTTACGGACATGAAGGAAAAAGGCGTCGTTTACCAGAAGCCGGATCGGTACCACGACATCCACCTACCGAAAAACACGGCGGCGGGCCTGATCAACGGCGTATTCGCCTTCATGTTTGGATTCGCCATGGTCTGGTATATCTGGTGGTTAGCCGTCCTCTGCGCCCTGGGCATGCTCTTCACGGTGATTGTCCGCGCAGCCGATGATGACACGCACTATACGGTGCCCGCGGCCGAAGTGGAACGGATCGAGAGCCGGCGGTTTCAGCAGTTGGCGTCCGCCGCCGTGAACCGTCCGGCAGGCAGCCGGACCACGCCGGGACTTTTACCACAGAGGTGAATGATGACAGCTGACACTTCGACCATCGACGCCGTTGCTACCGGAGAATTTGAACACCCGGATACCATCGCGAACCAGGCCTTTGGTTTCTGGCTTTACATCATGAGCGACCTCGTCCTGTTTGCGATGATTTTCGCGACCTATGCGGTCTTGGGTCATAACTATGCCGGCGGCCCCATGGGGAAGGATCTGTTTCACCTACCGTACCTGTTCGGCGAAACCATGCTCCTGCTGTTCAGCAGTGCAACCTGTGGTCTGGCCCTGCTGGCCATGCACAAGGACAAGAGGGGTCTGGTGATGATGTGGCTCACCGTCACGCTCCTGCTTGGCCTCGGATTCATCACCATGGAGATCAATGAGTTTCACCACATGATTCTCGACGGCAACGGACCGGACCGCAGCGGCTTCCTTTCGGCTTTTTTCACCCTGGTGGGCACTCATGGCGCCCATGTGAGCTTCGGCCTGATCTGGATGGCGGTCATGATGGGGCAGGTCATCACCAAAGGGTTGACGCTGCCTGTTCAATCCCGGCTGCTGCGTTTGAGTGTATTCTGGCATTTTCTGGATATCGTGTGGGTCGGGGTATTTACCATTGTTTACCTGATGGGGGTTATGTAGATGAACCAAACACCAATCGACAGTACCGGTGCGGGCAGAGGGAGCTTCAAGTCCTATAGTATTGGGTTCATTTTATCGATCGTTCTAACCGCCATTGCCTTTTTGGCGGTGGTGTGGGTCGGGGGGTTGCCCCGCTGGGCCATATTGTTCGGCATCTCTGGCGCGGCCATTGTGCAGATCCTGGTGCACCTCCATTACTTCCTGCACTTTGACACCTCATCGGCGGCGCGTTGGAATGTGCTGGCCCTGCTGTTCACCCTGTTGATCATGATCATCTTCGTCGGGGGATCGCTGTGGATCATGTCCAACCTGAATTATCGCATGATGTGAGCATGCCTGAAGTGATCAAAAAATATATCCTCATTACCAAGCCGGGGATCATCCTCGGCAACCTGGTCTCCGTGGCAGGCGGGTTTTTTCTTGCCTCCAAAGGGCGCATCGATATCGCCGTTCTGCTGGCAACCATCATCGGCGCATCCCTAGTCGTTGCTTCCGGCTGCGTCTTTAACAACTGCATTGATAGGAACATGGACCGCAAAATGGCGCGGACACGTGACCGTGTCCTGGCCAAAGGGCTCATGTCGCCGGGAGTTGCCGTGCTCTATGCATCGCTGCTGGGTATTGCGGGAACGGCCCTGCTCCGGGCGGCAACAAACATTCTGTGCGTTGCTATTGTGCTGGCCGGTTTTACGATTTATGTGGGCGTCTACAGCCTGTACCTGAAACGCAAATCCGTCTACGGCATGTTGATTGGCAGCCTGGCGGGAGCCGCACCGCCCCTGATTGGCTATTGCGCAGTCACCAGCCGCTTTGACATGGGGGCAGTGATACTGTTATCGATCTTCAGTTTATGGCAGATTCCCCACTCCCATGCCATCGCCGTTTTCCGACTCAAAGATTACACCGCCGCGGACATCCCGGTACTGCCGATCAGGCAGGGAATACCTGCTGCAAAAAAACATATCGTTGGTTACATACTGGCCTTCATGGTGGCTGCGCCGATGCTGACCTTCGGTGGCTATACCGGTTACAGCTACCTTGCGGTTGCGGTTGCAATGGGGCTGGCCTGGCTGTACATGGCCTGGTCCGGCCGCAGGACATCCGATGATCGCCTCTGGGCCAAGAGGCTGTTTGTCTTTTCTATTCTGAGCATAACCGTTTTGAGCATCATGATGGGACTGGACTTCACGATTCCTCCCACATCGGACATGCTCCTGACCTATGCTCCATAGTCAAGCGCGCCGCGCGACACGCGCTTCCATCAATCTTGCAATAGGAGGTGAATGCATGAAATCATTCATTTGGACACTGGGTGTGGTAATCGTGTTGATGATACTTGGGGGAGCGGCCTTTGTTTGGTCAGGTGTTTATAACGTGGCAGCCAACGAGCCCCACTGGGGCGTGACCTTCTGGGTCCTGGACCAGGCGAAGGAGAGATCGATCTCCGTTCACAGCGCTAAAATCAGCCTCCCTTCCTTGAAGGGGCAGAAGATGGTGGACGTGGGATTGCCCTATTTCCAATCCTCGTGCCGATTGTGCCACGGCGCACCAGGTTACAGGCGGGATGATTTTGCCCTGGGCCTGTATCCCATACCTCCGATTCTGACGTCCAACGAGGTCAAGGGAGAAATGAGCGATGCCGAAATTTATTGGGTCGTCAAAAACGGGCTCAAAATGACGGGAATGCCCTCTTTCGGAGTAACGTGCAGCAAAAAGGATCTCTTCGGGATCGTCGCCTTTCTGAGGGTGCTGCCGACTCTGACTCCAGAAGCTTACCGCACCATGGTGAGTTCGGCAGGGCTGCTGCCGACAGTGGGATTGGGGTCAGCCCTTGGCAAATGACAAGATGTTTTGTATAAGTGCCGTTACTGGGCATTAATTTCCGGTTAGGTTATTGCATAACAGTTTGAAATTTGGTGATTTTCAAAATTTGATCCAAGATCTGGACTGGCAATATGGTTGTTGGCGCTTCGGGTCTCATTCTGTATCTTGATACGAAGTTCCCTGCCCCTTTTTATGCTGACTTTTTCGTTGTGCTGCTCACGGCAATAGATGGCAAGCAGGAGGTAGGTGATTAGGCCGGAAAGTATCTGGACCATTAGGCCATACTCGCTTTTAGCAATCAGATCGAGTGTGTAGGGCATTTTTTAACTCCTTGAAATCATTAGAGATGCAAAATTTTCGCCCACGCCCTAATGGGAATGTCAAGCAAAAAATGGCCGCAACTCGCCGATTTTGCTATTTTTTTAACAAAATCATATGCAATTACCTAACCGGAAATTACTGAAAAATATGAGTTTTAAGAATTTGGATCTAAACGATGCCTTGCTAAAAGCGGTTCATGACCTGGGATTTGTCGAACCAACCCCCGTTCAGGCTGAAGCCATCCCTGAAATGATGTCCGGTGACAGAGATCTTGTGGGGCTTGCCCAGACCGGAACCGGCAAAACGGCCGCCTTTGGTTTGCCCATGATTCAGTTGATTGATTTTGATTTAACCCATACGCAAGGTGTCGTCATCTGCCCGACCCGAGAATTGTGTGTGCAGATTGCCAAGGATATTCAGAGCTTCTGTAAATATATCAAAACGGCCAGGATTGTTGCCGTATATGGTGGTGCCGGTATTGAAAATCAGATCCGCCAGATCAAAAAGGGGGTTCAGGTCATTGTGGCCACACCGGGAAGACTGTTGGATCTGATGCGGCGTTCAGTCATCAATCTGTCAAAAGTAGACTATTGTGTCCTGGATGAAGCCGATGAAATGCTGACTATGGGCTTTCAGGAAGATATCGACGCCATTTTGGACCAAACGCCTGCCGAGAAGCGAATCTGGCTGTTTTCCGCTACAATGCCCCGTGAGGTGGCAACCATTGCGCGGAAATACATGCATCGGCCGGTGGAAATAACCATCGGCCGGAAAAATGCCGGCGCCGAAAATATCGAGCACATCTATTTTGTTATTCGGGAAAGCAATCGCTATCCGGCGCTCAAACGCATTATCGATTTCCACCCCGACATCTACGGCCTCGTTTTTTGCCGCACTCGGAAAGAGACCCGGGAGATTGCCGAGAAACTGATTAAAGATGGTTATAATGCCGAAGCCCTTCACGGCGATCTTTCCCAGCAGGTCAGGGAGCAGGTTATGGGCCGATATCGCGCAAAATCCATTCGGGTCCTCATTGCCACAGATGTCGCTGCAAGAGGTATCGATGTTCAGGACATCACGCATGTTATCAACTACAGACTTCCGGATGAACCGGACAATTACACACATCGAAGCGGCCGAACCGGTCGCGCCGGCAAATCCGGCATGTCCGTTGCGATTATCAATACAAAGGAAAACTATAAACTCCAGCAGATCGAAAGCAAATCCGGCATCAAATTTAGTTACGTAAAAGTTCCGGAAGGACGGGCGGTGTGCGAGAATCAGCTTTATGCCATGATCAACAAACTGGTGGCGGTTGAGGTTAACGATGCGGAGATCGGGAAGTTTCTACCGCCCGTATACAGCACACTGGCCGGCCTTACAAAAGAAGCGTTGATCCGGAAATTTGTCTCTCTGGAATTCAACCGTTTTCTGGATTATTACAAAGATACGATTGACATTAATGTGACCCTGGGAAAAAAAGATAAAGATGCCGTCAAGACAGCGCGGGGAAAAAGGAGCGCCAAAAGCCGAACCCTGCCTGGAAAATCAAGACGTTTTTTCATGAACGCCGGAATGCTGGACAATATTGACAAGGGCACGGTTATTAGAAATGTGTGCGACAGATCCGGCATCAGCGCTGATAAAATCGGCAATATAGAAATACGGCGGGAATTCTCCTTTTTCGAAGTAGCGTCCGGCAGTGCTGAAAAGGTGCTCAAAGCGATGAGAGGCGCAAAGATTGACGGTAGGGAGATCCAGATAAACTACGCTGAAGAAAGCGGCAAGAAAAAGGAGCGCACAAAGAAGAAGAGAAAGGTCAAATAGCCTTTCCTTTATAACGCCGCTATGGCGCAAGCAGGACCTGGGCTCCAAAACGCTCCGCCAGATCCGCGCTCAAGCGTTCAGCCGTACGCTCATCCGGAAGTTCCACCATCAACTCTCCTCCCTGACCCAGCACCAGTTGCCCATGCGCTTCCACAACCTCCGCCACCTCAAGGGGCTCAACGGTCCACCAGCCCTTCGTCCGCATCAACAACTCCTTCCCTTTCAGTCGCCTAGGGGTTACCAGGTCAATCGTGCGAAACCATGCCTCCCAGCCTATCTGGGCGGGGGCCTTGAGCACGGGACTCACCGGATCATGGTAAATACGGCACCGTCCGAACAAACGCAACCTGGTCATTCTGGGTCTGTCTCCATGAGCCGGATGATCTTCTCATCTTTCAGGCCGTACGAAGATGGAATTTTCACCCCGCTTTTTTGGATGACAAGGGCCAGGCACGCGACATAAAGAGCGGCTACCTCCTCATCTGAAAGGTCGCTACCTCTCTGCACCGCCCTGCCCCAGTAGTGTTCAAAACTTCTCAGTGACTCTCTGCGCCAGTCTTTCAGCCTTTTATCAAAGGGTGAGAGGGCCGAGTCTCCAAGGAACCCGCTCTGGGCCTCTTCTGCCTTTCCAAAAATGCTGCGCATCCTCTGTACCCCGGGATCGCGCCCCCAATCATCGACAATCATCTCAGTGTCCTGCCTCCACCATCCTTGCTTCCTGTGCTTCGAGTTGAAGGGATTTCACATCAATGGATTAAAGTTTCGTTGTTTTTTTGATCCAAGTCAAGATGACTTTGCAAAAAGTCATCGCCGTGCCCATGGACGGGCACGCAAATCAATGGGGTGCTTTACAACCCGTTGATTTGTAAGGAAACCGAAAACCACGCTTTTCGGTTTCCGTCAGTAAAAAGTGCAGGGACGGACTTCTAAGGAACTCATAGCATTAATTAAGTTCCTTTATCATAGGATGTCGCGAAGTGGCATAAACCAGCTTCCAACGAAGTCGTCTCATCCGCCGGAGTCAAGGAGCCGGGCGTGAGAGTCTTTTTCAGACCCTTTCTCATAGTGCACTTGGCACCAAACACCGGCATGGACGACTATTTGGGGTTTACGCCTCCCAATCCCCACGCGCTTCTATGGATTTACGCTAAACCCCAAATCGGCGTCCATCCCCTCCGAAGTGTTTAGAAAGGGTCTGAAAAAGAGTGTCAGGTTCGGCTCCTCTTCGTACCTCATAGGCTGCCGTTTGCGGCATAAATCAGCTTTTTACGATTCCATCAAGTCAAGGAGAAGAGATTTGCTCTATTGCCCTTTTGTTGACATGGGACAACGCCACTAAGCGGACTATCGTATTTCCGCTCAAAGAGTGACAAGC
>Ga0307440_1000713_pt1 | contig 16490 bp, 15 predicted proteins | sample SalMarWE160410MG_FD_202150 | JGI IMG/M metagenome (GOLD analysis project Ga0307440, IMG submission 202150) | Salt marsh sediment microbial communities from the Plum Island Ecosystem LTER, Massachusetts, United States - WE1604-10 | ecosystem: Environmental > Aquatic > Marine > Intertidal zone >... | reverse complement strand
GACCGGCGAGATCCTCGACGGCCAGCTGTATACCCAGCCCCGCCCGAGAGGTCCCCATGCCCTCGCCGCCGCCGGACTTGGTGCCGAGCTGTTCGGTCCCTTCCACCGTGGGCGGGGTGGTCCCGGCAGATGGTGGATCCTGCCGGAGCCGGAGCTGCACTTTCTTCGCGACACGGAGGTGGGTGTTCCTGACCTGGCCGGCTGGCGCCGTGAGCGTATGCCACGCATCCCGTCGGGGCACCGATTCGAGGTCGTGCCCAATTGGATCTGCGAGATCCTTTCCAGCTCGACCGAGAGCAAGGATAGGGAGATCAAGATGCCGATCTACGCAAAATATGGTGTCGCTTACGCCTGGCTCCTGGATCCAAGAAGTAAGACGATCGAAGCCTACTACCTCGAGCGGGGAAAGTGGCTCCCAGCGGGGCGGTTCATTGGCGACACCGCGGCGTGCATCCCGCCCTTCGACGCCGTTGCGATCGATCTGGCAGTCCTGTGGGACGACGGGAGCGGCGCCTGATCTTCCGCCGGCACCTGCACCCTTGAAGGCAGCACTCCCTCAGAGGCTTTTCAGACCAAGCACGTCCTGCATGTCATAGACGCCCTTCTCCTTGCTGACCACCCAACCGGCCGCCCGTGCTGCGCCCCGGGCGAAGGTCATCCGGCTGGAGGCCTTGTGGGCGATCTCGACCCGCTCCCCTTCCGCGGCGAACCAGACGGTGTGCTCGCCGACGACGTCCCCGGCACGTATGGTCTCGAAGCCGATCGTTCGCCGGTCCCTCGGGCCGGTGCGGCCCTCCCGTCCGTAGACGGCGACCTCGCGGAGGTCGCGCCCGAGGGCGGCCGCCACCACCTCCCCCATGCGCAGCGCCGTACCCGACGGGGCGTCAACCTTGTGGCGGTGGTGTGCCTCGATGATCTCGACGTCCACCTCGTCCCCGAGCACCCGGGCGGCGATATCCAGCAGCTTGAAGCAGAGATTCACCCCGACGCTCATGTTCGGGGCAAAGACGATCCCGATGTCAGCGCCGGCCGCGCTGATCGCGGCGCGCTGCGCCGTGTCGAGCCCGGTGGTACCGGTCACCATACGCCGGCCGCCCTGGCGGCATAGCTCGAGGTGCCCCATGGTCGCCGCCGGGGTCGTGAAGTCGATGAGGACATCGAAGGCATCCAGGCCGGCCTCGAGGTCCGGGCGGATCTCCACATCCAGGCGGCCCACGCCCGCCAGCTCACCTGCGTCTGACCCGATCAGGGTGCTCTCGGGACGCTCGCTGGCCACTGCGAGCGCGAGCCCGTCCGTCTCAGTCACCGCCTGGACCAGCGTCCGCCCCATCCGCCCGGCGGCACCGGCGACGGCGATTCGAATGTCACTCATGGTTGCATTAAAGCCCCATTTTCTCGAAGAAGCTCTTCACCCCGTCGAGCCAGGTCGTGGAGTGCGGGCTGTGCCTCTCGCCACCCTCCTGAACGGATTCGTCGAACTGGCGCAAGAGATCCTTCTGGCGGTCGGTAAGATTGACCGGCGTCTCTACGGTCACCCGGCAGATCAGATCGCCCTGGGGACCACCGCGCACCGGCTTCACCCCTTTACCGCGCATCCGAAACATCTTGCCCGTCTGGGTGCCCCCCGGGATCCTGAGCACGACCTTGCCGTCGAGGGTCGGGACTTCCAGCTCACCGCCGAGGGCCGCCGTGACAAAGCCGATGGGGACCTCGCAGAACAGGTCGTTCTCCTCCCGGGTGAAGATAGGGTGCTCCTGCACGTTGACCTGAACGTACAGATCCCCGGCAGGGCCGCCCCGCTCCCCGGGCTCCCCCTCGCCCGCAAGGCGTATCCGGTCACCGGTATCCACACCCGCGGGCACCTTCACCGACAGGGTCTTTTCCTCCCGGATGCGCCCCTGACCGCCGCAGTGGCCGCAGGCCTCCTCGATGACCGTCCCTACGCCCCGGCAATGCGGGCAGGTCTGCTGGATCGAGAAGAAACCCTGCTGCATGCGGACCTGTCCCGCGCCGTTGCAGGTGGGGCAGGTCTTTGGCTTGGTGCCTGGCTTGGCACCGGTCCCGCCGCAGAACTGGCATTCGACCAGCGTGGGGATGCGGATCTTGACCTCCTTGCCGGCGACCGCCTCCTCCAGGGTGAGGGACAGGTCGTAGCGCAGGTCCGCCCCGCGGTAGGCCCTGCGACCTCCGGCCCTGCCCCCGCTGAAGATATCTCCAAAGACATCGCCGAAGATGTCGGAGAAGGTCGCGCCCGCGGCACCGAAGTCTCCGGGCCCGCCAAAGCCCCCACCAGCCTCAACCCCCGCGTGGCCAAACTGATCGTAGGCCGAGCGCTTCTTGGGATCGCTGAGGACCTCATAGGCCAGCTTGGCCTCTTTGAACTGGTGCTCCGCCTCCGGCCCCGGATTGCGGTCCGGGTGGTACTTCATCGCGAGGCGGCGATAGGCCTTCTTTATGTCGGCCTCGCTCGCGTTGCGGCTGACTCCCAAGATCTCGTAATAGTCGCGCTTGGACATTGGCTAGCTTCCGGCCCCTAGCTGCCAGCCCCCAGCCGCAAATGCAGAAGACGTGCAGACATCCTGGGCCTGCACGTCTTCTGTCGGTGGTTGGGGCCGGCGGCTGGCGGCTCCGTTACTTCTTATCGTCCTTAACCTCTTCGAACTCCGCATCCACCACGTCTTCCTTGCCGGCGCCGCCTGCCTCGGACTCGCCGGCATGCGCTCCCCCCGCCGCCTCGCCGGTTGCACCCTGCTGCTGACCATACAACCGTTCCGCGAGCTTGCCGGAGACCTCGCCCAGGGTCTTGGTGAGGCCCTCGATGCGCTCCTTGTCTTCTCCCTTCATGGCCTCTTCCAGGTCCTTGATGGCGGATTCGATGCTTTCCTTCTCACCGGAATCGACCTTGTCGCCGAGCTGCTCCATGGACTTGCGGGTGGCGTGGATCATGGAGTCCGCGTGGTTGCGAGCCGAGACCAGCTCATGGAAGCGACGGTCATCGTCGGCGTGGGCCTCCGCATCCTTGACCATACGGTCGATCTCCGTGTCGGAGAGTCCGGACGAGGCCTTGATCACGATCGACTGCTGCTTCCCGGTCGCCTTGTCCTTGGCGGAGACGTTCAGGATGCCGTTGGCGTCGATGTCGAACTTGACCTCGATCTGCGGGACACCCCTCGGTGCCAATGGAATGTCGGTCAGGTCGAACCGGCCCAGGGACTTGTTGTCCGCCGACCGTTCCCGCTCGCCCTGGAGGACATGCACGGTGACCGCGGTCTGGTTGTCGTCGGCGGTGGAGAAGACCTGGCTCGCCGAGGTGGGAATCGTGGTGTTCTTCTCGATCAGCTTGGTCATGACCCCGCCGAGGGTCTCGATGCCGAGGGAGAGCGGAGTCACGTCGAGCAGGAGGACGTCCTTGACCTGGCCGCCCAGGACACCGCCCTGGATGGCCGCGCCGATGGCCACGGCCTCGTCGGGATTGACATCCTTGCGCGGGGCCTTGCCGAAGAAGGACTGCACCTTCTCCGGGACCTTGGGCATGCGGGTCTGACCGCCCACCAGGATCACCTCGTGGATGTCTGAGGCCGTGACGCCAGCGTCCTTGAGGGCAATACGACAGGGCTCGATGGTGCGCTCGACCAGATCCTCCACCAGGGACTCCAGCTTAGCCCGCGTGAGCTTCACGTTCAGGTGCTTCGGCCCCGTCTGGTCTGCGGTGATGTAGGGCAGGTTGATATCCGTCTGCTGGCTGGAGGACAGCTCGATCTTCGCCTTCTCCGCAGACTCTTTCAGGCGCTGCAGGGCCAGCGGGTCGTTGCGCAGGTCTACCCCCTGCTCCCGGCGAAACTCGGTGACCAGCCAGTCGATGATCCGCTTGTCGAAGTCCTCGCCGCCGAGGAAGGTGTCGCCGTTGGTCGAGAGGACCTCGAACTGGTGCTCGCCCTCGATCTCGGCGATCTCGATGATGGAGATGTCGAAGGTGCCGCCGCCCAAGTCATAGACCGCGATCTTCTGATCGCCCCGCTTCTTGTCCATGCCGTAGGCCAACGCCGCCGCGGTGGGCTCGTTGATGATGCGCTTGACCTCGAGACCGGCGATGCGGCCCGCGTCCTTGGTGGCCTGGCGCTGGGAGTCGTTGAAGTAGGCAGGGACCGTGATTACCGCCTCGCGGACCTCCTCCCCAAGGTAGTCCTCCGCTGTCTTCTTCATCTTCTGGAGGACCTTCGCGGAGATCTCCGGCGGCGCCATCTTCTTGCCGTTGACCTCGATCCAGGCGTCGCCGTTGTCAGCGCGCACGATCTTGTACGGGACCATGTCCACGTCCTTCTTGACCACCGCGTCGTCATAGCGGCGGCCGATCAGGCGCTTGATGGCAAACAAGGTATTCTTCGGGTTGGTAACCGCCTGGCGCTTCGCCGACTGGCCCACCAGCACCTCGTTGTCGCTCGTGAAGGCAACAATCGAGGGTGTCGTGCGGTCGCCCTCCGCGTTCTCGATAACCTTGACCTTGTCGCCCTCCATGATGGCCACGCAGGAATTGGTCGTACCCAGGTCAATGCCGATGATCTTTCCCATAATTCTTAGTCTCCGCTTGGGGCTCGCCGCGCAGGGCGCGCTGCTCTGGCGAGTCAGTTGGGGGAAAACCCTTCAGATTTCAAGCCTGTGTCAGCGTGCGGCCGCTGATACCATCACTAGGGCCGGGCGTACCAGGCGTCCGTTGAGGAGATAGCCTTTCTGGACAACTGCAACCACGGTGTTCGGCGGCACGTCGTCACGCGGCTGGGTGGTCATTGCCTGGTGGAGCTCTGGATTGAAGGGCTCGCCCATCGGGCTGATCTGCTGTACGCCGAACTTATTCATCACGTCCGTGAGAAGCTTTAAGGTGAGTTCGGTGCCCTCCCGCAGCTTTTCAACGTCCGCCGTTGCGTCCTGCGCCGCGTCGTGACCGAGCTCCAGGCTGTCGCGCACCTGCAACAGCTCGCGCACGAACCCGTCCAGGGCGAATTTGTGGGCATTCTCCACCTCCCGGGCGTGACGCCGGTTGAGGTTTTCCATCTCGGCGCGGGCCCGCAACAGGGCATTCCAATGCTCGTCGGCCTTTGAGCGCGCATCCTCCAGCAGCGCCGTCAGCTGCTCCGGGGAATCGGACGCAGGCGCGGCCTGATCCGCAGGCGACTCGCCCGGCGCTGCGGCGGTAACTTCCTCTTCCCGGGCCTGGGCCCCACCCGCCGGCATCTCAGCCTGTTCCTCGATATCTGGCGTGTGCTGCTCCTTTACCATCTGAAGCCTCCAAAGGGTTTGTGAGCCACGGGCTCAGGGGGCATCACCGTGCTCCGGCCCGACCCCCGACGCCCGCCGCTGTGACTTGATCTATCGGTGCTTGAGTGCTGCGCCGAGCAGTCGCGCAGTCACGTCCACGATCGGTATAACCCGCCGGTAGTCCATCCGGCTCGGTCCGATCACTCCCAGCACCCCGATCACCTGATCGTCGATCCGGTATGGGGCCGTCACGAGACTGCAGTCGTCGAGCAGTTGGTAGCCGGATTCCTCGCCGATGAAGATCTGCACCCCCTCCGCCTCGATGCAGCGATCGAGCAGGTGCAGGATTTCGCTCTTTGTCGTGAAGGCATCGAAGAGCTGCTTCAGCCGTTCCAGGGTGGCGAGCTCCGTGAACTCCATGAGGTTTGTCTGACCGGCGACATAGAAGTCGTCCTTACGTTCCGCCGCCTCCACCACCCGATGGGCCATCTGCACCGCGCGCATCATTATCTCATCCATGCGGGCATGCGTGCTTTTCAAATCGTCCAGCAGGCGCTTGCGCACCTCCTGCATGTCCTGACCGGTGAAGATCTGGTTCAAGAAATTCCCCGCCTGCTCCAGCTGCGCCGGCGAGTAAGGATGATGGGTGTGGATGACACGGTTGTGGACCTCGCCCTCGCCGGTCACCAGGATCGCCAGCACGCGCGTCCCCGAAAGGGGGAGGAACTCGATCTGCCGAAAGGCGTTCCGCTCCCGGCGGGGCAGCATCACCACCCCCGCCATGTGGGTAACGCCCGAGAGGACTTGGGAGGCGTTCTCCAGCAGGGTTGCGGCGTCGGTAAGACGATCGAGCTGCAGCCGCAGCGTCTCGACCTCCTGCTCCGTCAACGGCTTGAGCGTCAGCAGGGAGTCAACGAACAGACGGTACCCGGAAACGGTTGGAACGCGACCCGAGGACGTATGGGGCGCGACGATGAACCCCATGTCCTCCAGGTCGGCCATGATATTGCGGACGGTCGCCGGGCTGAGATCGAGCCCCGCCTCCTTCGCCAAGGTGCGGGAGCCGACGGGCAGCCCATCCCTGATATGCCGCTCGATCAGGGCCTTGAGGAAAAGCAAGGCGCGTTCGCTCATCTGGGCGTCGCTGCTGGCAGTGTTCGGTGCCAAGGTCTTATCAAAACGTCGGTAATACGCCCGGAGGTCTCGATTAGCACTCGCAGTGACCGAGTGCTAACAGCTCAGAATTTAAGGTGTCATTCCGGCACTGTCAAGGATGGTCTCGGCGTTTCCCCGCCCCCCTCCTGCCCGCATTTTAGGGTACCCTGTTAGCGCTTTACTCTCGGGCCTGGTCGGGCTATGCGCGAATTCGACTCGGTGGGCGTCATCGGAAAGCGAAACGAGACACCCGAATGCAGGGCTACCCTCACGCGGCTGCTCGCCTACCTCCTATCCCGTCAGCGGGAGGTCTATTTCGACGCCTCCAGCGGCCGCATGCTGGGACAGCCTCCCGAGCGGGTGTTGGCACCGGAAGCGATGGGCGAGCGCTGCTCCCTGGTGATCGTGGTCGGCGGGGACGGTACCCTCCTTCACGCTGCGCGGGCCATGGCGGGCTCGAAGCTGTCGCTGGTGGGCATCAACCTGGGCCGGCTGGGATTTCTGGTCGACATCTCGCCGGAGGCGATCGAATCCTGTCTGGACGCCATCCTCTCCGGAGAGTATACGGAGGAGCCCCGTTGCATGCTCGCCGCTACCGTCACCAACGGGACGGGACGGCAGGATGCCTACGTCGCGCTCAACGACGTGGTGGTCCACAAATGGAATACCGCGCGCATGATCGAGCTGGAGACTTACATCGACGGCACCTTCGTGAACGCCCAGCGCTCGGACGGCATCATCGTGTCGACACCGACAGGCTCAACCGCCTATGCCCTTTCGGGGGGCGGCCCCCTGCTGCACCCGAGCCTCGACGCCCTCCTGTTGGTTCCCATCTGCCCCCACACCCTGAGCAACCGGCCTTTGGTCGTGGGCGGCGGCACCCGCATCGAGATCCGGGTCTGCGGCTTCGATCAAGGGCAAGGGAACGTGCGAGTCTCCTGCGACGGCCAGACCGACCTCTCTCTGGAGCCCGACTCCCGCATCTACATCGAGAAGGCCCCCCGCGCTTTGTCGCTCCTCCATCCGAAGGGCTACGAGTACTATGAGATCCTCCGCGCCAAGCTAGGGTGGGGCGGACACCCGCCCTCGTCGAGTCGATGCTGAGCCATATCTTCGTCAAGGACCTCGCGATCGTCAGCAGCCTGGAGCTGGACCTTCCCGCCCGGATGACCGCCCTCACCGGCGAGACGGGGGCCGGCAAGTCGATCCTCATCGATGCCCTGGGCCTGACCCTGGGGGACCGGGCGGATGCCGAGATGATCCGGGCCGGCTGCGAGCAGGCGGAGGTGGTTGCGGGGTTCGACCTCGCCGACTGCCCGGAGGCCCGCCGCTGGCTTGTGGAGCAGTCTCTGGACGACGGGGAGGAGTGTATCGTCCGCCGTCTCCTCGTGCGCACGGGGCGTTCCCGCGCATACATCAATGGTCGTCCGGCGGGGGGCGCACAGCTGCAGGCCCTGGGAGATCTCCTGGTGGACATTCACGGCCAGCACGCCCACCAGTCGCTGCTCAGGCCCGCGGCACAGCGGGCGCTGCTGGACGGATACGGCGGCCACACGGACCTGGCCGGTGAGGTCACACGACTGTTCCGTGCCTTTCGGGACCGGGACGAACGACTCGATCGCCTGGAGACGGAGGGCGGGGAGCGGGCCGCCCGCCTCGACCTCCTGCGCTATCAGACCGGCGAGCTCGCCGCCCTGAAGCTTGATCGGGGAGAGATCGAGGAGCTCGACCGGGAGCAAAAGCGGCTGGCGAACCTGGGCCGGCTGCAAGAAACCGCCGCGCGGGTGCTGGACCGCGTCTATGACGGCGAGCCATCTCTCCACGGGGAGCTGAGCCGCGCCGCCTCGGACATCGACGGGATCGCTTCCATCGATGGTCGCCTGGGGGCAACCCTCGAGCTGATCAGCAGTGCCACCATCCAGATCGAGGAGGCGGCGGGAAATCTCCGCCAATATCTCGCGGACCTGGAGCTTGACCCCGGCCAGTTGGATCAGGTGGAGACCCGCCTGGCCCAGGTCCACGACCTCGCCCGCAAGTATCGGGTGCTGCCCCAGGAGATCCCGACCACCCTGGAGCACCTCCGGTACGAGCTTGAGGGGCTGGAGCAGGAGACCCTCTCCCTTGGCGCGCTGAGGGAGGAACGGAACGCGGCGCACCAGGCCTTCCTGATGGCGGCACAACGGCTCACGGAGGCGCGCCAGAGCGCGGCGGAACGGCTATCGGGCACGGTGACCGGCGCAATGCAGGGGCTCGGCATGGGTGGCGGGCGCTTCGCCGTAGAGGTGGACCGGGGCGCTGCAGAGAATGCCGGCGCCCATGGTCTGGACGGCGTGGAATTCCTGGTCAGTGCCAACCCCGGCCAGCCCCTGCAGCCCCTCGCGAAGGTCGCCTCCGGGGGCGAGCTCTCGCGGATCAGCCTGGGGCTCCAGGTGGCCACCGCCGAGTGCGGCAGCGTTCCCACCCTAGTGTTTGACGAGGTGGACGTAGGCATCGGGGGAGGCGTCGCCGAGATCGTCGGCCGCCTGCTGCGAACGTTGGCGGGAGCGCGCCAGGTGCTGTGCGTGACCCACCTCCCGCAGGTCGCCTCGCAGGCGCACCACCACCTGCAGGTCAGCAAGTCCACCCTTGAGGGTCAAACCTACACCCGGATTCAGCCCCTGGACAACGAAGAGCGCGTGGGGGAGATCGCCCGCATGCTGGGGGGACAGGAGATCACGCGCAAGACCCTGGAGCACGCCCGCGAGATGATCGTCCGGTCCCAAACCGCTCCAGGGCCCTGAGCGGGCGCCGGCCCTTCCGCAGGGCCAGCGGGAGCGAAAAAGATCCAGGGGCAGGCATCAACGAGGCGCATGTTGAAGGGCGTTGTATCGCGGCCGTGCCCCGTCAGCTCGATCTGCGTTTCGCCTGGCACTCGGGGCAGACCCCATAGATCACCAGGGAGTGATCCTCGAGCGTGAAGCCATGTTGCTTCGCGATGGCCTCCTGCCTGTGCTCAATGGCGGGCTCCATAAACTCCACGACCTTGTCGCACTTCACACAGACCAAGTGGTCGTGGTGCCCCCCCCGATTCAGCTCGAAGACCGACTGACCGGTCTCAAAATGGTGGCGGCATACCAGACCGGCGCCCTCAAACTGGGTGAGGACCCGGTATACGGTCGCCAGCCCGATCTCCTCCCCGTTGCCGAGAAGGATCTTGTAGACGTCTTCGGCGCTGAGATGTCGCTTGTCGCTCTCCTCCATGATGCTGAGTATCTTCAGTCGCGGGGCCGTGACCTTTAGGCCAGCCTGCTTGATCTGATCGTTTTCCATCTTCGGCCTCCTCGGCAGCGGGACCCGGGGCGACCAACAGGAAGCCGTGCCCCAATATCCGAAGCCTCCTGTCAGGGTGCCCCGAGCCCCGTGCTTCGCGGGCTCGCTGCCATGCAGCGGCCCACCGCACGGGTGGGGTATCATGACGTCCGCCCACATCGCCTCGGCAGCAAATTAGATGCAAAAGGTTCTCATTTATTTGGTACTCGGCGCAACCCTCGTCGGCTGTGGGGGGCGCGTCATCGACCGTCTTCCCTTTGTCTATCAGATGCCGGTCCAACAGGGAAACATCATTACCGAGGAAATGGTGGACCGCCTACAGCCCGGAATGACCAAGAGCCAGGTGCGGTACCTGATGGGAACCCCGATGCTGGAGGATATCTTTCACGCCGACCGGTGGGACTACACCTACACGATCCGTCGTCCCCACCAAGACACCCAGATCAAACGCCTGAGCCTGTTCTTCAACACGGACGGTGCCCTCGACAAGGTGGAGGGCTACATCAGGCCGAATCCGGCGCGCCTGGCTGCCGCCAAGCCGAACGAGATCATCGTTACCGTACCGAATTGGGAAGACCAGCGGGGCATTCTCTCCAGGGCCTTTAGCAAGCTTGGCATGGAGCCCGCCGAGTAGCCTCGACAAAGGTAGCCGTTCAGCGCCGCCGTCGCGGGCACCCGCCGGCGGCCGGTCACCAATTCGATTGCACCGATTCGTTTCGTTAGAAAACAAACCGTATCTGCGCAAAGCAATCAGGGTATCAAGCGCCTGTCGGTGCTGCCAGACAGGCGTATCTGGTTCTTCGATCGAAGCCGCCGAGTTGGGGGGCGGACTCGGTCCGGCGCCCGAGGGATACCGCGGTTAATCCTCTTTCCTGCCGGGGCCCGTTCCGGATCGGCGATTCACGGCAGCGCGCTTTTTTCGAGCCTCTTTGGGGTCTGCGACGAGCGGACGATAGATCTCGACCCGGTCCCCCGACTCCACGGGTTGGTCCAGCCCGACCAGCTTTCCGAAGATGCCGACCTTGTTTACCGTGAGGTCGATCTCGGGAAACTGGCGCGTGATGCCGCTGCGCTCGATGACCTGCCGCACGGTCAGGCCAACCTCCCCCTGGAGGGCGAGCAGCGCCTGCTCCGCCGTCTTGGCATAGGCGACCTCGACCCTGATTCGGCCGTCAGTTACGGTGGATGTCATCGGCGCGCTTGCAGAAGGCGTCCACCAGGCTGTTGGCGATCTGATGGAAGACCGCCCCGAACGCCTTGTCGATCAGCTTCCCGGAGAACTCGAACTCGAGCTCGAGCTCAATCTTGCAGGCATCCGCACGCAGCGGCAAAAAGCCCCACGCCCCCGTGAGCTTACGGAAGGGCCCGTCCACAAGATCAATGCTCATGTGGCGCGGACGCTCGAACGTGTTGCAGGTCGTGAAGGTCTGGTGGATACCCAGGCGGGCTACCTCAATCCGTCCGCAGATCCGGTTATCGGAATTGGAAACCAGCCATGCCCGGTGGCACCAAGGCAAGAACTTGGGATATGCCTCTACATCCGCAACCAGGTCGAACATTTGCTCAGCCGAATGGGCTACCAAGGCGGATTTCTTGACGACTGGCACCGCGCCGAATACTCCTGCATGGGCTTGGGCTCAAAACCTTTGAGCAAACCGCCCCGCACCCCGGATCCGGACGGCACGCCACGGTTCGCTTCCTCACCTATCTAATTGGCACGTCTCGTCAGCTGCTCTGCAGTTCCTCGGCCACCCGCGGCTTCCAGCAGGGACTCTCCGAAGGCTCCTCGGCCGCAGGCTCTCAGCCGGGAATCTGGGCACGAACGGCGTCCGCCAGGCGATGGACGATCGAGGCGACCAACACCTCGTCGTTTCCTTCCACCATCACCCGTATCAGGGGCTCGGTGCCGGAAGCGCGCAGCAGGACGCGCCCCCGACCATTCAGCTCCCGCTCCGCCGATAGGACCGCATCGCAGACCTCCGGCAAGTCCACGATGGGTCGCTGCTCGGGGAGTCGCACGTTGACGAGCTGCTGAGGGTATTTTTCCACCTCGCCCGCCATCTCCTCCAGGGTCCGTCCGGAGAGCGCCACTGCCGCAAGGACCTGGAGGGCCGAAATGATGCCGTCTCCAGTGGTTGTGCGATCCCTGCAAATGATATGGCCCGAGGGCTCGCCGCCGAGAATGCCTCCATCGCGCTTCAGGCGCTCCATGATGAAGCGATCGCCCACCTTGGTCCGTGCAAAGCCCACCCCGAGCCGCTGCAGGGCATGCTCGAGGCCCAGATTGCTCATCAGGGTACCGACCACCTCCCCTTTCAGTCCGCCGCGCTCATGTCGGGACTTGGCGATGATGTAGATCAGCTGGTCTCCGTCGACCAGTCGCCCGTGGCGGTTTACCATGATCACACGGTCGCCGTCGCCATCGAAGGCGATACCGGCATCCGCGCGCTCCCGCAGCACCGCCTCGATCAGGGTCTCCGGTTGGGTGGAGCCGACCCCTTGGTTGATATTGAATCCGTCCGGCTCAACGCCGATCGCCCCAACTGAGGCGCCGAGCTCCTCGAAGACGTAGGGGGCCACGTCGTAGGTGGCCCCATGGGCACAATCCACCACCAGTTTGAGCCCCTTCAGGCTCATGCTCGCCGGAATCGTGCTCTTGCAGAACTCGATGTAGCGCCCCCGCGCGTCCTCCACACGCTTGACCTTGCCGAGGTCGGCCGGACCAACGGTCCTCAGGGGACGCTCGAGCTCCCCCTCGATGGCCAGCTCGACCTCGTCCGGCAGCTTGTCACCCCCGGCGGAGAAGAATTTGATCCCGTTGTCCTCGTACGGATTGTGGGAGGCACTGATCACGATCCCGGCCACTGCCCTTAGGGTCCGTGTTAGGTAGGCGATGCCCGGGGTGGGCATGGGACCGAGGAGACGTATGTTGACGCCGGCGGCAACCAGGCCCGCCTCGAGGGCGGACTCGAACATATAGCCGGAGATGCGGGTGTCCTTTCCGATCAGGACCTTGCCGCCGAGGTCATTACCCAATACGCGCCCCACGGCCCAGCCGAGCTTGAGCATGAAGTCGGGGGTGATGTGGCCGTCCCCCACGCGCCCGCGAATTCCATCGGTCCCAAAGTACTTGCGCCCCATACGCTTCCCCCGCCTTGCGGTCGAACAAGGTCCCACACAGACAAGCGCCGCTCCGCGGAGCGGCTACGCCTTGGCCGGTCGGGTTTTCCGGTCTCATGAAGTCGGCTCGCCCCAGTCGCGAACCAGGGACCGCCCCGTTGTGCTTCAGGGTGGGGCGCCCCTGGTGTGGTGCGGCTGTCTCAGTGCTCGCTGGCGGGACCGCCGATCGGCCCTTCGCCCGCTTTTCCGCCGGCGACGGACGGACCGGGGGCGACCTTGGCTCCGCCGCTCGATCCCCGCTCTTCTTCGTCCCAGTCCTTCGGCGGACGCGGGGGCCGGCCTGCCATGATGTCGTTGATCTGATCGATGTCGATCGTCTCGTACTTGATCAACGCCTGCGCCATCGCGTTGAGCTTTTCCATGTTCTCCGTGAGCAGCCGCTTCGCCCGCTGATAGTTGCGGTCGATGATGTTGCGGACCTCCTCGTCGATCAGGTGGGTCGTCTCGTCGGACACGTTCTTGTGCTGGGTGACCGAATGACCGAGGAAGACCTCCTGTTCATCCTCGCTGTAGGTCAGAGGACCCAGACGCTCCGACAGCCCCCACTTGGTCACCATGCTGCGGGCGATCTCCGTGGCCCGGTGAATGTCGTTTTGGGCTCCAGTCGTCACACTCTCGGGACCGAAGATCAGCTCCTCGGCAAGGCGTCCCCCGAACAGGCTGGAGACCTGACTCTCCAGCCGCAGCTTGCTCAAGCTGTAGCGGTCTTCCTCAGGCAGAAAGAGGGTCACACCCAGTGCCCGGCCCCGCGGTATGATGCTCACCTTGTGGACCGGGTCGTGCTGAGGCACCAGGCGCCCCACGATGGCGTGCCCCGCCTCATGGTAGGCGGTAAGCTTCTTCTCGTCCTCGGACATGACCATGGAGCGCCGCTCGGTGCCCATCATGATCTTGTCCTTCGCCTTTTCCAGATCCTCCATGTCGACCAGGCGTTTGTTGGCGCGGGCGGCGAAGAGGGCCGCCTCGTTCACCAGGTTTGCGAGGTCCGCTCCCGAGAACCCGGGGGTACCGCGGGCGATGATGGACGCCCTCACGTCCTCGGCGACCGGCACCTTGCGCATGTGCACCTTCAGGATCTGCTCGCGCCCGCGAACGTCGGGCAAGGGCACGACCACTTGACGATCAAACCGGCCGGGGCGCAAGAGGGCCGGATCGAGCACGTCGGGCCGGTTGGTGGCAGCGATCACGATGACGCCCTCGTTCCCCTCGAATCCGTCCATCTCCACCAGCAGCTGATTCAGGGTCTGCTCCCGCTCGTCGTGCCCCCCGCCCAGGCCCGCACCGCGATGACGGCCGACGGCGTCGATCTCGTCGATGAAGATGATGCAGGGGGCGTGCTTTTTCGCCTGCTCAAACATGTCGCGCACACGCGAGGCCCCGACACCGACGAACATCTCCACGAAGTCCGAGCCGGAAATCGTGAAGAAGGGAACCTTCGCCTCGCCGGCGATCGCCCGGGCGAGCAGGGTCTTACCGGTTCCGGGGGCACCCACCATCAGCACGCCCTTCGGAATCTTGCCCCCGAGCTTCTGGAACTTCGACGGATCACGCAGGAAGTCCACCATCTCGGAGACCTCGTCCTTGGCCTCGTCCGCCCCTGCGACATCCGCAAAGGTCACCTTGACCTGGTCCTCGGACAGCATGCGGGCCCGGCTCTTGCCGAAGGACATGGCTCCCCGGCCGCCGGCCCCTCCCTGCATCTGGCGCATGAAGAAGATCCACAGCCCGATGAGGATGAAGAGCGGGAACCAATTGATGAGGATCTGCATGAGCACCGACGGCTTTTCCGGCGGACCCGCGTTGATCTCCACGTTGTTGTTCAGGAGATCCCCGACCAGGCCGTCGTCCCCGGGGCTGTAAGTGGCGAAGTGCTGGCCGGACTGCCCGACCCCATGGATCTCCCGCCCATTGATCGTCACCTCCTTCACCTTGCCCTGCCGCACCTGGTCGATGAAATCGGAATAGGGCATCGCCCGCGGCGCCGTTTGCGTCGAGGTGAAATTGTTGAACACGGACATGAGGACGATCGCGATGATCACCCACAAAATCAGGTTCTTTGCCATGTCGCTCACGGGCTTACGTCCTCTCGGTCAACTCGACGCCGATACCACGAAAAGAGGCGTCGCATAAGGCGCAGATGGGGGCAAAGTTACTATAAAGAATACCCCCTCGCTACCAGATAGAGCTCCCGGCTCTCCGGTCGGGACGACCTGGGCTTGCGGCTCTTGACCAGGTCAAAGGGCCCTCGCAGCGCCCGCAGATAGGCGTCGAAGCCTTCGCCTTGAAAGCTTTTGACTACCAGCGTGCCCCCCGGTTTCAGGACCTGGCGCCCAAGATCGAACGCAAGCTCGCACAAATACATTATGCGAGGCTGGTCCACGGCTGGGGTACCGCTCACATTCGGGGCCATGTCGGACAGGACGAGATCGACGGGATCCCCGGCCAGTGCCTCTCGGAGCCGCAGGGCGGGCCCCTCCTCTCGGAAATCCCCCTGCACGAAGAGCACCCCGGGGATGGGCTCCACGGGCAGGACATCAAGGGCGAAGATGCGCCCGGCCTTCCCCACAATTCCTGCGGCGACCTGGCTCCAGCTCCCGGGGGCCGCGCCCAAATCTATCACTCGCATCCCCGGCGCCAGTACCTGGTCCTTCTCCTGGATCTCCAACAGCTTATAGGCAGCCCGGGAGCGGTACCCCTCCTGTTGGGCCCGCCGGACATAGGCATCGCTGAAATGCCGATCCAGCCAGCGTCCGCTGCTCTTGGTTCTGGCCATTTCGGATGGAGCTCTTGATCGAATGGTCGGACTCGCCCCCTACGTCATCTCCCCCAGGATACGCCGACCCAAAACGACACGCGGGGCTCAAGGCCCCGCGCACCCGGACGATTGCCCTGGCTAGCGCTTAGGCGCCGGCCTTGTGCGTCCAGGACGTACACCAGCCGTTCTGGTTGACATCCTTACCCGGGAACAGCTGACAGGGCCGCCACTCCCCGGAGGTAGCCTGCACGAATTGGCAATTGTGGCAGAACTGCTGGTCCGGGGGCAGGCCGGGACGGGCGGCGCCGGCGCGGTCCGCTTTGGTCGCGTCCGGATGGTACTTCAGCGCGATAGCCGTGGGGTCGGTTGCCGGGTCGACGTGGGGCAGATCGGCGGCCTCGGCGACCGCCATTCCAACCAGGTTGACGAGGGGCACAGCGGCCAGGCCACCCAGCACCAGCTTGACGGCGTCGCGACGGCTTTTGTTCGTTGGCTTATCGGACATGAAATCATCTCCTTCTCAGGGTAGGACAGGATGTACCGCCCGCGGCGGTCCACGATCCGCGGTCAATTTTGCAACAGCGACGTAGAAAAGGCGAGTGCTTCGGCCAGGTGGTGCGAGGAAGCAGTGAATAAGGCGATTGCCGAAAAATCGTTTGCCGGATTGCGCAAAATTTTCGTTCACCTTCAAGGAGCGACGGCAGGAGCATAGCCGGGCTATGCGACCGCCGGCACGACACCGAAGCGGGCGAAAGGCCCAGCAAGACGGTTTGGGATTTGACAGGAATCGCCTAGCGTCCGGGAGACCGCCAATTCGCTAATGGGGTGGTCTGCCCGG
>Ga0307440_1000712_pt1 | contig 16498 bp, 12 predicted proteins | sample SalMarWE160410MG_FD_202150 | JGI IMG/M metagenome (GOLD analysis project Ga0307440, IMG submission 202150) | Salt marsh sediment microbial communities from the Plum Island Ecosystem LTER, Massachusetts, United States - WE1604-10 | ecosystem: Environmental > Aquatic > Marine > Intertidal zone >... | reverse complement strand
TTGGACCCATCACGGTCGAGATTTGCCGTGCCAAAGAGGTCGTAGAGAAAGATGTACAGCCACTCCGTCTTCTCCGCGAAGCGGCTCCGTCCAACTAGCCGCTTAGGGCATCCTAAGCGGCAACATGTTGTTTGAAGTGTTACTCAAGCTGTTGCGAGGCCAAGCGTTTCAAAAGTAAGTCGCAGTTCGGTCTGGAGGTTCTCGTAGTGCTTGTCGATGGGATGGATGTTTTTCGGTGGTCGGCCGATGCGTGGCTTACCGAGGCCTGCGAGAACAGGCTTGAGCACTCGCTCGCGTAGCACCGACAGGCCAGCGAGAACGCGGGTACCGTAAGGGGGTACGCGGTAATGCCGGCTGCGCTCGATACGTTCGACGAGGGCCTTGCCGCACAGCTTGGACAGATCGTAGCTGGCCTGGCGTGCGGCGTAGTTTGACTGTTTCTCTGGCAGTTGTTGGCGTACGCGCTCGGCAAGCTCGGCCAAGGTGAATCCTCCCGGTTCGGGTGCGAGCGTTAACAGGGCCTCGGCTACGGCGCGCAGGCGGGGCTTTTGTAGATCCACGCCGGCGAGACGTCGCTTGCCGCGTTGTGTGGGCTCGATGAGGTTATCGAGGATGCCGTCGGGGAGGAAGCTGATGTGTGCGGCCTGCACGACATTGAGAAAATCGATCACCATGCGCTGGAGACTAGCCAGCATGATCGGGAGTTTCTCGACGGATTTGCCGCAGCGCAGTCCCTTGACGTTGTGGGCAATGGCCTCGATGCGCAGCACGCGTGCGCCCTTGTCATAGAGCTTGAGCGTCAGCGGGCCGAAGTGAACCTTGAAGACCGTCAGGTCATAGACCGCTTGATCGAGAATCCGAGCCATGGGCGGCGGCTTGTGTCCTTGACGGCGATGAGGGCGATCCTTGTAGCCGAAGATGGTGCGCAGCTTCGGCACATCGAGATGACGACGGGTGCGATCAATGAGCCCCTGGAAGACGGCGTCGAGGGTGCTGCCGCGGGTGAACAGGAGGTTGCGGCTGTACTCGATCTGGAAGGCGGAGTAGCGGTAGTAGAAGCGTGAGCGGTGTTGCTCGTCGAGATCCAGCGCGAAGCACAGGCAGCTGGAATAGACCCAGCGGTCACAGACCTCGGTCAGTCGCCCTATGGCGTGCTCATCGCACAAGGTATCTGCGAGCCGATCCAAGGCCTGGAACGAGCCACCCACGAAGCAGTTACCCTCCTTGCTTGTGGAGATAGTCTGCCTGCGGGCCTGACGCTCGACCCATTCGTGACCGTTGAGCATGACTTGGATCCCGAAGGGAGGGTGACCGCTCATCTTGACGGTGATATGGCCCCAGTCGGGATCGATCAGATGGAAATGGTAGTGATTGACATAGGGCCAAGGCGTCTTGCGCTGTAGGTGTGGCACGCCGTTTTCGCTGTGCTGAACTTCCCAGACCAAACCGGGCGCCTTGGCCACGAGGATGAGAAAGAGTCCGCCTTGCGCGGAATCCCGAGGCAGGTATGGCTCAGCCAGCTCATGCTTGCGTTGCCCCGGGGCACAGTGGATCACGGGGATACCCTGTTGCTTGGCCCAGGCATGGACACGCCGGCTGAAGCGACCGGCCAGACGTTGCAGGTGGGATTCATCCAGGGTCTCGTCGGAGCCGGTCAACGCCCGCCACCAGGTGCGGAAGCCGCCGCCTTGTTGACCCAGCGGGAAGTAGCCGTTGAGCACGATTCGATCAACACAGTCATAGCGACCGTCGAGGAGCTCGTCGTGGTAGGCACTGAAATCGTCAACTTGTTCCATGGGTATTGCGCACTGGCGCGAGATTGTCTCTTTACCCAGAGTTTAGGCATGATCGGCCAAGCGAGACATCAAACTGCGCTGCGCATCCCGCAAACCTAACGGTTGGCTGTTCTCCGAAGGAGAACCTCTTTTTCCGAGCGCAGTCTCGGAAAAAGCGTAGACCCTATGTCGACTGGCGTCCCGAGACCTATCAGGCGTTTCTGATCCACCTGCTCGCCCAGGTCGTGGTGGAGCCCGCCGGCATTGTTGCGGCTGGGCATGCCGCGGGCTACCTGCTGAAGCATTTTGCGAAGCATGGCGGGGGCGGCGGGCGCCTAGTCCTCCTGTCACCGACTTGGCGGGGACCGCTACCGACCATGCTGGGGGGGCAACGTGCGCTCTTTCCGCGGATCGCCAAGGCCGTGGATCGCCCGATCCTGGGTCCTGTCCTCTATCGTTTGAACGTAAACCGGCTAGTCGTCGGAATGATGGCGCGGGGGCACGTCTATGCAGACCCGGGGTGGCTGAATGGTCCTCGTATGCAGACCAAGCTCGCGGTTACACGGGCTGCGGGAGCCCGCCACGGCTCGGCGCGCTTCGTCACGGGCTGTCTCGACCCCTTCTCCAGCCGGGATGAGCACCTCCACGCGGCTCGGCAGGTCAGGGTGCCTGTGTTGAGCCTCTTCTCCGAGACGGCGCCGACGAAATCGCGCCTGGAAATGGAGGCGCTTGCTGCTTTGCCAAGCGTGAGCACGGTGCGGCTGCCGCGAGGAAAGCTGTCCTTTTACGAGGAGCTCCCGGTGGATGCCGGCGAGCCTATACGCGCGTTTCTCACAGGGAAATTGGACGGCGATGGCTCCAGCCCGCGACAGGGCGATTCCCTGAATCGCGCGGCCTCCGTCCTCCAGGTACCGTCCCGTGGCGCCATTTGAACGGCACCGGGCTCAGGCGATCCTTACGGGGGGGCGGCTCCGATCATACCTGGGCAGTCCCCCTGACGAGGAAGACCGCGGTCCAGACCGCAGGAGACGGATACGAGTGTCCAGCTGCGCTTTGGAGTCAACCGCCTGAGTCGGTGGTTCTTCAAATTCTGCTGATCGGCGAGCGGCTCAGTGACGGCACGCGGGAGCTGTATCGACGCGCGGGTTGATCCGTCATCGGCATCTTGCAGGCGCTCCCGCTGACCCCACCATATAGGTGAGGATCCGGAGGTAGGGATTCGCAATGACGGGACATAGCCGCTGTCCAACGCGCTGTGACATGGTTTTGGGAGCCGACGAGAGCTCGGCGGCCGGAGGCGCTGCGGCCCCTGCGGGGGAGGACGCCGGCGGGCCTGTCTCACGCGGGGTGTCCCGGAGCGGCGGAAGCGGCCTCCAATTGCTCCCGTCGTCCGGGCCTGTTGCCCTGCGTGGTCTGGTCTGCCACCATACTTGATATATCGCCCAGCTGACGTCGTCCTGCGACAGTCGGAGTCCTTATCCGCAGAGAGGTGATGTCATGTTCCGGTCCCACATCCTCAACAAAGGCGGCGGGTTTTCGGTCGGCAGAGATCCATCATCCTACGGGAAATCACGTGTGGCACGCGCGCGCTCGGTACGGCGTCGGGTCGAGCAAGCGCTTCGAGGTCCTTTTGCTTCAGCGTTCCGGAATTCAGTCGGGAGCACGGTTGACGCCGTTCGGTCGGGCGTGGGCAGGACGGGAAAGCACCTAGTCGTGCTGGGCCAACACAGCGGAGTTCGTGAAATGTATTCCAGCTTGGAGAGGTTCCGCGGCCCCGTGTTGGCGGGCGCCTACATACTCCTATACGGGTTAGCGATCTTGCTGATTGGGCTGACGGACCACGACCCGGCGTCGGCGGAGCCGACATGGGATCTCTTTATCCCTTTGGTTGCCATTGTCTGTGCGTTTGCCGGATGGCGCCAGTTCGCAGGTAACACCATGCAGAGCCATGCGATCTACCTGGTGAGGCAGACCCTCCATTGGGGTGCGTTGCTGATGGTCATCCACCTCCTGTTCCTGCCGGCGGTACAGGTTTTTCTGAAGGCGGAGACGGATGGCTTCATCATCATCTACCTGGTGGGGCTGACCAGTATGCTCGCAGGCGTCTACCTGGACTGGAAGATGGGGCTGTTTGGGCTCTTTCTCGTGTTCAGCGGCGTGATCGTCGCTTTCATCGATAACAATGCGATGTTGATTGTGGTGGGTGGTGCGGCGTTGATCGCAATCATCATCACCGCCCTCGTCTGGATCCGGTACAACCGACACCTCGAGCGGCGGATGATGCAAGCCCAAGGCGGCCTCTGATCTCATCGCTCATCCGCGCCCGCCCAAGCGGGTGTGGATTGCAGATGTCTGTCCCCTCCCGAGCCTGCCCGCCAGGCAGTGAGTCCCCTGCGCGGTTCCCACTCTGATGCCCCAGTGTCGTCCGTTGGCTTAAGGAGGAACTGATCGATCCTCTCTGTCGCGTGCCAGCGCCCTTGCAGCGCATCGTCTGCATCGAGCGGGCGCGGCCTGTCCCCCAATAGAGTCGTGTCTTCCCAGTCCTGCGATGAGGCTCCGGAGGCCTCCGCAGCCTCGACGGCTACCCGCGACGTTTTCGCGAGAGCCCCGCTTTCCAGAAGACCGATGCCTCGCGTCCGTCCCCATCCAGTGCTGCAGTGGTCTCCGGTATGCCGACGGATCTCGTCCGAGTACCGGCCGAGCCGCGTCGCTGTCTGGAGACATGAAGAAAACTAGAGAAATGTGAATGTTAAAAGCGCGTCCTCGATAACTGTCACTCTCAGGGGACGATTTCTCTCATGGGGCAAGGCAGGGGCTAGAGGGCCTGTCTGACTGAAAAAGTCTGTCTATTCCAGCTGTTAAGCCAGTTGGTCCGGAAGCTGCTGTAGGCCCAGCAGACGGCTGAGGGCAGGGGGCTTCGAGCGGCGACCCCTGGATCGCGGCGCTACAGGGAGCCTGCCGGAATCGCAGGTGCCCCCCGAGCCGATGCCGTGCGCTGAGACATCAAGGCTGGATTGATTCAGCGCCTGCCGACAGCAACGGGATGCCTGGCGAAGGCGTCTCGTCCGAAGCGGAGCAAGCACCAGATGAAGAGTCGCGGCACGGTCATCCCCTCAGCTATCGCTCTCTCGATCTACGTGGCACTCGCGTGGCCAACCGCCGCCTGCGTTGCCTCGTGGACGGCCCCACCTCTCGCTCCAGATGACGGGTTGGGTCTCAGGTCGCCGACCTCACCAAACTTTATCGTCGCCGAGAGAGACCGCATCGGCATCAGCCCAGGTCCCGCCTACAGGACGGGCGGCAGCCGGGCCGCATTGGCGGTATCTCCAAGCCAGCGCATCGCGCCTCTTTTCGTGCGGGCCAGCTCGAATGCCGCCATGTGTCTCGGTTGGGAGTATGCCAAGGTCTACCGACTGACTGCGGACGATGGGTCGGTGACCTATCGCTATGCGGTTTGGCACGACCCTGCCGACTACGACAACAACACAGCTGCCGGACGCCCATCCTGCGACAACCTTCTGTCGGCCCGGGCACTCCCTGTCGCGGAACGGCTGGGGACAGGGACCACGGCAGCGCCGTGCGCCACAGCTCCTATAACTACACGACCGACCTCTCCCGGGATACCGAGCGGGACGCGGCCCGGTTGGACGGGGATGGGCCGATAGCCGGGTCCTTTTCTCCTGCGGCTAAGTAGCCGCTCCCTCTCCCTTTTCTCGGAACTCCTGGCGGGCACGCAGCCAAGCCCAGTGCTGCGGGTCACTGGCCAGCAGCGCTTGCGCGCGCCTGCTTCGCGGCCGCTCGGACACCTCAGAGGTGTAGCGGGTCGGCTGCGCCAGGACCCGGGTCGGTTGCCCCTCCCGATGGGGGGCGAGCAAACGATGCCGAGCCATCAGGGAGCTGTCGCCGAGGGCCGGAATGCCTACCAAACGGGCCGCTCTCCCCAGGGAGCGGCTTTAGGTCGCACGTCGTCGTCAGACGGGTGCATGCAGAGGAGTGGATATGAAAAACCGAAGAATGACTGTCCCCTGGAAGACGCTGCTGTTGCTCGGTTTCGCTTTGGGGTGGCCGAGTCTCAGTCAGGCCGCAAGCTGTACCATCTCACCGCAGAATCCGAGCATCAGCACCGGCCGGAGCGTGGCATGGTCCGCCACTTACAGCGGCTTTCGGCGATCCCCAAGGTACAGCTGGACCTTCTCGGAGGGGCAGCCGAGATCGAGCGAAAGCCGCCGGCCGGTTCCCGTAACCTATCCCCAGGCGGGCGCCTTCACGACGTCCCTGCAACTCGGCAGCGAGGAGACGACCGCCACCTGCAGCACGACCGTGCAGGTCGGCGCGCAGGAGTCCCAGGGGGGGCCGAGCACACCCGGCGGCTTGCTCGCCTCGGCTGCCGGCGCGAGCCAAATCAATCTCACCTGGTCGCCCTCCACAGACAACGTGGGTGTGACCGGCTACCGGGTGTTTCGCTGTCAGGGTTCCTCCTGTACCCCGACGACCCAGATCGGCACTACCCCGACCCCGGGCTATAGCGACAGCGGGCTTGCGGCGAACACCACTTACGGCTACCGGGTGCGCGCCTACGACGCCGCCGGCAGCCTGAGCAACTACTCGGGCATCGCACGCGCTACGACCTCACAGCAGCAACAGGCCCAGTGCAACCCGCCCGCATCGAGCCTCTCCATCGACTCCACCAGCCAGTTGGGGTGTCCCGGGAATCCGGTCGCTGAGCAGTCGCAGGCATCCAACACCAGCTATTCGGTGTTCGCGGTCAACGACCTCGGGATGCACTGTGGTGACCTCGACACCCGCATCCTCAGTATTCTGCCGCCGTTCAACAACTTGCATGCGCAGGTCGTGCAGAAGGGCTCCAGCCCGACGCTCAACCCGACGGGGATCACCGTTGTTTACTCAGCAGCCTCCCACGCTGCCGGCGAGCTGGGCTCCGGCGACCCGGGAGACCCGGTCCTCGCGCAAGGGTCTGGTGCCTTTACCGGGGTCATGGGTGACGGCAGGACCTACAAGACCAACTTCTGGGACGCCCTCAATACCGGCGCCTACAACCCGTTCTACCCATCCAATCTCCCGTACATCGGCCCGGACGAGGGGCTGCCGGTGCCGGACTCGGCCTTGCTGCCCGCCCTGGATGTCGCCCAGCAGTCCATGCCGGGTATCCAGGTGCCGTACCTGAACAACGACCCTCAGGCCTTTGCGCGCTTCGACAGCGACATCCAGTTCTTCTCGAACTTCGCCTTCGGCTACACGGCCGCGGTGGACTGGTTCGCGGCCGAGGGTCTGCCGCTCTCCGCCTTCGACGATTTCGGCCGAGAGAATGCGTATCCGCTGATGCGCGTGGCGGCGGATCAGGGCAGCACGGTCGTGGCCGCCACCGACACCGTGACCCCGATTTCCGCCGAGGCGAATTGCCGAGGCTGTCACGCGGCGACGCAGGACGGCGGCAATGGCGCGGCCACAACCGATGCGGGCATTGCCGACCCCGCGGTCTCTCTCGATGATCCCCAGTTCGACATCGTGCCCTCTGCGGTTAGCGTCGAGTGGGCGTCGGACCACAATATCCTGAAGCTCCATGACCTGAAGAGCGGAACGCACCTGATCACGGGGACCACGAAGGACTTCCCGACGTCTGGAACGGCGAGCTTCGAGCCTGTGGTCTGCCAGACCTGCCATTACACGCCGGCGCTCGATCTGGCCCAGGTGGGGCCCAACGACGTCAACGGACGCCACCAGTCGAACAACCAGTCCATGTCGCGGGTGATGCACAACTTCCACGGGGCGCTGACGGACAGCAGCGGGAATCCGCTATTCCCGCCGATCCCGGCGCCGGTACAGGATGCGACCACCGGCGCGATCACCAACCAGACCGAGCGGATGGCGGCGTTGGAAGGTAGCTGCTACCAGTGCCATCCGGGCAAGCGCACCCAGTGCCTGCGCGGTGCTATGTTCAATGCCGATATGCTGTGCGCGGACTGCCACGGTAATATGCCCCAGGTCGGCAACGACTTCTCGCGTGATATGCCGGGGGGCAGCTTCATGCTGGCGGGTGACTTCTACACCAACTCCGACACCCCACGCGTGCCCTGGGCCAACGAGCCGAGCTGTGGCTCCTGCCATACGGGCGATGCTCTGAGCAACCTGGCGGGCATGGCCAACACGGTCGTCAACGCGGTGGATACCGGAGGGAATACGGACGGCATCCGCCTGCGTCAGGCCTATCTCACCGGCGATACCAAGGCCACGCCCATCGTGCCCAGCAACAAGCGCTTCGCTGAGGTGGTCGTGGATCCCAGTGCCACCAGTGCGCCGGGGACCAACCCCAAGCTCTATCGCGTGAGCAACGGCCACGGCGGCGTGATGTGCGAGGGCTGTCACGGCAGCACGCACGCGATCTGGCCGAATGCGAACCCCAACGCCAATGACAACCTTACCGCCAGTCAGCTGCAGGGTCATACCGGGCCGATCGTGGAGTGCAGCACCTGCCACGGCACAACCGATCTGGGCAGCACGTTGGACGGCCCCCATGGGATGCATCCGGTGGGCAGCACTAGCTTCGCCCGCGGCGGCCATGAGAACTTGGCCCGAAGCGGCGCGTGTGTAGCCTGCCATGGTGCGAATGCCACTTCGAGCGGTCGGTCCCAGAACGTCGGAACGGTGCTCTCCCGGGCGGCGGCCACACGGACCATCTGGACCGAGCTTGGCACGGTGACCACCCGGCAGGGACAGGTCGTCGGCTGCTCCACCTGCCACAGCGGCAGCGGCGGCGATTAAGCCCGTTCGGTAATCTCGGCGGCAGGGATGCCGCTACCCACGACGCGGATCGCCCGGCTCCGCGGGGCGTTCCGCGTGAGGTCTGCTGGAGCCGTGGGGGCGGATGGGACAGCCCGTGCGGTCGGCTTTCTCTGCTTGGGAGGCGGCGAGCAATCCCGCTTCCCCGCGTCTACCACCTTTGCAGCGGTTGAGTCTTACGGCCGGCGGGTGATCCGCCTGCGGATAAGTCAGTGCTTTCCTTGCCTAGCGCCCCGGGGCGTTCCGCGAGATCGGTGAGGGGACCGACCTGAAGTGCTTCTCCCAAAGCTGCTCGTAGACCTCTAACAGAAGCTCGTCGTCTCTGTTCTTGGGGGGATAGTGCTGGGAGATCTTGTCCAGCAAATAGTCGATGCCTCCAACCTCCGCCTTGGGCCCTAAAGGAAGCTTGTCCAACTCAACCTCCTCTGACGGGGAGCTTGCTTTTGCCGAATTTCCATACTAATGGCAATGTTGACGCGGAATGCGTGACGATGTTCGCAATCTCGTGATGCCCCGCGGCGCTGGAAAAGGCGGACAGGCCATCCGGGAGAGGAGATAGCCCTTGTGCGAAGATACAATACGCACGCGCCGGGCGAAGTGGTGAAAGCGAGCTTTCGCTCGGCCGGCCGCATCTTTTGGGGAGGTGCTGGCTGGGGCAGCTGCAGGCGGGGCTTTCGGAATCACCCACGAGGAAGTGCAGAATGGACGAGAGTCGCACCGACGACCACGACCAACAAAACCACGACCGGTTCGTACGGGATGTCAAACGCACCGGCCTGGTATGGGGCCTGAAGACAGACCGCGGCTGGGCGGTTTGTGATTCCGCGGAATACGAGGAGACCGAGGTCTATCCCTTCTGGTCCGACGAGGCGGAAGCCGGCATCCACTGCACCGAGGAATGGGCGGACTATGTGCCGACGAGACTTGCGCTCGACCGCTTCATCGACACCTGGCTGCCCGGCATGAGCGAGGATGGCATCCTGGTCGGGACCAACTGGGATGCGGAGCTTACGGGTCCGGAGGTGGATCCAGACGTCCTGGCGCAGGAGCTCCTGGGCGATAACGGCCAGCCTCTCTCCGAGCGCAAGGGATAGCGCAGGCTGCGGCTGAACGCCGCTGCGCCGGGCGGCCGGCCGGTTGTTCGGAGTCCGCAGATAACGGAGGAGGATCCCCGCATGCGGCCGCTGCGCTGGAAAAGCCGTTACCAGACCGGTGACGCCGAGACTGATCGCCGACACCGAGCCTTTCTCGATTGTCTGAACAGCCTGATCACTGCGGCAGGTCAGCGCGAGCATTGCCAGGAGATGGAGGATTTCATCGACCGATTCAGCGCCGAGGCCGACCAAATCCTTCGGGAGCGTCCGGCCGGCCGGGACCTCAGCGCGGAGTTCGGGCAGCGCCTGCAGGCCGCATTGCCGCTCCCGGCCAGCGGCAGCTCCGCCTGCCGCGAGTGCGGTCTTTGCGACCTCGCCCGGCAAAAGGTCGCGGAGCACCTGGCGGCCCCCGCCCGCTGCCTGTTCAGGAAGCACTGATTTGTTCAGAGACCGGCCGGGCGCACGCGATGCAATCGGGGCGTTGCAGGGCGATAGACGCGGAGAAGCAAAATTGATCAGGGCTTCCTTCGAGGGGCCTCGATCCCGGCTGGCGCCAGACATTTGCTCTGGCATCAGCAAAATTGTGCAAGCGGATTCACTGAGTCCCGTGCGCCTTCCGCGGACGGGGCGGCTGGTCAGTCGGCACCGGATTGCCGGCCCCGGTGTCCGTCAGGCGGGGCTTCTCCGGAAAGCGTTTCGAGGCGAAAGTATCCTTTCCCAGCGGTGGCCAGCGCCTGCGCCAGCCAGGGCAGGACCGTCCGCATAGTCTCTGCCAGCGTCGAGGGCGGATTCGCCAGGATCATGCCGCACATCCGCATCCCTTCGCCTGAGCCCCCGATGCCGAGCTCAACGATCTGCGCCTTGGGCAGACCGCTCGCGCGAATGGCGCGCTCCATGGTGTCGATGCGCCGACGATCCACCACCGGGTACCAAAGGGCAAAGATCCCCGTGGCGAATCGGCGATGGGCGCGGAGCAGGGTATCGACGACTCGCGTATAGTCGGTTTTGACCGCGTAGGAGGGGTCCATGAGGGTCAGCCCCCGGTGCTCCTTCGGGGGCAGGCGTTCGACACAGCCTTCGAGCCCGTCTGCCCGCGACACTTGGGCCCGCCGATCCCACGCGAACAGCGCCTCGAGCGGTCCGACCTCGCCCGAGTGCAGCTCGAAGAGGACGAGCCTATCGGCGGGACGCAGCAGGCGCTGGGCGAGCCAGGGGGAGCCGGGATAGTTTCGGAGCACCCCGGTCGGATTCAGCTCCTCCACCAGCGCCACATAGCGCGCGACAGCCGGCGGCAGGTCGGCGCACCGCCACAGCCGCCCGATCCCGGTCTCCGCCTCCCGATTCTGCTGGGCGAAGGCGGAGCCCAAGTTGTAGCAACCCGCTCCGGCGTGGGTGTCGACATAGCAGACCGGCTTTGGCTTGGCGGTCAGGTGCTCGAGTATCTGGATCAGGACCAGGTGCTTGAGCACATCGGCATGGTTGCCGGCGTGGAAGGCGTGACGGTAGCTCAGCATTGGCGGCGAGAAACGGAAGGTCGGGTTGACTTGCGCCCCCACAGCCACTTCGATTTCTGTCCTCTGTCCTCAGCACTCTGTCCTCAGCCCTCTCGGGCCGGGTCGTAAGGTATCACCCGCTCCTGCTCGTTGGGGTCATTCCGGGCGACGATCGCCCGGGCCGGCTCACTTGAGCTCAGGTTAAACGCCTGGTGGGGCATGTCGGGCGGGATGAACAGGAAGTCCCCGGGCTCGTTGATTACCGATTCCCGCAGGCCGGCGCCGTAGCGGGTCTCCACGCGCCCGGCGATGAGATAGATTGCTGTCTCGTAATCCGCGTGGCGGTGCGGCTCCGCGCAGCCCCCCGGAGGTATGACCACCAGGTGCATCGAAAGACCGCGGGTTCCGGCAGTGGTCCTGGAGATGCCCACGAAATAGGGCAGCCGCTGCCGAGTCAAGGTCTCTCGGTCCGGCCTAACGGTCACGAGTTGCCGCGGCGGGGCCGGTTCGTCCACTTCCGCTTCTGGGGTCAGAGGGTCGCTCATCGATCTCCTGCCTCAGGTATCGGCGCCTTTCGGCGCTTTCGGTACGTCATGTGCCCTGCGCGGCCCGCAGCTGGGCCGTCAACTTCTCGAACTCCCGTTTCATTTCCAGATTCTGGAAGGGCCTCGGCGGCGGCACCTGACGGTTCAGGAGGCCGTCGAGCAGCTGGCTGCTCGACTTGAACAGTCCGACCAGCTCGCCGGAGACGCGGACCGTCTCGTAGGTGTTCCAGGCGGCGGCGATGTCCTTCTCGAGTACGCCGCGTGCCTGGGCGATTTGCTGCGCCTGCTCGCTGAGGTATTGCCGGTAGACACGGGCCGCCTGGATCGTAAGCCTCTGGGCCTCCAGGTTGGCGGCGAGCAGGGCCTTCTTGTCCGGGGACTGCTTCTCCAGGGCCTGGGTCTTCGCGGTCAGCGCCTGGGCGCGCGCAGAGATTGTGTCGATCTGGGGTATGTAGGTCCCGGTGATAGCCTGCTCGATGTGCAGCTGCATCTGGCGCAGGGCCTTGAGCAGGATCACGTACATGCCGTAATAGCGCCGCGCGCTCTGCAGGTCCTCGCCGCTCTCTTCCACCAGATGCTGGAGCTGCTGAGTGATCGCTTTCACGTTGTCGAATACGACACCAAGGTCAATCAGGTTGTCGCCCACCACCGTGGAGAGCAGCATATCGACCTGGTCATCGCTCAGCTGGAGGCCCTCCTTGCGGAGCTCGGCGGCGAATCCCTGTTTGAGATCGGCCAACGCCTTCTGGTCGCGGCGCACCGCGGCGGTCTTCTCCTCGATCGCTTGGTTATAGTCCTCCACCGTCTTCTGGACCATGGACTTCTCGGGCGCCGAGATGCGGCGCTGGCGGTAGTCGGAAATCTCCTCGTTGGCCTGTGCGATCGCCGACTGCAGGGCATGGATCCGTGCGCGGTAGTCCTGGGTCCCCGAGCTGGAGAGGATATCGACGGCCTCGTTCAGGAGGGCGTTGATTTCCACCTGATTGGATGCCTTATCGGCGCCGATCCATGCGTGGGCGGGAAGCTCCGCCTGACGCTCCTGGAGGGTCAGGGTCTCCCGGAGCTTCGGCAGCAGCCGGTCCCACAGATGGTCGAAGCGGTCCTCGTCCCCCTGTCCGAAGAGGCTGCGGGTGTCCTCCCAGGCGGCACCGGCGGTCTCCCGGGACCGCTGCCACCACTCCCCGATATCAGACTGGGAGCGCTCCCACCAAGTGTTCACGTCCTCGCGGGTGCGGGTCCAGATGTCACGCTGGTCCTTGGCGGGAGAGGCGCCGGCATCGGTGGCCGGCGCCGGCAAGGCGGGAAGGAGCAGCAAAACCAGGGCGGCGATACGGAGCTTTTTCATCACATTCGGTGGACGGCTCGGGTTCTGGGAGAGGGCGCGGGCCGACGCCGGTAAGGCGCAGGCAGTAACGAACTACTTGGCGGTACGGGGTCCTTGGCGCAGCGTCCCGATCGCCACGGTCCGCCGATCTAAAGACACCGGTGGCGCAGGCGGGACGGATACACAGCTAGCCTGTCGGCACCCTTGGCAAGCGTCGGCTCATTCCTTGGTCGCCTGATTGTGCGCAACGGACTCCGGCCAGTGCAAGACCAGCGTTGCGATAGAGCGGGGTGCGGCGCGTCTCGTAGGGAAGACGGCGGAAGTTGGAATCCGCCATCCCCTGCTTGAGCTGGGGCAAGTCGGTGCCCTGGCGGCAGTCCAGCGCGGAAGGATTACGATTCGAACAGCACCATTCCGTCCGGTCGGAAGGAGGGCAAGGATGTTTTTCTGGCCTTCTTTCTTTACATAGGAAGCGGCGCAAGGGCTCGGCCTGTCCACTCGCTGTGCATCGCCCACGGTGACCTGATCAACGCCGATCACGGTGTTGCGGCCACCCACGTCAACGAAGGGATCGAGGGCTTCGGGTCCTACGGGGATGGGTTCATCCGTGATCGGAAGATGTACCGCTTTCCGCACCCCTTGACCCTCCATCCGGATGGCCTGTCGCGATGTAGGCTGATCGTTCCCGTCGGCTGGAAGGTCGCCGATCCACGGCTGAAGCGGGTCGATACTGTCGATCGGACCGTGTCCGCTCGGTCTCTCCGGGGCTACTCGATCCGGCTCGACGGGAAAACCAAGGCAATTAAGGACGTGATTGCCCGCGACGACCCAGGCCAGGTGCGGAGCTTCGACGTTTTCGAGTGTTGCTGACCGGCAGGCGCCAGCCTAGAAGAGCGATGCCTGGACGGGCGTCTCTGCCGAAATGGGGGCCGGTGCGCGCGGGCGATCATCCTGCCCGCGATGAAGTCGCTGGGCCGCCGCGGCGCAATCCTCCAGCCTCGAGCCAAAGACCTGAAGCGCAACTCCCGGCACACGGCCGGCGCAGAGCTCGACCAGCGCCTGGCTGAAGACAACGATCCGCACGTCGTTCAAGGACAACTGTCTGCCGGTTCCGTTGAAGCGCTGCACCTTCGCCTCTGCCGCGGCTTCCGCCGCCACCAGCGCGGCTTCCACTGCAATCATCGGACGGCGGTCGTCGGCCGCCTTGCGGCACACCATCAGCACATCGAGATCAATGGGTGACTTGGCGGCGAGCTTGGGCATGGCGACCGACATCTCTGCCTTGACCGGCTGCGCCTGCACCAGCCTGAAGCCGGCGTTCAGCACGGCCGCAGCGACCGAGGTCCAGCCGTCCTCCCGGGAATGGTGGTAGGAGAAGACCAGCAGGCCCTCGTCCTTCAGCACCCGGTGGCACTCGACGAAGACCGCGGTCAGCTTGTCCGAGAAGCGGTTGGAGTCGGTGTCCTGCACCTCCCGCGGATCGCGCGTCGTGTCCTGCGCCCGGTCGGTGTCGTCGCCTAGCCAAAGGCGCTGCCAGACGTGGAAGAAGTCGGCCAGCTCCGAGTAGTGCACGTTGTCGTAGAAAGGCGGGTCGGTCACTACCGCATCGACCGACTGGTCCGGGATGTCGGTCGAGGCGGAGTCGCCGCACGCGAGATAGACCGCACCGGGCGGCAGCCCGTCCGTTGGCCAGGCATCCAGCACCGCGGCGCCCATCGGGCGGCTCTTGCCGAACAGCTTGCGCCCCGCCTTCTTGCCGCCGGTGCCGTCGAGCACAATCTCGAAGGGCGCCGCCTTGTAGTCCACGGCCCGCAGCAGCCGGGATTGAAACAGGTTTAGGAAGGAGCCCGACGACTTGGGCGTGCCCCAGAGGTTCGCCTCGATGGGCGTGCGCTCGGGCTTGAGCACATGGTGGGAGAACATGTGGCGGACGGCGCCCGTCCCCTCGCCCTTGTAGCTTGCGAACAGGTTGTTGAACTCCAGCACGCCCGACAGCAGCACAAACACTGCCTCCCGTTCGCTGCCGGCCGGCAGCCGGCCGATGGCAGCGGCCAAGAGCCCGATGGCGAGCAGTTGGCGGTCGTTGAAGAACTGGTCCCAGCGGGTGTAGCCGTAGTTGAGGACCTGGCGCGTGTTGTAGCCGGGTGCGATCTCGACCCGCGGGATCGGCGGCCCGAACTCCTGCAACCGTGCTGCGGCGGACGCATAGGCCGCCTCGTCTTCCGCCGTCGCGCGCAGGTACTCCTTTGTCCCATCGGCACGCAGCGCGAGCTTAGCGTAGAGGCGATGACGAGGGGGCTCGCCGCGGCCCCGCGCTGTCTTGGCGATCGGAAACCCATGACCGCAATGGTCGCAGGTCGCATTGGTGCCGCTCGCGGGACCCGTGTGCGGATCGAAAGCCCCCCGGCAGGACGGACAGGTTACCCACACATCACCATAGTCAGCGCCGAAGACCTCGCCGCAGTGGGGGCAGCAGACCTGTGTCTTGGGGTATTTCTTCACGTAGGCGTGCTTGGCGAAGACCCGCGACGAGAACAGGTCCACCGGGCCGCCGCAATCCGGGCAGTCGAGTTGCTTGACCCAGAACCAGTAGAGCACCTCGCAGGGGTTGCCGGCACTGTCCCGGCTCCGGTACAGCTCCCGGATCTCCGGCGCAACCGACGCCTCCAGTTCCGCGAACAAGGCCATCAGCCGCCCCTTGTCCACCGCCTGCAAGGCCGTGCGCACCGCGCGCCACGCGACCGGATTGATGTCGCGTCCGATGACCGTGCACCCGAGCTTGTGCGCTTCGCCGACGGTGGTCCCGCTGCCCATGAAGGGATCGAAGATCACGGGGGCCGGCAGCTTCACCGCGCTGGCGTACAGATCCATGATCGCGCTCCCCTTAGGCGCCGTGCAGCCCAGGATCACCGCCCGAAACACGCTGCCGAGCCGCTGCGCCCACCACTTGTGCGTGTGGTACACGGGCCGCCATACCTCCTTGCGCCAGCTCTCCACCTCGGCGATGTCGCTCAAATGCTCGAACGGGAAGCCGTCCTCGATGGCCCGCTCCGTCCGCCCACCCACCACGGGCGCCCCATAGGCATCGCGCGGCTCCGCCGCCAGCATCCCAGCGAGATCCGACAACGCCGATGCCATGCGGTGCGGCTCCCGCTCAACCAATACACGTAGCGACGACGGAACCCGACCCGCCAGCAGTAGCAGCTCGTCGTGCGGCACGTCCAGGGCATGAGCAAGCCGCTCGATCAAGGCATCCGACGGCGGCGCAGCGCCGGACTCGACGCGGGAGAGATGGGCGGGATCGACCGAGCAGCGTGCAGCCACTGAGCGAAGGGAGAGTCCAAACTCCTCGCGGCGAGACTTCAGGAAGGTGTGTACGCTCACGCCCGCAGGCTAGCTTGTGTTGACCGATCCGTCAACGACGGGTCTGGGGGAGCGGGCACAGAGGCCTGCACACCGCCTTGGCGCT
>Ga0307440_1000709_pt1 | contig 16530 bp, 8 predicted proteins | sample SalMarWE160410MG_FD_202150 | JGI IMG/M metagenome (GOLD analysis project Ga0307440, IMG submission 202150) | Salt marsh sediment microbial communities from the Plum Island Ecosystem LTER, Massachusetts, United States - WE1604-10 | ecosystem: Environmental > Aquatic > Marine > Intertidal zone >... | reverse complement strand
ATATCGCGCAGATATTGCGATCCAGTGTTGCCATGGACTTGTCAGAAATGTACATGACACTGGCGCCTAAAATGCTCGAAAAAACCATTTCGGCGACCAAAGCCGTATCCACACCTTGCCTTAGATCGCCGGCCTCCTTTCCCTGATCCAACAACCTTTTCAACATGCGCTTGAATCTTAGAAATCCCTCATTCACCTCCCGGGCCAGATGCGGTCTCTGATCGTTCAGTTCCACCGCCAGGGTGACGAAGATGCAGCCGCCGGGAAAGTTTTCCGCGTCTGCCAGATATTTGTCCCGATAGTTGGTCAATAACTTTTTGATTTTATCCACGGGGCGCTCGACCTGCTGCAAACCATCCAGATTTCTCTGTCGCCAAATCTTGCGCGCCTCGCTCATGGCAGCGAAAAAAAGGTCCTCTTTGCTTTTGAAGTGGTTGTATAGCCCGCCTTTGGAGGTGCCCACAGCCTCTAAAATGTCGGAGATCGAGGTGCTCAAAAAACCTTTGGTGGAAAACTGCCGGAGGGACTCATGAATGATTCTGTCTTTCAGTGTCATGGCATAAATGCCTTTTTTGCAGGCCGAAAAGGACAGACCGGTCGGTCTCTGTTTAGACCTATGCATACCGAACCAATGGCTGACTGTCAATATTTTTTGCGGCGAGTCTTTTTAAAGCCCGCTGCTCGAATAATGACTGTTCTCGTTAACAAAGCGCCTTTAATTTATTGACGGCGTCGGCAACCACCCGGATCGCTTTATCGATCTCGGCTTCGGTGGTCATCCGGCCGACACTGAACCGGAGGGTGCCCTTGGCCCACTCAATGGGGATGCCCATGGCAATCAGGACGTGGGAAATTTCCAGGGAATCGGAGTGACACGCGGCGCCGGCGGATGCCGCCACTTCGAGACCGATTTCTTCCAGAATGCGGTTGGCTTCCAAATTTTTGAATGAAATATTCAGCGTGTTTGGCAGGCGAAGTTGATGGTGGCCGTTGAGGCGAATGTCGAAAAGGCGGCCCAAAAGCCCTTCATGCAGCCGATCCCGAAGAAATTTCATCCGGGCCATATTTTTTCCCAGATCCCGCTGCGCGATTTCACAGGCTTTTCCCAGGCCGACGATTTCCAGAACATTTTCAGTGCCTGCCCGCCAACCCATTTCCTGATCGGCACCGAAGCAGAATTTTTCAGGAACCAGCGGCTTGCGCACATACAGCGCACCGGTACCCTTGGGCGCATACACTTTATGCCCGGCCACAGAGAGCAGATCCACCCCCAGTTGTTTGACGTCGGTGGAGATTTTTCCGACGGATTGAGCCGCGTCGGTGTGCATGACAATACCATGTTCTCTGGCGATTCGGCTGATTTCGGTAATTGGCTGAACAGTTCCCACTTCGTTGTTGGCATGCATGACGGTGATGAGGACGGTCGTGGGTCGAATCGCCCTTTCCACGGCAGCGGGATCCACCAGGCCGTCTTCACTGACCGGCAAATAGGTGGTTTCGAACCCGTCTCCTTCGAGATAACGGAAAACTTCGAGTACCGCCGGGTGTTCGAAATTGCTGGTGATGATATGATTTCCCTTTTCTTTGAATATCCTCGTCACACCGCGGATGGCGTGGTTGTTCGATTCCGTGCCGCCGCTCGTAAAGAAAACCTCGGTTGGATTACAGTTAAGGATGTCGGCCACCTGCCCGCGGGCAGTCTCCACCGCTTGTTTGGGTTTGATGCCGTACCAGTGAGCGCTGGAGGGGTTTCCGAATTCGGTTTCCAGAAACGGCCGCATGGCGTCGATCACTTCCGGGTCATGGGGTGTGGTCGCATTGTAGTCTAAGTAAATCGGTTTGATCATGATCGGTTTCCCCCCTTTATAAATGGCATTGGACAATCCTAATAAAATTATGATATTCACCGGATGGACAATAGTCAACTCCAAGGAGAGATGATTTGAAAATTATCCTCGCCAACAACCTGCGGCTTTATGACTTTCCTTCGGAAATTCGCACCCGACTCATGAAGACCCTCACGTTTCCAAACCCCAAATGGATGGAGAACGAACGAATGGGCCGGTGGAACCGGGGCACGCCTAAAATGCTCAAGTTTTATGACAAGGTCCGGGGAGGCGGCCTCTGGATTCCCAGAGGATACATGCGGCAGTTGATGCTGCTTTGCAGGCGGCAGGGGATCGCATACGAGGTCGATGATCAGCGCCGGACGTTAAACCCGGTTGCTTTTCGTTTCGGCGGCCAACTAAAGCCTTTTCAGCAAACAGCGGTCAACGCCATGATATCAAAGGATTTCGGAACATTGAGCGCGCCAACCGGGAGCGGAAAAACCGTGATGGCGCTTTACCTCATGGCCCGGAGAAAACAGCCCTGTCTTATCGTGGTGCATACCCGGGATCTGGCTTTTCAATGGATGGAACGGATTGAAAAGTTTTTGGGAATTTCAAAGGACCGGGTAGGGTTTATCGGCGGCGGCAAAATAAATATGGGTGAAAAAATGACCGTTGCCTTGGTTCAGACCCTGTATAAATATGCGGAGGAAGTTTCAAAAAAGGTCGGCTTTCTGGTGGTGGATGAATGCCACCGGTGCCCCAGCAGAACCTTCACCGAATCGGTGGTCGAATTCGATTCCCGGTATATGCTGGGACTTTCGGCAACCCCTTTTCGGAGGGATAATCTGTCCCGGCTCATCTTCTGGCATTTGGGGGACGTGCATCACAAAATCGATCAGGACCGCCTGGTCCGAACCGGCGATATACTGGCTGCCGAGGTCATTGTTCGGGAGACAAAGTTCAAGCCCTATTATGACCCGGTGAACGAATATTCCAAGATGATGTCGGAACTGACCCTGGACGACGAGCGAAACCGCTTGATCGCATCGGACATTGCAAAAGAGGCCGGGCACAATGAAGGGGTCTGTCTGGTTCTTTCAGACCGGAAAAAACACTGCGAGACATTACACTCGATGTTGCGCTTTAAGTATAAGATTTCCGCCGGGCTTTTGACCGGGGATCTGAACCCTGTCGAGCGGCGGCAGGTGCTGGATCGCTTGGATCGGGGAGAGATCAGGGTATTGATCGCCACCGGGCAGTTGATCGGTGAAGGGTTTGACCGCGGCGATCTGTCGCCGCTGTTCCTGGTGACCCCCATCAAGTTCAGCGGCCGGGTGTTGCAGTATTTGGGCCGGGTGTTGCGGCCTGCGCCGGGAAAGAAAAAGGCCCGGGTTTACGATTATGTGGATATCCATGTGGATGTACTCAAAGCCATGGCACGGGCACGTCAAAGAACATATTCGGGATGAAGTATCTAAAATGACTAAAATTAAAATCCTTTTTGAAGCAAAAATGCGGTGCCACATCCTGAAAGCAGGTAAACTTTTCTCTGACTTGTCCGCCTGCGTTTTTTTTGCGGATGAGATCCCGCATGTTTAACTGCGGGAGTTTCATAAAATCGTTACACGATTTTATTCGGGTTTGAATGCTCTGGACAAAGATTGATCCATGACCGCTTCATAACCGGTCATCCGGGCCACCACCACTTCACGGGCATCGAGGAATGTAAAATCCCCTTTAATTTTATGACCGCCGGCATCTTTGATTTCAAGAACGGCGATCACTCCGTCCGGGGGAAATGCATCGCGATATTGACGATAGCTGGCGCTGTAGCTGGGCAAAGATACCATGCCCCGTTCTTCAAAACACCACAGGATCGCCATCTGGCATGCGGAATCGAGGACCAAAGGATCGGCGATCCATTTGCTTCTCATGGGTTCCGCCATCCATGCAGCAGGAGACGGCGCAGCGGAAATCCGTGCGGTGATGAATCGGGATGAATACCCCATAATTTCTTGGATCCCTTGAAGTTCGACCCCGTGAAAGAGGATGTTTTCATAGATTTCATCGATGGTTTTTGAATAACCGTTGGTGCCGATATACGCAGACAGGTTAAATGCGGGCGGCGACGTCAGCCGGTCGGATAACACGGCCGTGGCCCCGGAATGGATCACCTCGATATTGTCCTTGATTCCGTCTCTGATTTGAACATCCACTTCAAAGGCGGCGCCTTTTTTTTTCGCTTTGCCCGCCATGAGACGGATGTGTTTTTTCTTTTGATTGAGCTTGATGCCCTGAAAAATACGCATGTCGTCCAGGCCGTGAAGCAAAAGCCCCGGGTTTTCGTGCAGCGCGCCATGACCCAGCCATTCGGCGATAAGCGCGAAAGGGACTACGGGTTTCCCATCCAATATATGGGCGCCTAGAATCGGGTAGCGATCCACATCGATTTCACGCTGCACCGTCACGGAAAGGGATTCTTTTTGATTTAAGACAATGGGCGGTTCCAATACCGGTTCTTTTATTCCGGCGGCTTCTTTTTCAAAGGGGATATCAGCGCCGATGACCACTTCCACCGGAGAATCTTTGTCGCCTTTCATTTCATGGATCATGCACATGGCGCCGGCATCCACGGGGATGAGCTCGACGCCGCAGCTTACAAATTTTCGTTTGAGGGCTGAGCACACCATGCCGCCGTCCCAGGGCCCCCAATTGATGGAAATCACCCGGCAGTCGGGACGCTTGACAGATTCTTTTTGCGCCATTTTATTCAAGACTTCATTGGCGATGGCATAATCCGCCTGCCCGCTGTTTCCCACCCGGGCTGTAATCGACGAGAATAGCACCAGGTATTTGAGAGGGTCTTTTTTCGTAGCGGACAATAGCGCTTGCAAACCATCCACCTTGGTACTGAACACCGCTTCAAACTGTTCTGCCGATTTGTCGAGAATCCGGCAGTCCGCCAATAGTCCCGCACCGTGGATAATGCCTTTTATGGGGCCCATGGTGCTTCTAACATCGGTTAACATCGCATTTACGGCATCAACATCGCGAACATCCACGGAATAATAGTGAACATCGGCGCCAAAGCTTTTCATGGTTTCAAGATTTTTTGCGATTTCACGATGGGCCTTGATTTTTTTATACCTTTTTTCCAAAAGGACCGGCGCATTGTGGCTGCCGGCAAATTCATGATCAAAAATGGCCTTTTTAACCGCCGCAGGCTCTTCGATTCCTTTAAGCCATTCAGGTTCCGGCGCCGGGGGCAAAGAGCGCCCCAAAAGCACCAGGGTCGGCCTTACATGCTCTGCCAGAGCGCGGGCCGCGGCAGCGGTAATCCCTCTGGCGCCGCCGGTCACTATCACCACGTCTCCTGGGTCAAGACGGAGGTCTCCCTGGGGAAAAGGCAAAGATTCAAGTTCCGGCACCCACCGGGCATCCGGATCCAAACCCACCTCCACCGGGTCTGTTGGATTTGCATACAGCAGCTCGGATACGAGCGTTTCGGCAATGTCGGCATGATCCTGCCAACCGGGAGCGATGTCAAAAACCCGGCAACGGACATTTTTCCATTCAACGGCGGCGGTCTTTACCAGGCCGGCAAGCCCCCCCTGGAAGGGATGGTCTATTCCACGTCCTTTGAAGCCGAAAGCACCGTCAAGACGCGTGACAGCGGCAAACAGGGCCCCGTCTTTTTCAGCGGAATCCAAAAGGTCCGGACCGACGGATTTTGCTAAGGAAAATGCCTGCCTTAAAAAGCCGCTTTCCATGGACTGTTCGGCAAGGATGACCAAACCCGCTGCATCTATTATCGGGATCTTTCCGCTGACGGCGTCGGAAATCTGTTTTTCCGACAGGATATCGGCTTGGATGTTCAGAGATATAAATTCTTCTACAACAGCCTGTGAAAGGCCGGTCTTATCGTCCGTGACATATATAGTGCGTTCGTTTGATAATAATAACGGTCTGCTTCGAACAAACGGTTTTCTCACGGTTGTTACGGCTTTTCGGCCCAAACCGGCGGCCAGGGTTTCGGGCTGAAAATCAGAAATCTGCCGGGAGCAAGATGACGAGGATTCTATGACGGGCACAGCATGAGAATCAGGCTCGGAAAGAGTGGTGCCGGGTTCCGGCATTGGGTCGGCCTGAGGGCGAGCGAGGTAATCGACGATCTGCCCCAGGGTTTTCAGAGAGCCCATGGCATCGGGAGAGACAGTGGGGAGTTCCGGCATTTTTTCTTCGAGGGCCGAGAGGATTTCCACCCGTTTGATGGAGTCGATGCCGAGATCGGCCTCGATATCCATATCCAGGGCCAGCATTTCGATCGGGTATCCGGTCAGCCGGCCGACGGCCTCTATAAGTATGTTTTCGATTTCCCGGTGTCCGGCGGAAGCGTGTTTCGTGCAATGCGTTTTGGAAACTGCGGACGTATCCGTCTGTCTATCTGAGAGGTAATCGACGATCTGCCCCAGGGTTTTCAGAAAGCCCATGGCATCGGGAGAGACAGTGGGGAGTTCCGGCATTTTTTCTTCGAGGGCCGAGAGGATTTCCACCCGTTTGATGGAGTCGATGCCGAGATCGGCCTCGATATCCATATCCGGGGCCAGCATTTCGACCGGGTATCCGGTCAGCCGGCTGACGGTGGAGAGCAACTGATCTTCAATCATTTTTCGGCCGTTATCGATGGGTGTCGAATCTTTGATCCCGGTATCCGGATCCGAAGTTTCAAAAAAAGCCTCTTCAGGGGGTGTTTCAAAAGCAATGGGTTCCAAACCTTCGTCAGACATTTCAGGAACCACATTTTCCAAGACCGGGGTTTGAGGATCGGGGTGTGTCCGGATCAAACCTGTTGGTGTTTTTAGGGCGTTCGCAGGTTTTTGTTGCCCTTCGATCCGATCATAGGATGTAATCTTGTCCGGTTGAATCCCCAAAGACCCTTCAACCAGCCGCTGGGTGTTTTCCATCATAAGCTGAAGGCTTTTTGCCGCCTGGGTCTGGGTTTCTAAGAATTTTTGATGGGTTTCAGCGGTTTGCTTTTGAAGAACCTGCATGGATTTAAGACCGTCCTGGAGCACTTGGAGCGCATCCAGTATGATATGGTTTTTCGGGTGTTTCGTTTTCATGGCGTTTTGGATATCTTTTTTATTTTTGTAATGAATTTTCCGATGCTCCGGCTGATTCGGTGGTGTATTTTGCTGTGTTCTTTCGGTGTCTATCACCGGCTTTTTGTCTTCGGAAATCCGACTTCCGACCTCTGACTTCCGATCTCTGACTTCCGGCCTCTGACCTCCGGTTTCCGACCGCTGGTTTCTGAAATTTGATCCGGAGAGCAGAATACTCATCCGCTGTTTCTTCACATCCTTGAGCCCCGGATCCCAGGCGGCAATATCGACGCCGTGACCGAGGGATGCCAAAAGAGAAAGCGTTTTAGCCAGATCCGCGATTCCGGAAGGTTTTCCCATGGTGGAATCTAAAGAAACGGCCGTGAAATGCTTATCGTTGAGGATCGATTTCACCAGCCCGGTCAGAACCGACTTGGGGCCTACCTCAACAAAAGTCCGGACCCCTTCTGAATATAAATTTATGATATCACTTAAGAAATCTACGGGAGACAGCAGGTGGCCGGCCAACAATTGTTTGGCACTTTTAGATTCGGAAGGGTAGGGATTCCCGGTGGTATTGGAAAAAACAGGGACATCCGATGCTTTAATGTCAATGGTTTTAAGCGCCTGGGAGAAAGGTTTTTGAGCTTCTGTAATGAGTTCGCTGTGAAATGCAGCAGATACCGGGAGCCGAACGGTTCTGAATCCGTGTGTTATGCATTTTTCTTCAGCCAGGCTGAGGGCGTCCGATGTACCGGATAAAACTCCCTGGACGGGACTGTTCCGGTTGGCCAGAACCACCTTAAGCTTTTCATCTTTTATCAGGGATTCGAGTTCGTTTAACGGGGCTTGAACCGCCAGCATTCCTCCGTTGTTTTGATTGCTGCCTATACCGGCTTGGGCCATCAAGCGGCCGCGGGTCATGGAGAGAGACAAAAAGGATTCAAGGTCGATCCTTCCGGCCGCGCAAAGTGCCGAGAGTTCTCCATAGCTGTGACCGCAGACGGCATCGGGTCGAAGGCCGAAACGTTGGAGGATTTTCAGCATGGCGATACTGACGGCGCCGATGGCCGGCTGGGCAATATCTGTTTTTTTCAGTATATCCTGATGAGAGGATTGTTCGGTTTTGGTTTGGACCGGAAGCGGATAAATATAATCGGTCAAGAGGCCGTCACCTTCGAATAATGCGTTGGCCTGTTCAAGAACGTTCATGGCCTCCGGGAAAAAACAGATCAGGTCGCGGCCCATGTTGACATATTGACTTCCCTGGCCGGGGAATATAAAAGCCATTTTCCAAAAAGATTCAGGCCCACCGTAAAACATATTCTCATGCTGCCAGGCATATTGTGAATTGTTGGCGTCAACTGCCCGAACGGCACGGTCCAACAGGCCGGCGATATCTGTTCCAATGTCGAGAACCAACAGGAAGCGGTATGGATCTTTCGCGGAAAAATTATTTCTTGTTTTTGCAGCTTCGGCAAAAATGTCCCCATGAGCGGAAAGGGTGTCCACAACAGTTTTAAATTGTTTAACATCCTTTATGAGTCGTTGCTGACTCAAAGCAGAAAAGGCGACGATTTCTTTGGCGCCGTCCCAGGCGATGGTTTGTTTGTGCTTTTGATATTCTTCGATCACCACGTGAAAATTGCTGCCGCCGAATCCGAATGCACTGATTCCGGCCCGGCGGGGATGATCTTTTTTGGAAAACCAGGGTCGGGTTTGGGTATTCAAGTAAAACGGACTTTGGCGGATGTTCAGTTTGGGGTCCGGTTCTCTGACTTTCAACGTGGGAGGCAGGACTTTGTGATGGACGGCGAGGACCGCTTTCATCAATCCGGCGGCGCCAGCTGCCGCCTTGGTGTGACCGATCATCGATTTCACGGATCCCAGCGCACACCATGGACGCTGGTTACCCGATTTTTCGAACAGACCGCTCAACGCTTGAAATTCGACCTCATCGCCGACCCGGGTGCCTGTGCCGTGAGCTTCGATGAGCTCAACCGTATTCGGATCGATTCCTGCATTTTCATAGGCTGTTTGAAGGGCTTTGACCTGTCCTTGAGCCCTGGGGGAATAGATGCTTTGTGATTTTCCGTCGCTGGAGGATCCGACGCCCCTGATAACTGCGTAGATGTGGCAGCCTTCTTTTTGAGCGTCCTCGAGCCGTTTCAGGACAAACAGACCGATTCCTTCCCCCAAAACGGTTCCGTCGGCATCTTTTGAAAACGGCCGTGCATTTCCGGTAGGGGAGAGCACCATGGTTTTGGAAAAACACATGTGCATGAAAATGTCGTTGAGCATGTCAACGCCGCCGGTGATTACCGTGTCGCTTCGCTGTGAAAGGAGCTCCAACACCCCGAGATGGATGGCGCTCATGGAGCTGGCGCAGGCAGCATCTACCACACAGTTGGTACCCCCAAGATCGAGACGATTGGCAATTCTGCCGGCCACTACGTTTCCCAGCAGTCCCGGAAACGAATTTTCCTGCCATGGAACATAAGCATCTGATATGTTCTGAATTATTTGTTCGGCCTTATGGGGCGCGATGCCGGCGCTTTCAAGTGACTTACGCCAGATGGGATGCCCAAGCCGCGCCCCTAAGGGGATTACAAGCTCCTGAGTTCCGGTCACGCCGAGAATAACACTGGTTCTGTTCCGGTTGAATCCTTTATCGGTTTTGTCAAAGGCGTCTTCTATGGCTTTTTTTGCCACCAAAAGGCCAAGAAGTTGGGAGGTATCAGTGGCTTCAAGGGAAGACGGCGGAATGCCGAATTCCGTTGGGTCGAAGGGCAGGGGTGAAATAAATCCGCCACGTTTGCAGTACACATGATCCGGTTTCTTGGGATCGGCGTCGAAAAAATCTTCCCAGACCCAGTGGGTTTTCGGCACTTCGGTGATGGCGTCTGTTCCGTTAAACAGCAACCGCCAATAGGCTTTCAGCCCCGATGCTTTGGGGAAAAGGCATCCCATGCCGACAATTGCAATGGGAGCATGACGAGATGTGTTAAGGTCTTTCTGTGTCAACGATAATCTCTCAGCCGCGCAGCGCTTATTAAAAGCATACGCAGCAGGTAATTCAACTTTATTTGCTTTGCCGGAATACCCCGCATCTTGCTGCGGCGCGCTTCATCGGACAAAAATCTACCTCATTAATAGCTTGCCTATCATAATGCAAGTAAAAAGTATTTGCAAGATAATGATTGTAAAATTATAGTTGACATATTGATATAACAAATGGTTATATAAGATGTATCGAATGTTCCGAGGTCAACGGCTCGATGCTGACATCGCCGCCATCTAAACCTAATAACAATATAAAAGATTCAGCAATATTTATCAGAGTGTTTTATTGGGGAAATGATATTGAATTGATATATTAATATAACAAGCATTTTGAGGGAGCCTTATGATCAAATTTTATACGAACAAGGATCTTTCGAAGCGGTTGGGCATCAACCTGGCCAAATGGAAACGTTGGTCCCGCGAATTTTTGCCGCCGGATCCATTGGGCGGAATGCAGTCCGGATATGCCAGACAATACCATCCGGATCAGGCGTTTACGGTATTTTTGGGAGGGCATCTGGTGGCGGATTTAAAGTTTTCGATTCCCGAAGCCAGGCACATAATGCAGGACCTGAAATCATGGCTGTCCGACAAAGGATTTTTTTTCGTACCCAATGGATATGTTGTTTCCGATAAAGGTGTTGGTGCGTTGGTTCAAAAATATATCATATTTATTCGTTGTGAGAAAAGGACGCAAAATCGTTTCAAATTTATTTACACGGTCAGCGGTATTATTTCAAACGAGCCGGTGCTTCACAAAGGTTTTGACGTCATGAAGAAACTGTATGTGGAAACATCCGTCAATGGCGGAGCGGAAAAAGTCACTACAGAGGGGAATATGAACGTGGTCAAAACATTGAATATCACCGGCATACTGAATGTTTTCGTTGATGCAGTGGGACTGGATCGCTCGAGATATCCGGCACTTCGAATTTAGCGAGTGTTCAGTCTTATCCAGTGTCATCTATCCAGAAACTCTTGGATCGTTTCTATGGGCAGGGGAGAGAAATGGTCCGTTCCTGCCGGCAATACAGCCCCCTGATGCTTCAGCCAGTTTACCCGGGTCGCCACAGCAGCGCCGTAAAGAAGGTTCATGGCCACGGTGACCGTAATGCGGTTTTCAGGTCGTTCAAGAAATGAGCCTTTAACCCACTGGTTAAATGCGCCCATGGCCGGGCCGCACCATATCTGGTAGTCGATTTTTCTTGAAAGGTCGCCCGAATTGGCCCAGTTGGAGGATTGGCCCAGGTAAGATCGAAACACAAGGGCCATTTTGTGTTTGGGGTTTTTTTCGGCCCGTTCGACCTGCCGAGGATCGTGGCGGGTAAAATAGATTTTGGTCTGTTCCCATTCCTCCTGGAAACTTTTTCGGAAAAAGTCCCGCTCCAGTGAAAGTCGATGTTTTTCGGGAATGGCATCAAACCGGTCATAACTGCAATAGAGATCATAGAGTTTTGCAGCTCGGAGCGGGAACATGGTGCCCCGTTTGAGCACTTGGACCTTGACTCCCATTTCAAACATGTCGGCTGCCGGGGCCATGGTCACGTCCGCCTGACCCGCCTCGGCCAACATTTGACGGACGGTTTCGGACGTTCCGGCTTCAATGCAGGATTGGTTGACGGAACCGGTGAGAATATAGGCGGCGCCCATGGCAAATGCCGCCGCCGCGGAATGGGGGGTGGCGATGCCGCCGCCGAGTCCCACACAGGGCGGACTTTTGTATTGGAATTTCTTGGCCAGTTCATCACGCAGGGCGATCATGGTGGGCAATAGAGAAATCGCCGGCCGGTTGTCGGTATGGCCGCCGGAATCCGCTTCTGCGGTAAGATCGTCGGCCATGGAGACTGATCCTGCGAGTTGTGCTTCCTCGCGGGTGATCATGTTTTGGTCAATGAGCCGGGCCAGAAGCTTTTGCGGCGGCGGAGAAAAAAATTTTTCAGCCACTTCAACTCTCGAGACTTTGGCAATCACCTTGTTGGGGCATACTATCCGGCCGTCCGCATCACGATGGATCCCTTTTACGCGATAGTACACCAGAGGAAGGGTGAGATCCAGATATGCCGAAGCGCTGACCAGTCGTATTTCTCGCTGTAGATACAATCGTACCACGGCTGCTTCAAGTTCAGGGTCGTTGGGGATATGAATCAGATTAAAGCCATAGGGAATGTTTTTTAAGCTTTGCTGCAACCGGTCGATGGCGGATTCGATTTGATCGAGGGCAAGGCCGGCGGCGCCAAAGAACCCGACACATCCGGCTTTTCCGGCTGCCTCCACCATGTTAACCGATGTAATGCCGTTGGCCATTGCACCCACAATGTATGCATAACAAAGACGATGTTTGTTTTTAAACCGGTGATCACCCAGGTGTTCGGGGTTCAGCGGGGGTGCATATGCGCGCAGAGGAAAAGCGGCGGAATCCGGAGAATCGACGCTTCCGATGGTGATTTTTCCCCGGTCGGCCACGGCCGGAAGGCCGTTGAGATCCAAAAGATAAACCGGCCGGTTCACGTTTAAAATTGCCGATCGGATGGCCTGTTCGCCCGGTTCAGGTTCAAAACCTTCCGGCAGCCACCAGCCGGAGATATGTTGATGTTTTGATGGTTTCATCATCGAAAAATATTTATACAATGAACCTGCTTGTGTCAACAGCGTTGACCGAAGGGGGATTTCTTTCGACACGAATAAGCACAAATATTTTGAAAAATTAAAAAGTAAATCCCTTCTGGGGTTAATAAACACCTATTTTTTCCCCAATGCGGAATCTTCGATGGACGGCTTTTTTTATTCTATGGGGCCGAATAGTTTCGCTGCATCGGATTCCACTGGAGGCGATTCAATGTCTGTGGGGCTAAACAGTTTCGGTGAAACAGAGGGTATGGCTTTCCTATTCGGTGAAGCCGGCGGTTTGGCTTTTTTACGGACCAAAGGATGCAGGAAGGAAAAAGGCATTGGCTTGCGAGAGATTAACAGATCTTCGGGGATGAAAATCGTATCGCCGGTGTCAATCTTTTTTGGATCCAGTTCGGGATTGGCTTTGGCAATGGCTTTCCAATTTTTCACGGTGCCGGTATACCATTTTGCAATGTGAGAGAGTGTTTCTTCCGGCCAGCGCACCTTGTGTGAATAGAGACCGGATGTTGACGGTGGTGGAGTGGGTATTTCTAAAGCTCGCTTTTCAGGTACGATTACGTTTGTTTCACGTTTCGGTTCGACAGGCGTTTCAGGTTCCGGGACAGGCGTTTCGGTTTTGATTTCAACAGGGGGACGCGTTTCTTCAGATGCCGGCTGGAGGGGAGGGTGCTGGTATGCACAACCACTGAAAATCCAGAGAAATAATAATACCCATAAAGCCCGGATTGTTTTTCGATGTGTACCGAATGCCATTAGGACACCACTTTATCATTTTTAAGCCGATGGAGATATTGCTGAGCCCTTTGATTGTTGGGATTGATTTTAATTGCTTTTTCAAGGTTTTCTATGCATTGCTGTTTTTCCCCCTGTTTTTGTTGAACTACGGCAAGATTAAAAAGCACTTTGTCGATATATTGAGGACTTAAATCAACGACACGGAGAAACATTTTTTCAGCAGTTGCATAATCTCTGGTTGATGCATAGATAAAACCAAGATTATAATATGCATCCGAAGAACGGTAGTTTAGATTCGCAGCCTCTTGATAGGCTATTATGGCTTTTTTGTAATCTTTTGATTTTGTATGAAGCTTTCCTAAATCAAAAAAAGCCGCGGCATTTTTAGGATTAACCTCGACTGCCTTAACCAATAATTTTTTGGATGTATAGGGGTCTTTTACAAGAATGGTTTCCGCCTGTTTTCGAAGCGCCAATGAATAGTAAGTTTTAATTGCCGGCGCGTTCGTTGGGTTTTGAGCCGTGGCCTGCTCAAACAATTCAACAGCTTGGCTGAAATTTCTTTGATCGAGGGATTTCTTCGCCAGTTCAAATGGGGTGGGTTTTAATGTCTTCGATGAGTCAGCGGGCGATGTTTTTTGAGATAGCTCCGATGGAATTTTGGCCATCTTTTTTTCTGGTGTCTCGGGGATGATATGAGAATCTGCTTTAGCGGCGGAAGTTGTTACCACATTGAATTCGGCCACTGCCGGTTTTTGCCCGCGGTCTTTCAAAGCAGCTTCTTTCTGGTAAAATCCTGCAAGAACAATGATGATAAGCGTCAAAAATACAGCAGGCACCCAGAAATACTGCCTTCTTCTCAACCACCCTGTCAAAGATACTGCAGTCACCCAGGACAACAATGTATTTTGCCATCGCGAGGCAAAAGATACCGGCGATGTTCGGGGGAACAGTTTTTTTCGGATCTGTCTCGCTGCAGCCGTTATAACACTTTCATTATTATGATAGCGAGTATCTTGTTTTAAGGTCGAAGATTCTCGGGTGATTGCCGGCTGAGATGAAGACATATCCTGAGTTTTTGTTTTTTCGAAAAATGAATCTTCTACTGCCATATTTTTGGAAAAAGGACAATTTGTATAATGAAATCGGAACTCGGGATTGTAGTACTCTTTTGAATTTAAAGGTGTGTACTCAATGGTGTTGTTTATGAAATTATATTCTTGAGAACATTCCAGCACAACGGCCGGGGTAATTTTTTTCAGATCCTGAGAATATCCTGCTAAGAGTGAAAGATCGCAAATAATGTTTACTAGGCGCGGATACCCGTTGGAAAAATGATATATCTCCCGTACGGCACTCTCTGTAAAAATTACTTTTTCAGTACCGGCAATTTTCAGTCGATGTTTGATGTATTCCGATGTTTCACTTTCTGATAACGGTTTAATCTGATAAGCCAAGCTGATTCTTTGTCTAATGGCGCGACATTCCGGTAATGCCAGCGTTTGATGTATCTCATTTTGGCCCACAAAGAAGATATTGATGAGTTTTTCGTCGGGAAGTTCGATGTTCGATAAGAGTCGAATATGTTCAAGAAGTTCTTTAGATAAACTATGAACTTCATCAATAATAAGCAGAACACATTTATTTTCTGAATATACCTTTTTCAAAAATTGGCTGAAATAAACAATAAAATCGACTTTGCTTGTAAATTTTTGGGAAATATTGAATGATATTGCAATAAAATTTAAAAAATCGATCAGATTAAGTGCGGGATCTTTGATGTTAGCGACCAGTATATTTTCATCGATATTTTCCAACAACGCATTTATTAACGTTGTTTTACCCGTCCCAACGTCTCCGGAGACAAGGATGAATCCTTTCTGGTCGATGACGCCATACTTTAAGGTTGCCAAGGCTTCCTTGTGTTTTTCACCGAGCCAAAGGAACTTGGGATCCGCGGTTAACTTGAATGGCTTTTCAGCAAGATTGTAATAAGAGCGATACATATTATGTTATATCATTCATTTGGATGCTTCCATGGTGACGCTGGCCCTCAACCGCTCATGCTGAACCGGAGAATCCGATCTTTTAAAATAGAGGACATGGCGTGAGTCGGATGATTTCTTTGATGGCTTCCGCTCCGGTAGGAAAGAAAAATCCTTCATAATAATATTCAATTGCTGTTGAAGGACGTTATATGAATAGTGACGGGCGGCGACTTCATAGTTGGTATTTGCCATTTTTTCTTTGAGTTCGTAAGATTCGATAATCTCTTTTGCCTGACGAACGGTTTTTTTCGTTAAGAATCCATCCATGACGATCAGTTTAAAGCCTTTGGGTTCAATATCCCTGATAAATGTGGCGTATCGATTGACCAATATCGGCTTTTTAAAATAGACGGCTTCAATCAGTGCATTGCCGAATCCTTCGCAGATGCTCGGGTAGGTAATCAGGTCCGCACAGGGATATATGTCCCAGAGCGTAAACGTCGGTTCGAGATGTCCGTTCCCATTCCAAGGATCAGATATTTGAGTCGACAGCATGCGAAGGTCTACCCCGCGTTCCAATGCATAGTCTTTAAGCCATTGCGCGTATTCAAAACCCTCATCGCCGGCTTCGTGGGATATAACCAGCTTATACCGGGGATCTTTCAATCCCTTTACCAGCTCAATGGCTTGCTCAATCCCTTTTCGACGGATAATGCGTGTAGGCTGAAGTATTATCTTATCATCATGATTTAACCCAAGGCTCTTTCGAAAAGACAAAACTTTTTCTTCGTCCACGACAGGCGGATGATCGAAATCCAGAACATTTGGGATGACCGTCGAAGATATCCCCAGACGCAAAGCCACCTGTTCCTGCGCTTCTGAATTGATGACGACGTGCCGTATGCCGGGGAGATTGGGTGGAAATGCCATCCTTAAATAATCGCTCACCCCGTTTACTGAGAAGCGTTCCCTTTCCCAGTAGAAATCATGATGATGGGCGATTGTAGGAATTTGTGTTTCCGCGATGATTTCCGATAAAGCGAGCCCCAAAGGAATGTTAAGGGGTATGGTGAGGGCGTTTTCAACGATCAGAAGATCGATGTGAAACTGGTGGAGAAAAGTATAAAGCCGGGTTTTCAAAAAAGATCTCAGAGCATGTATCGATTCGGTAACGACATG
>Ga0307440_1000708_pt1 | contig 16534 bp, 12 predicted proteins | sample SalMarWE160410MG_FD_202150 | JGI IMG/M metagenome (GOLD analysis project Ga0307440, IMG submission 202150) | Salt marsh sediment microbial communities from the Plum Island Ecosystem LTER, Massachusetts, United States - WE1604-10 | ecosystem: Environmental > Aquatic > Marine > Intertidal zone >... | reverse complement strand
GCGGCGATCCTCGATGTCGAGGACGCGATGATGCGCTATCCGCCCGACATGCCGAGCCGGCCGCTGTCCGACCAGACGCTTCGCGTCCTGGCCGGATCGAACACGAGCGCCGCGTTCGTGGGACGCGCGGGCGACATCGCGATCGCAGAGGTCATCCGCTCATGCGTGGACGCTGCCGCGCTCGTCCGCGTCCAGGAGGACGTGATCGCGGGGCGGCGCCCGCCCGAGTACTGACGGCCCGGCAGAAGCGCGTCCGAGCGCTGACCTGCGGGACCGCGTGCGGGATCAGGCAGGAGGCATAGCTGTCTGTCCCGAAGGTCCAGCGGTAGCTCGCCGTCACGGGCACCTGCGGGTCACCCGGTGGAGACACGCGCGTCGATCCGCGCGAGCGCATACGGAAGCAGCCGGATGGTGACCGGCCGGCTGGCCGCAATCGACTCCCAGGAGGTCGCCCGGTAGCGAGCGGGCGCCGCCATCGCCGTCAGCACGTTGTCCTCGTCGAGCAGGCGCAGTCGCAGGAGCCACGAACGCGGCACGTCCAGCGCAACGGGTTGCGTCTCGGGTCGGACGTTCGCCACCACCACCCGAACCTCCTCGCCGCGGCGCATGACCAGCCCGGTCAGGGCACCCGCGCCGCCACGCCCGGCCAGCGGGGCGCACGTCCAGCCAACCGCGCCCGAGAGGTCCGCCAGCGCGTGATAGACGGGGAAGACCCCTCCGGCGGGGACGAGGTCGGCCGGGTCGCGACGGAGCCCCGCCGCAGCCATCAGCCCGCGCGGGCCGACGGTCTCGAAGTAGGTCACCCAGTCAGCGCCGGCGCCGGCCAGCGCCGCGTAGCTGCCGACGGTCCAGCCGGCGGCGAACAGGGTGGGCTGGCGGAGGTCGATTCCTGGCGGCAGGTCGCCCGGGACCGCCTTGTCGGACGGCTCCGCCGGGCCGGTGGCGGCCGGGTTGAAGCGCTGGCGGAGCGTCACCGGGCTGACCCCGACCGCCAGGTCGGCCGCGAACGTCCGGGCCGTCGCCACGGTGGTCTTCTGCGTCTCGAGCGTCTCCACCAGCGACGCCTCGTCGAACGCGTGGACCTGCGGGTTCATCGCGTAGGTCACGGCGTCCGCGTCGGTGAGGTTCGGGCGGTCCCGGTTGATCTCGGCGAAGTCGCCGTCGGTGCCGGTCGCGAACATCGCCCCGGGCGTGACGTCACCAAGCACCGCGCGTACCCGGGTCAGCCAGCCCGCCGGTGTGGATCTCGTACCCGCTGTCTCCTCGTGGAACACGAGCACGCGTGCCGGGCGGTTCACGGCCAGCATCCGTGCGAGCTCGGGCAGCAGCGAGGCGGTCGCCTCGTGGACGAACAGGGCGACCTCGAGGCGCGCCCCCACGGCCGCCGCGTCCCGCATGTCCCGGTCGAGACGAGCACGCCAGTCGGGAGCCGACAGGCGAACATCGGTCCGGAGATGGTCGAGGCCGATTGCTCGAAGGCGAGCCGCCTCCCGTGGGGTGAGCTCGCGCCCGAGCCACGATGCGCTCCCGACACCCAGGCGTGGTCCGGACCCACCCGGATCGGCCGGGATCGCCATCTCGATCAATGCGGGGGAGCGCCGCCGCGCGGCGCGCTGCGTCCCGGACGCTCCGGTGGCGCGCGCCCGCTCGACGCTCACGCGCACGACCTGGTGGAACCTGCGGCCCCGTTCGGCGTGGTGCGGGTAGCCGAGGGCGATCGGCGTGCAGTACGTCTTGAACGACGCGTCGGTCCAGTTGCGCTGATCCTCCATCTCGAACAGGTCGCCCTCGAACGCGGTCACGACCCGCACGTCGCCGAGGTCAACGGTCAGCCGGCTGCAGGCCGGGAACAGGGGCAGCTCCACCCCGTCCACGATCGACTGTGGCGCGATCAGCCTCGGTAGCTCGCCGTCGACCCTACCCTTGATCGTTTCCGCATGGAATGGCCGGCCGGCCGCAGTCGCGGCGGGGTGGAGCACGCAGAAACCGATGCGGCAGTAGTCGAAGTCGCCGCCGGCCTCGCCGTCCATGGCGTACGTCAGGGTCCCGCCTTCGGCCGCCGTCACCGTCCCGCGCCAGCGAACGTCGATGTCCCCCTGCCGATTCCGAGCGTCGAAGGTCGCCGTGACGCTCCCTCCGCCGTCGCGGATCGTCAGGCCCGACAGCACCGGCTCCACCGTGTTCCAGTCGCGGTCGCGGACCGACATGAAGACTCGATCGATGAGCGCGACATCGCCCATGCGGACGTGCGCCAGATCGGCCCCGACGAGTGCTGCCGACAGCGACCCGGCGGCGAGCGGCCGCTCCTCGAGCGGCGGCTCGTCGCGCCCGTACCACAGGTCGTACCGGGTCGGTGCCCTCCGGGCGCCCCGCGGTCGCCGTCGAACACCGCCGGTCATGACGTCGCCCGTTGGACGCGGCGGGCCTCGACGTCGATCAGCCGGATCCACGGTGGCGGAGCGGGCATCGGCTTCGGCTCCATCTCACGTCCGCCGACGATCGTCGCGTGGCATACGAAGCCGCGATCGAACGGCCGGATGTTGCCCTCGATGTCATACAGATCGCGCCGGCCGGGAGCGATCTCCAGGATCGCGAGGTCGGCCAGCGCTCCGACACGCAGGGTGCCCACGTCCGTCCAGCCGTACATCGCGGCCGGTGCTGCGGTCGTCGCCCGGATGACGTCGGCGAGCGGCCAGCCAAGGTAGAGGAACTTGGTCATGACGGTCAGCAGCGTCAGCTCCGGAGATCCATCGCCGCGGATGGGGCCGATGATGGCCTGATCCTCGACCAGGTTGTGCCCGGCGACGCTCAGCTGATGAAGGTCGGTCGAGAGCGTATCGGGCCAGAATCCCTGCTCGGCGAGCGCCTCGGCCGACGTGAACGAGAATGAGCCGGCACCGTGGCCGATATCGAAGCGAACCCCCCGGTCGCGGGCTCGGACGGCCGCCGGACGGACCTTGCCGCGGTCGTCCACGAGGCGCTCCCCGGCACCCGTGTACGCGTGGGTCAGGATGTCGCCCGGCCGCAGGAGCTCGAGGATGCGCTCCACGGTCGGCGGCGTCCCGCTGATGTGGCACATGACCGGCAGCCCCGTCGTCTGCCCGGCCTCGATGGCCTTCCGCAGCGGACGCAGGCCTCGATAGCAGACGCCCTCCTTGCCCATGCGTGTCTTGATCCCCACCACGAGGTCGGGGTAGGCCTCGGCGACTCTCGTCAGGACCTCGATGTGGCACGCCGCCGGATTGCAGTACTCGTCGTAGTTGAGCCCCGACAGGCCCAGATACGAGATGTTGATGAGGGCGCGGATCCTGGCGGTCGAGCGATCGGCGACATGCTCCTGGAGCGCGGGCATCCGGAAGGCGCCGGCCGATCCGGCGTCCACCCAGGTCGTGACACCGGATCTCCAGGCCAGGCTGTCCGCGTCGATGCCGAAGTAGTCCGCTCCCCGGAACACGTGGGCGTGGGCGTCGATGAGACCTGGGCTGACGATCCGCCCGGTGGCGTCGATCACGCGATCAGCGTGTTCGGCGGGGATCGCGGTGTCGACCGCCGCTACGCGGTCGCCAACGATGCCGATGTCCCGGCGACCTTCGACACCGGCGGCAGGATCGATGAGGTTGCCCCCCCGGACCACGAGATCGAAGTGCATCACCACTCCTCGACGATCGGGCTGGACGCCAACCGGACTTCGTGTGACCCTATGTTCACCCTTCCTGAACAAGGGTATCGCAAGGAGTCTGGGAATGGGCTCAGGCTTCATCTCGGTCGACGGAGACCGTCTCCTCGATCCGGCGGGTGAACCGCTCGTGCTGCGAGGGGTGAACCTCGGCGGCTGGATGCTGATGGAGAACTTCATCGACGGCTACCCGGCGACCGAGTCGCTGGCGCGGGCGGCATTGCGCGAGGCGATGGGCGAGGCGCGCTACGAACGCTTCTCGGAGCTGTTCCTGCGCGCCTTCTACGGTGAGCCCGACGCGCGTCTCATCACGTCGCTCGGCATGAACTGCGTTCGACTCCCGATCAACTACCGCCACTTTGAGGACGATCTGCGCCCGTTCGAGCTGCGCACGTCCGGGTTCGAGCCTCTGGACCGGGTGGTCGAGCTCAACGCCCGCCACGGCCTCTACTCGGTGATCGATCTCCACGCCGCCCAGGGCTGGCAGAACCACGCCTGGCACTCGGACAACCACACCCTGGAGCCGCTGCTATGGCAGCACCGCCAGTTCCAGGACCGTGCCGTCTGGCTGTGGGAGCAACTTGCGGCCCACTACCGCGGCAACCCATGGGTCGCCGGCTACAACCTGCTCAACGAGCCCTCGGACAAGACGGGTGCCCGCCTGAGCGCCTTCTATCGCCGGGCCGTGGCGGCCGTTCGGATCGTCGATCCGGACCACGTCATCTTTCTGGACGGCAACACCTACTCGCGAGACTTCGAGTCGCTCGGCGATCCCATCCCGGGCGCCGTCTATGTGCTCCACCACTACCCGGAGGCGGGGCGAGCGGGTGCCAACGGGTACCCCGGCAAGGTGGATGGCCGACCGTACGATCGGGCCGGCATCGAGCGCGAGTTCCTGGACCGGTCCTCCTACATGCGCCGCCACGGGTCGCCCATCTGGGTCGGGGAGTTCGGCCCCGTCTATGACCCCGATCCAGCCACGCTTCCGTCGAAGCTGCGCGTGCTCGCAGACCAGCTCGACATCTACGAGGCGCATGGCGCCAGCTGGACGTCATGGTGCTACAAGGACGTCGACGTCCACGGGCTTGCCTACCTGCGGCCCTCGACGGCCTGGCGCCGGCGGGTCGACCCGATCATCGCCAAGAAGCGACGCCTGGCGGCCGGCTTCTGGGATGTACCCGATACGACGGCGGCGCAGCTGTTCGCACCGATCATCGAGATCGTCGAGCGGGAGTTCCCCAACCTCTGTTGGTACCCGTTCGGTGCCGCGCGGCAGGTATGGAGCGTGGTCGGCGAGAAGATGCTGGCCGAGTTCCTGATCGACGATTTCCGGTCGGCCTTCTCCGATGTCGACGATGACGAGGTCGAGGCTCTCGCCGGATCGTTCCGGCTCGAGAGCTGCGACATCCGGCCTGGTCTGGCCAGCCTGCTCGAATCGGCCGCCAGGACCGGCCGGGCGCGTTCCGGGGCCGCCTGAGCGATCGTCCGCCGTCCTGGCGGGCTTGTTGGCCGATCGCGCTTCGTGCCCGGCGGCACCGCCGCGCCTGGGGTTCAGGCAGGTGACTGGTGACCGTCGCCGTCGATGTCCGGCGCGAGGAGCTCCCTCGCGGTCGCCTCGTCGGTGACCAGGATGTCGATCGCGCCCGTCGCGATCGCGCCCGCGATGGCACCGGCCTTGCCGCTGCCGCCCGCGACGGCGACAACCGTGGGGATCGCCCGCAGCTCCTCAAGGGTGACCGCAATCGTTCGTGCCCGGAGCGTCTCGATCGGACGGCCCGCACGATCGAAGAAGCAGGTGTTGATGTTGCCGGCGGCCCCCGCGGCGAGCAGGACGGCCCAGTCGGCGGGATCGACGTGGCCGCCGCGGAACAGCGTGGATCCCTCGTCCATCTGCCCGATGCCCACGAGCGCGAGCTCGCTCCGGCGGGCCGCGGCGAGCGCGGACTGGATGGTGCGATCCCCGACCAGTGCGGCGGCCGTCTCGGTCGAGTCGACGATCGCCGGCGCATGCAGATAGTCGACGGTCGACCCGGGGTACAGCTCGGCCATCCGCCGGACGAGGTCGTGACCCTGGATGCCAGGCGTCGGGTCAGCGACCCCGCCGGCGATCTGGGCCAGCTGAAGCCCTGACACGGCACCGGCGTGGAGGTCCTCGATGGTGGCTGCGAGCGTCCGCCCCCACGAGACCCCGAGGCACATCCCGTTCCGCAGCAGGCCTTCGACGAACCGAGCTGCGGTTGCGGCCAGCGCGCCATCGCCGCTCTCGTCGCCGGGCTCGATCGGGGCGACCACGACGCGGGCGAGACCACGTTGAACCGCGACCTGCCGGCCGAGCTCGAGGTCCTCGCGGGCCGGCGGCCGGATCTCGACATGGACGACGCCCTCGTCGCGGGCGCGCTTCAGGTACCGGGAGACGGTGGACGGGTCGAGCCCGAGGTCCCGGGCGATCTCAACCTGCGAATCGGCTCGAAGGTAGTAGCGAGTCGCGATATCGGTCAGGAAGTCCTCGGGCTTGGACTCGGCCGGGGCGCCTGCGAGTCGGTGCTGTCGGCTCACGCATCCTCCATCCAGGGCAGCAGAGGTAATCGTACGACGCAAGCCCTTGACTTGCGATGCACAATCTTTCTGGGCGGTCCCCGCAAGGCCCGGGATCCCCAGATCTTTCTGGGCGGTCCCCGCAAGGCCGGGATCCCCAGCGGTCGAGGGATGCCCCCGGCGCACCAGGTCGAGCATGGCAGGAGGTCCTCCACATCGATGACGGGCCCTGCAACGCGCCTCAGAATCCTCGTCGTCGGCGATTCGTACTGTCCGTCGGCGGTCATCCGGGACGCCTTCAACCGGATCGCGCCCCCGCACGAAGTGTCGTTCCTCGACGTGCGCGACGACCCTGGCTGGGGTCCGTCGTCGACCTCGGAGCGGCGGATCCGGGAATACATGGGGACGCCCGCGCAGGTCATCGAGGCGTTGCGGGGGCACGACGTGCTCGTGGTCCAGGCGGCACCCGTGACCGACGCGGTCCTCGACTCGGATCCGACGCTCCGGCTCGTGTGCTGCGCCCGCGGAGGGCCGGTCAACATCGATGTCGCGGCTGCGACCGCGCGCGGCATCGCCGTGACCACGACGCCGGGCAAAAACGCTGACGCCGTTGCGGAGCTGACGATCGCCTTCCTCGTGATGCTCGCGCGCCGGCTCCGCGAGGTGCTCCGCCACGTGGATGCGGGCGGCGAGTTCGGGCACGACAACTACGAGGGCGCGAAGTGGTTCGGTCACGATCTCGCCGGCCATGTGCTCGGGATCGTCGGCTTCGGCCAGATCGGGAGCCGGGTCACCAGCCGCGCCCAGGCGTTCGGCATGCGCGTGCTCGCTCACGACCCGTTCGTCGAGCCTGACGCGATACGCGCCGGTGGAGCCGAGCCGGTCGATCTGCCGACGCTCCTGCAAGGGGCGGACTTCGTCTCGCTGCACGCGCGGGCGAGCTCGGACAATCGCGGACTCATCGGTACGCATGAGATCGCGGCGATGCGGCCCGGCGCCTACCTCGTCAACACCTCGCGCGACAGCCTGATCGACGAGCCGGCTGTCCTCGCCGGGCTCGAGTCGGGCCGCCTTGCCGGCGTTGCGCTCGACGTCTCGAGCCCATCTCCCGCCAGCGGCCGCCATCCGCTGCTCGAGCACCCCAACGCCATCGTGACCGCCCATATCGGAGGTGCGACGTTCGAGACACTGCTGCACGGGGGCGAGATGGCCGTCGAGGAGATCGAGCGCTTCGCTGCCGGCGAGCCTCTGCGCAACGTTGCCGATCGGAGCGTGCTGTCCCTGGGCACCGCCACCGGCTCGCCGCGATGAGCTACATCCTGGCCATCGACCTCGGGACCGGCAGCTGCCGGGCCGTCCTGTTCGCGGAGGACGGCACGCAGGTCACCATCGGCCAGCGCGAGTGGACGCACGCGGCGCTTCCCGGCGCACCTGGATCCCAGGTGTTCGACACGACCCGCAACTGGACGCTCATCGGCGAGTGCGTCCGCGAGGCGATCGCAACGGCCGGGATCGCAGCCTCCGACGTCGCCGCGGTCAGCAGCACCAGCATGCGCGAGGGGATGGTCCTGTACGACAAGGCCGGAAGAGAGATCTGGGCCTGCCCGAACGTCGACTCGCGCGCGTCGGCGGAGGCGACCGAGCTCGTCCGGAGCGGACGCGCCCAGCGGATCTTCGAGCGGGGTGGCGACTGGGTCTCGATCACGTCACCGGCCCGGTTCCTGTGGATCAAGGCGCACGAGCCCGATGTGTTCCGCGATACAGCCCACGTCGGCATGCTCAGCGACTGGGTCCTGTACCGGCTGACGGGGCGATTCGTCACCGACCCGTCGTCGGGGTCCAGCTCGGACCTGTTCGACCTCCGGACCCGATCTTGGTCCGAGTCGTCCCTGGGGCTGATCGACCTGTCGCCGGCCATCGTTCCCGAGGTCCTCGAGCCGGGCTCGGTGGTCGGGCCGCTGACCGATCGCGCCGCCGAGGAGACAGGCCTCGTCGCGGGGACGCCGGTCATCGTGGGTGGCGCGGACACGCAGCTGGGGTTGGTGGGCATCGGCGTCGTTCGCCCCGATCGGATCACGCTGGTCGGGGGCAGCTTCTGGCAGCTGACGGTCGTGACCGACGAGCCGCTCATCGATCCACAGGCGCGCGTCCGCACCCTGTGCCACGCCGTCCCGGGCCAGTGGATGACCGAGGGCATCGGGTTCTGGTGCGGGATCGCCATGCGCTGGTTCCGCGACGCGTTCTGCGAGCCGGAGGTCGCGGAGGCGGCCCGGCGAGGCGTCGATGCGTACGTCGTGATGGAAGAGGCCGCCGCGTCGGTGCCGCCTGGATCGGAGGGCGTCACCGCGATCTTCGCCAATGTGATGAACGCGAAGCGGTGGGTCCAGGCGTCGCCATCCTTCCTTGGCTTCGATGTCGGGCGCCCGGCGGCATCGGGGCGGCGGGCGTGCATCCGGGCCCTCGAGGAGCAGGCGGCCTACACGGCGCGCGGCCATCTCGAGATCATCCGCGAGCTCACCGGACGATCCTTTAGCGAGCTGGTGTTCACGGGTGGGGCCGCGAAGGGGCGCCTGTGGCCGCAGATCGTAGCCGACGTCGTCGGGCTTCCGGTCCGCGTGCCGGTGGTCAAGGAGTCGACCGCCCTCGGCGCCGCGTTCTGCGCCGGCGTGGGAGTCGGCATCTACCGCGACCTGGCGGAGGTCGTCGGCGAGCTGGTCCGGTTCGAGCAGACGTTCGAGCCGCAACCCGCTGCCAGCACCATCTACGACGAACGGTATGCGACCTGGCGAGCGATCTACCCGCAGGTCCTCGACCTGTCCGAGTCGGGGCTCCTCCCGCCGATGTGGTGGCCCGCCGGCGCCGACGCCCATGAACCTGCAGCCAGTGCCTGACCAGGAAAGGACGCACCACGATGCCCGAGGCTGACAGCAGCGAGACCAAGCAGTTCTACGAGGACGTCCCGCAGCGCAACGAGGCATTCTTCCTCAAGGGTGCCGGCGCGTACGACTGGGGGATGCAGCACCGGCTGGCCACGATCTTCCGGCCCGAGAGCGGCCACACGGTCATGCTGGCCATCGACCACGGCTACTTCCAGGGTCCGACGACCGGCCTCGAGCGGGTCGATCTCAACATCGTGCCCCTGGCGCCCCATGCGGATGCCCTGATGCTCACCCGGGGGATCCTTCGGAGCGTCGTACCTCCGACGACCCAGCACGGCATTGTCCTGCGGGCGAGCGGTGGCCCCAGCATTCTCAGGGAGCTCTCGAACGAGCGGATCGCGATGGACGTCGACGATGCCGTTCGGCTGGGTGCATCAGCGATCGCCGTCCAGGTGTTCGTCGGCGGCGAGTTCGAGACCCAGACGGTGACCAACATGACCCGGCTCGTCGACGAGGGCTACAGGCGCGGCGTGCCGGTGCTGGGCGTCACGGCAGTCGGCAAGGAGCTCGTGCGGGACGCGCGGTATCTCGGGCTGGCGACCCGGATCTGTGCCGAGCTCGGGGCGCAGGTCGTGAAGACCTACTACTGCGACGAAGGCTTCGAGAAGGTCACCGCCGGCTGCCCGGTACCGATCGTCATGGCCGGTGGCAAGAAGCTGCCCGAGCTGGATGCGCTCACGATGGCGTGGCAGGCGATCGACAGCGGCGCCGCGGGGGTCGACATGGGTCGCAACATCTTCCAGAGCTCGTCGCCCGCCGCCATGATCCAGGCGGTCCGCAAGGTCGTCCACGAGGGCTATGGGCCGGCCGAGGCGTTCGAGGTCTTCCAGGCGCTCGAGCGCGAGTTTGCAGCGCCCAAGGTCCCGGCCTGAGCCCATGGCTGCGACCGTAGCCGGCGGGGGCACGTCGGTCGACCGCCTGCGGACCGGCGGGCCCCGGCTGAGCGTGGGCATGACAACCGCGAACCTGCTCGACCTGGGCCACGAGATGGAGCGCCTCGCAGCCGCCGGTGCCGAGCTCGTGCACATCGATGTCATGGACGGCGTCTACTGCCCCCAGCTGACGTTCGGACCGCCACTGGTCAAGGCGATCCGGACGCCGCTGCTCAAGGATGCCCATCTGATGGTCTCGGACCCGCTGTCCAAGGTGGAGGCCTTCGTCGCTGCCGGGGCCGACATCGTCACCGTCCACCTCGCGGGAGTCAGCCACCCGCATCGCGTGTTGCACGTGCTCGGCGACGCGACAAATGCCAACGATCCGGACCGAGGGATCATCCGCGGCGTCGGGCTCGACCCCAGCACGCCGATCGAGATCGTCGAGCCGCTGCTCGATGAGGTCGACCTGATCCTCGTGCTGGCCATCGATCCCGGCTGGAGCGGCCAGTCGTTCCTGCCGACGACGCCGGAGCGGGTCGGACGCGTCCGCCAGCTCATCGACGCGGCCGATCACCCGATCCTGCTGGGCGTGGACGGCGGCGTGACCAAAGCGAACATCGAGGAGGTCGCAGCGCTCGGCGTCGACCTCATCGTGACCGGCAGCGCCGTGTTCGATGGCGGCGACGTCGCGGCGAACGTGGCGCTCATGCGGGCGCGGACGGCAGCCGGCGCGGCCCGTGCGGGCGGCGCGCCAGCGTGACCCAAGGTACACGGCCCGGCCTCGGCCCGGCGGTCCCGCCGCCGGAGTTCCGCGACCTGTACCAGCGGCTGACAGACGAGTACGGCGCCGCGATCGGTCGCCACCGGTCCGAGCTGGTCACGCCCGCGCTCGTGCTCGACCTGCCGGCCGCCCGGCGCAACGTCGCGGCGATGGCAGCGGCGCTGCGAACGATGCCGGCCGCCATCCGGCCCCACATCAAGGTCCACAAGAGCCCTGAGCTCGCCCGCCTGCAGGTGGAGGCGGGGGCGATCGGGCTATCGGTAGCGACGGTCTGGGAGGCGGTGACCCTGGCCCGCTTCGGGCTCGATCATCTGTTCGTCGTCAACACGGTGGCGGGTGCCGCGAAGATCCGGGTGCTGGCCGACCTGGCCCGCGAAGCCGACGTCATCGTCGCCGTGGACGACCCGACGAACGCCGCCGACCTGGCGGCGGCCGCGCGCGGCACCGGCGCGGAGCTCGGCGTGTGCATCGAGGTCGATACCGGCATGGACCGCTGTGGCGTCGACACGTCCGAGGCGGCCCTCGCCCTCGGGCGGCAGATCGTCGCCATGCGCGGGCTGCGACTGGTGGGCATCACCGGCTACGAGGGCCACTGCTCGCTCACAGTGGACCGCGAGGAGCGGCATGCCCTCCAGCGGGACGCGATGGCGCTGTTCATCGGCGTCGCGGAGCGGCTCGAGGCCGATGGGATTCCGGTGCCGGTTCGGTCGGCCGGCGGGACGGCGACCTGGGACTGGACCGCCCGATATCCGGGCGTGACCGAGATCCAGGCGGGCAGCTACGTGGTGATGGACGAGTTCCACGGCCGGATGATCGGTGGCTTCGAGCAAGCACTCACCGTCGCGGCGACGGTCATCAGCCGTCCACCGGGAAGGCTGATCATCGATGCCGGGAGCAAGTCGATCGGCGATGGCGAGCTGTCGCGGATCGTCGGCCACCCGGAGCGAGCCGTCCGGTTCGACGAGGAGCACGGCGTGTTCGCGTCCGAGGACCCGGTGCCGCGGATCGGCGACGTCGTTGCCGTCATCCCGGGCTACGCCCCGTCGACCGTCAACTGGTTCGACGCCTACCACGTCGTCGATGCCGATGGGATCGTCACCGACATCTGGCCGGTGATCCCGCGCGGTCCGGGCCACCACGGCCTGGTGAACGCATGACGGCGATCCGGACGCGGGCGCGGAGGACGGCAGGCTGATGCCGCAGCTGTGGGACGAGCCGTATCCGCGGCCTGAGCTTCTGCGCCGCGTCGGACGCCTCGACCAGGTCGCCGGCGTCCGGCTGGTCACGCTCGCCGATGGCCCGGCGCGTGGGGTTCGGACCCTGGAGTTCAGGACGGGCACCGGTTTCGCGTTCGACGTCCTCGTCGACCGCTCGTTCGACGTCGGGCGATGCGAGATGGCCGGCTACCCGCTCAGCTGGCTTGCACCGCCGGGCACGGTCGGACCCTGGTACTACGAACCCGATGACTGGGGCTGGTTCCGGTCGTGGGGTGGCGGCATGGTCGTCACCTGCGGGCTCGACCACACGATGGTGGCGGAGGACGACACGGCAGAGCAGTTCCACCAGCCCCACATGTTCACCAGCGTTCGATACGGCCTGCACGGGCGCGTCGGCGGTCTGCCGGCTCGCCTCGTTGGCTATGGCGAGCGGTGGGATGGGGACGAGTGCACCCTGTGGGCAGAGGCGCTGGTGGTCCAGGCGGCCGTGTTCGGCGAGCAGATCGCGCTGCGGCGCCGGATCGAAGCGTCCGTGGGCGGATCGTCGTTTCGCATCCACGATGAGGTGGAGAACGTCGGGTTCAGCAGCACCAGCCACATGCTCCTGTACCACTGCAACAGCGGCTTCCCGGTGGTCGATGCGGGCTCGGAGCTGCTCGTGCCGGCCCGCAGCGTGACCTGCGACTCCTGGGTCGAGGTTGCCGGTCACACGACGTTGTCGGCTCCGGTGCGGGACGCGCAGGAGGCGTGCTTCTACTACGACCCCGCGCCGGCGGAAGACGGCACGGTCCCGGTGGCGGTGGTCAACCGCCGCCTCGGTATCGGTGTCTATCAGGTGTTCCAGGCAGGCCAGCTTCCGCACTTCATGGTCTGGCGGATGCTCGGCGAGGGGACCTACGCGGTCGGTCTCGAGCCCGGGACGAACCCGGCCATCAGCAGGGCTGAAGCGCGGCGGCTGGGCAAGCTCATCGAGCTCGGACCGGGTGAGACGCGAAGATACGATCTGGAGATCGGCGCGCTCAGTGGAGCCGCTGGCATCGACGCGTTCGCCGCTCGCGTCGCCGCGGCGGCCGGGCAGCAGTAGCCCGACCCCGATCGCGGTTCTCCTAGAGGATCTGGTTCGTCGGCCAGACCACCACCTCGAACAGGTCGACGTTCGGCGGCTGCTCGAGCGCGAACCGGATCACGGCAGCAACATCGCCGGCATCGAGCGGGACGACACCGGGGACGAGCTCATCGGCCTCGGGGTAGACGTGAATGAGCGGCGTCTCGACCAGCCCGGGCTCGACGACCGTCACCCGGATGCCGCGTGGCGCGACCTCCTTGCGGAGGCTCTCGGCGAACGCGACCGTCGCATGCTTGGTCGCGATGTAGGCAGGCTCGCCGACATAGGTCTCCCGACCCGATGCGGACGAGACGATGACGACATGGCCCGATCCCTGCGCGGCGAAGCCGGGCATCACGGCACGAACGGCAAACAGGACGCCGAGCACGTTGGTCCGCACCACGTCCTCCCACAGGGCCGGATCCGCCGACTCCACGGGGCCGAAGTCGGCGATGGCCGCATTGGCGACCAGGACGTCCAGCCGGCCGAAGGTCGCGATCGTGTGATCGACGGCCGCCTGGATCGACGAGAAGTCGCGGACATCCGCGACATACGCTGACGCGCGACCACCCGCCGCAGCGATCGCCTCGACCTGCCGCTCGAGCGCTTCGCGCCTGCGGCCGACGACGACCACCGCCACCCCGGCGTCGGCGAGATCGCGGGCCGCGGCCGCGCCGATGCCGCTGCCTCCTCCGGTGATCAGAGCGACCGCTCCTTCGAGCGAGCTACGGCGCATCGTTGCCTCCATCGGCGCTGCCGGCAAGACTCACCCCACGCAGAGGCCGCCAGGGGACCCGCGCGCCTCCATCGTGGATGTTCACGTGTGATGAACACCCATCTTGCCATGCCGGCGTCGCGGTCGAAAAGCGGGCTCCCGCCTGGGGGCTGGACTGATCAGGCGACGCCCGGCAGCAGGTCCGTGAACCGGGCGCGCACCTCGGCGGCCGATGCTGCCGCCAGCACCTCGTGCGCCGCCGTGCGAAGCAGGGGCATGTCGGCGGCACGGATCGCGCGCCGGACGGGTGCCAGGCTGGATGCAGCCATGCTGAGGACGCTGATGCCGAGACCGACCAGCGCCAACGCGGCGGCGGGGTCACCGGCCATCTCGCCGCACACGGACAGCTCGGCCCCCGAGACGGCCGCGGCGTCGACAGCCTGGGCGATCAGGCGCAGGACTGCCGGGTGCAGCGGGTCGCGGTAGCGCTCGAGCGCCGCGTTGCCACGATCCGCGGCCATCGTGTACTGGGTCAGATCGTTGGTGCCAAGGCTGGCAAATCGGAGGCGCCCGAGGTAGGTCTCGGCGACGAGCACCGCGGACGGGATCTCGAGCATGACACCGAGCTCCACCTCCCCGAACGCGACGCCGTCGGCCACCAGCGAGCTGCGCGCTCGCTCGGCGAGATCGAACAGCACGTCCACGTCGGTGACGTCCGCGACCATCGGCGCCATCACCTTGACCCGCCCGAGCGTGCGATCGCCCGACGGCGCTGCGGCCCGCATCGCAGCGCGAAGCTGCGTCACGAACAGGTCCGGTCGCTCGGGAGCGAGGCGCAGCGCTCGGACGCCGAGGAACGGGTTCGCCTCGGGCGCAATGGGCAGGTACGGGATGGGCTTGTCTCCGCCCACGTCGAGCAGCCGGATCGTGACCGGACCGGGCGCGAAGGCCTCGACGACCGTACGGTTCACGCGGGTCTGCTCGTCCTCGGACGGCGGGGCCTGCCGCTCGACGAACAGGAACTCGGTGCGGAACAGCCCGACGCCACGGGCACCGAGCGCGACCGCCCGGTCAGCCTCGGCCGGCGTGCCGATGTTCGCCAGCAGGCTGATGCCGACACCGTCGCGGGTCTCACACGGCAGGCCGGCCTCGGCAAGGGCTGTACGCACGGCGTCGGCGGCTGCCTCCTCGCGCGCCCCGAGGCGGGCGAGGGCGTCAGGATCGGGCTCGAACACGACCTCGCCGGTGTCGCCGTCGATGACCACCTCCGATGGCCCCTGGGCCGGGCCCGTCGGGGTGCGCGTCGCGCTCGACGCATGATCCTCGAGCTCGCGTGCCGCCTGGATCAGGCCGCGGACCCCGACGACCGCCGGGATCCCGAACGCGCGGGCCAGGATCGCTGCGTGCGAGGTGGGCGAGCCAGCCTCGAGCGCCAGACCCAGCAGGCGGTCCCGGGGGAGGCTGGCGGCAAGCGACGGTGGGATGTCCTCGGCGATCGCGATCGCCGGTCGATCGAGGGTGACCGTGCGCTCGACCCCGGCCAGGCGCGCCGCGATCCGCTCGGCGACGTCGAGGACGTCCGTCGCCCGGGCCGAGAGCATCTCGTCGCCCAGCGCCACCAGCTGGTCGGCCACGCTCCGGGCCGCGATCCTGATCGCCCCGATCGCGTCGTGTCCAGCGTGAATCTCGGCCGAGGCAGCGTCAAGCAGCGTCGCGTCGACGGCCATCATCGCCTGGGCCGCGAAGATCTCGCCTTCATCCTGACGACCCGCCGCCTCGAGCGACGCCCCCAGCGCCTCGAGCTCGGCCGCAGCGCCATCGCGAGCGGACACCAGGCGCTCCCGCTCACCTGCAGCATCGGACGGATCGATGCTGCCGCCGGGCGGCGCGCTGACCGCCGCGACCCGGACCCACGACCCGCGGGCGACCCCGCTCGAGGCCGGTGCGCCATGCAGCGTTCGCATCACCGCAACCTTTCCCGCTCCGGAGCTGCTACCGCGGTCCGCCGCGGAACTCGATCCGGCGCTCCTGACCCGTCAGCAGCCGGCGAATGTTGTCCGCGTGGAACAGCCAGATGAGGGCGACGGCGACGATCGCGTAGCCGATGAAAGCCGGTGCCACGGCACCCAGGATCACGGCACCGATGAGCCCCAGCGCGGCCGCGGCAGAGGTCGACAGCGACGCCAGGGAGCTGATCCTGGTCACCAGCAGGACCCCCAGGAAGATCGGCAGCACCGCGAGCGCCACGACCGGCTGGATGACCAGCAGCCCACCCCAACCCGGGGCAACGCCGCGGCCGCCCTTGAACCCGATGTAGGGCGACCGGCTGTGACCCACGATCGCTGCCAGCGCGGCGAGGGCCTGGACGATCGGTGGGGCACCCAGCCCGATCGCGAGCAGGACGCTGACCGAGCCCTTTGCGGCGTCCAGCAAGCCGGCCACGAGCGCCGCCCGGGCGCCGATGGCGCGCATCGTGTTGGCACCGCCCGTGCGGCCGCTGCCCAGCGTTCTGGGGTCCGGACCGCCGGCGATGCGCGCGACGATGATCCCCCACGGGATGCCGCCGATGAGGTAGGCGGCCGCGACCGTCGCAACCGCCAGGACGACTGTGCCAGGATCCATTGCGGCCGAGTATAGCCAGCGACGTACGCTCGGCTTCCGCCGGTTCTCGGCTTCCGCCGGTTGCCGGTT
>Ga0307440_1000707_pt1 | contig 16551 bp, 13 predicted proteins | sample SalMarWE160410MG_FD_202150 | JGI IMG/M metagenome (GOLD analysis project Ga0307440, IMG submission 202150) | Salt marsh sediment microbial communities from the Plum Island Ecosystem LTER, Massachusetts, United States - WE1604-10 | ecosystem: Environmental > Aquatic > Marine > Intertidal zone >... | reverse complement strand
CGGCGTTCCCGAGCCCGGGAATGAGCTGATCCTGAGTGAGCAACCCTTTCACGCTGCGTTTCTCTCCCGCATCAAGCGAATCGATGAGGTCGGTGAAGTAGTCGAACGTGAAGCTCTGCTCGGCCGGTGTCGGCCGCATCCCTTTGATGTAATCCCGTTCGAGCTCCTTCCCCTTCTCGTAGAGCTCCATGGCTCCCCACATCTGCGTGGTCACGGTGAAGAGCGAGCCGTCTTCAAGGTCCAGCCGAAGATGGTACTTGTCCGGTGCAGTCGAGCCTGGCTGGTGTAAGAGCATCCTCCCACCGCACTCGCCCAGGACCAAGATGTAGCCGGGCTCGAGTGGGAGGAAGATCCAGCGGCCACGTACGCGGGCGGCGCCGATCCGCTTTCCGCAGGAAAGGCGGGCGAACTCTTCATGGGTTCGGTTGTACCAGACGAATTTGTGAGGGCTGTTGCCCAGACTCCCCCGTGCGACGGTCTTGCCGCCCAGCTCGGTACTAATCTGCTTTGACAGCACGGTACACTCAGGCAGCTCAAACATGTCGACTTCCTCCTAATCATTGCGATCGGCCCCGCCTGGAGCTATGGACGTCGAATACGTTTGACCTTTTTGTCTTAGATTCTTGAATGGGCTGCCGCCGTCGACGGTCGCACTCAAGGGGCCGTCGAACCCAAGGATCGGTGTTCGAGCACACCGGCAGCTTGCAGGACCTCCCGGACCTTCTCGAACTCCTGAGGCGTGAGCGTGAGCCCTTCGACTCGCATTCGTCGATTCCCGCGTCCGACCACCTCCGCCCCTGCCTTGATGGCGGGAATCGCCTTGCCGGGCAACCGCCAGACAATCTCGGCGAAGTCGTAGATGCGTTTCTGCAGACCCAAGATGGTGGCGCGATCGCCCCTCTGTGAAGCACGATACATCTCTATGTAATGCTCGATTCGAATGTTACCCAGTCCGGTCACGACGCCGGAGGCACCAATCGCAAAGGAAGCCCCATCGAGGAGATCTTCGCCCTGGACACATGCAAACTCCGACGGATCCGTGGCGAGAAGCATGCGATTGAAGTCTGCGAAGTTGCCGGAGCTGTCCTTTATCCCGACGATATTCGGGTGTTTCGAGAGCGCAACCACTGTGTCGACCGTCATCGGCGAATGCGTGTTTTGGGGAATGTTGTAGAGAATCACAGGGATAGGACTCGAGTCCGCTATCCGCGTGAAGTGCACCATGATCGCTTCCTGAGAAGGAAGATAGTAGTAGGGAGGCACGGCTGACGCAAAGGACGCACCGAGATCCGCCATGACCCGGATCTCCTCTACGACGGCATCGGTGGAGGGCTGGAGGCAGACGCCGTAGAGCGGCACCCTGCCGTCGCCTATTCTCGCCGTCTGCCGCATGACCTCCGTCTTTTCTTCGATGGAGAGAACGGCGCCTTCGCCGGTCGTCCCGTTGACGAAGATTCCGTCTACTCCCGCCTCGATGAGATAAGTCAGGTGGCGTTCGAGTAACTCCGAAGAGAGCTTACCTCGATCGTCGCAGCAGAAGATCGTTGCGGGGATTATGCCCCGGATATTTTGTTTCGTCGTTGCCACAATAACCTCTTTGAGAGCGTTTTTTTCGAGCTTGGTACCGTTGTCGAAATCGGCTAATTCTGCCCTTCGATCCTTTCGTTGTCCATAGGATGTCGCAACCTTCATTTCGCGTCACGCACGGTTAACGACTCCGCCGAATGGCTCCGAAACGACCGGAATTCCTTCCCGCTTTTCTACCTGTTTTGTCTCCCTGAACCGTAGATCTCCTGGGCTCGATGAAGGTCCTCGGGAGTATCGATGCTGAGCGGCACATAGTCCTTTGATTCGGTGGCTACGACCCGTATTGGATAGCCGTTCTCGAGGGCCCTGAGCTGCTCCAGACTTTCTGTCATCTCCAGGGGCGACGGAGGCATCGAGACGAACCTCAGCAGGAAATCCTTCCGGTAGCAGTAGACGCCGATATGCTCGAAAACCCGAAGCCCCTCGCGGGTGCGCGGATAGGGGATGAGTGATCGAGAAAAATACATCCCGTTCCCACGCCGGTCGACTACGACCTTGACAACGTTCGGATCGTCGAACCTGTCTTCCGTAATCTGGTGCATCAGAGTGCTCATCGACAGGTCGGATTCATCGATGAGAGGCTGGACCGCCTCTGAGATCATGGGCGCGGTGACAAACGGCTCATCACCTTGGACATTTACGATGATCGAAGCATCCACGTCCCTCGCCACCTCTGCGACACGATCCGTTCCGGTCGTATGCTCTTTTGCAGTCATACGCACATGCCCGCCGAATGCCTTCACAAAGTCGTAGATACGTTCGTCATCGGTCGCAACGATGACCTCTTGGACAACCTTCGACCGGACTGCGTTTTCGTAGACATGCTGAATCAGCGCCTTTCCACCGATCGTAGCAAGTGGTTTACCCTCCAAGCGGGTGCTGTGATATCGGGCAGGTATGATTACTGCGGCTTTCACCATTTCATCTCCTTTCCGGTGCCGATTCTCGATGCCGCTTGATCCCGCTCGCCATCCTCTCGCGGTCGAGAATGCTCACGTTCTCCACGATCCAATCACGCATTCGACGACCGTGTTCAGTTTCCTGGGGAGCTGACACAAAATCGAGCTCCACGCTGAGCCGTTCAGCCACCTCGGCAGCAACAATCGGCCAGACAACACCGAGATCGGCAACAATAGGTATGCTCCCCTCGAGGCGAGCGAACCCCGACATCTCCATTCGAAAGGGAACCTTGAATGTCTTCGTTTTCGGCAATCCCTTGTCGATTGTGCTCTGCACGTCACTGCCCTTTCGTTCGAGATTCCAGACCCGTTCCAAGGTTGGATCGAGGTCGATCCGAGCAAGAGTCTTACCCTTCAGGCTGTAGGTCGAAGCGCCATCCCAGGCCGACCAGATTCCGTGCCCCGTATAGGTCTCGAATGGGCCGTCGTGTATTTCCTGGCTGAGCGCAATGCCCGACTCGATAATGACGTCGGCTCCCGACAACATTCTGGAAATGGCATCGGATCTGCGCTTCAACGGCATGCTGTCTCCGATTGCGAGCCCGACCATTCCCCCTCCGATCAACTGCGGTATCGAAACGAGAACCGGAACCTCCGAACGTGCAGCCGCACCGATCATCGTCCGATGGTCCGCACCCAGGCCGGCGATCTTTTCGAACGCTGCTCCCTCCTTCTCGGCCAACGCCTGGATCTCGATCGCAATGCGTTCCGTCCGAAGACCGATCGGATAGGCCATGTTCCCGGCCGCTTTGATGACTGTCTCACCTTCCAGCGCAAGTGCGTTTTCGATTAGCTCTGTATCGACAATCATCTCCTTCTGAAGACTTCTGAGCGATTCAGCGCTCAAGAGGGTAACCTCAAAGACTTCGCCTCGCGGTAGGAGCTCGGCCGGCACAGGGAGTGTCCTACCGGGAACACGTCTTACTCGGTCGAGGCCCCCGGCCATCTCGTGCGCCACGACGGCGGAACTTGTAATCACGCCGTCGACGATTCTCTTCGAAATAAGCTCTGCGATGAGGGTCGTCACACCCTCGTGAATGTTCGGGCCGCTTCCAGTTATGACTACGACCTTCCCGCCGCGTTGCTTGGCACTAACGACCTGCTCGACGAGTCGCGCAACGCTCTGCCGAACCCCGGCCTCGAGCCCGTGCGAGAGATCCGAGATCTGTTCCTTGTCAACAAGATTCACCATTCAGTTCTCCTCTAACCTCGATAGCCGGCGAGGTGTGGTATCCAGAGCACGGTGTCAGGAATCGTGCTGATGATTAACAATGCCGCGATCATGAAGACGATGAACTTCAAGGTCTCGCCAATTACGGCTCGAAGCGGCGTGTCCGTGAGACGTGCAATGATTATTGGCGCTTCCCCGTACGGCGGCGTGCTCAATCCGATCATGAGATTGAGAATAACGACGACTCCGAAATGGACGAGGTCGATGTGGGCCGCCTGTACCAACGGAAGAATAATCGGGATGACGATGAGCATGGAGGCCGTCGCGTCGATGAAGCACCCAAGGAAGAGAAAGAGCACGTTGAGTGACAAGAGCACGAGGACCTTCGATTGCGTTATGCCCAGATGAACGAAAAAGGTTGCAACCGCGGCCGGTATTTGCTCGCGAGCCATGGCGTATCCGAAGAGAAGCGCGCAGCCGATGATGAAGCTCGTAAACCCTGTCGCGACGACTGATTCTACGATGACCTTGTAGACCGCTTTCAGACCCACTGATCGATATACGAGGAGACTCAAGAGAAGGCCGTAGACGCTGACGACCGCCGCTGCCTCTGTTGGCGTAAAGACTCCGCCGTAGATGCCTCCAAGGAGCATTACCGGCGCCAGAATCACGAGAGCCGATTCGAAAAGGGATTTCAAGAACTCTCTTATCGTGTACCACCGACCAACCGGGTAGTTGCGTCGTTTGGAGACGATTCCAACCCAGACCATGAGGCAGGCGGCAAGAATCACGCCGGGAACGATCCCACCGAGGAAGAGGTAACCGATCGACGTGCCCGAAATCACCGCATAGATTACTATCGGTATGCTCGGGGGAATGATCGGACCGATTGTCGATGCCGCTGCAGAGAGCGCACAGGCGAAGGGTTTGTCGAAACCGGCATCCTCCATCGCCTTTACCTCCATCAGACCAAGACCCGAGATGTCGGCGATCTCCGAACCCGACATTCCTGCGAAGATCATATTTGCGATAACGTTTACGTGTCCGAGCCCCCCTCGCACTGGTCCAACGAAGCTTCCTGCAAACTTGAAGAGACGGTCGGTTAGCTTTGAGGCATTCATCACCTTCGCCGTGAAGATGAAGAGTGGAACGGCGAGGAGCTCGTAGTTGCTCTCGTATTGGATAACCATCACGTTAAGGATCGTCGAAAGGTCGATGTGAGAAAGAATCAGATATGCAGCGGCTCCCAGGAAGAGCCCGAGGGCCAGCGGGTAGCCGAGCGCAAAGGAAGTGACGAATATGGCGAGCCAGACTATCACTGCCACGGTGGTATCTCCTCCACGGCTTTCCTGCCGGTCGTCATCTCTCGGATCTTGTAGTACATCGCCATGCTGTTGTGCGCAAAGACCAAGACCAGGAAGATCGGGAAGCAGATCAGCAGATAGGCCCAGGAAATGCCGAGAGTGCTCGCTTTGAGCGGAGCCATATGTATGACCTGTTTGATTGTGGGATAGAAGATGATCGCTATGACCACATTGAGCAAAAGATCGAAAACGACATCAACGAGCAGCTGTCCGTTCTTCGGCAATTTACGATACAGCAGATCGAAACGCATGTGTTGATTGAACCGTGTGGCGAGTGCGCCTCCCAAGTAAATGACCCATATAAAGCTGTAGATCGAGATCTCGAAAAACTGCGGAATCGGGTCGTCAAACACGTACCGGAACAGCACACCGGCAAACACGGAGGCAATGAGTACGAAGAAGACTACCGACGGGAGATATACCTCGAAAAAATCGAATATTCGACGCGGTATGGATTTCATGTGCTATATCCAAGCGAGGGTACAACAGGATGCCCCCGTGAGCTCCGGGGGCATCCTCCTCTAGAGAACTTTGTCGGGCAGGGCTACTCCCCGAGCGCCTGCAGCTTCGCGTACACACCGTCACCCCATTCCTTGTTGAACTTCGGCTGACTGTAGTACTTCTTTGCGTTATCCATGAATGCCCGCTGATTGGGAATTACGACCTGGATACCGTACTCTTTCTCTGCCTTCGCGAGGGCGGTCTGCTCGGTGAGGAGCGTTTGATAGTTGTTGTAGTCCCGTGCGATATGGAGCGCAGTCGTGATGTCGAGTTGGATCTTCGGCGGCATCGAGTTCCAGAGCTTCGCATTGATCATCGGTGTCGTGTATCCGATTACGTGATTCGTAAGCACGAGGTAGTGAGTAACCTCGAAGAACTTCTGCGTCATATCTGTCGGTATCGGGTTGTCCTGACCGTCGATCGTTCCGGTCTTGAGAGCCAAGTACACTTCCCCGAACCCGAGCGGTGTCGGGTTCGCACCAAGTGACCTGCCGACGTCGAGCCAAGCCGCCGAATCCGGCATCCGGAGCTTGATTCCTTTGAGCTGCGCCGGCGTGGTTACTGAACCGGCCTTCTTCGTGAGATCGAGCTCGCGGGTTCCGAGATACCAGACACCGAGCACTTTGATCCCTGACTTCTGCTCGAGGGTGTTCCAGTACTTCTGTCCCACCGGACCGAGCAGCACTCGATACATTTCGTCAAGGCTGCTGTACAGATAGGGCGCTTCCAGCACGCCGATCTGAGGGTAGTTGGCGATCGAGGCGAACCAGGAAGGACTTGCATCCTCACCCATGTCAATCGACCCATTTTCCACATCAAGGATCTCGGTCTTCTGGTCCGCGAGCTGTCCGGACGGGAAAATGTTGACCTTGATCTTACCCCCACTGATCTCGTTCACGACGTTGGCGAAGAACTTCATGGTCTTCGTCTGTTGGTCGTTCGGACCGGCAACCGTCGCGAACTTCAAAGTGTAGGTCGGTTTGACGCTGCTCGTGTTCGTGGCAGACGAGCTGGATGCGCTACCGGAGCTTTGAGCCGTCGACTGAGAACTGCCAGTGGAGCTGTTCGATTGTTGTGTGGTGTTCTGCTTGTTGCCCTTCTCCTGATTTCCGTTGGCAAAGACAGATGCCGTGCCAAACACTACTAACAGCACCGCGATGAACACGATGACTGCCCTGACTTTCGGGAAGCTGTTCATGATAGGGAACCTCCTGAAATAAACATGTAGTTGTAAACAGTCCTACGACTGTTCGATTCCTAGTTCCGCGACAACTTCCCCCTTTTTTTGCGATTACATTGAAATCACCCTCTATATCCCATCTTCTGTGAAATCAGCGCGGTAGCGCCGATTATCTCGGGGGCGATGGCCGTGATACGCTTCATGGTCAGCCTCTGTGAAGGCCCCGAGACACTTATCGATGCATGTACTTCGCCTTTCCAGTTTCGGATCGGAGCTCCAATGCATCTGAGGTACTCTTCGTGCTCCATGTTGTCGATAGAATAGCCCCTCTGCACCGTCTTCTTGAGGTCCTCAGACAATGCATCCCTGTCCGTTATCGTGTTCGGGGTTACGCGCGCGAGTCCCTTCTCCTCGAGGATCCGATCTCTTTGATCCTTGGGAAGAAAGGCAAGTATCGCCTTGCCGACCGCCGTACAATAGAGCGGGGCCCGGGCGCCGATGACTGAGTAGGTGCGAATTCTCATTTTTGACTCGACGCAGTCGACGTAAAGTACCTCGTCGTTATCCAACACAGTGAGATGCACCGTTTCGTCCGTCACCTGGTTGAGCCCGGCAAGGTGGGGGCGCGCGATCCGACAAATGTCGAGACTCAACTGCGCCCGATTTCCGAGCTCTACCAGACGAACCCCGAGGCTGTATCTGTTCGATTCTCGATCTTTCTGGAGAATCCGTTCGTCAACCAATGTTTCCAAAATGTTGTGCGCGCTGCTCTTCGGCATCGACAGCTCGTTGCATATGCCGGTGACTCCGAGGCTGCCCTTTTCGCTGAGCATCTCCACTATTCGGATGGCATTGAAAACGGTCCTGACCATCTTTTCCCAAATACGAACACGATTCGCCGTTGCGAAAGGTGTTCGTGCCAGGAATTGTACTCCCTCCGCCTGATTCTGTCAAACAAAAGTTGCAGAAAAGTCCACCTGTGGCTTCCTTATCGAACCATTGAGCTCAGCTCTCACGCCCTCATCCGGACCCCGATTACGCTTCGGCTTTCTCACTCCTCCCCTATCCGCGGTCGATTCCAACCAATCCGTTCGAGCACCCAATGGAACTCCCGTCGCTCCACTTCTCCCAGCGATTGACCGCCCATCGGGGCAATGACTGAAGGATCCTCAACTATCCCGCGGTCGTGCAGCATCGACTTGAGCAACTCGTCGGGATGATCGTTGTAGAAGACGAAATAGGGAAGAATTCGTTCGAAGTAGATCTTCGCGGCTCGCTTCTCGTCGCCGTCGAGGTACGCCTTCACCGCCTCGCCGTGAAGATCGAGCGCCTCTGTACCCGTCATGAACGCCGTGACACCGATTCGCAGGAGGTGAATCATGTGCTTGCCGCCTGCCCCTCCGATTACCTGCACACGAGATCCCGCCCGCCGCGTAAGCTCTGCGCTCTTTTCGAGAAAATCCGTCCCCTCCGCTTTGATGTGAGTGATTGATGGAAACTCCTCGGAGAGTGAAGTCAGCATAGAAACGTCGAGCAATGACGAGCTCTGGGGGGTGTCCTGAATGATAATCGGGAGACTCGTGGCCCCGGAAAGCCGCCGGAAGAACTCGCGAATCTCGTCTCGGCGCGGTACTCGTACGTAGGGAAGCGCGGCCATGATGTAGTCCGCTCCAAGCGCCTCGGCCTCTTTCGCGTACCCTTCGGCCATCCGATCCGAGGGCGCCGTTACGCCGATGAAGACCGGTACCCGCCCTGCGACCTCGGCCACGATGATTTCTATGAGCTGCGTTCGGTCGCGGGCCGAAAGCTTGAAGAACTCCGAGGCAAAGCCGAAGTGACCCACCGCTACGGCACCGTTGTCGAGGCAGTAGCGCACTAAACGCCGCTGACTTTCCCCGTCAATTTCGCCGTCGCTGGTAATCGCGGTGGGCATGATCGGCATCATGCCGCGGAATTGGGTGTATGCTTCCACTGGTTACTTCTCCTGTCAGTTCGTTGGCTGCCCGAGGCAGAATATCATATCCTACGCGTCAGATTCCACGAAGTGACAGGCGACTTTATGACCGGCGGCGATCTCTCGCAAAAGCGGCATCTCGACGCGGCAACGTTCCCGAGCAAGAGGGCAGCGACCAACGAAAGGACAACCGGTAGGCTCCACGGTTGGAACGTATGCAGCCCCGGAAATGGCGACTCGATCGGACAGTTTTCGATTCCAGGTGGGTATCGATTCGTAGAGGAGCCTGGTGTAGGGGTGAAGCGGACGTTGCGTGAGGTTCGCCGAAGGAGCCTCTTCCATCAGACTCCCGCCGTACATGACGCCGATTCGATCGGCCATGTAGGAAACGACCGTGAGGTCGTGCGCGATGAAGATCATCGTCAGCTCAAACCGATGCTTGAGCTCCACGAGCAGATTGAGTATTTGGCCCTGAATCGAAACGTCGAGAGCGCTCACCACTTCGTCGCAGATAAGCACAGTGGGGCTGTAGATCAAGGCACGCGCAAGTGAAATTCGTTGACGTTGCCCCCCGGAGAACTCCGACGGCCTGCGATCGAGATCCGCTTCGCGCAGACCTACTGCGGCAATCACCTCCCGGACCCTATCTTCGACCTCCGAGCGCCCTGGGAAGCGCGGACTGTAGCGTGTTCCGGCAGTCAGAATCGAGCCAATGCTCATGCGCGGATCGAGTGAGGAGGACGGGTCCTGGAAGATGTACTTCACCTCCGAGCGAAACATCCGGAGCGATTCGCTGTCCCCACGTGAAATGCGCCAGCGCTCAGCCGACCCCTCTCTCTGACTTGTGCGGTCCGGATAATAGTCGATCGTTCCGGCCGTGTGTGGCACGAGCTGGACGATCGTACGAGCCAGGGTGGTCTTGCCGGAACCCGATTCACCCACGAGCCCGTAGGTTTCACCCCGTTCTATGTCGAGCGAGACGTCGTTGACTGCCCACACATGCCGACCCGCTGCAGCGAACAACCCCGCTTCGAGCTTGTAGATCTTCGATACCTCGCGCAGCTCGAGTATCGCATTCACCGCTTCACCCCGGGCACCACGCAACGGTAGAGGGTCATGCCGTGAACAAGCGACTCTCCTGCCCTCTCCGCAGCGATCGCCGGCTCGCCCGGCGCCTCGAGAAGATCAGGGAGCCGGGCCCGGCACTCGTCCCGCACGAGCCCGCAGCGCGGCGCGAAAGGACACCCGGGTTCGGGCCGTACGGGATTCGGAACCGCCCCCGCGATGCTGATCAGGTTCCCGGCAGAATAATGGCTTCCCCATTCAGGAACCGAATCGAGCAGGGCGCGCGTGTAAGGGCTTCTGGGATGACGCAATACCTCCTCGGCATCCCCCAACTCGAGGACGAGGCCGCCGTACATCACCATGATTCTATCTGCAATCTGGGCGACAAGGCGAAGGTCGTGCGAGATGAAGATGAGTGAGAGACCTCGTTTCACCTGAAGCTCGCGCAGCAGTCCCACGATCTGGGCTTGGATAGTCACATCGAGCGCGGTTGTCGGCTCGTCGGCGACGAGAATCTCCGGATCGTTGGCGAGCGCTAGCGCTATCATGATCCTCTGCAGCATTCCTCCGGAGAACTGGTGCGGGAAGTTCTTGAGACGCTCTTCGGCCCGCGGGATGTGAACCTCGCCGAGCAGCTTTACTGCTCGCGAACGGCATTCAGCTGCACTGACACTTGCCTCCTTCGCTCGAATAGTCTCCTCGAAGGTCTTGCCAATGCTGTAGATCGGATCGAACGAACGACTTGGCTCCTGAAAGATTATCGAGATCGCTCTTCCACGCAGGAGACGTTTCTGTTCGTCTGTCAACTCGGAGAGCAATCGGCCGTCGATCTCGATGCTGCCGCGTACATCGGCGCTCTTGTCGAGCAGTCCGAGCGCGGCCGTCGCGCAAACGCTCTTGCCCGATCCCGACTCTCCGACGATTCCGAGACACTGGCCTCTGGCCACCGAGTAGTCCAGGCCGCGAACAGCTTGAAGCAGGCCCTCCCCGGTCCGGAAGCTCACCGTAAGCCCGTGTACGGAAAGCGCCGTCGCCCCTCGCTCACCCACCCTGTCGCTCCTTCCAATGGGGGTCGAGGGCGTCGCGCAGGAGCTCTCCGAGGAAATTGAACGACAGTGTGACGAGCAGCAGAAAAAGCCCGGGGATGAGAAGCCAGGGAAACGAGACGAGGTTGGAGATTGAGGTGGCATCCCGGCTGATCATGCTGCCCCAGCTGACTGCCGGGTCCACGATTCCGAGTCCGAGATAGGATAGAATGGTTTCGCCGAGAATGAACCCGGGTACTCCTAGAGTGACGCTCACCACGAGGATGGACGACATCTGCGGCACGATGTGGCGAAAAATTATCACGAGAGAAGGCATCGATTCGAGCTCGGCGTTCGCCACGAAGTCGTTGCGCTTGATCGCGTGTACCATCCCGCGAATCATCCGCGCCGTTCCCGGCCATCCGACGAAGGAGAGAATAACCGTAATGAGGGCGTAGGTCTGACCGGAATCGAGGTTCGTGCTGAGAATCGAACGCAGAAACAGGATGAGATAGAGCCCCGGGACAAGGATGATGAACTCGCACAGCCGCATGATGATCCAGTCCCAAATACCTCCGAAGTATCCGGCGAGCCCCCCGAAAAGGAGGGCAAGCGTGAGGGAGATCGCCACCCCGACGAACCCGATGGTCAGGGAAATTCGAGAACCGTAGAGAATCCGGCTGAAGACGTCGCGTCCAAGGTTGTCCGCTCCGAAAAGAAATACCGGTTGAAACTTCTCTTCCCCCCCACCGTAGGAGGCTGTCCCGAAGAGGTGCGTCTTGATCGAAACGAGACCCCACATCCGAACCTCGGGTCCCCTCGTGAAGAAACGGACTGCAGTGTACTCGCCCTTGACCCGAACGTACTCCCGCGTTATGTCGTTGATCAGCACCATGCGCTGGACCTGAGGCCGGAACCCAAGCTCCGAAGAGTACCAGATGAGGTTGGGAGGCTCGTTCGAGTGCTGCGCGAAGAGCTCGTTTCGACCGTAGGGAGCGAGAAACTCGCAGAAGACCATGCCGGTATAGAGGATGATCAGTACGACCAGCGCGGCGAAGGCGATCGGCCTGTGCTTGAGGATGGTCCAAAACCGTTTCATGCCGCCGAGTACCGTATCCTCGGATCGACGAGGGCGAGCGCGATATCCGAGATAAGCATGCCGATGAGAATGAGGAAACTGATGAACATGACATTCGTCATGACCAGATTGATGTCCTTCTGCAGAACCGCCTCGTACATGAGCCGTCCGATCCCCGGATAGGAGAAGATGATCTCCAGGATGAGCGACCCGGAAAAAAGGCTCGCGAGGAGATTCGATGAGCTCGTGATGAAGGGGTTCATCGTGTTGCGAAAGGCGTGGTTGAAGTAGATTCTCGGTTCCCCGATTCCGCGCGAGCGGAGTGCTGTTATGTAGGGCTGACCGAGCTGATCAAGCATTGTTGCTCGGATAAGTCGCAGCGAGCCCCCGATTCCCCCGAGGAACGCACCGATGAGCGGCAAGGTGATGTGATAGAGATAGGAGAAGGCGAACCCGAAGGGACGTCCCGTGAAGTTCTCGGTTGGATAGGCAGTCACGGGGAACCAACCGGTGGATGCTGCGAATATCTGCAGAAGCAGAAGCATGAGGATACCGGGGAACGCATTGAGAAAGAGACTCACGAAGGCAACGACAGGGTCGATTCGCGTTCCGGCTTTTGATGAGAAAAAGATGCCGAGCGCGAACGAGATCGTGGTGAGAAAGACGAGGGAGATGAGATTGAGGATGATTGAGTTCATCATCCGCGTCGAAACGAGAAAGAGAACAGGTGCCCTCGAAATAAGGGAACGCCCGAGATCGTGTTTCACGAACACCTGATAGAGCCACCGGAAATACTGATCGTAGAACGGCAGGTCGAGGCCGAGACGGTGCTTCTCTTGCTGGATCTGCTCCTGCGTGATGGTGTTGTCGGCAGTGCGGTAGTTGTTCATTGTGAACATCTGACTGCGAACGTAGTTGTCCACGATGTCCCCGGGGGCGAGAGTCATGAGGCCAAAGACGCCCAGTCCGAGAAAGAACAGCATGACGAGCATTGTTACCGTACGCCCGGCGAGAAACGTGGAAAGCGGGTGGCGTTCGCGAATCCGTGCGAGGCGATCGCCTGCCCGCTCCCAGGCCCCGAGCTTCAGCCGAAGTTGTGCCATCTACCCTGCCGTTGTCGCGACCCTATTTCGGCAGATAAACGTACCGAAGGTCCGGCGAGTTGAGGTTGTCGACACGAAGGTTCGCCCACTTGTCCCGATAGGCGGAGAAACCGTCGGCGTAGACCATGTACATCAATGGGAGCTGATCGAGAATCAATTGCTGATATTCATCCCAGATCTTCTTCGCTGCCGTGTGATCGCGCGTAACGTACCCTTTCTGATACAGCTCGTCGATCTTTGCCTCCCAGGTGGTCGCCGGCTTCTCCTGAAGCGGGTGCCAAATGTGAAAGTTGCCGCTCGACTGCCAGACGTTTGACCCCTGTATCGGCCAGTAGTTCGAACCCAACGCGACCATTACCGACTGCCAGTCATAAGTATTGATTATGCTGTCGACGAGCTTCTGGAAGTTCACCGGCTTCACGTGAAGCGTGATTCCGACCTTCTTGAGGTCGTCTGCGTAGATGTTCGCGATGTCGATCCCTATGTTGTTCTCCACGCCCATGATCATATCGTACTCGATGAGATTGCCGTCGGAATCCTGCATCAGGCCGTCTTTGTTCGGTTTGATGCCGATCTCGGCAAGGAGCCTCTTCCCGCGCGCAGGATCGTAGAGATACTGCTCCTTTATGTTCGGGTCGAAGTAGGGATTCGGTCGGGCGAACATGTAGATGGCCGGCTCGGCGAGCCCCCGGTAGACCTCCTTCACAATGCGGTCCCTGTTGAAGAAACAGCTCATTGCCTGGCGGAACTTCGTGTTCGAGAACCACTTGACGTACTTCGGGGCGAGATTGGCAGGGTTCTCGTTCCACGAGATGAACGCCGCGCCAAGGCTCGGGCCCGAGTAGTAGACCGTGTAGTCACGCGGGCTCTTCTCGACCATCTCCTTGAGATCCTCGGGACGGAGGCTGTAACCGTCGATATCCCCGGCAAGGAACTTCAGCTTCTCGGTTTCGCGATTCGGTATTACCTTCATTTCTACTGTCTGGATGTAGGGCAGTGTCTGGCCGTAGTCGTCCTTCTTCCAGTAGTTCGGATTCCGTTGGAGGGTGACGCTGATCCCCGGTCGGTAGGATGCGATGTAGTACTCGCCGATCGAAGGGATGGTCCTGGGATCGGTGTCGATAGACCAGAGGGTGAGCACCCCCTCCGCTCCCTTCGCTTTCTTAACGGGCTCGAAGATATACTTCGGGCCGAAGGTCATGTTGCTCGAGAGCTCGGGCATCGCAATGATCCGTGGATACTTCATTACGAAACTGCGGTCATCGATCTTCTGTATTTCGATTCGTTTCTTCGTGCCGTCGGGCATATCGATGAACTGTCCTGCATAGCCGGGCAGCTGTAGCTCCTTGTCGCCGTCGATCTCGTTGTACCAATAGACGACGTCGTCGGAGGTCACCTTCACCTTCTTGCCCGGGTCGGCCAGGGTCGTCCAATAGAGGTCGTCACGGAGCGTGAAAATCACGTCCATCGTCCCCGCTTGTTCGTCCGTCTTCACCTCGTAAGAGGCAAGGTTCGGCTTCCATTCCTTGGTGTAGGGATCGTAGTCGAGAAGGTAGTCGTAGAGGCCGGCGACAACCGATCCCGTGTCGGCGTCGCGAGCCGTAAGGGTATTGAAGCTCTTCGGGTCGTTGTTGATGCTGGTCATCCAAGTTCCGCCGACAACGCCTTTCTCGTATTTTCCGCCGCCCGGTTTCCTGACAGTCTTCGCCAGGAGGCTGTTCTCAGCAATCTTCTTTTGGAACGCTATTTGGTCGGCGCTCATTTCCGTCTTCGAGCCGCCGCACGCAGCCAGCAGGATCGCAACCACAACGGCAAGGGCCGAGAGTCCACCGACTTGAAGCAAGCGTCGCACGGTTCTCGACCGGCGTCCGCTGGTGAGCTGATGAAGCTGTTTCATGCTCCCCCCTTTTCACTATTAGTGTACCCGTATTGTCGGTTTTTTGCCACAAATTTGTCGCGGCACGGGCTCTGCCCGGTCTCGATTTCCCACCCTCGCGGCAGCTGAGTTTGGGTCGTGCGCAATTTCAGGTTGCGAGCTGACCGTCGGCGGGATACAATTGAGTCAGCCGGCCCTACTTATCATGTCTGCACCGAACAGGGATTAACTGACCGCGACATCCACCCCACGGTGGAGTGAAGCGCATAGACAAAAATCTCGAGCCAGGAGGTGCTGCGATGATCATGCATCATTCCGGTGGTCGGCGCGGAACGTGGCTGTTCCTCATACTTCTTCTCCTCCTTTCAGCGCCACTCTATTCTCAATCCCAACCCGGGACGGGCTCCGTCTCCTCCAACCTCAATTCCTACTATCGATTTCCGTTCTCGTTGAGTGCCGAGTACGAATCGCTCTCTCCCTTCGGTACCTACGGGGCCACCTTCAACGCATACCAGATTTCCGGGCTCCTCCGCTGGCCAATCCCCCCACTTCCTGTGGTGCAGCCGACCTTCAAGGCCGGTATGATGCAGTTCGACAGCCGCGATCTCAGCGAGCCCGCCAAATGGTCCCACAGCAATTGGTTCGCTGCATTGGGCGTCTCGTTTTCCCACCGATTCGCGAAGACCTTTGAGGTCGGCGCAGAGGTGCTGGGGGGATTCGCCGAGTCCTACTTTCCTTCCCTGCTTCCGGAGGTCGGCACCGTCGGATACGGGAATCTCTATCTCGAAGGGGGCGGTAGGATATCGCTCGATCCGTCCTTCAATTTCAGCGTCGACGTCCACCCAAGCATCAAGTATCTGAAATCCTTCGGTCCACTGTCGGATTTCGACGGTCTGCTGCTTGGCGTCGGCTTTTCCATTCACTATCGCTTCGGCCAGGATCCAGACGCGCCTCAGACAATCATCCGCGCTCTGCGCTTCTCCGATGCCGGCATCCCCCCTGCTTTCGCGGCGATGCAATCCTACTACGTCAAACACCCGCTTGGAGAGGTGACGATCACCAACACCGAAAAGGATGTCGTGACCGACCTCGAGGTATCGTTTCACCAAGCCGGCTATATGGATTCTCCCACGCACGCGGCGACGATCCCCGAGCTTCGGGGGGGAGAGAGCGTGAAGGTACCGCTTCTCGCCTCCTTCAACTCCGAAGTATTCACTACGGAGGGCGTCACGCCGCTTACCGGGGAGATCATCGCCGCCTACAAGGTGAGGGGACGGGCCGCTGAACAGCGCCAGTCGGTATCCTATGACCTCCATGACAAGACGGCGGTAACCTGGGATGACGACCGGAAGGTCGCGGCGTTCATTACCCCCTCGGACAGCGCGCTACGAAACTACGCAAGCTTCATCCGCCAGAGCTGCAAGGAGGCGACGATCCCATCATTCAACGACTCCATCCAGTACGGGATGCAGCTCTTTGCGGCTCTCGGCGAGATTGGCTGTCTCTACCAAGCCGATCCCGCGTTGCCGTTTACGAAAGCCCAAGGAGATCCGCTCGTCGTCGACTCCATCAGTCTGCCACGCGACACCCTCAAACGCATAACGGGCGACTGCGACGATCTGACGGTTGTCTACTGCAGCCTCCTCGAAGCTGCGGGAGTTCAAAGTGCGTTCATCACGGTACCCGGC
>Ga0307440_1000706_pt1 | contig 16565 bp, 9 predicted proteins | sample SalMarWE160410MG_FD_202150 | JGI IMG/M metagenome (GOLD analysis project Ga0307440, IMG submission 202150) | Salt marsh sediment microbial communities from the Plum Island Ecosystem LTER, Massachusetts, United States - WE1604-10 | ecosystem: Environmental > Aquatic > Marine > Intertidal zone >... | reverse complement strand
GTGCCCGACACCGCGCTATCGCTGAAGCAGGGGGCCGTGGCTCCGTGGTCGGGGCGCGAAACGCCGTTCTTCGACCAGACGATGCAGGCCGTGTGCGAGCATCTCGACGTGGATCAGCGTACGCCCTTCGCCGAGCTGCCGGAGCATGCCCGCCGCTTCATCCTGTACGGCTCCGGCGAGGAGAAGATCGCCTTCCGTTTCGCGGAAGGGCCGCGCACGCGCCTGATCGAGCGTCCGTTCGAGGGCGTGATCCCGAACCTGGATCGGCGCTACCGCGAAAGCAGTTCCGACGAGGTGCGCGAGGAGCTGTCCCGCTACATCAATGCCGTGCCGTGCCCGGCCTGCGCCGGTTCGCGCCTGACGCGCGCGGCCAGGCATGTGCTGGTCGGCGGACTCTCCTTGCCCGAGTTCGTGGCCATGCCGCTGCACCAGGCCAAGGCCTGGATCGATGGCCTGACCTTGTCCGCCCAGCGCCAGGCCATCGCCGAGAAGGTGCTGGAGGAGATCCGTGCCCGCATCGGCTTCATGATCGAGGTCGGGCTCGACTACCTGTCGCTGGAGCGCACCGCGGGCACGCTGTCGGGCGGCGAAGCCCAGCGCATCCGCCTGGCCACGCAGATCGGTTCGGCGCTGGTCGGCGTACTCTACATCCTCGACGAGCCGTCGATCGGCCTGCACCAGCGCGACAACGACCGGCTGCTGGCGACGCTGAAGCGGCTGCGCGACCTCGGTAATTCGGTGCTGGTGGTCGAGCATGACGAGGATGCGATCCGGAGCGCCGACTGGGTCATCGACATGGGACCGCGCGCCGGCGAGCACGGCGGCGAGGTGGTCGTGGCAGGGCCCCTGGCGCAGGTATTGGCCAGCAAGGGTTCGCTGACCGCCGATTATCTTTCCGGGCGCAAGGCCATCGCCGTGCCCGAGCGCCGGCCGGTCGGCAAGGATCATCCGGTGATCGGCGTGAAGGGGGCCACCGAGCACAACCTGAAGCAGGTCGATGCCCTGTTCCCGGTCGGCCGCTTCTCCTGCGTCACCGGCGTCTCCGGATCCGGCAAGTCGACGCTGACCATCGACACGCTTTACCGCGCCTTCGCGCGCAGCAAGCGGCTGCAGACCGAGCGCATCGGCCGCCACGACGTGCTGGTCGGCGCGGACCTGATCGACAAGGTCATCGACATCGACCAGAGCCCGATCGGGCGCACGCCGCGCTCGAACCCCGCCACCTACACCGGGCTGTTCACGCCGATCCGCGACCTGTTCGCCGCCGTGCCGGAGGCGCGTGCCCGCGGCTACAAGCCCGGCCGCTTCTCGTTCAACGTCAAGGGCGGGCGCTGCGAGACCTGCGAGGGCGACGGCATGATCAAGGTGGAGATGCATTTCCTGCCGGACGTCTACGTGCATTGCGAGTCCTGCAATGGCGCCCGCTACAACCGCGAGACGCTGGATGTCCGCTACAAGGGCAAGAATATCGCCGAGGTGCTGGACATGACGGTGGACGAGGCGGCCGAGTTCTTCGCCGCCGTGCCCTCGCTGAAGAACCGCCTGCAGACGCTGCAGCAGGTGGGCCTGGGCTATATCCGCCTCGGCCAGTCGGCCACGACACTGTCGGGAGGGGAGGCCCAGCGCGTCAAGCTGGCCAAGGAGCTGGCCCGGCGCGCCACCGGCGACACGCTGTATATCCTGGACGAGCCGACCACCGGCCTGCATTTCGAGGACGTGGCCAAACTGCTCGACGTGTTGCACCGGCTGGTCGAGCGCGGCAACACCGTCGTCGTCATCGAGCACAACCTGGACATCATCAAGACGGCCGACTGGATCGTGGACATGGGGCCGGAGGGCGGCGATCGCGGCGGTGAGGTCGTGGTGGCCGGCACGCCGGAGGCCGTGGCGGCCTGCGCGCAATCATGGACGGGGCGCTACCTGAAACCGTATCTGTAGATCGCTCTTGTCCGCGAGGGACTCTGGCCCTCGGGCCTGTTCACATTGATTTCGATGGCGTCGATACGGCCATTTTTCCGTCCATGCAAGGCTTGGCGAGCGTGGTGTGCTTGTTGCACATAAGCGGGCTAAAACGCAGCAGGACGGAAAAATGGCCTATCCATGCAGGCTGCGCACCAAATGAGTCCATTCATCGTTGCTCGGCACTCATTTGGAACAGCAGCGACAACATTGAAATTCATGTGAACAGGCCCTAACGTGGAGCGGCCGATGTGGCGCTGGAGGGATGCGATGCTGAACAAGGTGATGTTGATCGGAAACCTGGGCCAGGACCCGGAAACGCGCTTTACCCAGGACGGGACCTGCGTCTGCAACATCCGCCTGGCGACCACCGAGCGCTACAAGGACCGCAACGGCCAGCAGCAGGAGCGCACCGAATGGCATCGCGTGGTGCTGTGGGGGCGGCTGGGCGAGATCGCCAACCAGTACCTGAAGAAGGGCTCGCGCGTGTTCATCGAGGGCCGCATCGAGACCCGAAAGTGGCAGGACAAGGAAGGCCAGGACCGATACACGACGGAGATCCGGGCCAGCGAGATGAAGATGCTGGGCGGCGGCGGTGGCCGCGGCGACGATTCCGCCGGCGGCGATACGGGCGGCTCGTCCGCTTCCGGCCGCGGTTCTTCCAAGTCCGGCAACGATCCGTTCGCCGACTCGCCGGATTTCGGCGACGTGCCGGTGGATGACGACATCCCGTTCTGATCCGCGCCGTATTCAACCCTTGGATGGATGCTGGAAGCCCGCTTGATAGCGGGCTTCTTGGTATCTCGCCCCCGACCCGAATCGTTCGTTACACCCGTCCCGTCCATTTCCAATCGCGGATCTCGGGCATATCGCGACCTTCCCTGTTGATGTACTGCCTGTGCTCGATCAGCTTGTCCTTGAGCTGCTGCTTCAAATAGATGCCTTGGTCGCCGGTCTGCGGCAGGCGGTCGACGACGTCCATCGCCAGGTGGAAACGGTCCAGGTCGTTGAGCACCGTCATGTCGAAGGGCGTCGTGATGGTGCCTTCCTCCTTGTAGCCGCGCACGTGGATGTCGTCGTGGTTGGTACGGCGGTAGGTCAGGCGGTGAATCAGCCACGGGTAACCATGGAAGGCGAAGATCACCGGCTTGTCCTTCGTGAAAAGCTCGTCGAAGTCCACGTCGTCTAGGCCGTGCGGGTGTTCGCTCGGCGGCTGCAGCTTCATCAGGTCGACGACGTTCACCACGCGGATCTTCAGCTCGGGCAGGTGCTGGCGCAGGATCGATACCGCGGCGAGCGTCTCGAGCGTCGGCACGTCGCCGCAGCAGGCCATCACTACGTCCGGCGCCGCACCCTGGTCGTTGCTGGCCCACTGCCAGATGCCGATGCCTTCGGTGCAGTGCTTCACGGCGGCGTCCATCGTCAGCCACTGCGGCGCCGGATGCTTGCCCGCAACCACCACATTCACGTAATGACGACTGCGCAGGCAGTGGTCGATTACCGACAGCAGGCAGTTGGCGTCCGGCGGGAAGTAGGCGCGCACCACCTCGGCCTTCTTGTTGACCACGTTGTCGATGAATCCGGGATCCTGGTGCGTGAAGCCGTTGTGGTCCTGGCGCCAGACGTGCGAGGCGAGCAGGTAGTTGAGCGATGCGATCTTGGGGCGCCACGGCAGGCGCGCCGTAACCTTGAGCCATTTGGCATGCTGGTTGAACATCGAGTCGATGATGTGGATGAACGCCTCGTAGCAATTGAACAGGCCATGCCGCCCGGTGAGCAGATAGCCCTCGAGCCAGCCCTCGCATTGGTGCTCGCTCAGCATCGAGTCGAGCACGCGGCCGCTCGGCGACAGGAACTCGTCGTTCGGCTGGATCCTCGCGTCCCACTGGCGGCTGGTCGCCTCGAACACCGCGTCCAGGCGGTTGGACAGCGTCTCGTCCGGGCCGAAGATGCGGAAGTTGCGCTGCTCGTCGTTGAGCTTCGCCACGTCGCGCAGGAAGGCCCCGAGGGCGAGGGTGTCACCACTGCCCGGCGCGCCTGGCTCGGGCACGTCCACCGCGTACTCGCGGAAGTCCGGCATGCGCAGCTCACGCAGCAGCAGGCCGCCATTGGCATGGGGATTGGCGCCCATGCGCCGGGCGCCCTTGGGCGCCAGCTCGGTCAGCTCCGGATCGAGTCGCCCCCGCTCGTCGAACAGCTCATGCGGTCGGTAGCTTCTCAGCCATTCTTCCAGCAACCTGAGGTGCTCAGGATGGCCGATCGGGTCGGAAAGCGGCACCTGGTGCGCGCGGAAGGTGCCTTCGACCGGCTTGCCGTCGACCATCTTCGGTCCGGTCCAGCCCTTGGGCGAATTGAGCACGATCATCGGCCAGCGCGGGCGCGCCGGCTTGCCGTTCACGCGGGCGTCGTGCTGGATTTCATGGATCCGCTCCACCGCCGCGTCGAGCGCCGCGGCCATCGCCTGGTGCATCGGCTCGGGCTCGCTTCCCTCGACGAACAGCGGCATCCAGCCATAACCTTGCAACAGCTGCTCAAGCTCCTCGCGCTCGATGCGCGCGAGCACGGTCGGGTTGGCGATCTTGTAGCCGTTCAGATGCAGGATGGGCAGCACCGCGCCGTCGCTCGCCGGATTGAGGAATTTGTTGGAATGCCACGACGTGGCGAGTGGCCCGGTCTCCGCCTCCCCGTCGCCGACCACGCAGGCAACGATCAGATCCGGATTGTCGAACACCGCGCCGAACGAATGGCTGAGCGAATAACCGAGCTCACCACCCTCGTGGATCGAACCCGGGCACTCGGGCGATGCGTGGCTCGGGATCCCACCCGGAAAGGAGAACTGGGTGAACAGCCGGGTGAGCCCTGCCTCGTCCTGGCTGACATTGGGATAGACCTCGCTGTATGTTCCCTCGAGATAGGTGTTGCCCACCACCGCCGGGCCGCCGTGCCCGGGCCCCGAGACGTAGATCATGTCGAGGTCGTACTTCTTGATCACGCGGTTCAGGTGCGCGTAGATGAAGTTCTGGCCGGGGGTTGTTCCCCAGTGACCGAGCAGCATGTGCTTCACGTCCGAGAGTTCGAGCGGGCGCTTGAGCAGCGGATTGTCGCGCAGGTAGATCTGGCCGACGGCAAGATAGTTCGCCGCCCGCCAGTATGCATGGATGTGCTCCAGTTCCTGCGGGGACAACGGAGCGCTGCGCGTTTGGGTTGCGTCCTTGCTGCGCTTGTTCATGGCCGACCTCCTGTGCTTCCTTGTTGTCATTATGGACTCACTACCCCGGCCAGCAAGGCGGCGGTGTGATGCGCGATCACCTGCTCCTCGTCCGTCGGCATCGCCCATGCCGATACCGGGCTGGAGGCCGTGCTGATGCGCAGGGCGTTCTCGCGGTTGGCCTGCGCATCGAGCTCGATGCCGAGCCAGGCGGCTTCCCGGCAGATGCGTTCCCGTACCGGGGCGGCATGCATGCCGATGCCGCCGGTGAGGATCACGGCGTCCAGGCCACCCAGCGCCGCCGCCAGGGAGCCCAGCTCACGGCCGATGCGGTAGCAGAAGATGTCGATCGCCGCCTGTGCCCTTGCATCGGTACTGGCGAGCAGGGTGCGCATGTCGTCGCTGATCCCCGACAGCCCCAGCAGTCCCGATCGCTGATGCAGCAGATCGGAGACTTCCGGGGCCGCCATGCCGTGCGCCAGCAGGTACAGGACGACGGCCGGATCGATCGCGCCGCTTCGTGTACCCATCGGCAGGCCGTCCAGCGGCGTGAAGCCCATGGTGGTGGCGATGCCCTGTCCGTCTTTCACCGCGCACATGCTGACGCCGTGGCCCAGATGGGCGATGACCACCCTGCCGCCGGCAGCCTCGCCCAGATGCGCGGGCATGGCGCGTACGATCGATTCGTAGGACAGGCCGTGGAAACCGTATCGCCGTATCCCCTGGTGCAGCAAGGCATCCGGCAGCGCCAGGCGGTATTCCCGCGCCGGCATGGTGGCGTGGAAGGCCGTGTCGAAACAGGCCACCTGCGGCAGCTGCGGGTAGCGCGCCGCCAGGGCCTCGATGGCGTGCAGGGCATAGGGCTGGTGCAGGGGCGCCAGCGGTATCAGCGCCTTCAGGCGAGCCAGCACCGCATCGTCCACGCGCACCGGCTGGCAGAACTCGGTGCCGCCGTGCACCACGCGGTGGCCGGCGGCCGTCAGCTGCCAGCCCGACGTTTCACGCTCCAGCCAATCGAGGATGATATGCAGGGCCTGGCCGTGGCTGTCCACGGTGACCGTGAGGTTCGTGATGCCGGCGGCTTGCGCACCCAGGACGGTGAATGCCGCCTGCGATCCGCCGATGCCGGAGATCGAACCGGAAAACAGCTGCGCACGGATGGCTTCCGCCGCCAGGGGAAAGAGCGCGAACTTGATGCTGGAAGAGCCGGCATTGTACACGAGGATGGCGTCGCTCACGGATACCGACCCCGGGGTTGGCCGCCGCTTGTGATCATCGGGCCCATAGGATGAAGTGGGCATCGAGCGGCACCACGGCCGCCTCGTGGGCAGGAATGATGCGCGGGGTATAATCCGATGCGGGCCGTCCTCCCGGAACGCTGCCCTGGAATGTGTACGCATTCGCCGTTCCGGCGAGCGGGGCGCCGCGCTCCAGCGCCTGCCGGAACGGTTCGCCGCCGTCGACCGGATCGGCATACATCTCCACGCTGACGAATTCCGGCGGCAGCTCATCCAGATAGACCTGAACCTCGACATGAACACCGTCCTCGTCGGGGGACGAGGTCACGTTGCCGAAGCGCAGCTGTTGCCAATGCCGGGTCAGCCGGCGATACCAATCCTCAAGTGCGGCCCCGGTACCGGCGGCCCGACGGCGGTAGGCCTCGGCCAGGGGCAGGTAATAGGTATCGACATATTCCCGCAGCATGCGGTTGCTGGAGAACTGCGTGGTCAGCCGCGACATGCTTTCGCGCATGCGGCCGATCCATTCCTGCGGCAGGCCGTTTTCGTCGCGACGGTAGAATGTCGGGATCACGTCGGTTTCCAGCAATTGATAGAGCTGCTCCGCCTCCACGCTATCCCAGGCTGCGGCATCCTCGTGTTCGCAGCCATCGCCCAGCGCCCAGCCGACGCCCGGCGTAAAGGCCTCCGCCCACCAGCCGTCCAGTTCGGACAGGTTCAGGCCGCCGTTGACCAGCACCTTCATGCCGCTGGTGCCGCTGGCCTCCCAGGGGCGGCGCGGGGTGTTGATCCAGACGTCCACGCCCTGGGTGAGCTGTTCGGCCACGGAGAGGTCGTAGTCTTCCACGAAGACCACGCGTCCGTTCACCTCGGGGCGTTCGAGAAATGCCTGCCATTGGTGCAGCAGACGCTTGCCCTCAGCATCGCGGGGGTGCGCCTTGCCGGCGATGACCAGTTGCACCGGCCGCTCATGGTTGCAAAGCAGGCGCTGCAGCCTTTCCGGGTCGCGCAGCAACAGGTTGGTGCGTTTGTATTCGGCGAAGCGCCGGGCGAAGCCCAGGGTCAGCGCATCCGGGTCCAGCAGTCCGGCATATTCGCGCGCCTGCTCCCTGCCGGTGCCGTGGCCGCGGCGCTGGCGTTCCAGCCGACTGCGCAGGAAATCCACCAGCCTCTGGCGCCCGTCGTTGCGAAAACGCCACAGGACTTCGCCCCCCAGTTGCCGGAGACCGGGTTCCAGTGTATCCAGCGAACCCAGCCAGCGGGTCTTGCCGCAGGCCTCGGTCCACAGCGCGTCGGCGGCGGCCGAATCCCAGCTCGGGACATGCACGCCGTTGGTGACATGGCCCACCGGCACCTCATGCTCCGGCCAGTGGGGAAACAGGGGCTGGAAGATGCGCCGGCTGACCTCGCCGTGCAGATGGCTGACGCCGTTGACAGCACCGGCGCCCCGCACCGCGAGGTAGGCCATGTTGAACGGCGCATCGGCATCGTTGGGATTGCTGCGTCCGAGGGCAAGAATATCCTCGATAGCCACGCCCAGCTTCTCGGCATATTCCCGGAAATACAGCGAGAACAGATCGGGGGCGAAACGGTCGAAGCCTGCCGCCACCGGCGTATGCGTCGTGAACAGGTTGCCGGCCCGGGTCACACGCAGGGCGGTCTGGAAGGGTTGGCCGCTATGCTCCATGAAATGGCGGATGCGTTCGAGGATGGCGAAGGCCGCATGCCCCTCGTTGAGGTGGCAGACCGGACAGTCCATGCCGAGCCGTTCCAGCAGACGCCAGCCGCCGATACCCAGGACCATCTCCTGCTGCAGGCGCATCTCCGGTCCGCCGCCGTACAGTTCGCTGGTGATACTGCGGTCGCCGGGATAGTTGAACGGATCGTTGCTGTCGAGCAGCAGCAGCGAGCGTCGCCCCACCCGGGCCAGCCAGGTGCGCAGCCGCAACCGCCGCCCGGGCAGTTCGATCGCGATGCGCACCCATTCGCCGTTGTCATCCCGCAACGGCACAACCGGCAGCATGCTCGGGTCGTTGAAGGGATAGAACTCCAGCTGTTCGCCGTTGGCGTTCAATGCCTGCCGGAAATAGCCCTGCTGGTACAGCAGGCCCACGCCGATGAGCGGCACATCCAGATCGCAGGCCGTTTTCATATGGTCGCCCGCCAGCACCCCCAGGCCGCCGGAGTAGATCGGAAGCGATTCGCTCAGCCCGAATTCCATGCTGAAGTAGGCGATCTGGCCGGATAGCTCGCCCTGATGCCGGGAGGAAAACCAGGTCTCCGCCCGGTAGTACTCGTCACAGGCGAGCATCTGCTGCTTCAACGCCTCCAGGAACCGGCCGTCCGCCGCCAGTTCGGCCAGCCGCTGGTCGGAAACGGATTCGAGGATCAGCCAGGGATTGCCCGTGATCGCCCATTGTTCGGCGTCCACCGTCTGCCACAGCTCGTCGGTACCGTGGTGCCAGGTCCAGCGCAGGTCCAGGGCGAGGGTGGCCAGGCCTTCCAGGGGCTCGGGCAAGGTGCGCGGGAGATAGTGATTAAGCTGCATGCCGGAACACAGGTTGGCGACGCTTCCATATCACGGGGATCTTCTCCTGCCGCCATCCCGCCGGGCGGTCTTGACGGTGGTCGCCGAGGCGTGGGAGGTGATCGGCTGATGGACGCGGGCCAGGAAATCCCGGTGGCGTGACGGGGTGTGTTCGAGGTGGCGATAGACCATCAGCTTGGCCCAGTCGGTGAGTAGGGCCCAGGTGAAGGAATAGGCCCAGATCAGGCCGATGGCCTCCCAGCTGATGGGGGTGACCAGGCCGAAGAACCCGTAGGCCACGAGGAACGTGGCCGCCACCTTGGTGCCCACGGCGGACCAGATCATGATCGGAGCGGGATAGGGCTTCTTGAGGAAGAAGCCCTTGCTGCGCGAGATGAACAGCGTCAGGTGTCCGGCGACGGCCATCTTCAGGAAGATGAAGCTTTGCACCTCGGGGATGGTCATGTGCAGGACGTCCACGGCCAGGTACAGCATCAGAAAGCTGCCGGCAACCCCGGTCAGGCCCATCACCGTGGAAACGAGGATCACCCGGTGCATCTCCCAGCGCACCGGCTCGGGGTCCAGCGCCGTATGGTCGTAGGCGATGGTCATGATCGGCACGTCGTTGAAGAAGGCGAGCAGGATGATCATGATCGCCGTGATCGGGTAGAAGTTGAACACCAGCATGGCGAGTACGACGAAGACCATGATGCGGATGGTCTCGGTGATGCGGTAGATGGCGTAGGAATTCATGCGCTCGAAGATGCGCCTGGCCTCCTCGATGGCGCGCACGATCACCGACAGGCCGGGGGCCGTGAGCACGAGATCCGCGGCGGCGCGGGCAGCGTCGGTCGCCCCTGAGACGGCGATACCCACCTCGGCCTGTTTCAGGGCCGGGGCATCGTTGACGCCGTCGCCGGTCATGCCGACGATGTGCCCCCTGGACTGCAGCGCCTTGACGATATTGAACTTGTGCTCGGGAAAGACCTGGGCGAAGCCGTCGCAGTTTTCCACCTGCTCGGCGGTAGCCTTGTTCATGGCGGCCGTGTTTTGATCGTCGAACAGATTGCCGGCCAGGAGGATGTTTTGCCCCAATGTCAGCTTGCTGGCCATCTCGCGGGCGATGGCCAGGTTGTCACCGGTGACCATCTTCAACTGCACCCCGTGTTTCTCGGCATCCTGGATGGTGTTGACCGAGTCCTCCCGCGGCGGATCGAACAGCGGCAGGATGCCCAGGAACGACCACGCCCCCTCGCCCTCGGCGCGGGCCACGCCCAGGGTGCGATAGCCCTTGGCGGCGAAGGCGTTGACCGCCTGTTCCGCCTTGGTGCGCGTATCATCGTCGACCTGCGACAGACCCAGGATCACCTGCGGCGCCCCCTTGGTGACCCTGAAGCTGTGGCCGCTGTGATCCTCGATGGTGGCCTCGGTGCGCTTGCCCACGGGATCGAAGGGCACGAACCTCGTCTGGCGGTATCCGTCGAGGGCATTGGCCTGGTGCAGGCCGCCGAGCACCGCCAGATCGATCGCATCCTGATCCTCCGCCTTCGAGGCCAGAGAGGCCGCCAGCAGCAACGCGTCGATGTCCTTGGCGCCGAGCAGCAGCGGCTCGCCGAGGGTCAGCTTGTTCTGGGTCAGGGTGCCGGTCTTGTCGGAGCACAGAATGTCCATGCCGGCCATCTCCTCGATGGCTTCCAGGCGCGACAGGATGGCCTTCATCCGGGACAGGGACATGGCGCCCACGGCCATGGTGACCGACAGCACGGCCGGCATGGCCACGGGGATGGAGGCCACGACCAGGATCAGCGCGAACTGAACCAGTTCCAGGAAATGCGCATGGCGGAACAGCTGGACGATGATCAACATCGCCGCCAGTCCGAGGCTGAGATAGATCAGGTAGTCGCCGATGCGCAGCACCGCCTTCTGGAAATGCGATACCGTGCTGGCGGACTCCACCAGCTTGGCCGTTTGCCCGAAATAGGTGTTTGAACCGGTGCCGGTGACCAGGGCCACCATCTCCCCCTGCTTGGCCACCGATCCCGAATAGGCGACATCGCCGCTCTTTTTGTTCACGGGCAGGGATTCCCCGGTCAGGGCGGACTGGTCGACGCTCAGATAGTCGCCCTCGAAGAGCTTGACGTCGGCCGGGATGATGTCGCCGAGGCGCAGGCGCACCACGTCACCGGGAACCAGCTGCTTGGCGTCGATTTCGTGCCAGGCCTTGTCGCGCAACACCCGGCTTCTGAGCGCCAGACTCTGCTTCAGGGCTTCCACGGCGTTGCCGGCCTTGTATTCCTGCCAGAATCCGACTGCGGCATTGAAGATCAACAGGGTCAGGATGATCGAGAAATCGGCCCAATGGCGGACGACCAGGGACAGGATGGCGGCAACCTCGATCATCCAGGGAATGGGGCCCCAGAAGTAGCCCAGGAATTTGAGCAGGGGGCTGACCTTCTTTTCTTCCAGCGCATTGGGCCCGTAGTGTGCCAGCCGCTGTGCCGCTTCCTGGGCGCTCAGGCCGCTGTCGGCGGCGCTGCCCAGGGCCTTGAACAGCGCGTCAGCACTCATCTTTTCGGCGTCTTCCTTGTTCAGTAGCGTCGGCATGGGGTTCGACATGGCCATGGTTCCTTTCCCTGGGGTGAGTGGCCGCCGCACGGCTTGATCCATCGAATCCATCATAGTCCCTTTCCCCTTAGGTTGGGAGGGCACTCCACTCTCCTTGACAGCAAGCGGAGGCTATGCCCTTGTCCGGGTACGGGTGTCGCGGGTGGCTGGCGGGCCCAGGGTCTGGCCATTATCATCATCCATCGCCTTGTGGGCGAATCCATCCAGGGTTCTTGCGGCGCCGGCCGTCGGGAGATCCTGCAACAGGAGCGCCAAGGATGCCTGGCTCCCGGAGGAGATCCGCCTCGCTGCGGTTCATGCTGATCCTGCTGGCCTATGGCGGCATCCAGTTCTACGTGGCCGACAAGGCCATCCGCATGCTCGGCGTTTCCGGCTGGGACGGGTTGCCGGCCGTGTGGGCGGTGGCCATGCTGTTCGCTCCGTTCCTGCTCTGGCGGCTGGAGAGCCATAGCGCCTACCATCGCCTGGCCGTGGTCGGTGCCTGGCTCGTGTATGGCTGGATGGGCTTTTCCTTCCTGTTCTTCTGGATCGGACTGGCGTTGTCGTGCTACGACTGGCTGGTGAGCCTGGCGGGTAGGGATACGCTGTTCGCACCGTCCACGTTCCTGGCCCTGTCGGCGGCCACCATCGCCGCATGGCTCTACGGCTTCACGGCGGCCAGGAGAATCCGGGTCGAGCGGGTCGCGATCGCGTCCGACAGGCTGCCCAAGGATTTTCCGGGAATCCGCATTGCCCAGATCTCCGATCTGCACCTCGGCATCATGGCCGGCAAGCGAAGGCTGGATCATGTGATCAGGCGCATCCGGCAGCTCGATGCCGACATGCTGATCTCGACCGGCGATCTGGTGGATGCCCAGGCGCATTTCCTGGACGGGCTGTCCGCCCGCTTTGCGGCGCTGCATCCCCGTTACGGCAAGTTCGCCATCACCGGCAACCACGAGCGCTACGCGGGCCTGGACCATGCCCTGGAGTTCCATGCCCAATGCGGGTTCCGGCTGCTGCGCGGGGAGGCTGTGGACGTGGGGGGCATCGTGCTGGCCGGCGTCGACGACCCGGCCGTATCGGCCTCGACGGCGGAAGAGGAAGCGAAGCTGCTGGCCGGGATTCCGGCCGACCGCTTCGTGATCCTGCTCAAACACCAGCCCAATATCGCGCCCGGGGAGCGATTCGACCTGCAGCTTTCCGGGCATACGCACAAGGGCCAGATCTTCCCGTTCGGCCTGCTCGTCCGGCTGATGTATCCGGTGGTGGCGGGGCTGCATGTCCTGGCCGGCGGGGCGCGCATCTATGTCAGCCGTGGCACCGGCACCTGGGGGCCGCCCATCCGCATCTTCTCGCCGCCGGAAATCACCCTGATCGAACTGACGAGGCCGTAACGGCGATGGCCATGCACCCGAACATGCCGTTGATGCGCGCGCTCGGTCATCGCAACTATCGCCTGTTCTTCTCCGGGCAGAGCATCTCGCTGGTGGGCACGTGGATGACCCGCCTCACCGTCAGCTGGCTGGTATGGAGGCTGACGCATTCGGTGGAGATGCTGGGCCTGGTCGGGTTCGCCGGGCAGTTTCCGACCTTTCTGCTGGCGCCCTTCGCCGGCGTATGGGTGGATCTGACCGACCGCTTCCGCGTGCTCCTGGCCGCCCAGGTGTTCTCGATGCTCCAGTCCCTGCTGCTGGCCGCCCTGGCATTGACCGGTGTCATCCAGATCTGGCATATCGTGGTGCTGCAGGTCATCCAGGGCGCGATCAATGCCTTCGATATCCCGGCCCGCCAGTCATCGATGATCGACATGATCGAGGACCCGAAGGACCTGCCCAACGCCATCGCGCTGAATTCGTCGATGGTCAACGGTGCGCGGCTCGTCGGTCCGTCGATCGCCGGCCTGTTGATCGCGTGGGTCGGCGAGGGCTGGTGCTTTTTCATCGACGGGGTCAGCTACATCGCCGTGATCATCTCGCTGCTGGCCATGCGCATGGTGCGGCGCCATCGCCCGTTGGAGCGGAAGGGGGTCTTCCGCGAACTGCGTGATGGCCTCAGCTATGCCTTCGGCTTTGTCCCGATCCGCGCGGTGTTGCTGCTGCTGGCGCTGTTGAGCCTGGCCGGCATGCCGTACACGGTGCTGCTGCCGGCGATCGTCGTCGATGTGCTGCACGGCGGGCCGCATACGCTCGGGTTCATGACGGGTGCGGTGGGGTTCGGTGCCCTGGTCGGGGCGCTCTACCTGATGTCGAGAAAGACCGTGATCGGCCTGGGCCGCCTGATTCCGGCCGCCGCCGGCCTGTTCGGCACCAGCCTGGTGCTGTTCTCCCTGTCCCATGCCCTGCTGCCGTCGCTCGGCCTGATGTTCCTCGCCGGCGTCGGGTTCATGGTGCATATGGCGGCCAGCAACACGATCATCCAGACCATCGTGCGCGAGGAGATGCGCGGGCGGGTCATGGCCTTCTACGCCATGGCCTTCATGGGCATGGCGCCCTTCGGCAGCCTGCTGGCCGGCGCCGTGGCGGCACGCATCGGCGCTCCCGACACCGTCCTGGCCGGCGGCGTGATCTGCGTGCTCGGCGCGGGCCTGTTCTGGCGCAAGCTGCCGGAGCTCAGGAAGGCCATCCGGCCGATCTATGTCGAGAAGGGCATCCTGCCGGAGCTGGCGACGGGTCTGGGCAATGCCGCCAACCTCGAGCAGGAGGCGGAGCACTGAGTTCCCTATCCCTCCATCGCCGGCGTCAGTGCTCGCGGGTCTTCAGGAACGTGATGTCAGGCCATTGTTCCTCGGTGTACTTGAGCTTCCAGGCGCTCGGCGCCAGGTAGGCCAGGTGCTCCTCGGCATCCAGCGCCATATTGGCCGGGAAGGCCTTCTCGAACTCGGCCAGGCGTTTCTTGTCCTCACATTTGATCCAGCGGGCGGTGGCGAAATCGATCGCCTCGTAGCTGGCGTCGACGCGGTACTCGGTGCGCAGGCGCTCGATGGTGACGTCGAACTGCAGGGCGCCGACGGCACCGAGGATGTAGTCGCCGCCGAGCTGGGTGCGGAACACCTGCACCGCCCCTTCCTCGGACAGCTGCACCAGCCCCTTGTGCAGCTGCTTGCGCTTCATCGGGTCCTTCAGGCGCACGCGGCGGAACAGCTCCGGCGCGAAGTTGGGGATGCCGGTGAAGCTCAGCTCCTCCTTCTCGGTGAAGGTGTCGCCGATCTTGATGGTGCCGTGGTTGTGGATGCCGATGATGTCGCCGGCATAGGCCTCGTCGATGTGCGCCCGGTCCTGGGCCATGAAGATGATGGCGTTGGCGAACTTGACGTCCTTGCCCAGCCTGTGGTGGCGCACCGTCATGCCGCTGGTGAACCTGCCCGAGCAGATGCGCAGGAAGGCGACGCGGTCGCGGTGCGCCGGGTCCATGTTCGCCTGGATCTTGAAGGCGAAGGCCGTGAAGGCCGGCTCGTACGGCGACACCTCGCGTTCGACGGCCTGGCGCGGCTGGGGTGCGGGCGCCATCTCGACGAAGGCGTTCAGCAGCTCGCGCACGCCGAAGTTGTTGATGGCGCTGCCGAAGAACACCGGCGACTGGTTGCCCTTCAGGTATTCGGCAAGATCGAAGGGATTGGCCGCCCCCTCCAGCAACTCGATGTCGGCGCGCAGGTCGTCGGCCTGCAGTCCCAGCAGTTCGTCCAGGCGGGGATCGGCGAGGTCGGTGATGGTGACGATGTCCGTATCCGCCGTGTCGGCACCGGCGCGGAACAGGTTCAGCTGCTTCTGGTGCAGGTCGTAGACGCCCCTGAAGGCCTTGCCCATGCCGATCGGCCAGGTCATCGGCGTGCACTCGATCTGCAGCTTGTCCTCGATCTCGGCCAGGATGTCGAGCGGCGCCAGGCCGTCGCGGTCGAGCTTGTTGATGAAGGTCATGATCGGCGTGTTGCGCATGCGGCAGACCTCCATCAGCTTCTCGGTCTGCGGCTCGACGCCGTTGCCGGAGTCGATGACCATCAGCGCCGAGTCGACGGCGGTCAGCACCCGGTAGGTGTCCTCCGAGAAGTCCTGGTGGCCGGGGGTGTCCAGCAGGTTGACCTCGTAGTCGCGATAATTGAACTTCATCACCGACGAGGCGACCGAGATGCCGCGCTCCTGCTCGATCTTCATCCAGTCGCTGGTGGCGTGGCGGCTGGCCTTGCGCGCCTTGACGGCACCGGCCATCTGGATGGCGCCGCCGAACAGCAGCAGCTTCTCGGTCAGCGTCGTCTTGCCGGCATCCGGATGGCTGATGATGCCGAAGGTCCGGCGCTTGTTGATTTCCTGTTCCAATGTACTCGACACGTATCACCTCACGCGATGGCGGCGCATTGTAGCGTTTCCGGCCGGTATCGCTAACATCGGCCGCATGCAGGACATCCGCGATGCGCTCGTGCAGGTCTACCGCTGGCTGCGCCAGTACGGATACAACGATTCCCATTCCGGCAACATCTCCGCCCGCGACGGCGATACCGTTTGGGTGACGCCGACCGGGGCATGCGCCGATACGATCCGGGCTGCGGATTTCGTCGCCTGCGGCATGGATGGCGCGATCGGCCAAGGGGCCTCCGGCGACGCCAAGCTGCACCTGGCCGTCTACCGGGCCAACCCGAAGGCCGGTGCGATCGTCCACAGCCATTGCCCGCATGCGGTGGCGCTGACGCTGAACGGCGAGGATTTCGTGCCGCCGGATTTCGAGGGCCAGCTGTATTTCCCGAAGGTGCCGGTGATCACCGTGCCGTATGCGACCTATTTCCAGGATGCGGCGCCGCGCGTGGCCGCGGTCCTGGCGGATCATCCGGTGGCCATCGTGCGCGGCCACGGCGTCTATGCCTGGGGCGTGGATTTGAACCAGGCCTACAAGTGGACCTGCTCGCTGGAACTGTCGGCCCAGACGGCCTTCATCGGCCGCCAGGCGGGCACGTGCTGAGGCGCTCCCTGGCGCTGCTGCTGTGCCTGGTCTTTCCGGCCCTGGCGCAGGCGGCGGGGACGATCGTCTCCCGGGACGG
>Ga0307440_1000704_pt1 | contig 16585 bp, 16 predicted proteins | sample SalMarWE160410MG_FD_202150 | JGI IMG/M metagenome (GOLD analysis project Ga0307440, IMG submission 202150) | Salt marsh sediment microbial communities from the Plum Island Ecosystem LTER, Massachusetts, United States - WE1604-10 | ecosystem: Environmental > Aquatic > Marine > Intertidal zone >... | reverse complement strand
CGCCCTGGGCGAGAGCCCGGACGCCTTCGGCTCCCATCTCGACGAGCTCCCGTCACTGCCCGCGTATCGAGCGCTGCAGGAGGAGCGGCGGCGCACCCAGGCACAGCGCGTGGTGGGCGCCTTCATGCCCGGTGCAACGGGCGAGGCGCTGGTCGGTGTGGTGACGGTGGTGCGCCAGTCGCGCCTCAAGACTCGGCACCGCGCCGACCTCTACGGGCTGTATGTCGCGCCCGAGGCCAGGCGCGTCGGCGTCGGCCAGGCCCTGGTGGCGGCGGCCGTTCGCGCCGCCGGCGAGCTCGGCGCCGACCGCCTCGAGCTCACCGTCACAGCCGACAACGAGGCCGCCCGTCGCCTCTACGACGAGGCGGGCTTCCGAACCTGGGGCGTACAGCCGAGCGGCCTCCGCGCGGACGGGCGCGACCTGGACCAGGCCTACATGGTGCTGGCGCTTGAGCCGGCCGGCGACTCCGGCGATGCCTGACGGGCGTCAGAGCGTGGTGACGGAGTAGTCGAGACGCTCGTCGGACAGGATCATCTCCAGGAACTGCAGCTGCCCGAGCGCGTCGATCATGGCGAAGCCGTGGTCCTTGTCGATGTAGATGCCATCCTTCATCACCGTGTGGCCGTAGACGCCGAAGCGGTGGCCGGCCTGCTGGACGAGCTCGGGCTTGTTGAACCACCAGGTCTTGGTGTCGCCGTCGTGATAGAAGAAGTCGTCGAAGTACTGCATGCCGGGCAGCGGGCCGGCATGCGCGAAGTGCACGCCGAAGAACTCGCGCTCGCGGGTGAAGCCGCGGAACCACTCCGCGAGGTCGTCGGGGAGCGCGAGGCCGCCCCGCTCGGGGTTGAACTCGTCGTGCCGCAGCCCGCCGCGGGTGGCGAGCTCGTAGTTGTGGTCGAGCGCGACCTCGTCGTGGTTGCCGAGGATGACGGTAACGTTGCCCGCAGCTTCGTCCACGAAGCGCTTGAAGCGGTAGAGCTCGCGGATCTGGGCCTTGGCCGCGCGTCGCAGGTGATCGGGGTCTGCCGGGTCGTACGGCTCCACCCCGACGGCGTTGGCGTACGCGCGTTCGTCCTTGTAGTGGACGAGGTCGCCGACGCACACCACCTGGTAGCGGCCCTCGACCACCGCCGGGGTGGGCTCGTAGGTCGGGGTGCAAGCGGCCGAAGCCTTCAGGACGCGCCACAACTCGGGCCACTGGCCGTGGACGTCGCCGATGGCGATGACCTTGATCACGACAAGCCTCCGGCGCCGCGGCGCCGGCCACGAAGCGTCACGTCGGCGCGCCCCTCTCGAGGAGCAGCTCGCGCAGGCGGCGGTAGAGCTCGCGCGCCTGCTCCGGGGTGCGGCCGTAGCCGCCGTACTCCACCACCAGCGTCGCCGCCTGCCGACCGAGCCCCTCGCGCTTCAGCCGCTCCACCAGCCGCTCGATGACCTGCTGACCCTCGCTGCGTGCCTCCTCGAACGCGGCTGCGTCCACGGGGATCCCGTCGCCGGGCGCCGGCGTCCGCAGCGTGCCTGCGGGTGACGGCTCCGGCGCATCCTCCGCCGCCTGGCGGTCATCCTCGCCGGCGTCCGGCAGGAACAGCGGCTCACCCGCCTCGGCGTCGAAGTCGACCCAGCCGCCGTCGCTCGCCGGCGGGCGCATCCCGAACAGCCCCGCCGCGCGGGCGAAGGCCCAGTCGCTGACCGTGGCCATGTCGATCGCGCCGCCGAAGGAGGTGGCCGCGGCGCTCTTGTGCACGCCCAGGAGCTCCAGCTCGCACACGACCGCGTCCGATCCGAGCGGCATCAGTCGCTTCGACCAGCCGTCGACGCCGAGCGCGTCGTCGAGCCGGCCGCGCACGGCGGCCTCCGTCACCAGCGGCTCGAGCAGCGCGCTGCCGGACTGCCGGTCGAGGCGGGCGACGCACCAGGTAAGGGCCTCGGGAGGGAAAGTGGCAGCCAGTCGAGCCCACTCGTCTCGCGACATCGGCCCACTATAGCAGGGGTCGGACGTCGCTCAGGATGAGGTTTTACTCGTCCCGCAGGGCGCCCGTGCGCCTCGGCGCGGGGCGCGGGGCCGTCGCCGCTCCGGGGCCGGTGCTGTAAGGTGGTGACATGCATAGGCGCCTTGCTCGACGGGCATCCGCCGCGCGGACGCGCGCTCCCAGGGCGACGGCCGACGTCGCCGCGGCGCGGTGGTGCGCCGCCGGCCCCCTTCCCGCGTCCACCGCTCCCACCGCCACCACTCACACGGCCACCACTCACACGGCCACCACTCGCACGGCCGACGCTCCGGCGGCCGCCTGCCCCCACACCACCGCGCCCGCGAGACGGCAGCGCCGCCTCCGGCTGGGGGCGATGCTGCTAGCCGTCGTGGCGCTCGTCACGCTGGCCCGGGCGGCCGCGCAGAACAGCCCCACCAGCCCCACCAGCCCCACGAGCCCCACGAGCCCCACGAGCCCCACTGTGGCCCTCAACACCAACCTGATGCGCTCCGGCGACAGCGTCGCGCTCGACGCCAGCGACCTTCGCTCGAACGCTGGCTACACCGTGACGCTCACCGCCCCAGACGGCTCGAGCCGCAGCACCGAGGTGACGGCGGACGGCTCGGGGACATTGCACTACCAGCACGTGCTCGATCAGGTGGGGGAGTGGACCGTGCGCCTCAGCGGCCCGGGTATCGACGCTCCCCTGCGGGTCCAGGTCTCCGGGGTCTCGAGCGGCTCGGGGAGCTCCGGGCAGACACCGGGCGGCGGCCAGGCCGGGACGGGCCAGGCGGGCGGCAGCCAGAGCCAGCCCGGCCAGACGCCGGGCGCCGCCCCACCGTCGACGGCTCAGCTCGAGCTGAGCATCCAGGGCAGCGCTCTGGTGGCGAGCAGCAACGGCCAGGAGCAGTGGCGCCTGGAGTTCCCGGCCGACAGCGGCGACACCGCCGGCGCGGCCCAGGTGGGCGGGGTCGTCTACCTGGGGCACGGGAACAGCCTGCTGGTCATCGACGCGGCCAGCGGCACGGTGCAGCAGCGCTTCCCGCTGCCCGCTCAGGTGGCGGACGTGGCCGCGAGTGGCGGCGGCGTGACGGTCACCGTCCAGTTCAAGGCGGGCGGCCAGGCGAAGCTTCAGGTCACCAGCGCGGGCGTCCAGGGCACCGTCCGCTTCGACGCCGACCCGGCCATGTTCGCGTGGCTGCGAAACGAGGCCAAGGTAGCCGATCCTGCCGCCCGGCTGCGCCAGGATCCCACCAACCCCTGGCTCTACGTGGAGGCAGCCTCGCAGGCGAGCGATGCCCAGACGGCCTCCGACGACTACCGGCAGGCGCTGGGCCACGCCGCCACCTTCTACGATCGCGCGCAGCTGGCGCGCGTGCTTTACGCCGCAGGCCAGCAGGACCTGGCCAAGCAGGCGATGGACGACGCCCTCAAGGATTACGTCGACCGTGGCTACAGCGCCGAGCTGCTGACCGACCCCGCGCTGCGTGAGGCCTACGGGTTCCCGCTCGGTGCGCTCGAGCAGGCCCTGGCCAAGGGCGACCTGAAGGCCGCCGGCTTCTGGGCCCCGTGGGCGTATCGCATGAGCACGGCGGCGGTGCCCGCCACCCAGGCGGCGCTCAGGGACTACGGCAACGCGCTACGCGCGGCCGGTCAGCGCGACCAGGCGTCGCTGTGGCGCTCACGCGCCCACGAGGGCTCGGGGTTCCGGCTCGCCCGCGCGCTGCTGCGCGCCGCCCTGGCGCTGGGTCGTGCCGGCTGGTACGCGGTCGTCGCGCTACTGCTGGCGATGCTCTTCCTGCACTTGACGTTGATCGCCAAGTACTGGCGGCCGCAGTCGCTGGCGCTAAAGCAGCGCCTCGAGTCGGGGCGCGCCACGGGCCGCGTCCCGCGCCTGTTCGCGCTTCGCTACTACACCATCACAGAGAAGTTCGTGCTGGTGCTGATGTTCGCCGCCGTGCTGGCGCTGGCGTCATTGTCGGCGTGGGCGGGTCACGGCGACACCTTGCCGTCCGCCTGGCGCTCGGGCACGCTCGCCAGCGTGCCGGCGCGCGACGCCCTCACGAGCGCGCTCCAGCCGGGCCCCGACGCCGACTTCGTGCGGGGCTACGCAGCCCAGGTCGCCGGCAACGACCAGGCCGCGGCGACGGCCTACCGCGCCGCCGGGGACGTGCCGTCCGCCCTCAACAACCTGGGCGTGCTCGAGAGCGATGACGGTCTGTACCAGCGAGCGCTGGACGTCGGCCCCAACCTGCCGGCCGCGCTCTACAACCTGGGTCGCACGACCGATCCCTCGCGCCTGCATGCCGCCTACCAGCCCGACACGCCACTGCTGGCAGTCCCCACGGAGGCGCTGCTGCGCTCGGCGGCGGCGGGGAGCTTCCAGGGAGCGCTGGGGTCGGCCTTCACCGACCCCTGGACCGCGCTCACCGGGACCAACCCGCTGGCCATCCCGAACTGGTTGTGGGACGTGCTGGTGGTGCTGTTCCTGGCCCTCGCCGCCGTGACGGTGATCAGCCTGGTGGTGCCCAGGCCCGGCGTGGCTAGAAACGCGCCGCGCACGGCCGTCTACCACCTGCTGGCCCTGCTCGTCCCCGGCAGCGGCCTGGCCGACGAGCTGTGGGGCGTGCTGCTGCTGGTCCCGTGGGCCATCTTCGGGCTCGATGCCGTGCTGCACGCGGTTCCCCTGGGCGAGCCCGCCGGTATCTCGCTCACCGCCGACTACCTGGTGCTGGCGCTCATCTACCTGCTCAACGTGGTCTCCTTCTTCGTGGAGCTTGCCTCCTACCGCAGGCGCATGGCGGAGCTGAAGCGCTCGCGTCCGGAGACCGCACGCGCGTACGGCATGGAAGCCGGCTGGCGGCGGGAGGAGCCGCCGGCGTGAGCCGCTGAGCGCCGACACCCCGCCGACGGCTCGCGCCGCGGCGTCGGGATACCTGCTGGTGCTGGTAGCGGGCATCCTGTGGGGTGTTCTCGGGGTGTTCGCCGAGGGCGTCCTGAGTTCGGGTGTGGGTCCCCTGGAGATCTCGTTCTGGCGCGCGGCGCTGGCAGGCGGCGCCTTCCTGACGCACGCGGCCGTGCGCGGCCGGCTGCGCCTCGCCCGCACCAGCGATCTCGGCGCCTTCGTGCTGTTCGCGCTGGTGGGCGTCGCCGTGTTCTACGCGTCGCTCAACCTGGCGATCGCCGCCGGCGGCGTCAGCCTGGCATGGATCCTGCTGTACAGCGCGCCGGCCTTCGTGGCGGTGCTGGCGGCGCTGCTGCTGAGGGAACGGCTGACCCCCGGCAAGTCCCTGCTGGTGATACTGGCGACGTTGGGCGTGGTGCTGGTGGCGCGCGGCGGCGGCCACGGCATCGACGTCAACGGCCGTTCGGTGGGCTGGGGGCTGACCGCGGGCGCCTCCTACGCGAGCTACTACATCTTCGGGAAGTGGGTGCTGCGCCGGTACGCGCCCGTCACCATCTTCGCCGTGGTGCTGCCGATCGGTGCGCTGGGTCTGCTCCCGCTGGTCCACTTCCACGCCAAGAGCGCCCACACCTGGCTGCTCTTGAGCGCGCTGGCGCTGATCAGCACCTACCTCGCGTACCTCGCCTACTACAGCGGCCTGCGCCACGTGGAGGCGTCGCGCGCGGTGCTGGTCGCCACGGTGGAGCCGCTGGTCGCCACCAGCCTGGCGGCCTGGCTCTTCGGGGAGCGGTTCGGCCTCATGGGGCTGGCGGGCGCCGCACTGGTGCTGGCGTCGGCGGTGATCGCCGCCCTGCCCGGCCTGCGCCGGCGGAGCGCCCGCGATCCGCTGGCCACGCCGTCCGGCCCCGAGGCTCCCTCCCGCGGCGCAGCGGACCCCCCTGCCGGCCGCCCGGGGACGGGTGGCGACACGCCTTGACCGCCCCTCGGGCCAGTGCTAGAGTTGCATCGATATCGGCGGCCGTGCATAATGCTGCGCCGCCGCAAATGACCCCGATGCTCACCACCCGGACCCACCCCCGCGCCCGACGCTGAGCCGCTCTCCGGAGCGGTTGCAGGTCCATGGCGGTCCACGGGGGCCGCGTCTGGGTCGTGTTCTGCAGGAGGCAGGCATGCATACGCAAACCGGCGGTATCGAGAAGGTCGTTCTCGCCTACTCGGGTGGGCTGGACACCTCGGTGATCCTCGACTGGATCCGTCGCACCTACGGGGCGGAGGTGGTGGCCTTCACCGCCGACGTGGGGCAGGGCGAGGAGGTCGAAGAGGCGCGCGTGAAGGCGCTCAAGACCGGCGCCTCGGCGGCCTACGCCGTCGACCTCCGGGAGGAGTTCGTGCGCGACTTCGTGTTCCCGGTGCTGCGCGCCTCGGCCATCTACGAGGGCAGCTACCTGCTGGGAACGTCCTTCGCGCGGCCACTCATCGCCCGCAAGATGGTCGAGATCGCCCAGGCGGAGGGGGCCGACGCCATCGCGCACGGGGCCACCGGCAAGGGCAACGACCAGGTTCGCTTCGAGCTCTCCGCCTATGCCCTCGACCCCGACATCAAGGTGATCGCGCCCTGGCGCGAGTGGGACCTCAAAGGGCGTGAGGACTGCATCGCGTACGCCCGCGAGCACGACATCGCGGTGCCCGTCACCAAGGAGAAGCCCTATTCCATGGACGCCAACGCCTACCACATCAGCTACGAGGGCGGCGTGCTGGAGGACCCCTGGGCCGAGCCCCCCAAGGGCATGTGGCGCCGCACCGTCGACCCCGAGGACGCTCCAGACCGGGCGCAGGTGGTGACGGTCGCCTTCGAGGGGGGCAACCCCGTGGCCATCGACGGTGAGCGGCTGAGCCCGGCGGCGCTGCTCGACCGGGCCAACAGCATCGCGGGCCGCCACGGCGTGGGCCGCGTCGACCTGGTGGAGAACCGCTTCGTCGGCATGAAGTCCCGCGGATGCTACGAGACCCCCGGCGGCACCCTCCTCTTCGCCGCCCACCGCGCCGTGGAGTCGATCACGCTCGACCGGCAGGTGCTGGAGCTGCGCGACGAGCTGATCCCTCGCTACGCCGCGGCCGTCTACAACGGCTTCTGGTTCGCGCCCGAGCGCGAGGCGCTGCAGGGCCTGATGGACGATATCCAGGAGCCGGTGACCGGTGAGGCCCGCGTCAAGCTGTACAAGGGCTCGCTGACGGTGCTGGGTCGCCGCTCGCCCCGGAGCCTCTATCGCCAGGACGTCGTCACCTTCGAGGAGGACGACGTCTACCAGCAGGGAGACGCCGACGGCTTCATCAAGCTCAACGCTCTGCGTCTGCGCATCCGCCGGCAGCTGCAGGATGCCTCCGGCGAGCCCGTCGTCGGGGCCTCGGCGGGACGGTGAGCTCCGTGGCGCGAGGCGGCAGCTGGAGGCGGTCATGAGCCGGGCCGCCAGCACCACGCCGGCGCCGGCGGGCGCGGGCGCGGGCGCGCCCAAGGCGCGCCTGCGGTGGGCCGGGCTGGCCGACCTCGACGCGCTCTGCGCCGTCTACCGCGCCGCGCGCCCCGACGGAGGCGGCGACGCCCAGGAGATGACGGCCTGGCTGGAGCACGGCGGGGCCATCTTGCTCGAGAGCGAGGGCGCGCCCATCGCGGCGGCCCGCTGGCGCGAGGAAGGCGGCGGCTGGCGCGTGGATCCGGCCACCGACCCGGACGGGGATCGGCAGCAGGGCTTCGAGCGCTGGCTGATGACCAAGGTCGAGGCACTGGCCATTCGAGCGAACATCCCCACCCTGACGGTGGAAGCGCCCGGTCCCGACGCGCTGCCAAGCTACCGGCGCATGGGCTACCGCCCGCTGGACGCCGGCGACCTCGAGGCCCCGCTGGTCAAGCGCGTGGGGGGCACCTGGCAGGTCCAGGGAGACCACCGTTGACCGACGGCAACCACGACGGCGACACGCCTGCCGGCGCCGGTGAGCGCGGCGGCAGCGGCGAGACGCGGATGTGGGGCGGCCGCTTCCGCGAGGAGACCGACGCCCTGGTTCGGCGGGTCAACGCCTCGCTGGCGGTGGACCGTGCCCTGGCCGAGGAGGATATCGCCGGCTCGCTGGCGCACGCGGCCATGCTGCGGGACCGCGGCATCCTCGAGCCCGCCGACGAGACCGCCATCCGCCGGGGCCTGCTCGCCATCCGTGAGGAGATCCGCGCCGGCCGCTTCGTCTGGCGCGAGGACCTCGAGGACGTCCACATGAACATAGAGCGCGCCCTGACCGAGCGCGTCGGGCCTGCGGGGGGCCGGCTGCATACCGCCCGCAGCCGCAACGATCAGGTCGCCACCGACTTCCGCCTCTACCTCATGCGCCGGCAGGCCACCACCGGTGCGCTGCTCCAGCAGCTTCGGCAGGTGCTGGTGGATGTCGCGGAGGCGAACCTCGACGCGGTGATGCCGGGCTACACCCACCTGCAGGTGGCGCAGCCGGTACGGTTGGCGCACCACCTGCTCGCCTACCACGAGATGCTCGGCCGCGATGCCGCGCGCCTCCGGGACGCCCGCGGCCGCACCGACGTGAGCCCGCTCGGCGCCGGCGCGCTGGCCGGCACGGGCTTCGACATCGATCGTCAGGCCACCGCCGCGGCCCTCGGCTTCCGTGAGCCGGCCGCGAACTCGCTGGACGCCGTCTCCGATCGCGACTTCGCCGTGGAGACGCTCTCGGCGCTCGCCCTGGTGATGATGCACCTGTCGCGGCTCAGCGAGGAGCTCATCCTGTGGTCGAGCGCGGAGTTCGGCTTCGTGGCGCTGCCCGACAGCCACACCACCGGAAGCTCGATCATGCCGCAGAAGAAGAACCCGGACGTTTGCGAGCTGGTGCGGGGCAAGACGGGCCGGGTGTACGGCGCCCTGATGGGCCTGCTGACGGTGATGAAGGGCCTGCCGCTGGCGTACAACAAGGACATGCAGGAGGACAAGGAGGGCGTGATCGACGCCTGCGACACGGTGGATGACGCCCTGCGCCTGTACGCCGACATGCTGCCGCGCGCGACCTTCGACCATGAGCGCATGGCCGCCGCGGCCGCCAACGCCTACGCCAACGCCACCGACCTGGCCGACTACCTGGTGCGCAAGGGGGTGCCGTTCCGCGAGGCGCACCACCAGGTGGGCGCGCTGGTGCGGACCGCGCTCGACCTGGGGGTCACGCTCGAGCAGCTCGACCTCGACACGCTCCGCGCCGAGAGCGCGCTCATCGACGACGACGTCTACCGCGCCCTGGCGCTGGAGGCCGTGGTCGACGCGCGCACCAGCTACGGCGGCACCGCCCGTAGCCAGGTGGCAGCGCAGATCGAGCGGGCCCGCCGGGCCCTGGCCGAGGAGGCGGGCGCGTGATCCCCCAGACGCTGGCGCAGGACGACCGCGTCGACGTGACCGTGCGCCACGCCCGCGCCGAGGACGTGCCCTTGATCTTCCAGAACATCGGCCATTGGGCCGGCGAGGGACGCATGCTGGTGCGGCCCATGCAGAGCATCTTCGAGAACCTGCGCGACTTCCTCGTGGCCGAGGTGGCGACGGACGAGGGGCCCGCCTTCGCCGGGAATGGCGCCATGCACGTCCTGTGGGGCGACATCGCCGAGGTGCGGGGGCTGGCGGTCGCGCCCGGCGTGCGGGCCCGAGGGGTGGGTCGCAAGCTGGTGCAGGCGTGCGAGGCGGAGGCTCGCCGGGTGGGGATCCCCCTGCTGTTCGCCTGGACCTACGAGGTGGCGTTCTTCGAGCGCTGCGGCTTCCGGCTCATCGACAAGACCCGCGACCTCCACCCCCGGGTGTGGTCGGAATGCCTGCGCTGCCCCTTCTACGTCGGCTGCAACGAGAACGGCGTGCTCAAGCGGCTCGAGGGCGTAGCCATGCCGCGCAACCTGCCCGAGCCGCCGCCGGCCCAGGTCCCGCCCGGCATCCGCTGAGCGAGCCTGCGCCTGCCGGCGCACGGGCCCGCGTTGCCTTGCCGGCCGCGCGCCGCCCGGCTAGGGGTAGCGGACCGCGGGGCCGTCGGCGGCGGCAGTATGCTGACCGCATGGAAACGGTCACCCTGGTGCAGAAGCGCGACTTCGGCGACGCCCTCAACAAGGTGCCTCTGTTCGAGAGCCAGCGCCTCAGCTACGACCTCTACTGCCTGAGGCCGGGGCAGAGCCAGCGCGTGCACACCCACGCCGGCTCCGACAAGGTGTACCTGGTCCTGGAGGGCGAGGCCCTGTTCGAGGTGGCCGGGGAGCAGGAGCTCCTGCCCGAGGGCACCGCCGTGATCGCTCGCGCGGGCAGCGACCACGGCGTACGCAACGACTCCACCAGCAACGTGGTGCTGCTCGTGACCATGGCACCTCGGCCGTGGTGAGTGCCGCGCCGCCACTACCGACAGAGCTTGCAGAGCTCCGGATCGACCATATCGCCGTGGCGGTGGACGACCTCGACGTCGCCGCGGCGGCGTATCGCGCGCTGGGCCTGCGCGTCGCCGGTCCGGACGAAACCGTCGCCGACCAGGGGGTCAGGGTGCGGGCGCTGCAGGCGGGAGACACGCTCCTCGAGCTGATGGCGCCGCTGCCGGGCGAGGGACCGGTGGCACGCTTCCTGGAGCGCCGCGGTCCCGGACTGCACCACATCGCGCTGCGGGTTGCCGACCTGACGGATCTGCTGTCGCGCCTCAAGGCGCAGGGCGCACGCCTCATCGACGAGGTCCCCCGCGCCGGCCGCGCCAACACTCGCATCTGCTTCGTCCATCCCAGCTTCACCGGCGGCGTGCTGGTGGAGCTGGTGGAACCGCCGGCGGGGGGCGCGGCGTCGCCCGCCTAGAATCGCACGCGAGACGCGGCCTGCGGCCGGTCGCGGCGAGCCATGCCTGTGGCCTATCTACGCGGCCGCCCGCGACCTGCGCGGATAGAATGGCGCCGTGACGCACCACAACCCCAGCTCCGGGCGCTGCCGCGCCGCCGGCCGACCGGGCGGCCGTTGCCGCCGGGCGCCCGCCCCGAGGCGGAGCGCGCCGTGAGTGCGGTGCGCCTCGCCATCGTAGGGGCCGGCAAGATGGGCGGCGCCGTGCTCCTGGGAGCGCTGCGCGCCAACGTGCTTGCGGCCGAGGAGATCGGCATCTACCACCCCGACCCCGAGCGCCTGGCGAGCCTCTCCGAGCGCTACGGCGTGGCCGGCCTGGACGACGACGCGCTGCACCATGCGGAGCGGGTCCTGCTGTCGGTGAAGCCTCAGTCCTTCGACAGCGTCGCGCCGCTGGTGGCGCAGCGCAACGCCTCCTTCATCTCGCTCATGGCGGGCGTCACCGCCCGCACCATCGCGCGCCGCGTAGGCTCGCAGCGCGTCATCCGGGCCATGCCCAACCTTGGCGCCAGCATCGGCGTGAGCGCCACCGCCCTGGCGGCGCTTCCGGAGGCGACCCCGGAGGACGTGACCATGGCGCGCACCCTGTTCCGGGCCGTGGGCCGCGTCTATGAGGTGCGCGAAGCGCTGTTCGACGCCTTCACGGGCCTGGCCGGCTCCGGCCCCGCCTTCGTGGCGGTGGTGGCGGAAGCGCTCGCCGACGGCGGAGTGCGCTCCGGGCTCGACCGCGCCACCTCCCAGGACCTGGCGCGCCAGGTGCTGCTGGCTGCCTCGCAGCTGCTCGAGGCCAAGAGCCCGGCCGAGCTCAAGGACGAGGTCGCCAGCGCCGGCGGCACCGCCATCGCAGGCGTTCGCACGCTCGAGCGCCACCGCTTGCGCTTCGCACTCATCGATGCGGTGGAGCAGGCGGCCGAGCGGGCGGCCGAGCTCAGTCGCGAGGACGCCTGATGCCACCGCGAGCCGGAGGCGCCGCCCCGGGACCTCGGCGGCGGCGCCGCGCATCGCTCGCGCCGCTCGTCACCGCCGCGCTGGTGCTGCTGCTCGCGGCCGCCAGTACCGCGGCCGCCGCGCCGCCGAGCTACTTCCCGCACCGCTCCGGCCTGAGCTGGACGTACGCCAGCGGAGAGACGCAACAGCTCTCGGGCCCGCGCACCGTGGACGGTCAGCAGGTGATGGTGCTGACGCACTACTTCAACGGCGTGCCGGTGTCGGAGGACTACATGCAGTACGGGCCGGACGGCGTCGAGACCGTGGGCTCGGCCGCCGGCGGCAAGGTCACCCGCTACGATCCGCCGCTGGTGGTCTACCCGCCGCAGCCGCTCAAGCCCGGGATGCAGTGGCAGAGCACCACCTCGCTACCCGGCTTCGACATCACCCTCAGCTCCCAGGTGCTGGCCGTGCGTGGGGTCAAGACCCAGGCCGGGCACTTCAACGCCCTCCAGATCCGCCAGCGGACGGTCACCAGCAACGGCGCCAAGACGGTCATGGACCTGTACTTCGTTCCCAGCGTGGGCGTGGTCCGCTTCGTGACGCAGGACGGCACCACCGTCGACCTCATCGACAAGAACTTCTGAGCCGGACCCGCCGCGGTCGAGCGCCAGCTCAGGCGCCGCGCAGCAACTCGGCCTTGAGCCGCGGGAAGGTGCCGGCCTCCAGGCTGCTCCGCACGTCCGCCATCAAGCGCGCCATGAAACGCAGGTTGTGAAGCGTGGTGAGCTGCTCGGCCAGGCGCTCGCCGGCCTTGAACAGGTGCCGCAGGTAGGCGCGGCTGTAGCCGCGGCAGGCGGGGCAGTCGCAGCCCTCCTCGATCGGCCGGAGGTCGTCCTTGAAGCGCGCGTTGCGCAGGTTGAGACGGTAGCCCGGAGCGGGGCCGCCATCGTCGCCGCGGCGCACCAGGGCGGCAGCGTTGCGGGCATTCCGGGTGGGGGCTACGCAGTCGAAGGTATCCACCCCGCGTTCCACCGCCTCCAGGATGCTGGGCACGTCGCCGATGCCCAGCAGGTGACGCGGCCTGGCATCTGGCAGCAGCGGCACGGTCCAGTCGAGCACGTCATACATATCGGCCAGGGTGGTGCCCAGGTTGCCCCCGATGGCCATCCCATCGAACGGCATGGCAGCGATGGCCGCGGCGCTGGCCTCGCGCAGCTCCCGGAAGGCGCCGCCCTGGACCACCCCGTAGAGCGCCTGCGGATAGCCGTGCCGCGGCTCCGAGGCGTCGAAGGCCGCGAGGCTGCGCTCGGCCCAGCGATGGGTGCGATGCATCGCGGTGCGGGTGTAGCTCTCGTCGTGGAGGGGGCTGGTGCACTCGTCGAAGGCCAGGGCGATGTCCGCTCCGAGGGCGCGCTGCACCCGGATGGAGACCTCCGGCGAGAACGTGTGGCGGCTGCCGTCGATGTGGCTGGTGAAGCGGACTCCGTCTTCGTCCACCTTCACCATCGGGCTACCGCCCGGTAGTCGCGGCGCGGGACGCTCGCCCGGGAAGATGGAGGCCACCTTCCCCACCCCGTGCTCGATTCCTGCGCCCAGAGAGAACACCTGGAAGCCGCCGGAGTCCGTGAGGATGGGACCGTCCCAGTTCATGAAGTGGTGCAGCCCGCCGTGGCGCGCGACCACCTCCGCGCCGGGCCGCAGGTAGAGGTGGTAGGTGTTGGCGAACAGCAGCTGGCTGCCGGCCGCCAAGGCGTCGTCCGGCGCCACCCCCTTGACGCTCGCCTGGGTCGCCACCACCACGAACGCCGGCGTGTGTACCGTGCCGTGCGGCGTGGTGAGCGTCCCGGTGCGCGCCCGGCCCTGTCGAGCGTGAGCGCTGAACTGAAGGGCGCCCTCGTCCATCGCGGGCCGATTGTACCCGCCCGGGCCCGCCGCCGCCGGCCGGCGGCGGGTGTGAGCGAGCATGAAGGTTCGCTCGGGCCCGCGTTCACCCGCTAGAGGCTGGTCTGCGGCAGGCTGGGTGGGAGGGGCATGATGCCTTCCCTGTCGGCTCCAAGAGCAGTGAGAGCCGCCGGCGCCGGGGGCGCTCCCGACGATCGCCAGGCGGCCGGCCGGCGCCGCGCCTCGGCGGGGCTCGGGACGGTGTCTCCCGGGTTGACGGCAACGGGGGGCATACGGTATAGCATCGTCTGGTTTGGGAGGTGTGGATGGCACGCCACATCAGCGGCAAGCTCGTAGCCGTCGGGCTCGTAATCGCCGCCCTCATCACAGCCTTCAGTGCCCCGCGCAGCGACCCCCAGCCGCCGAAGTCCGCGTCGGTGTCTCTCGCGATCACGCCCGCCGTGACGGTGCGAGGTGCGCCGGTGCGGTGGGCCGAGGGCACGAAGGTGGCCAGCATCGGCCCCACCGCCAACCCGGAGTTCGTGGTGCGGGCGAGCGGCTACAACTCGATGGTCGACCAGACCGACAGCACGCCCTACATCACCTCCACGGGGCAGCACACTCGCTTCGGCATCATCGCGGTGAGCCGGGACCTGCTGAGCCACGACCTGCCCTACGGCACGCTGGTGCGCATCACCGACCTCGGCAACTACTACGACGGGCGCGGCTACGGGCGGTACCAGAGCCTGCTCGACGGCCAGGGCCTGTTCATCGTCGAGGACACCATGCACGCGCGCAAGCGCCAGCAGATCGACATCTGGTTCAGCGACTACGCCAGCGCCGTGAACTGGGGCATGCGCAAGGTGCGGGTCGAGGTCATCCGCTACGGCCGCAACGGCCCGAAGCTCGAGCCTGCCCGGGCCAACGACTTCAACGGCACGCCGCGTCTGGTGGCGTCCCGCTGACCCTGCCGACCCTGTCGCAGAGCTAGGCGGGGGCCCGTCGCCCGACGGCCCGTCGCCTGCGGCGCGCCAGGGCACCCACGTTAGACTGGCCCGTGCGCAGCCTCATCCCCTTCCTGGCGTGGCGCCACGTGCGCCGCCGCGGGTTGCAGTCCGCGCTCACCATCGTGGGGGTGGCGGTCGGGGTGATGGTGCTGATTACGGCCCTGTCGCTCACCAACGGCTTCGTCGACCAGCTCATCAAGAGCACCCTCAAGGCCACGCCCATGCTCACGCTGGAGAGCTACGTGGCCGGCACCACGCTGCCCGGCGACAGCGGGGTGCGGCAGAAGCTGCTTCAGCGGCCGCAGGTGACGGCGGTCGCCCCCTTCCTCAGCACGCAGGCGCTCATCGCGCGCCGCGCCAGCGCCTCGCTGGGCGTCAGCGCGCGGCAGGGCTACACGCAGATCGTCGGCATCGACCCAGCTCTGGAGACGCAGGTCCTCGAGCTCCCGGTGCTGGCGCGGCAGGCCGCCGCGCTGAAGCAGAAGGACGGCATCGTGCTGGGCGCCTCGCTGGCGCAGCAGCTGGGCGTGCTCCCCGGCGACCGGGTGATCATCCGAGACATCAGCGGCCACACCGCCGAGCTGACCGTGGCCGGGACCTTCCGGGTGGGCAACGAGCTCATCGACTCGGTGGCGTCCTACATGTCGCTGGCCAACCTGCAGCAGTACATGGGCGTCACGGGGCGCATCAGCGGCTACCACCTGCGCCTGAAGAGCCCCCAGCGCGCGGCGTCGCTGGGCGTCACCCTGGGTGATACCTTCGACCTGCGGCCCATCTCCTGGGACACGCTCTTCTCCAGCCTCATCAGCCAGCTGCGGCTGCAGAAGGCGGTGATCGGGGTGGTGGTCTTCCTGATCGTGCTGGTGGCGGCCATGGGCATCGCCAACATCCTGGTCCTCACGGTGTCGGAGAAGACCGAGGAGATCGCCATCTTGCGAGCCCTGGGCGCCAGCGGACGGCAGGTGCTGGCGGTGTTCACGCTCGAGGGGTTGATGCTCGGCGGGGTAGGAACCCTGCTGGGGGCGTTGCTCGGCCTGGGCGTGAGCACCTACTTCCGGCTGCAGCCGTTCCCGCTCCCGGGGAATCTCTACTTCATCACCCAGCTGCCGGTGCGCCTGCAGTGGACCGACGTGGCCTGGGTGTGCGGCCTGTCGCTGGCCACCAGCATCCTTGCGGGGCTGTTCCCCGCCCGCCGCGCGGCCAACCTCGAGCCGGTGGAGGTGCTTCGCTGATGGCCTCGCGCACCCCGCTGCAGCCGGATCGCGCGTGGGGCTACCTGCTCGAGCTGCTGGCGCGCCGCGACTACACGGAGGCCGAGCTGCGTGAGAGGCTGGAACGCCGCGGCCTCGCGGGTGCCGACGCGGAGGCGTTGCTCACGCGGTTGGCGGAGCTCGAGCTGCTCGACGACGCCCGCTTCGCCGAGCGCTGGGTCGAGAGCCGGCGTGACAGCCGCGGCCGTCTGGCGTTGCGCAGCGAGCTGCGGCGCAAGGGGGTGGCCGCCGAGCTCGTCGAGCGGGAGCTGGCCGGGCTCTCCGATCCGCAACAGGCGGCTGCCGCCGTCCGTCTCCTGCAACGCTTCGCCTGGCGCTACCGCCCGGCCGCCGCGCCCACGGGGTCCGACGCGGGGTCCGACGCGGGGTCCGACGCGGCCCCCGACAGCGGCGGCGAGAGCGCGGCCGACACCGCCGAGCCGCAGGGGGCGACGGCGCGCAGGCGGCGGGCCCGAGGCAGGGCCCGTGCCTTCGGCTTCCTCGCCCGCCGGGGCTTCACCCCCGACGTTGCCGAGGCGGCCATCGAGGCCACCGGCTGGTGGCGCGAGGACGAGGGCTGAGCGGCGGCTGGGACGCGCTTCCCCAGATCGCGAGGAGATCCCCGACCGCCTTGACCCCCCGCGCCGCGTCCAGTAGAGTTGTTAGTTGCGTCGGGGCGTAGCGCAGCCTGGTAGCGCACATCGTTCGGGACGATGGGGTCGGAGGTTCGAATCCTCTCGCCCCGACCACAAG
>Ga0307440_1000703_pt1 | contig 16586 bp, 18 predicted proteins | sample SalMarWE160410MG_FD_202150 | JGI IMG/M metagenome (GOLD analysis project Ga0307440, IMG submission 202150) | Salt marsh sediment microbial communities from the Plum Island Ecosystem LTER, Massachusetts, United States - WE1604-10 | ecosystem: Environmental > Aquatic > Marine > Intertidal zone >... | reverse complement strand
AAGACGGCATGTGCAGGTCACGACTATTTTTCACTGCTCTGGGGGCCTTGGCCCTGGGCGTCGGCTTTACGGCCATTGCGCATGCGGCTCCGAGTGGAGAGCAGGTTGTTGCCCAGAAGGGTTGCGCTGCTTGTCACGGGGCCAAGGGTGAGGGCAATCCGCAGGCGGGTTTTCCCCGCCTGGCTGGTCAACCAGCCGCCTATCTTGAGGCGCAGCTTGAGGCGTTCTCCAGTGGCAAGCGACCCAACGCTATCATGCGCGGACAGGCGCAGGGCTTGAGTTCGGGCGACATGCGTGCCATTGCCGAATACTACGCTGCGCTCAAGGAGCCGGCCGCGTCGGGCATGATGGTGGACAAGACCGTGCTGGGCGCAGGCCGCGAGATCGTGGTCAACGGGCTTTGGCAGAAGAACGTTCCCAGCTGCCAGGCGTGTCACGGCCCGGGTGCGCGTGGTTTTGAAGATTTTCCCGCGCTGGCCGGACAGGATCCCAAATACATCGAGGCCCAGCTGAAGGCCTGGCAGGATGGCAAGCGGCCTGGAGGCATCGGGGACCTGATGAAGCATGTCGCGCAAGCGTTGGATGCCAAGCAGGTCCACGCGGTGGCAGAGTATCTGGCCTCTCTGCCCCCGACCGGTCCGATTCCAGCCGATGCCCATCCCGATGTGGCGCCGACGGTAGCCGATGCCATGCCGGGCTACTTTCAGCCACCGCTCCTGAAAGATCTGCCCAATGACAAGTTCGGGGAAGCGGTGAAGCGGGGCTACCTGATTTTTATGGACACTCCGAAATACGCAAGCAAGTATGTCGGCAATGGGCAGAGTTGCAGCAATTGTCATACCAACCGTGGTCGCCAGGCCGATTCGTCGCCGATGTGGGCAGCGCGTAGTATGTATCCCGCTTTCCGTGGCAAGAACAAACGGGTCAACGATCTGGTCATGCGTCTCCAAGGGTGTTTCACTTACTCGGAAAATGCACCAGATTCGAAGTCCGGCAGCCCGCCACCATCGGACTCCCCGGCCATGATCGATCTGGAAAGCTACATTCACTGGATGTCGTACGGCGTGCCTACGGGTGTGAAGATGAAGGGCCGCGGTTATCCGAAACTGGCAGAGCCGCCCAAACCCTATTCACGTGAGCAAGGCAAAGTTGTCTATGCTGCGGATTGTGCCGTGTGCCATGGCGGCAACGGCGAGGGCCGCAAGCTGGCTGACGGCTCCTACATCTTCCCGCCGCTGTGGGGTGCGCAGGCTTTCAACTGGGGCGCAGGCATGCACAGTGTCGCGAAGGCCGCCGACTTTATCCACCACAACATGCCCTTCGGGTATCCCGGCAAGCTCAGCGTGCAGGAGACCTGGGACGTGGCGGCCTGGATCGACAGTCATCCACGCCCGCAGGATCCGCGCTATAAAGGCAACCTGGATGAGACGATCAAGGCGTTTCATCACAACCGCAAAGTTGACTACTATGGCAAGAAGGTGGATGGACGGGTGCTGGGAGCTCCGGGTACACTCCAGGCTTGGGAGAAGGCTCAACAGCCGGGAGATTGAGCAGAGCAGGCTGGTCCGTTCAGCAATCGAGTAAAAAGGGGGGGGGAGAGTCATGCGGCATCGCAGATGGGTACGTACCGCCGGGATGAAGGTGGTTACGGTAGTCGAGGACGTCGGCCTGTTCCTGATTCTCATCGCCACCCTGTATGCGGCCGGCGAGGAAATCGTGCACATGGTCAGAATCCGCCATGTCGGGGTTTCCGACCTCTTGATGCTCTTTATCTTCCTGGAAGTCATCAGCATGGTGAGCACCTATTGGCGCCTCGACAAACTCCCGGTGCGCATGCCGCTGTATATCGCCATGGTGTCCCTAGCCCGCTATCTGATCCTCGACACCTCGGGCCTGCACAACCTGCAGGCCACGCGCGACATCTATATCTCCCTCGCGATCTTCGTGCTGGCCGTTACGGTGGTAGTGGTTCGGTATGGGCACCTGAAGTTTCCCTACCCGGAATCGGAAGAGCCACCGCATTATTAGCCCGGCTGATCGATATTGAAAATGCGGCGTTAAGGTCGCATTAATGACTTATGCAGTCAGTGCAAGCAACCGGCAGCTCCCGGGCGGTTTTCCGGTTCTACGAGGAGCTAAACGACTTCCTGCCACCGGAGCGGCGCAAGGTCTCCTTTAGCCACGAATTCGCCCGCCGGGCCTCGGTCAAGGACATGATCGAGTCCTTCGGCGTGCCGCATCCCGAGGTGGAGCTGATTCTGGTCAACGGGAAATCGGTGGGTTTCGACTACCTTGTCCGTAACGGTGACCGGATAGCCGTCTATCCTGTATTTGAGTCCTTCGATATATCGGACCAGCTTCGAATACGGCGCCATCCATTGCGTGTCTTGCGCTTCGTCGTCGACGGTCACCTGGGGACACTGGCACGCTACCTGCGTTTATGCGGGTTAGACACTCTTTATCGTAGGGATTACGGCGACGAGGAATTGGCCGCAATTTCGGCCGGAGACCAAAGAATCCTGCTGACCCGCGACCGCAATCTGCTGAAGCGCCGCATCATTACGCATGGCTATTGCGTGCGCCATGACGATCCGCGTGAACAACTCGCCGAAGTCTTCCGCCGTTTCGACCTCGCGGGCATGGTCGAGCCGTTTACGCGCTGCGTTCGTTGCAATGGCCTACTGGAAGATGTCGATAAGGCGGAGATCGAGCACCGGCTCCAGCCCCTGACGCGTAAATATTACGATGTATTCCGCCGCTGCACGGAATGCGGGCATATCTATTGGCGTGGCAGTCATATCGCGGCCATGCAGGAACGAATCGCCGAACTGAGGAACGCGGCGGCAAAGTCGGGTTAAACAGGGTCGCCTTTATCTGCCCGCTGTTGACAGACATTTATGTCTTAATTGTGGACTACCCCGGCTCTAGTGGACACGCCTGGTCTATGATTTGAGCATAGGAGGTAGTCCTGATGAGTAGCCAGAGATATACGCCGGAATTCAAGGACGAGGCGGTACGCCAGATCCTGTCAAATACATATCTTCTGCAAACTAGGGCTAACTCCGGCTTCACTCTGACTAACCGCTGCAGCAGCGCGTTGCAGAGCTGACCTGCCCACCATATATGGCGAAGTCCAAGATCCTCTTTTATCGTATTTTAAGATTTTAACGGGGCTATTGCCCGCCACATAGCTCTACTGCGAACGGTCATTGGGGTAGTTGGAACGCATTCTTTTTGAATAGACGAAGGCAGGCGTTTGCGACGTCAACGTCGTACTTAGTTCCGCAACCAGACTCGATCTCGTTCAATGCCGAGTCGATCCCTAATGCAGCGCGATAGGGGCGATGCGAAGACATCGCTTCGACAATATCTGCTACGGCAATGATTCGTGCTTCCAAAATAATGGCTTCACCCGTACGGCCGTTAGGGTAACCTGTTCCATCAATACGCTCATGATGCTGGAGGGCTACTTCTGCCACAGGCCAAGGCCATTCCATGGCACCCAAGATATCGTAGCCGGCCTGTGCATGCCCTTTAATCAACTCAAACTCGATATTACTGATTTTTCCTGGCTTAGATAGAATTTCTGTCGGTATGCTACTTTTCCCAATGTCATGAAGGTATCCACAGATTAGCAACCCCGCCTGTACTTGCTCGTCGATACCCATCTCCGCGCCGATCGCAGAGGCGATTTCCCCCACCCGTCTCCCGTGAGCGGCAGTATAAGGGTCATGTGCCTCGCTCACCATCGTAACCAGTTTGATGGCCCCCATCAGCGCGGTCTCAAGTTTCTCCTGATATCTGACAATTTGAGCTTCAGCTGCCTTGCGCTCTCCAATGTCTCGGATATTGCATTGAATAACCTTCACTCCAGCATCGTCGTATAAGTTGCTTACGAACTCAACGTCAACTGTTTCACCTGTTCTCGACTTGAGTGGCAAATCATCGTATCTGACATAGCCATGTTTTTGTGTTTCCTTGAACAATTCCTTGGCACGAACGACATCTTTGAACAGGCCTATATCCCACAGCTTTTTACCGAGGAGTTCTTCATGGGAATAGTTCAACATTTTTATCAAATAGGGATTAACCTCGTCGATATTTCCCGTCTCCGCATTTAGGATCAAAATTCCATCACAAGCTGTTTCGAATAATCGACGATAGCGCATTTCAGAAGCAACCAATGCTTTAATGTCTTTGGTAGACGTGGGAATCGTTAACTGGGTCTTTCTGTTCATTTTGCCCCCTGGATGATAACTGGGCCTAAATATAGTGACCGTATACAGCCACATTAAAGCACACACAGTAGCGTCAGGGCTCGATAAGCGGGCGCCTAGAGAATTCCGGACACCCAAACATAGGCCATGGACTACCACCCCCAGTCCAGTGGACACGGCCGAGCCTCTCGCTGAGGGCCGCTGACGTTCTCCCCATCGGGGACTAATGGCCACTTAGATAACCAAATCGAACGACCGTTTTCTAAAGGCGTGACTGGCTGGAATGGGTTGGCTTCCGTCGGTCGTTCCTCGTGGAAACGGACACTCAGGCGTCATGCCGTGTGTTCTTGCATAAGCTGCAATTGCCGTGCATATGGATAAGGCATTACTTTTTTGAGATAAAACCTTATTACTCCGGGTAGAAATTTTTGCGGAAAACGTCTTTATCGGCCCGCGTCGTCGATGCTGAGGTGAAAGGCGTGCAGGATGCGGTGTATCACGGGGCCGAGGATAATGCTGGCGACCAGCACGAACACGATGCCGCCCATCAACGCGTAGCAGGGTTAAAGGCGCGCCCGCCCGCGGTGTGCATGGCTACGATGGGGCCGTTGTCGGTCATGATCATCGCGGCATTGAGTGCGGAGCCATCCAGTCCAGCGGTTCCAGCGAATGGAAGCTCAGCGTGCCGATTCCCGGGAAGATCAGATTGATGCCCGCTGCGATCGCCACGTAGATCGCCATGCGGCGCAGGAACAACCGCCAGGACATGAGCGGTTGCGAGGCTCTCTCGAAGTGAAAAATCATTCAATACCCCTGGTTGTTTCCCGCAAGTGTATGCTTGCGGGCCGGCGGACGCGGGCTACGGCTTGGCGCGGCGTTGGTTCCAGGCGATCAGGCCGAGACCGGCGATCAGCGTGGCCGCGCCAATACTTTCCCAGGGGCCGGGGCGTTCGCCGAGTTGTGCCCAATCCGCCAGGATGCCGATGACCGGTATGACCAACGAAGACAGCCCGGACACGCTGGCGGGAAGGCGCGAAAGAATGAACAACCACATGAACCAGGCCAGCCCGGTACCAAGCACTACGTTGTAGGCCAGGGTGAGCACGAAGGTTCCCGTCCAGTGGATCGGCGCGGATGGCAGCAGCAGGGCAAGGATGGCGATCGGCACGGCGCCGATCAAGGCCTGCCAGGCGTTGAGGGAGAGCAATTCCCAGGTGCCGTGGACGGGTATCTTCTTGGCGATCATCACCGCAATGGCCCAGTCGAAGCCGGCAGCGAGGGCCAGCACCAGGGCGAGGGAATCGCCATGTCCCGTCCAGGGCGAGAGGATCATGATGACCCCCGCCAGGCCGAGGCCACCGGCAATGGCCTTGCCGGCCGTAATCCGCTCGCCGAGAATCGGTGCGGCGAGGATCAGCACCCAGAAGGGCATGGTGAAGGCGAGGATCGCCGATTTTCCGGGATCTCCGAGGTAGACCGCGAGCGTCGCCAGCGAGACGAACAGGGTGGTCTGGAACAGGGCCAGGAGGAAGACGCCGCCGATGACTGGAGGTCGCATCGGCTTGCCGAATACGGCCAGCAGTCCGAACAGGAACAGCGATGCACCGCCGGTGCGCATCGCCGCGAACATGAACGGCGGCGCATAGGCCAGGGCGATCTTCATCACGACCCAGTTGTAGCCCCAGATGCAGGCCAGCAGCGCGAGCACGAGGAACGCGATTTTCCGGCCCCGGGCCTCGTTCGAATATGTCAAGGGATGGCGGCTCCGTGGAGCGGATTGAGGGCGAGGAACGTGCCAGGGGGACAAGGTTGCATAACACGTGACGATATTTTAACGCTGCAGGCTGCGGCAGCAGACTTCGGTTCTACGCCTATATAATCGACTCTCGCCGAGGAGCAATACAAGCATGAAGCACGACGCACTCACAGCCGAGCCATCCGCCGGGGCGCAGACGGGGGAGACTGTGCTTTCCATATCGCATCTGTCCAAGACTTATGCGGGCGGCTTCCAGGCGCTCAAGGACATCAATCTGGATATCCGCAAAGGGGAAATTTTTGCGTTGCTGGGGCCGAACGGCGCCGGCAAAACCACGCTGATCAGCATCATTTGCGGCATCGTGCGGCCGGGCAAGGGTGAAGTGCGCGTCAATGGTTATGACATCGTGCGCGATTACCGCAAGACGCGCAGCCTGATCGGCCTGGTTCCACAGGAATTGACCGTCGACGCCTTCGTGACAACGCGCGATACGGCGGCGCTGAGCCGCGGACTATTCGGCAAGCCGCCCAATCCCGACTACATCGAGCAGGTCTTGAAAAGCCTGTCGCTGTGGGACAAGCGCGACAGCCAGATCATCATGCTTTCCGGCGGCATGAAGCGCCGCGTACTGATCGCCAAGGCACTGGCGCACGAGCCCGACATCCTGTTCCTCGACGAGCCCACGGCGGGTGTGGACGTGGAGCTGCGCCGCGACATGTGGCAGCTCGTACGCAAGTTGCGCGAGACCGGGGTCACCATCATTCTCACCACGCACTACATCGAGGAAGCCGAGGAAATGGCCGACCGTGTCGGGGTGATCCACCGCGGCGAGCTGATCGTGGTCGAAGAGAAGAACGAATTGATGCGCCAGCTCGGCAAGAAACGGCTGATCCTGCGCTTGCAGGAGCCGATCGAACGGATTCCCGATAGCCTGGGCGGCTATACGCTCGATCTGGCCGCGGGCGGGAACGATCTTGTCTACACTTATGACACGCATGCCGAGCACACCGGTATCACGGCGTTGCTGGGCGACCTGCGCGAGGCGGGAATCCGGTTTTCCGACCTCGACACCAAGCAGAGTTCGCTCGAGGAGATTTTCGTCAACCTGGTGGAGAACGGCCGATGAATTTTCGCGGCGTCTGGGTCCTGTACCGCTACGAAATGGCACGCATGCGGCGCACCCTCGTGCAAAGCGTGGTGTCGCCGGTTATCTCCACCTCGCTTTACTTCGTGGTATTTGGGGCGGCCATCGGCTCGCGGATGACGCACATTGGGGGTATCGGCTACGGCGCCTTCATCGTGCCCGGCGTGATCATGCTCTCGCTGCTCACCATGAGCGTCATGAACGCCTCGTTCGGCATCTATTTTCCGAAGTTCACGGGCACCATGTACGAACTGCTCTCGGCGCCATTGTCCTCGTTCGAGGCGACGCTGGCCTATGTGGGCGCGGCCGCGACCAAGTCCATCATCATCGGGTTGATCATCCTCGCGACGGCAAGCGCTTTTGTCCGGTTGCATATCGAGCACCCGGTCGTAATGGTGCTGTTCATGCTGCTCACGGCGGTCTCCTTCAGCCTGCTCGGTTTTATCATCGGCATCTGGGCGGACAATTTCGAGAAGCTCTCGATCGTGCCCATGCTGATCATCACGCCGCTTACCTTCCTGGGCGGCAGCTTTTACTCGATCAAGATGTTGCCTCCGGTCTGGCAGACAGTGTCTCTGTTCAATCCGGTCGTCTATCTGATCAGTGGCTTCCGTTGGAGTTTTTACGGTTCGGGTGACGTGAGCCTCGCGATGAGCCTCGGCATCACGCTGCTGTTCATGTTCGTGTGCCTGACTATCATCTATTGGATCTTTCGCACCGGCTACCGCCTCAAGAGTTAGGGCTGTCAACACTGATTCGACGAACCCTGCTGGAGCTCATTGGGAAAATATAGGTGTGGGAGCAGCGGTCCACGCCGCGAGGGAAGATGTTCTCGCAGAGACGCAGAGATCGCCAAGACTTGTATGCCCACTTCTTCTCCCCCTGCCGGGGGCAGTAGGTTGGATGGGGAGTACGCCGCGCAGCGCTGGTGTGTCCCTTGGCCTTTCGGGCGGGCCTGGGAGGCCAGGAGCGGCTTTAGCCGCGATTTCTCTTTCTAATCCCCCTCCGGCTCTCCCTTCCTCGCTACGCGAGCAAAGGGGAGGGTAAATCCTTCTTCTTGGCGACCTCTGCGTCTCTGCGAGATTTACATCTTTCTTCGTAGCATCGTTTCGAAAGGGTCCAGTCAGTCCGGTTTCAGTTTTGGCCATGTGCCGTTATGAAATCGGCGAAGGCGGCAAGTTGGTTCTTGATAAAGTCGCGCGTTTTCTCGTCGGTGATCTCGCCGGTTTCGGCGTCGATGCGCTCGGCGCAGTAACCAATGAATATCTCCGGCTTGTTCAGCGTGAGCGCGTCCAGGAAGACCATGGAACGCCGCAGGTCGTATTGCATGCGCGCACCGCCGACGGACCCCGGTGCGACGGATTGCAAAGCGACGGGTTTGCCGGCGAATGGTTGATTGTCCAGGCGTGACACCCAGTCGATCGCGTTTTTCAGCGCACCCGGGATGCTGAAGTTATATTCCGGTGTCACGAAGATAACGCCATCCGCATCACGGATCGCGTCGGCCAGAGTGACGACCGGCTCGGGGAACCCGCTTGCCTCCTGCAAGTCGGCGTCATACAGCGGGAAGCCGCGGAAGGGCGGCGCTTCGGTGATGCGCATGCCTTCCGGCGCCAGTTCCGGCAGGGTGTTCATCACCATGCGGTTCCAGGAACCTTTGCGCAGGCTCCCGCAGATGCTGACGACATCGAAATCGCGATTGTTCATGTGTGCCCCCGAATTTCGTCTTGCGCGTGACAGGTTAACCGATGCCGGAGAACCGTTTCCTGGCAGGGAGCCCGAATTCAGACGAAGCGCGGGATCGGGCCGTTATGCGGCGTTTTGCGATCGGACAGGTCGAACACGATCTCATCCACGTAGCACCAGCCCCAGCCTTCGGGTGGGTCGTAGCCTTCGATCACGGGGTGGCCTGTTTCGTGGAAGTGCTTCGTAGCGTGCCGGTTGGGAGAGTCGTCGCAGCAGCCAACGTGTCCGCAGGTTCGGCACAGGCGCAGGTGTACCCAGGGGGAGCCCGTCTTCAGGCACTCCTCGCAGCCGAGAGCGCTCGGCGTGACGTCGTGAATATCCGCCATGTGCTCGCATTGATCAGCCATGAGGACGCTCCTGGGTAGTAAGGTGTCAGTGCCCGGACTTGGCACGTTCGGCGATGAGCGCGTTGTCGATTTTGCGGGCCCGTACGGCGGCCGGCCGTTCGCTGAGCCGCGTCCAGTACGCCTCGAATGCAGGACGTTTCTCGATCATGTCGAACTGCATGCCGAAACCGAGATGGGAGCAGACATAGAGGTCTGCCGCGGTAAAGTGGTCGCCGGCAAGAAAGTCGCTTTGCGAGACGGCGCCCTCGAGCGTGTCCAGCACCGTGGCATAAGTGCCGTAGCCGATCATCCGTTCCCGCTCGGGGGGCACGGTGAACCCGAGGGCCCTGTTGCTTATGGCAGCCTCCAGGGGGCCGGCCGCGAAAAACAGCCAGCGATAGTAAGGGCCGCGAAGCCGGTCGCCATGCGGCGGTGCCAGTCCGGCTTCGGGAAATGCGTCGGCCAGATAGGCGCAGATGGCCGCGACCTCCGTCACCACCGTGTCGCCGTGGCGCAGCGCAGGCACCTTTCCCATCGGATTGATCGCCAGGTATTCCGGCCCTTTCATCGTGGTGCCGTATTCGAGGATCTCGGTGCGGTAGGGCTGCCCCACCTCTTCGAGCATCCAGCGCACGATTTGGCTCCGCGATTGCGGGTTGGTGTAGAAGACGATGTCATTATTCATCCTGGCAGTCCTCAAGTCGGGGGGTGCGGGTCAGCCCACGGCGTAATCGTCGCCGTAGTACTTGCTGGTGATGCGGGTGTGGAACTTGACCGCCTCGATCGGCTCGTATTTCGGTTCGCCGAGTCCCGGCAGTACTTCCAGTATTTCGTCTTCCCAGACGTAGATGGCCATGGGAAAGCTCACGCGCGGCTCCCCGGTCTGGGCCGATTCCGGCCGGCTCACACGATGCGTCGTGGATGGCAGGCGGTCGTTGGTGATGCGCTGGGCATAGTCGCCAGTGTTGAGGATGATGCTGCCAGGCGGCGCGTTGAGCCGAATCCACTTCATGTTGCGGCGGTTGAGCACCTGCAGCCCGCCCACGCGGGGCGCTGGCAGGAAGGTAAAGAGATCGATGTCCTCGTGCCCGAGCATGCGCCCGCCTTCGGCGGTGTCGCCTTCGGGCAATGGCGGATAGTAGTTCAGGCGAAAGCCGAAGTTGGTGTCCGCCAGTTTGCGGTCATAGAGATGTGGGTCGCAGCCGAGGTACCGCAAAATACTCTGCATGACCGGCAGGATGAGCGCTTCCTGTGCTAGGCAGATTTGGCGGAAGAACGGCTCGAATCCCGCTTGTGGCCAGAAGGCTTTTTCGTTGAAATCGGCCTTGCCGTCCATGTCGAACGCACGGCGGCAGAATACCCAGCCCTCGACCAGGTCCGGGTGGATGATCGTGGTTTCCTTGACCGGGAAGTAGCCCTGGTTGACCGAGCCCTGGCGTTGGGCGATATAAGGTGTGCGTGTCTCTTCCGGCGTCGTCTCGAAGAAGCGCTTCACCTGCCGTTCCGCTTCCTCGTACAGGGTCGGGTCGATACCGTGGCCGGTAAGGATCGCGAAGCCGATGCCTTCCAGCGCCTCGCCGAGCTCACGGGCGAATTCCGCCCGGCCCGCCTCGCCGCCATGGAAGAACTTACCCATGTCGCAGGTCTGGATCTCGTACTCGTCATCGAACCGGTCGCTTTCGGCGTGCTCGGAGAGTCCGTACACCTGCTTCTTGTCCACTTGCTCGTAACGGCGGAAGGCCTGATTGAGCGAATGGATGCCGTCTTCGCGCGATCCGTTCATGAAATTCGTGCCTCGTATGAATTCGCAGCTAGGCAATGGACTGGTAAACATACCCCGCCAGCGCCAGCAGAAGGATACCCGGCACGGCCCAGCGCAGCCACTGGAAGTAGACGCCGCGCCAGCGCCCCGCCGCCGATCCGAACAATTGTCTCAGTGTAGCGCTTCGGCCCAGGCCCCAGGCAAGTCCAATGACCGCGAAGGCGCAGCCGAGGGCCTGCATGCCCGAGCCGAAGATCAGGTCCAGGTCGGCGATGATCGACGGGTGGAAGGCGCTGGGGATGATGAGCACGGCGATCAGCACGCCGATGATCAACAGGCGCCGCCCGCCTATGATGTGGCGTCCGGGCAAATCTTCCGCGCCGGCGTAGAGCACTTCCAGTGCGGCCGCGTTGGACAGGAAGGCCACCATGATCAGTCCGCCGAGAAAAGCCGCGCCAAGCACTTCTCCGAAGGGCAGCCGGTAAAACAGATGCGGCAGCGTATCGAAAATCAGTCGCGGCCCCTGGGTCATGTTCATGCCGAACACCAGGGCGGTGGGCACGATGAACAGCGCGCTGAGGAGCGAGGCGCCCGCATTGCCCGCGGCGGTGCCGATGGCCGTCTTCGCAATACTCGTGTCGTTGGCGATATAGCCGCCGTAAACGACCATGAATGTGCCGCCGAGTCCCAGCGAATAGATTGCCTGGCCCATGGCGGCAAAGACGTCCAGCGGCCGCATGGCCGAGAAATCCGGGCGCAGAAAGGCTTCGATCTTGGCAAAGGCGCCCGGCAGCGAAAGCGCGCCGACGATCAAGGCGATCGTCGAAAGCCAGAAGAAAGGCACGAATATGACGCTGATTCGTTCGATGCCTTTTTTCAGGCCGCTGTAAATCACATACAGGCTGACCGCGAGTATGCCGATGGTGATGGCGTACTGGAGCGCCCCGTTCGAAAGCCCCGCCTGGAGACCGGACTGGGCCGCCGGGCTGAAACCGTGGGTCACGCCCACCCAGAAACTGTAGGCGACATTGGCGATGACGACCACGTAATAGGAATCCGCCACCAGGATCGTGATCAGCAGCAGCAGGCCGATCGGCAGGCCCGCCCGGCGCCCGAACGCGTCCGAGAGTGCTCCGACGGGGCCTTTGTGCGTCGCCCGGCCCAGGGCGATCTCCCCGGTCAGCGCGGGGATCGCGAACAAGGCGGTGAAGGCGAGGTAGACGAACAGGAAGGCGCTGCCGCCATAGCGGCCCATCATGTACGGGAAACGCCACACGTTGCCGAGCCCCACGGCCACGCCGATCAGGCTCAGCACAGTGGCGGTGCGTGAGGAAAACAGTTGTCTGGGTCTGAGAGACATGGTGTGTCTGATTGCGGGATGCCGTTTCGGCACAAGCCATCTTGCCGGAATATTGAAGATATTATCGGCCCAAGTGTATTAATAAGCAGGATTCATGGAGATTGATAATGCGAATTTCGACTAAGGTATTGACGGGGCTGGGCATTTTTGTTCTGGCCGTTGGTCTGTCCGCCTGCGGTGTCCGGAGCAAGGACGCGGATGGCAGCGCCTCGCTGGTGCTGCGGACCTACACCGTGCCGGACGGGCGCGCGAAGGACCTGAGCAAGACTTTGAATAACGTGCTCGGTACGGGAAAAGACAAAAACCAGCTTGGTAGAACGTGGTTTTCCGGTCCGGGGCAACTCCTCGTGCTGGCGCCACAGCGGATGCAGGATTCGATCGCCTCGTCCATCAAGGAGATGACGGGGAAAAATCCGGACACGGCGGCATCGCCGCAGCCGTTACGGCTGGATGCCTGGGTCGTGGACGCTTACCCCGGCCAGGGTCCGGCGGATCCGTCTCTCGCGGCGATCCAGCCGGCGCTTGCCGCATTTTCCAAGGTGATGGGGCAGACTCATTTTAGCCAGGCGCAGTACCTGACCGCAGTGTCCGATATCGGATCCTGGACTGTATTGATGCCATCGCCCGGACAGCACTTTACCTACCGATTAATGAGCAGCGGCAGCGGCTTGGTGTTGAAGTTCGTTTACCACGATGACTACCGCTATCCTGTCGGTCATGGGTACGCCATGTCAACGCTGGGCCTGGAAGGGCAAACGGTGGTGCAACAGGGGCACACATTGGTCCTGGGGCTGATCTCAGAATTGCCGTCCGGGAAGTCGGCCGGCAGCAAGGGGAGTACGGTGGTACACAAGCTGCTGGTCGTACGCATCACGTCGGCAAACCAGGGTTGAGTCTGATCTGTGGCGCTCAGGGAGAGCGACCTGTATGCATGCTATCAGCGCCTGGAGAGACCGCTATTCAATGTGCTTTACCGGATGGTGTGGAACCGCCAGGACAGCCAGGATTTGATGCACGATACCTTCGTGCGTATCTGGCAGCGCCGCAACAAGGTCGATGTCGACAGACTGGAGGGGCTGGTATGGACGGCCGCGCTGAATCTGGCGCGTAACCGGTTGCGGTGGCGCAAACGCTGGCGGACCGAAGCCCTGGACGTAGACTGGCCGGATGGCCTGCCCGGGCCGGAAGCCGCTGCAGAACGCCAGGTGCAGCAGCGTCGCCTGCATGCGGCCCTGGTGCGTCTGCCGGCCGGAATGCGTGAAGTCATGCTGCTGGGCGAGTTTTCCGGGCTCAGCCAGGCCGACATTGCCGCCGTACTACGGATTCCGCCGGGCACGGTGGCGTCACGCCGGCATCATGCCCTGCGCAGGCTGCGCGCATTACTGACGGAGGAGGATCATGACTGAATCGAACATCCTGGGTCCCGATCTCGAACCGCCACACGGCGGCCTGGAACGACTGCGGCATGAGGTGCGGAGAAAAAATAAATTGCGCCTGACCAGGCCCGCCTATTGGATTCTGGCGGGGCTTGCCGCGGGTCTGGTCGCGTTGCTCGTCCTCGTCTGGGTTCCAATGTCCGGGGGGCGCCAACAGGTTCGACAGGCCGTGGCACAGGCCTTGAAAGCCCGTCCGGAAACCCGTTTCAAGGATGCCGCCTATATCGAAATCCCGAGTCATCGCCATGACGTGCGCATCCTGTTGCTGGGCAGTTTGTCTCATCCAAAGAAGCCGGAGGGCAAATCCTAGGGTTCTGTCTGTTTAATATCTAATGTCTCTGTTCACGTGCCCAATGTCTTGAATAACGCGGGAGAGATGCCTTGATTGCCGAGAGTGACCTAATTAGTAGCGGTATCGAAAACGCTGGATATTGTGTTGTGCGCGATGTGTTTGATGAACGGCAATGCAGGGAACTGATGCGGCTATATGCCGACGATGCGTTGTTCCGGAAGCGGGTCGTCATGGAAGCGCATGCCTATGGGCTCGGCGAGTACCAGTACTTTCGATATCCTTTGCCGGCCCGTATCCAGACCATGAGGTCGGAGTGGTACCGGCTGCTTGCCCCGATCGCGAACGTCTGGAACGAGCGTCTGGGCATTGCGATGAGGTGCCCGGCAGCGCACGACGAATACTTGGCCGTATGCCACGAGGCGGGTCAGGAGAGGCCGACGCCGTTGTTGCTGAAATATCGGGAAGGTGGGTTCAATCGTCTGCATCAGGATGTCTACGGCGAATATATTTTTCCCCTGCAGGTAGCAATTTTGCTTTCTGATCCGGAATCGGATTTCACGGGCGGGGAGTTTCTGATATCGGAGCAACGCCCGCGTATGCAGACTCGTGCTGAAGTGGTCCCCCTGGGGCAGGGTGATGCTGTGGTCTTTCCTGTCAGCTACCGCCCGGTCCAAGGTAAACGCGGATTTTCCTGTGCGAACATGCGCCACGGCGTAAGCCGTATACGTTCAGGAAACCGCATGACGCTCGGCATCATCCTTCACGACGCCGCTTAGGAATAGAAAACGAGCGATTGCTATACTGCCGGCTAGCAATGCCGAGTAATTGCAATGCGAAGAATAACGATGGTGGTCGCGACCTTGTTGCTGGTGCTCGGTGGCTGCGGTGGTGGGGACAATAACGGCGGGAATGGAAGCGGCAGTGGCTCGATTCCGACTCCGAAGCAGGCACTGGCCGTACGGTTTCCGATCGACGGTAAGGTCGATTTTTCGGTTTTCGATCAAACCCAGAAGCGTACCGTCGCTCTCTATGATCAACTGGGCAGCGGCAGCAAGGTCAAGAGTACCACTGTTCGCTGGGGCATACTTAACGACGATCGGGATATATACATAGCGATCCAATGGACTGACCCCACTTACAATCACGCCTACGACTCCACTGCAGGACCTACCGATTTCGACGGCGTCCAAGTCCAGTTCGATTCGGATGATGACGGTGCCTTTGATCACAGCGATGATGCACGTTCCCTGATAGCGGCATCCGTTTCTTCGCTTTATCTGGATCAACACGATACGGCGAGTGGAGCCCAGTCAGATACTGTTGGCGATGGCTTTGGGCGGTTGCGCTATGACAGCAGCAGCGGACAATATACGGCCGAATTTCGTTTCCCGCTCAAGGCCGACATAAAGCAGCAGGATGGCAATCTTGTCACCGGCACGAGGTACAACATCGTGCTTTTCGATCATGTGCAGCTGGCAAACGGAAGCGGGAACATCGGTTCGGCATACGGGGGCGGTGCCGATACCAGTGCATGGCCCAGCCTGACACTCAGTTCAGGTGGAACATACGCACGGCCTCAGATGCCTGACAATCTCACCGGGCTTATCGTATTCGTCGGCGATCAGGACGTGCCCGGCAACGGGGAGATCTATACCTACGATCCGGTCACCAAGGTCGTTAAGAGAGTCACCAACATGCCGGGACTGTTCAAGGACAATGTGTCGCTATCCCACGACCGTACGCGAGTTGCATTCGAGGGCGCGACCAATAAGAATGACCTGACTACTTACGAGATCTACGTGCTGGATCTGCGTACCGGCAAAGTCACGCAGTTGACGCACAATGCGATTCTCGACGGCCATCCGGGCTGGTCGCCGGACGACACGCGCATTGCGTACGTTTCTTTCCGCGACCCGCAAGGCGAGTCGGTTATCACCATGACTGCGGATGGAACAGAGATCGGCAACCTGACTCCGTCCGGCATGGCTGACAACGATCCCGATTATTTGCCGGACGGCAGGATTGTGTTCAAGACGGATCGATTCTCTACGGAGCCCCAGGTGCGAATTGCGACGATGAACGAATCGGGCGGCAACGTCAAGCAGCTTACTTTCGGTAGCGGATTTTCGGACCATGACCCCGTGGGCAATAATACTTATGCCATATTTGAACGCTTCCCGAAGGCGACACAATACGATACCGATCCCGAGGCTCCGTTTATCGGCTGGAACATAGTAGAAGCCGCATTGGATGACAGTGGCGAGCACACCGTGTTGTCAGATGGCTGGGTGAATTGGTTACCGGTGTTCGCGCCGGGCGGCAAATATATTGGCTATCTGAAAAGTACCGGTGCCTATACCGACATCGAATTGATGACTACCGATGGAACTAAAATAGGCCGGTTGGTTCCCAATATGGGGCAAGTGCGCTATTACGACTGGAAATAAACGTAACCGGGGCCTGCCATGGACAGGCCCCGGTTCTTAAGGGCTCTCGAGAAGCCGGAAAAACAATCACCCGCAGGCGAAACACGCGGTGTCGCCGGAT